>UMGB01019960.1_pt1 | contig 16567 bp, 13 predicted proteins | sample 1965161 | NCBI WGS metagenome assembly UMGB01 (sample SAMEA4836060, study PRJEB28245) | human gut metagenome | biome: gut microbiome; material: fecal sample | place: Denmark | collected 2008
TGTCATCATACGTATTAAAAAACGACCGAAGTATCAAACCTTGTGTTTCATCTCCGTTCAATATCATCTTCAAACTAGAACCATCTGTTTCAAACGTAATATCATCAAGACTTATGCCCTCGCCAAACCGAATAATGTCTCCTTCTTCTTTCGAGCTTGCTCCATCATATATTGTATCTAAACCGTCACCCAAGTTATACAAATATATGTCTCGACCGTCTTCTCCGTTCATATCGTCATTGCCGGCACCTCCAGACAAGATATCGTCCCCGTTGCCGCCATACAGATTATCATCTCCCGCTCCCCCATAAAGCTCGTCATTACCTCCTTCTCCCCTTAAGTCATCGTCTCCGGCTCCTCCGTAAATTATATCATTACCTCCTTTACCCCATACCACATCATCACCACCATTAGCATGTATTACATCATCAAATCCACTGCCATAAACACTCTCTTTTGCGTCTGTCTGCTGTAAAGTCAAGCCTATGTCAGATAAATGTACAATTGTACCATCATAAAAACGTAAATTTTCAATTTTATTGTTAATATTATAAAAAAAGCTGGAAATTTTCACACCTTGCTGCTCATCTCCATCAACCAGGATTAACAAAGTCTGCCCAACACTTCTAAAAACCAAATCTCGGAAAGATATCCCTTTCCCAAACACAATTGTATCATTGTTACTTGTATCATAAATAGTATCAAACCCATCACCATAATTCCAAATGTAAGTATCATTACCTTCACCACCATCTAAATAATCATTGCCACTTCCTCCTTTTAACACATCGTTTCCGGCATTGCCACGAAGAGTATCGTTTCCGCCGTTACCGACCAGAATATCATCCATAGCAGTACCGTTAAGATTATTTGCTTTGTCATTACCTTCCATGGTGACGCCGCCGTCTATTCCGGGAATACTGTTCCAATGGGTTATTGCATATTCATAATCCCAACTGGTTCCGTCGGAAAATTTAATTGCGGCAAGCGTAGCCGAACTTGTTCCTTGTTCTTGAAAATAACTGTGAACGCGAATACTGTCTGCCAACGTTCCGTCATCATAAGTAATTGTCAGAATCAGGTCAAAGTCCTGTCTGCCGATAGAAACATTAGACGGCATAATTGTTTCATCAAATTCAATAACGTCTTTTTTGCCGTCCGCTGCCAGAGTGTTAATCTCATCATTACCGAAGCCCTTGGAGAACAAATATACATCTTCACCGTCACCACCGACCATATAATCGTTGCCGACACCACCGATAATGGTATCATCACCGCCGTTGCCGTAAAGCTTGTCATTACCGCCTAATCCGGTAATAATACTTCCAAAATCATCATCTTTAATAATATCATTTCCATCCGTACCTATTGATTTGCCGAACTTAAACAATTCTCTCTCAAAAATGTCGCCGTTCTCGTCACCAAGCAAATTGAATGCAGCAATAATCTCAACGCCGAGGTCTGTATAGGTACGAATTATCTCAGAAAACTCACGCATCACCAGCGTTGTATTTAAGACGTCTGCGGCAAACATCTCTTCAAATGCGGCAACTGCCTGACTGACATCAATATCCCAACTTTCGGTCGCAGCATCATAAGTCAGTGTCACTTTCTCCAGCAGAGTTTTATAATGCGTCTGGCTCAACAACTCATTCTTCACATATTCTTTCAGCTCATCAAAAGCGTCATGAATAAACAAGACGGCATGACGATTCGGATTCGGATCCCTTTCGCCCCAACACCAGGTGCCAAGATACCCTCGCCCCATAAATTCTTCCAAAGCCTCAAGCTTACGGGCATCGTCCAAATAATGTGTTCCGTTATAACGAGACGGCGTGCGGCCGAAAGGATCCATATCTTCCACGCCGGCCCAATGATATATAATATCGTTGAGCAACGCGTTTCGGGCAGAAACATTTGTCTCACTCATAAACTGCTCTACTAATGCTTTCAGCTCCCCGCTCTCATCAAGAGCCATAGCGGCTTGCAAACTGTGAACATTGCCAAAACCGGACACATCCGGCAAAGACTTAATATCATCGGGAATAATAACCTCCGCCTGATCAATTGTGTCCGCCGTATCTGCATCAAACCACACATCTGTAATGGTGCCGCTGCTGCCGTCTGTCTTGATAATCGTCCCTGTTTGAGCATGCGTATTGCCGTTGCCGTCAACAAGCTCTTGCTCATTGTAATTAAGATTTATTCCGGCAATGTTCGCCTGCTCCAAAGATAGTAGTTCACTATTGTCAACTATACCGTTTTGGTTGCTGTCTTTCCATACCTTAACCGTATTCCAAGCCTCGTCAGAACTGTTAAATACGCCGTCTTTGTTGCTGTCTAACTCTTTTAATGCCTCAAAACCATTAAGTGCATTTTCCCCTGACGAAAGAACGGAGTTGTTTCCAAACAACTCCGTTCCGTTATCGATAGTGCCGTTATTATTGATGTCTCTCACCAGTATTCCGTCATCTTTCCCAACCCAACCGCTTTTCTCTGCAAAACCATTGCCGTCATGATCAAAATAAACACCCTCTGAAACCCCGACCGTCTCAACACCGTCTCCATCCAAATCTACAACCAACGGTGATTTCGTTACCTCCGCTGTTTCAAAATTATTACCTAAACCATAGAAAGGAGGCTCGGCTTTTATTCTGGTTGATATCTTACAAATATTACCTTCAGCATCCCTCACGTTACATACTATTTCTGTTGGAGTTTGAAATGCATCAACAAAAATCTTTTCACCAGAAATTACAGTTTCCATATACTCTTGAGTTTTCTCTATATTCTCTAATAAAGCCTGATTTCTCATAAAATCCAGTAAAGCAATCATAGAAACAGGATTTCCTACATATCCGGAAAAATGTGGAAAACTTTTATTACTACCAATATATGCATTTGCCCCATTAATCGAATTTAATTCATTAAAAATATCTATCTCAGAAAAATATTTATCATTTATATAATTACACCAACTATTACAATTTTGATTTAATGCGTCATAAGAAAAACCTATACCCTCATCGGCAAGTTTATTAAATAAGTCTGCATTTTGTGAAATTTTATTAAAAATATCCGAGGCATCCCCCTCAATTGGTAAAACAGCTGATTTATATCCCCTATCATCAACCCAATTTCTATCAGGCGTAAACCAACTTCCACTCTCATAAACTTGCGTTGGCACAATTCGATCATGATTACTCAAATCCTCATCAACGGCAACCCAATCATTCGTTTGTGAAAAACGCATTTCATCTATTACGCTATCTGCGGTAACTTCGACAGTCTTCATTCTTATCGGTTGACCATCAACATATTCAACCAATGCATAGCCTGTATGCTTAGGTCTTCCCACAATCGCTACATCTCTAGAATAAGCAATTAATTTATATTCTGTAGCAGACATATTACACCTCCTCAAATAAGTAGTTAATAATCCAAATGAATGGCTTGCGTCAAAAACTGAAAAGAAACCGAAATTATAAACAGTAAATTAAACCAGAACAGAACTCTAAAATATTTTTTTTGATTAAAATATTTTTCAGGAAGAACAAAAAGGACTAAACTTCCAAAGATACATCCAATTGTTGGAAGAAATAAACATTCATAAACGTTATAATGAGAGTTATTCCAATAAATAACTGATTGAAAAAAAGAAATAAACAATATAAATCCAAATATTGCCAAATTAAAATAGATTGCATTTTGTTTCGAAACCCCTGCCGTAACAATAAACAAATAAATAAAAATATATACCAATGTTCCCCATATAAATAAAATGTTTTTAAAAAAGAAAATATATTCCGTTTTCAATATAAAAAACCACCCCAATGAAACTAAACAAACCAAACAAATTAAAAAATTATTATTTTGTTTTTCCAGCTTTAATGATGTATTTAGCGGAATAAAATAAAATGCAGCAATTAAATAAAAAATTAAATTTACTTCAAGGATGATTAGAATGTTTATAAGAGAAACATACACACCAAATTTTGATATATCTACAAACGTAATATCCAAGCTATAAATAATAAAATCCATAAATAGTGCAATAGAAAATGCGGATAAAGAATAATCTACCCCACTATCTAAACCTTGCTTTACTTTTTTTAACCAAACAAACGCTGGCATTAAAAAAAACAATAAATACAAAGCAATATTAAACTGAAAAGCGACAATACACGCTACAGTAAAAATCCCAAGTAAAAATATATTTCTGACATAGATTTGCTTAACGAACATATACTTCTCCAACAACGTTGAAAACTAATCAGTAGTAATATTTTCCGACAGACCCTAAATCGCGCTGTTCTATTGATTGCTGAATTGCTAAAAATGCCCCATAATAACCATATTTTTTTACTAAACCACCTAAAGGGCGTAAATCATCTAGCCTATAAGCAATTAATTTATATTCATTATTTGACATATCACGACCTCCTAAATTTAAAGAATAATAAATTGTAAATACTTATCAGAATCTGCTAACCACAAATAAATAGCCGCCCAAAAAATATTCAGCAAAAAAATTCCAAGTAATGCTTTGACAATATCTAATGAAAATTTTCTCTCTTTATAACGAAGAGAAAATACTACAAAAATACCAATCACAATAAACAATTTCTCATAGCTATATGCATTTTCATTATAAAGACGACTAATTAACGTAAACCCCAAAACACCATAGATAATCAATATCTTATAAAAGTTTCTCCATAAACAAGCTTTTCCAAAATATTTAGAACTCAAACATGAAGCTAGTAACGATAACACCAACAGCCAAAAACAAAAAAACAATACATTCTTCGTTACTAACGCAACCAAAATTTGTAAAGGAACAAAAAAAATAGCATTATTAAAAATACTAGCATTCCCCCATCGACTATAACCCAGAACTAAAAAGAAAAGAAATGCAAAGAAAATAAAACCCATCATCATTAAGAAAGACACAATGACAATACGAAAATAATTTTTTTTAGAAAAAAACAATAACAACCCTGAAAAGAAGAATAACGACACAAAAAAATTTACAGCACATAATCCATAATAACGATAAAACGACGTCGTGAACATTAATGGCAAACACATAAGTATACCCAAAAAAATCATAGGTGTTTCAAAATGCCCTTTTGTCTCCACATCCCACGGACCATTAGATTTACCAATCACGTTATCCTCCCTAAATATTAAAACTATAAGTTCCAAAAATTAAAACATGAAACATTTCACACAAAGAATCACATACAAAAGCTTCAGACATATAAGAAAACAAAGCAAATCCCATATATGAAAATACTGTAAAAGGCATACATTCAAACACACAAGTTATGAAAAAACTACATCCACCATATATAACCAAAAATAACTTTACTTTCTTCTGAAAAAAAACACCAACCATTCCCGCATCAAAATAAATTAAAGCAAAAGAAAAAATAAAAAAAATCCACAAAAACAAACGGCGAAGAAAAAAACTCAATTGTCTATAATCATGCACCTCTGCGATTTTATCTCTCATTTTTTTGTCCTTGACCACCACAAACTCCCACGGCTGTGTATTGCGGGCTGACGGCGCATACATGGCAATTTTCAGAATGTCGTCAATGTCAGACTGCGGGATTTCGCGGTCTTTCTCAAACTGGCGCACCGAGCGGCGCGTTAATAATCCTGCTTCCAGAAACATAAATTTTCCTCCATTGTTGTTCCCTTATAAGGTAGGTATTTTTTATCCCGATTACAAGCTGATTTTTAAATATAAAAAAGCCCCGCAAAGGGGCTGTAGATTATTTTTTCTTCAAAGAACGCTGCTTTAGCTTTTCCAGTTCTTCCCGAATGTCCTGCACGACTTCTTCATGCGTTTTCTCTTGCCCCGACTTGTCGGCAAACACATTCAGCGTCCGCAGATAACGACGGCGAACACCGCGCTGATAATCCAGTATCATCTGATAAAACAACCGGTCGTCCTCATTATCCGCAACCTCGACCTGTTTTTTTGCATCATACGGTGTAATATTGTCGTACGGTATGATTTGAGAAGTCAAAACCATACATTTGTTGTCTGCAATGCTGGCCGAACCGGACTTGATAAAATAACGCTCTTTGGGATTGCCGTCGCGTCCGAGAATCTGAAGCACGCCGTAATCCAAAGTAAACACGCTCGGTGCACGTTCCGGCAGAATATTAACGTCAGCGCGCACTGCCGGCAGCAGTACGCTCGCAACCTCCGTCTCCAGAAAAACCTGCGACGGCAATGCAATAGTTAAATGAACTTCGTTAGCCATAGTTTTTACCTTTTATATTTTCATCTTCAGAAAGATGAAGAACACGGAGAGTGACAACTGTCAGAAAAGCGGCGCGGAAAACACAGCCCAACGGCACATTACCTGCCGCTTATCCGCAAAATCCGCGTCAGCTTCCCCGCCAAACATCTTTTCTAGGCGGCTTTATTCTTCATCGCCTCGGCTTTTGCCAACACATCCTCAATCGTACCGACCATATAAAACGCCTGCTCGGGAATATCGTCATATTTACCTTCCAAAATTCCCTTAAAGCCTTTGATGGTGTCTTCCAGCTTGACGAACACGCCCGGCGTACCGGTAAAGACTTCGGCAACGTGGAACGGTTGCGACAGAAAACGTTGAATCTTACGGGCACGGGCAACCGTCAGCTTGTCTTCCTCGGAAAGCTCGTCCATACCCAAAATGGCAATAATATCCTGCAAAGATTTATACTTTTGCAAAATTTCCTGAACCTGACGGGCAACCGAATAATGCTCTTCTCCCAAAATTTGCGGATCCAAAATACGGGATGTTGAATCCAACGGATCAACCGCAGGGAAAATGCCAAGCTCGGCAATGGAACGAGACAACACCGTCGTTGCATCCAAGTGGGCAAACGTCGTTGCCGGAGCCGGATCGGTCAAGTCGTCCGCAGGCACATAAACGGCCTGAACGGAAGTAATTGAACCGTTTTTGGTTGAGGTAATTCGCTCCTGCATTGCACCCATGTCGGTGCCCAGCGTAGGCTGATAGCCCACTGCGGAAGGAATACGTCCCAAAAGGGCAGAAACTTCAGAACCGGCTTGCGTAAAACGGAAAATGTTATCAACAAAGAACAACACGTCCTGATGGGCTTCGTCGCGGAAATATTCTGCCTGCGTCAAACCTGTCAGCGCCACGCGGGCACGGGCTCCGGGAGGTTCGTTCATCTGACCGTAAACCAACACGGTCTTGGACTTGTCGCCTTTAAGGTCAATAACGCCTGATTCAATCATTTCATGATACAGGTCGTTGCCCTCGCGGGTACGTTCGCCAACACCGGCAAATACGGAATAACCGCCGTGTCCTTTTGCGATATTGTTAATCAATTCCATAATCAAAACCGTCTTGCCGACGCCGGCACCGCCGAACAAACCGATTTTGCCGCCTTTTGCATAAGGTTCCAGCAAATCGATAACCTTAATGCCGGTGGTCAAAACCTCAGTATCGGTAGACTGATCCACAAATGCGGGAGCCGGACGGTGAATAGGATAGTGAAAATCAGATTTAATGTTACCGCGACCGTCAACCGGTTCGCCGATAACGTTCACAATGCGACCCAGCAGCGCAGGTCCGACCGGAACCTCAATCGGCGCATTGGTATTAACGACTTCCAGACCGCGAACCAAACCTTCGGTCTCATCCATGGCAATCGTACGAACAACGTTTTCACCCAAGTGCTGAGCCACTTCCAAAACCAGCTTGCGGCCGTGATTGTCACACTCAAGCGCAGTCAAAATCGGGGGCAAATCATCAGTATTCTCAAATTTAACGTCGACAACCGCGCCCATAATCTGCGAAATATGTCCCAGCTTGCCGCTGTTTTTCTCTTTTTTCTCGAGTTTTCTGACTTCTTTCGCACCTTTGCGTTCATCGCTTTTAATTTGCTTAATGGCCTTTTTCTCCTGAGCAACGTCGGCTGATGCATAAGCCTTTTCTTCAGCGGCAATTGCTTTAGCGACTGTCTTCTTCGCAGCCGTTGGCTTGGCAGTTTTGGATGCCGTCTTTTTTACTGATTTCTCTTTTACGCTCGCCATAAAATCTCTCCTGTTTAAAAACTAAAATCACAATAATTTTAAAGTGCTTCGGCACCGGATATAATTTCCGTAAGCTCTGTCGTAATCGCGGTTTGGCGGATACGGTTGTACTTCAGCGTCAGTTTGGAAATCATATCCTTGGCATTGCGGGTAGCGTTGTCCATTGACGTCATCCGCGCACCGTGCTCGGCCGCCTGTGAATTTATTAATACCTGAAAAGCCTCCGAAACTGCCAGCATCGGCATCAAATCAGCCAAAACTTTTTGCTTCGGGGCATCATATTCATAATAGGCGTTGCCCGCTTTGTCGCTGTACCTCTCGGGATTTTCCTCAACGTCAATGCTGTAAGGCAGAAATTGCTGCGTTACCACTTCCCGGTTAATCGCCGAATGGAAACGGGTATAAATAAACTCGCAAACGTCATATTCGCCGATGTAATACAGCCCCAGCACCGGCTCAATGATATGTTCGATTTCTTCGTAATTCGCCCCTTTGGCCGCCACGCCGGCAAACGTATCGGTTATGATGTCGGCATAACGATGCTTCAAGGCATCGGAAACCTTTTTGCCGACGCACATCAGCTTGACATCTTTTCCCTCGCGTTTCAGTTCCTCAATCCGGCGAACCGTCTCTTTAACCACAAAAGCGTTATAACTGCCGCACAACCCGCGGTCAGAAGTAAACGCAATCAACAGATAGGAGCTGTTCCGGGCGTGGGGCGTCATCATTTGCGGCATGATGTGCTTGACGCCCAGACGCTCTTCCTCATCTTTAAAGTCTTTAATAATACGGCCGGCAGTCGTCAGCAGACCTTCATGATACGGCAGAGACTTAACAAGCATATCCTGAGCGCGACGCAGACGAGCCGCGGCAACCATCTTCATTGCCGAAGTGATTTTCTGTGTCGACTTGATACTTTCAATACGAGTTCTTAACTCTTTTAAGCCTGCCATAACTTAAATCCTACGCTGCCTTTTCAATCTCTTCATTGTACCGTTGCAGGAAGTTCTGATAAAACTCCAGCAACTTTGCCTCCAATTCTTCGGAAATAACCTTTTTCTCGTTAATTTCATCCAGGTATTCCGGATGATTGGCCCGAATACTATTCAAAGCCTTTTCCTCAAAATCATGAACGCAGTTCAACGGCAGTCCGTCCAGAAAACCTCGTACGCCGGCAAAGATGGCCACAACTTCCTCTGCCACCGGCATCGGATGATATTGAGGCTGCTTCAGCATTTCGGTCAAACGGGCACCGCGAGCCAAAAGGTTCTTGGTCGCCTGATCCAAATCAGAAGCAAACTGAGCAAAAGAAGCCATTTCGCGATATTGTGCCAAATCAAGCTTCATTGTTCCGGCCACCTGTTTCATCGCCTTAACTTGTGCGGCAGAACCCACGCGGCTGACCGAAATACCCACGTTCACCGCAGGACGTATGCCCTGATAAAACAAACTGGTTTCCAAGAATATCTGACCGTCGGTAATAGAAATAACATTGGTCGGAATATACGCGGACACGTCGCCGGCCTGAGTTTCAATCACCGGCAAAGCCGTCAGCGAACCGCCGCCTTCGGCATCGTTCATCTTGGCTGCGCGTTCCAACAAGCGGGAGTGCAGATAGAACACGTCACCCGGATAAGCTTCACGCCCTGGCGGTCTGCGAAGAAGCAGCGACATCTGGCGGTAAGCCGTAGCCTGCTTGGACAAGTCGTCATAGAAGATAACCGCATGCATACCGTTATCGCGGAAATATTCACCCATTGCACAGCCGGAATAAGGCGCTATATACTGCATCGGAGCCGGGTCGGAAGCCGTTGCCGCAACCACGATGGTATAATCCATTGCACCGTAGTCTTTGAGGGTTTTGACCACCTGAGCCACGGTCGAACGTTTTTGTCCGACGGCAACATATATGCAGTAAAGTTTATCCTTTTCAGACTTTGCCTGTTCGTTAATTTTTTTCTGATTAATAATGGTATCAAGAATGATTGCGGTCTTTCCGGTCTGGCGGTCTCCGATAATCAGTTCGCGTTGCCCGCGGCCGATAGGAATAAGAGAGTCCACGATTTTCAATCCGGTCTGCATCGGTTCATGAACCGAGCGCCGCGGAATAATGCCGGGAGCTTTCACTTCCGAGCGGCTGAACTCTTTGGCCTTCACCGGTCCCAAGCCGTCAATCGGCTCGCCCAACGCGTCAACAACGCGTCCGAGAAGTTCTTTGCCAACCGGCACGCTCACAATCTGGTCGGTACGTTTTACCATATCGCCTTCTTTGATTTGTTGGTCAGAACCAAAGATAACCACGCCGACATTGTCTTCTTCAAGGTTAAGGGCCATTCCCTTGACCCCGCTTTCAAACTCGACCAGCTCACCGGACTGAACCTTGTCCAGACCGTAAATGCGGGCGATACCGTCACCGACGGAGAGCACCTGCCCTACCTCGGCAACATCCGCCGTGACATCGGAGTTAGCTATTTTATCTTTGATAATGGAAGATATTTCACTGGCTGATACCGACATTATTGTACACCTTTCATTACATTTTCCAAACGGTTCAGTTTGCTGATGACGGAATTGTCAATCATTTCCGAACCGAACTTGATTCTTAACCCGCCGATAAGCTCGGGACGGATTTTATAAGAAACGACAACTTTTTTACCCAAAACTTTTTCTAAATTGGCCTGCAGTTTTTTATCCTGAGCGGCAGAAAGCTCTTTAACGCTTTCAACCTCAACTTCCTGCATATTGTTCCGCTGGTAATAAATATGAACAAACTCCTGCAAAATCAGCAGAAGTTCCCCAAAACGATGATTATCGGCCACAATGTCCAGACAGCGTAAAGTTTCCTTGCTTAATTTCAGCTTTTCGGCAACTTGTCGCAAGGCTTCTTTTTTATCGGCATCATCCCAAATCGGATTCGCCAAATATTTCACCAAATCGGATTCCTGCCGGGCAATGCTGCCAAGAACTTTCACATCGGCAAAAACCTTGTCGACAGCCTTTTTCTCAGCGGCTGCCTCATATAAGGCAATAGCATACGTAACGGCGATTTTGGTCTTTGAAACTTTTTTCACTACTCTGAACCTATTAAATTTCTAAGCTGCGATCATCTTAATCATCAATTAGTTTCTAATTTATTAATACCAACCCGATTTTACAACAAAATAAAACTTTTATCCTCCTTAATCGCAAAGCCATAAAAAAAATTCCTGCTCGGCAACCGAGCAGGAATATTAAATAGGTAAAGTGTTAAAAAGCGAGGACACAACGAACGCGGTCACTGTAACCCTTATAGTCGTAGTACATGGTGCCGTCGGACGGTCTGACGACCCACGCGCCGAAGTCGCTGCCGCGGTAGTACTCGGACGAAGACCAATAAAAAGCATCTTCCTGCAAACAATTTCCGGACAAACCGCCAGAATTAAGCAACGCAAATGATTCACGCAACTTTTTCCGATTGCCGAAAATACGCTTAAGCTCTTCTTTACTCGGCATAAAACCCGTACCGGCTTTAATGCCGTCAAAAGCGTATTCCGCACACCATTCGGCTGCTTCTGCATTTTCCTGTTTTTCTTTGGCTGTCTTCAGTATCAGAGACGTTGCCTCTTTGCCTCTAAGTCCTGATGGCATATCGACATAAAGCCAAGTACTCGACCACGGAAGTTCCGTTTCCCGTAATCCCAAAGCCAACCCGTGGTTCCTGTCTACGCAGCCGACAATCGCCGAAACCTGACTGTCTTTTATCAGTTCCGGGAATATTAAGCCGTCTGCGTAATAAAACATCCCCGGCTCAACCTTCTTCGGTGTCACAAACTTCTTAGACGGGATAAGATTCACATCCTGAAAAGTTGTTTTTTTCCCCAAAGAACACAACTGTTGCAAAAACTCTGCACTGATTTGATTGTTCTCATACCAGCTTTTCACTACTGCTTCTTCTGTTAAGCCAAACTCTTTTACAACACCATTTAAAACTTCTAACTTTTTCATAATTGTATATATTAAAATTAATAATCGACATCATATCATTTGGTAACTACATGCTAGCATACCTTTAATTGTAAGTCAATGACGTATTCGACAAAATTTTCGTAACACAAACAGCAACAGTTGAAAAATCTTTCTGACATTAATTTTTAAGAACAAAAAAAACAGCCTTAACAAGCCAAATACGGACACGCCCAAAATCTCGCTCCGATACCCCGGAATAAAACAAAACGAAGCCGATTATCAATAAAAAGAATAAGGGTCTATATCAACTTCAACCCTGACCCGGCCGGGAATTTTAATTCTCTTCAGCCAATCGCGCAAGACATCCTGAATGCGTATATTTTTTGCCGTTTTCAGCAATAAGCGATACCGAAACTTGTTCCGCAGCATAAAAATCGGTGCCGGTGCCGGCCCGAGAGTCGAAACAAACTCATTATTGGGAGCAGTTTGCCCCAGCCAGAGAGCCGTTTTTTCCGTTTCTTCCTGATTCGGCCCCGAAACAATCACCGCTGCCAGTTTGCCAAACGGGGGCATTTTCAAAAGACGCCGCGTTTTCTTTTCCAGAGCCAAAAACTTCTCCCGGTTATTTTCAACCAGAGCCTGCAATACTGCATTTTCCGGATACAGCGTTTGCAAATAAACGATCCCTTTTTTCTCGCCGCGGCCGGCTCGCCCCGCCACCTGAGACAGCAACTGAAAGGTTCTTTCGCTGGCCCGAAGGTCACTCCCCATCAGCCCCAAATCGGCATCAACAATTCCAACCAGCGTCAGGCTGGGAAAATGGTGTCCTTTCGCCAAAATCTGCGTCCCGATAAGAATATCGACGTTTCCCTCTTCCATTTCATGAATCACCTGTGACACTTCCGCAAAGTTCGTCGTAATGTCGCTCGAAAGAATTTTTACGCGCGCTGTCGGAAAACGAAACTTAACCTCTTCCGCCACCCGTTCCACTCCCGGACCGCAGGCCGTCAATCCGGTTTCCGAATGACATTCCGGACACTCCTTGGGAATGGGCGTGACATAGCCGCAATGATGGCAGACCAGATTACCAACGCGGCGATGTTCGGTCAGCCACGCTGTACAGTTCGGACATTGTATCCGATGTCCGCAATCGCGGCAAATCACCAGCGGCGCGTAGCCCCGGCGATTCAAAAACAGCATTGACTGCTCATGCCTTTCCAAATTCTCCTTCAAGGCATTCGCCAGCGTTGGCGCCAGCCAGGAAACGCCCCAAGAACCGCGCACCGGCTTGTCCTGCTTAAGGTCGATAATCTTTATCTCCGGCAAAACCGCCGCCGCAAAACGGCTTTTTAACTCCACAATGTCATACTTGCCTTCTTCAACATTGACAACCGTCTCCAAATCCGGCGTCGCGGTAGAAAGAATAATGGGGATTTGCTCATACTTTGCACGGACAATCGCCATGTCACGCCCCTGATAATTGACCGCATCCTCCTGCTTAAATGATTGGTCATGGCTTTCATCCACCACAATTAAACCCAAATTCTGATAAGGCAGAAACAATGCGGAACGCGCACCGACCAAAACCTTCGCCCGCCCCTCAATCACCGCTTTCCAAGTGTCAATTCGCTCCCGGTTGCCCAAAGCGGAATGCCATTTGGCGGGTTTAACGCCGAAACGACGCTCAAAACGCCCCAGCCATTGACTGGTCAATCCGATTTCCGGCACCAGAATGAGCACCTGCTGCCCCAGCTCCAAGGCCCGGGCGACCGCTTCAAAATACACCTCCGTTTTGCCCGAACCGGTTACCCCGTCCAACAGTGTAACGTTGAACCCGCTGCCGATTTCGCCGACAAGCTGCACCGCTGCCTCTTTTTGTTCATCTGTCAGATTAACTTTTTTATAGGCGGCATTCGGTTTTTCAAATTCCTTTTTATCTTCGATTAATACCGGACGCAACACTCCCGCATCAATCATCGCTTTTATCACCGACTGCCCAACCCCGGCGCCGGCGGCAATATCTTGGCGGTTAAACGGTGCAAATTTCAAAAAGTCCATTACCCGCCAGCGCGCATCGGAGTTTTTCAACTTGGCTTCAGCCAAAGTCTTTCCCGACAACTCGTATAAAACCGTCATTTTCGGATCGTCAAAAACCTGACGTACGCTCAAAACCATCTTCAAAACCTGTCCGGCAAACGCCATGTTATAACCGGACACAAACTCAATAAACTTCCTTAATTCAGCGCTTAAAGGGGGAAAGTTGATTCTTTCCATTATCGGTTTGATTTTACTCTCGTCCAAATTAGACGACTTGCCCTTTTTCCATACGACGCCGACATGGACCTCCCGGCCGAACGGCACCCGGACCAATTCACCCAATACGGCTTCCCCCTCGATTTTATAATCGAAAGGTTCGTTAAAAGGCAGCGGAAGCAAAACGCCGATAATCAAAGTTCAATCTCCAATATAACCAATTTGGTTCATCATAAACCACCGTCGGAAAATTAAAACCCTTCAGCGTCAACAATCCCCAGCATTAAATTTTGTACACAACCCTTAATGAATTATTTAAACATATGGAAAATTGTCATAATATGATAAAAAAATTTTTTCATAAAGGAAACGTCATGCCCAAAATATCCGTCATCATCCCCGTATACAACGTTGAACAATACCTGCCGCAGTGTCTTGACAGCTTGAAAAATCAAATCTTAAGCGACTTGGAATTCATCTGCATTAACGACGGCTCTGTTGACGGTTCTCTGGATATCCTTCAGGCATACGCCGCCGAAGACCATCGTTTTGTCATCATTAATCAGAAAAACCGCGGACAAGGGTATGCCCGCAACAAAGGACTGGAAGCCGCATCCGGAGAATACATCGGTTTTGTTGATCCTGATGACTGGGTGGAGCCCGATATGTACGAACAAATGTACAATTTAGCTGAAAAATATAATGCCGACACTGTAGAGTGTAATTATGAACATTATATTGAATCTCCGAAAACGGTAACGACTATGCCGGGCAACATTAAACGCCCGCTTCCCGAAACATCGGACGGCATTCTCAGTTACAACTGGACGCAGCTGCCCGGTCAACATCTAATCTGGAGCTGCCCGCATGCCGTGTGGAATAAAATTTTCTGCAAAAAAATGATAAACGACGAACATATCCGTTTTACCGAAGGGACGCTCGCCGAAGACGTCTTATTCACCATACACAGCCGTATCTGCAGTTTGCGGACAATCTAATGTCCCAAAATATTCTATCACTATCGTACCAGACAAGATTCTGCCTGCAATAAAATATCCGACAATCGTTTTGACTTTTTTACCGCCGTCAGAGACATCAAGCGGATATTGACTCAATACAACATTTACGAACAACAACAAAATTACTTCTACAAATTTTTACTTTACAGCTTTCCTCAATACTACAACAGCACACCTCCGGCCAGACAAAACGAATTCAAACAGATATACTATGAACTGCTGCCGGACACCTGCCGACAGATTTTGGACAATATTCTTTTGTCACAGACACCCTGTACTTGGAAACAAAAAATTTTTTCCGTTCAAAAAACTTACAAACTGACAGACAAATCTACTGAGGAAATATTCACACTCTACCGCATTTTCACAATCTTAGGCATTAAAATAAAAGTCCGAAGCAAGCAAAAAACCTGTTGATGCATTGCATCAACAGGTTCTCCTTAATTTTTTACGCCAGGAAATAAACTGCATGACAGCCAATAGCATTCCGATAATGACTATCGCCTCAATCATTTCCCCCGCAGCATAAATCCATGGCCGCAAATACAGCAACAAACAGATATCTGCCGCCACCCCCAGCATCACGACATACCAATAATCATCCATCCGGTAAGATTTATAGTACATTGCTACTAACAATGCCGGAAACCTAAAGAAAAAATATGCGCTCAATATAATCAACAAAGGCACATACAGACTCATATCAAAACAGAGCCAATAAAAAAAACTTCCCATAAAAATAAAAAATTAATTAGACGTTATCAATAAAACCAATATAACACAATTTTCAATTGTCCGCAACAAACAAAAAAAGTTCGTAAAATATTTTACGAACTTTTTTTAACAAATCAGATTTTGAATTCAATCACACAACGAACACGAGCACTGTAATACTTGGTATAGTCATTTGTCATATGACCGTCGGACGATCTGACAAGCCACGCATGAGTGCTGTCGTGTTCGGACGAAGACAGATACAAACAGGCTTCCTGCACCCCGTCTGCATCAAGCTGAACCAAAGCTTCGCAAAGCTTTATCCTGTTGGCAAAGACACGCTTAAGCTCTTCTTTACTCGGCATAAAACCCGTGCCGGCTTCAATGCCGTCAAAAGCATATTCCGCACACCATTCGGCCGCTTCCGCCTTTTCCTGTCTTTCTTTGGCTGTCTTCAGTATCAGAGAGGTTGCCTCTTTGCCGCTAAGTCCCGATGACATATCAACATAAAGCCAGTCGCTCGACCACGGAAGTTCCGTTTCCCGTAATCCCAAAGCCAACC
>UMGB01001242.1_pt1 | contig 16393 bp, 12 predicted proteins | sample 1965161 | NCBI WGS metagenome assembly UMGB01 (sample SAMEA4836060, study PRJEB28245) | human gut metagenome | biome: gut microbiome; material: fecal sample | place: Denmark | collected 2008
GAGATCATCCATCTTCAGCGGTGTGCCGGTCGGATTATTCGGGCTGGTGAGCACGATCATGGCCGGCTTGACGTCTTCGATGGCCTTGATGGTGGCGTCGACGTTCAGCGAGAAATCCTCGTTGCGGTGCGCCAGCTTCCATGTGGTGAACGTGTCGCGGGCGTATTCCGGATACATCGAATACGTCGGATCGCAGCCGAGCGCAATGCGTCCTGGACCGCCGAAAGCTTGGAACAGCTGCAGCATGATCTCGTTGGATCCGTTGGCACCCCACAACTGGTCGACTTCCAGCTTGACGCCGGACTCGCGTTCGAGATAGTCGCAGAATGCCTGACGCAACGCGATATGCTCACGATCCGGGTAACGGTTGAGCGTCAGAGCGATTTCCTTGACTCGCTGCGCGATGGTTTCGACCACTGCCGGTTCCGGCGCATACGGATTCTCGTTGACGTTGAGGCATACCGGCACGTCCAATTGCGGCGCACCGTACGGCTCCTCACCGATCAGATCGTTGCGCAGCGGAAGATATGCCGGAATGGCGTTGCTGGAAGTCTCACTCATCGAAGGCCTGCCTGCTCTTCCTGTTCCTTGATGGTTTCCTTGTTGTACGGATCGTCGATGAAACGGCTCAGCACGCTTTCACCGTGTGCCGGCAGATCTTCGGAAACGGCGAAGGCGTTCACACGAGCAGCGAGGGTCTTCAATCCCTGCTCGTCGTATTCGATGACTTCGACCGGCTTCATGAAGGTGTGCACGCCCAGACCGGAGGCGAAGCGTGCAGTGCCGGAAGTCGGCAGCACGTGGTTGGAGCCGGACATGTAGTCGCCCAGCGGCACCGGAGAGTACGGGCCACGGAAGATGGCACCGGCGTTGCGAATCTTGGCGATCACGGCATCCGGGTCGGCGGTCTGGACCTCAAGGTGTTCGGCGGCATACGCATTGGCCGCGTCAATGGACTGCTCGATGCCATCGGTGAGGATGATGCCGGACTGGCGTCCGCGTAGCGACGTGTTCACACGCTCGGAGTGCTCGGTGCGCGGCACACGGTACTTGAGGTTCTCCTGCACCTGTTCGGCAATCTCTTCGCTGTCGGTGATGAGCACGGAACCGGCGAGTTCGTCATGCTCGGCCTGACCGATCAGATCGGCGGCCAGCCAGCTCGGGTTGGCACCCTTGTCTGCGATGATGGCGATTTCGGTCGGTCCTGCCACGGCGTCGATGCCGACGATGCCGGACACCATGCGCTTGGCGGTAGCGACGAAGATGTTACCCGGACCGGTGATCTTGTCGACCGGATCGCACAGGATTTCGCCGTCCTGCGGTTCGGATCCCTTGGCGCCGTAAGCGAACATGGCCACGGCCTGAGCGCCGCCGACCGCATACACTTCGTCAACGCCGAGAATGGCGCAGGTGGCGAGAATGGTCTTGTCAGGCAGACCGTCGGCATTGTTACGGCTCGGCGGGGTTGCGATGGCGAGGGATTCCACGCCGGCGGCCTGTGCCGGGACCACGTTCATGATGACGGAGCTCGGGTAGACGGCCTTGCCACCCGGCACATACAGGCCGACACGCTGCACCGGAATCCAACGCTCGGAAACGCGCGCGCCTTCAGCCAGATCGGTGTGGAACGGCGCCGGCACCTGGGAAGCGGACACGGCGCGGGAGCGGCGCACGGATTCTTCGATGGCGGCACGCACTTCCGGATCCAACTCGTCGACGGCGGTCTTCATGGCTTCCACCGGCACGCGCAGGTTCTCCGGACGAATATGGTCGAATTTCTCCGCGAAGTCACGCAGGGCCGCAGCACCGCGGGCCTTCACATCGTCAAGGATGGGCTGCACGAGATCGGTGGCCTCGTTGGTGCCCATCTCGGCGCGAGGCATAGCCTCCAGCATTTCAGCTCGGGTCAGCTTCTTGCCACGCAGGTCAATGATTCGCATATAGTTTTCTTCGCTCATAACGCCCCATGGTAACAACGTGATGTCACGAGAACGCCCGCGCGTCTCAAGTTCAGCCGCATAGTGAGATATTCGGCTGAACTTTCGGCATCATCCCCACGACCGGTCATCCCAAAGGCAGAGAACTGGGACCGAAAAGGATTTTGATTTCGGCGAACAGACTCGTGTCGCGGCGTACGCGGAAACGGTCGCCGAACGTCAGTACCTTGGCGTTGCCCTTATCGTCCATCAAGGCGAGCTTCACTTCGCAGGGTCCAGGATGATTTGAAAGAATCTGCCCCAACTGCTGCACATGCGATTGGTCAAGCGCTATTGGCGGCAGCATAATCGTCACCGGCTTCTCATCCTGCGCTTCCAACGTCGGCACGTTGAATTCCGTGGCACGCATGCTTACCGTCTCATCGCGTTTCTCAACCTGTCCGCGAATCTGCACCACCGTGTCGACCGCCAGTTCGGGAGCGGCGGTCTCATACACTTTGCCGAAGAACATGCACTGGATGGAGCTTTCCAAATCCTCGATGGTCACAATCGCCCAAGGATTGCCCTTCTTCGACATACGACGGTCCACGTTCGTGATCAAACCCGCCACCGTCACCTGCTGGCCGTCAGGCATATTCGCCGCGCGATCGATCAGATGCGCGATCGACATTTCACGCAACGACACCAGAATCGACTGCATACCGCTCAACGGATGGTCGGACACATACAAGCCAAGCATTTCACGTTCGAAATTCAGCTTGGTTTTCTTATCCCACTCCTCCACATCGGGCACATTCACCATGGCATCGCCCATGCCCGCATCGTCTTCGCCGGCATCTTCCAAATCGGAGAACAAATCAAACTGGCCTTCGGCCTGCTTGCGTTTCAAACCGACCACCGAATTAATCGCAGCCTCATGAATCGTAAACAAGGCACGACGGTTCGGATCGATCGAATCAAACGCACCGGCCTTAATCAACGATTCAACCAATCGACGATTCAACGCCTCCATCGGCACACGCTTGATGAAATCAGGGAAATTCACATACCTGCCATGACTGCCGTCACGTTCCTTGACAATCGCGTCAACCGCAGCCTTGCCAACATTACGAATGGCGCCAAGACCGAAACGCACCACATCGCCAACAGCGGAATACTCATACACCGACTCGTTCACATCAGGCGACAACACCTGAATGCCCATGCGACGAGCCTCACCCAAATACAACGCGGTCTTGTCTTTGTTCGTACTCGCACCCTGCAGCAAAGCCGCCATGAACTCCACCGGATAATGCGTCTTCAAATATGCAGTCCAATATGAGATCAAACCGTATGCGGCCGAATGCGCCTTATTGAACGCATAGCCCGAAAACGGCACAAGAATATCCCACACGGCCTGAGCCGCCTCCTGGGAATACCCATGCTCCTTCATGCCCGCGAAGAACGGCACCTTCTCCTTGGCCAGCACCTCGGGCTTCTTCTTACCCATCGCTCGACGCAACACGTCTGCCTTGCCCAACGAATAACCAGCCAAAATACGCGCAGCCGACTGCACCTGCTCCTGATACACGATCAGACCATACGTCTCATCAAGCACTTCCTTCAACGGCTCAGCCACCTCAGGATGAATCGGCGTGATCTTCTGCAAACCATTCTTACGCTTCGCATAATTCGTATGCGAATCCATATCCATCGGCCCAGGACGATACAACGCGATCAATGCGGAAATATCGTTGAAGTTATTCGGCTTCAACGTCTTCAGCAACGAACGCATACCATCAGAATCCAACTGGAACACGCCAAGCGTGTCACCTCGCGACAACAGATCGTACGTGGCACGATCATCCAACGGAATCTTCGTATGGTCGATACGCGTCTTGCCATTCGCCTCGATATTGTTCAACGTATCGCGAATAACCGTCAAGTTGGAAAGACCAAGGAAGTCCATCTTGACCAAACCAAGCGTTTCACACGTATGATACTCCAACGTGGTCGTAACCGTACCATCGGTACGTTCCAGCAGCGGCGACGTATTCGAAATCGGCTCGCTACCCATGATCGTGGCGCACGCATGCACACCGGTCTGACGAATCAAGCCTTCGATACCCATCGCCTCATCCGTGACGCGCTTCACATCCGGATCGGAATCATACAATTCACGGAATTCACGAGCCTCCGCATAACGCTTCGACGTCGGCTCGAAAATATCACGCAACGGAATATCCTTGCCACCCGTCTGCGCCGGCGGCAACGCCTTGGTGATGCGCTCGCCCATGGAGAATTCGTAGCCCATGATTCGCGCTGAATCCTTCAGCGCCTGCTTGGTTTTGATAGTGCCGTAGATCACACATTGCGCGACCTTGTCTCGCCCGTACTTGTCTCCGACATAGTCAAGCACGCGACCGCGGCCATCCGGATCGAAATCGACGTCAATATCAGGCAGCGACACACGTTCCGGGTTAAGGAATCGTTCGAAGATCAAGCCGTGCTTGATTGGATCGAGTTCGGTGATGCCCATGGCATACGCCACCATGGCTCCTGCCGCCGATCCACGGCCCGGTCCCACCATCACACCATGCGATTTAGCCCAATTGATGTAGTCGGCCACCACAAGGAAGTATCCGCAGAACTGCATCTGACAGATCACACCGCATTCGTAATCGGCCTGCTTGAGCACTTCGATCGGCGGATGCCCGTCATAACGCCGTTCCAAGCCTTCCTCGACTTTCCGCAGGAACAGCGACGTCTCATCCCAACCTTCCGGGCAGTCGAATTGCGGCATGAACGCGCCATCCTCATGATCGTCGAACATGACATTGCAGCGTTCGGCAATTTCCAACGTATTGTCACACGCTTCGGGAATGTCTTTGAACAGCTCACGCATTTCTTCGGCGGATTTCAGATAGTAGCCGGTGCCGTCAAATTTGAATCGTCCCGGCTCGTCCAGCGTGGATCCCGAATTGATGCACAGCATGGCATCCTGCGAGCCCGCGTCTTCAGCACGCACGTAATGCGAATCGTTGGTGGCAAGCAGCGGCGCGTTCAGTTTTTTCGCAATGTCCAGCAGACCGTCGGTCACCTGTTTTTCGATTTTCAGACCGTGGTCCATGAATTCGATATAGAAATTGTCACGTCCGAAAATATCCTGCAATTCCCCTGCCGCACGTAATGCCTCGTCGAATTGGCCGAGCAGCAGTCGCGTTTGGATGATGCCCGACGGGCATCCGGAAGATGCGATAATGCCTTTCGAATATTTGGCAAGAATCTCCTTATCCATTCGGGGGTATCGCATGACACGGCCCTCAAGATTCGCGTCAGTGGACGCCTTCATAAGATTGACAAGGCCCTCATCGGTTTCCGCCCACATCGTAAGGTGGGTGATCAGGCCACCGCCGGATACGTCGTTGGGGTTGCGCCGGCGATGCTGCGGATCGATATCGGGATTCCAGTTGGTATCCCAGCTGACGCGGGTTTGATCTTGGCGTGCGGTTTCCGGCGTCACATACGCTTCAATGCCGATAATCGGTTTGACGCCTTCCTTGACCGCAGTGCTCCACATTTCGTATGCACCATGCATGTTGCCGTGATCGGTGATGCCGACGGCCGGCATGTTGAGTTCTTTGGCGCGCCTGACCAGATCCGGAATCTTTGACGCCCCGTCAAGCAGCGAATAATGCGTATGATTATGCAGTTGCACGAAATTTCCGGAAGTAGCCATGCAGTCCAATCTACCGGTGATTGGTGACGTGCGATCACACTTCAGGCTTGTCTTGTGTGTCGTGCCTGCCACGCATCACGTCGAGCGCATGCTGCAAATCAGCTGGATAATGCGATTTCACCGTGGTCCACACATGGGTTCGCGGATGGCGGAATTCAAGTTGCTTGGCGTGCAGCCACTGCCGTTCCAATCCCAATGCCTCACCCAACTGCGGATTGGCACCGTACATGGCGTCTCCCGCAAGCGGATGCCCGATGGACGAGAAATGCACGCGGATCTGATGGGTTCGACCGGTTTCCAGATTCACGGAAACCAACGTCGCCTCACCGAAACGTTCCATCACATCCCAATGGGTGATGGCTTCTTTGCCGGCGGGCGTAACGCAAAAACGAAAATCGGAGACTTTGGCACGTCCGATCGGCGCTTCGATCGTGGCCTTGTTTTCCTTGAGATTGCCTTGCACGAGCGCATGATAGGTTTTGACGACTTCATGTTCGGCGAACTGCCTGCGCATTTCCACGTAGGCGAGGTCAGATTTGCACACGAGCATCAATCCGGATGTGCCCACGTCGAGGCGGGATACGATACCCTGACGTCCCGCGGCGCCGTAAGAGGTGATGTGCACTCCCCTGTCAAGCAGACTGCCGAGCACCGTCGGACCGGTCCAACCGACGGAAGCGTGAGCAGCCACACCCACTGGCTTGTCGACCACTATGACGTCATCGTCTTCGTAGACCACTGCCATATCTCGTGCGATCGGTTCAGGCTCGGTCCGTTCCTCGACAATATCGAATTCGACGGTTTCGCCTGATTGCAGAGTCGATGATTTGGAAATGTCACGACCAAGCACGCGCGCCTGTCCACTTTCGATGAGTTCCGCGGCCTTGGCTCGGGAGATACCAAGCATCTTGGCCACGGCCACATCGAATCGTTTGCCGACAAGCGCGTCGGGTGCGGGAACAAGACGGCTCATGCGTTCTGGTCTCCGGTCGTCTGTTTCGTCTGTTCTGCGGCCTGTTCGTCAAGATCCTTCTGGCTGAAGGGCTCTCCGACAAACAGCAGTACGACGGCGGCGACGCCCGCCACCATCAGGAAAATATCCGCAACATTGCCGACCGACCATCCGTAATTGAGGAAATCGACGACCTTGCCATTAAGGAAACCTTCGGCATACATCACACGATCGATGAGATTGCCCAATGCTCCTGCGAAAGCAAGAGCGAACACCACCGTCCATTTCATGGAAATGGTACGGATCTCCAGCCCCACAAGTGCCACGCAAGCCACAATGGCAAGCAGGGAAATCAACCACGTCATGTTGGAGCCCATGCCCAAGGACGCACCCGGATTATGCACCAACGTGAATGAAAGAATCCCCGGAATCACACGTACCGTATGCCCATCGGCAAGCGCCGACTGCGCCCATGCCTTGGTGATCTGATCAAGTACCAGTGCCACAACGGCGATACACGCAAAGACGGCCACGCGAGTGCGCAGCCGTCTTTGATCATTTGTCATGATGTCAGACACAGCCTAATCTCAGTCGTCCTGGGAGTCCTGATCATAGTTGTTCGTGTCAGACACCTGCGACACAAGCTGGCCGAGGAATTCGGTAAGACGCGCGCGGTATTCGGTTTCGAACTGCTTGAGACCCTGAATGTTGCCTTCGATGACCTTGGTCTGCGCTTCGAGATTGTCGCGGACCTGCTGGGCATAGTCGTCGGCCGCGGTACGGGTCTTCGAATCGTAGTCGAAGGCACGCTTCTGCACTTCGGACTCGTATTCGTCGGCTTCGTTGTGCTTCGTGGAGAAGTACGTATCACCATCCTGAGTCTTCTGCACAAGGTAGGCGTCACCTTCCTGAGTCTTCTGATCCAAGTAGGTATCGCCCTCCTGCGTCTTCTGAGCAAGATAGGCGTTACCTTCCTGAGTCTTCTGATCCAAGTAAGCATTACCTTCCTGAGTGCGCTGCGCCAGATAGTCATCGCCTTCCTGAGCACGCTTGGTCAGATAGGCATCGCCTTCCTGAGTCTTCTGGTTCAAGTAGCCATCAGCCTTGGCACGAGTGTCAGCCGAATACTGATCGGCTTCGGAACGGGTGCCTTCGGAGTAGTTGTCGGCTTCGGTGCGAGTGCGGTTGGAGTAATCGTTGGCATTGCCGATGAGCTCATCGTACCTACGCTGGGACTCGTCGGTGATTTCCTTAGCCTTGGCTTTGCCCTTGTCGACGTACTGGTCGTGCAGCTGCATAGCCAGGGTCAGCATGGCGGTGGCACGCTCCGGCTCCGTGTTGGCGCTGGCTGCGGCTCCTGCAATCTTCTGCAGGCTTCCGGTTTCGGTACTCGGTTCGACCTTGGCGACCTGCTCGCGCAGCTGGGCTTCACGCTGCTGCGATTCCTGCAGCTGCTGTGCAAGCTGCTGAATCTGCGCGGCCTGCTGCTGGGCACGCTCATCCTGCTGCTGGGACTGTGCCGCATGCTGCTGCGTGAGCTGCTGAGCTTGGGCGACCTGCTCCTGAGCCTCTTCAAGCCTTGCATTGAGCTGCTGGATCTCAGCCGCCTGCTGCTGGGCCACCACAACCTGCTGCTGTGCGGAAGCCAGCTGACGGGACAGGTCTTCGGTCTGTGCACGGAATGCGTCGCGCTCATGCTGCATGGAGGTCAGCTGTTCGCCCAGATCCGCCTGGCCTGCAGCTTCAGCCGCCTGTGCGGTGAGCTGGTCGACCTGTGCGGACAGGCGATCCACCTGACCCTTGAGCTGTTCGTTCTGAGCCGACAGAGCACGGTTGCTTTCCTCAGCCTCGGTGAGCTTGGCTGCTGCGACCTGTGCGGCCTGAGCTGCCTGATCACCAGCGCCAGCTGCCTGCTCGGAGGCGGACTTCAATGTCGCGTTCTCCTGCTGCAGGGACTGAACCTGGGCGCTGAGCTCGGAAATCTTGGAGTTGAGCCCCGCAACATCCGGGCCGAGGGACTGAGTAGCCTGGCCGCTGGCAACCGCCTGCTTGCCAAGGGCCTCCACCGTCTCGGTTACCTGATCGAGAAAATCGTCGACTTCATCGACGTCATACCCCTCCTTGAACCTCACGGTCTGGAAGGTATGCTCTCTGATATCTTTCGGCGTCAACAGAGCCATAAATCTTACACCTCGCTTTGGGCTTGATGCCTTGCTGTTGTTGCTTTCATTGTTCGACTCTAGCACGGGACCACCGATTTTTTGCGAAAAATCGGCATTTGACATACATTAAATGAGGAAATCAATAGCAATGAGAATGAAATAAAGAACGATGAATGCCACATCGAAGTAGATGGGACCCAATGGAATAGGGCGGATATATTGGCGTAGCCAGCGCAGTGGGGGCTCCGTCAACTGGTAAACCGCGTCGATCAACGACGACACCAACCCCCGTGGACGCCATGCCGATGCCAACACAGCAACCCAATCGAGAATCATGCGAATGAACAGCACCAGAATGTAGGCATTCACCAAAAAGTGGACGATGCTACCGATCAAAGACAAAATCATGGGGCACCACCTTAGCAACAGAACATAACAAAGCCCCCATCACGGGTGACGGAGGCTTCATGCAGTCTGCTTTCGCAACGGCTTTCGTCTATATCAGTCGGCGAACAAATCGTGCGACGAGTTATTCGCCTGCGGTTCCTCAACCTTGATGTTCACCTGAGCTGGGCTCAGCAGGAACACGCGCGGAGTGACACGTTCGATGGAGCCACGCACGCCAAAAACCACACCCGCGGAAAAGTCCACAATGCGATACGCCACGGCCTCGGCCACACCGGTCAGGTTCAGCACCACCGGAACGCCGTCGCGAATGGCACGTCCGACCAGCTGAGCGTCCTCATAGGATTTCGGGTGAATCGTGGTGATACGGCTCACCCTTCCGCCTTGGAACGGGTTGGCTTTGGTCTGCTCGCGCGGTGCGGACGTCGCGGCAGGAGTCGAAGCCATCGGGGTCACGGAATGGTCGGAATCGAACGAGGTTTCGCTGCTCTCAGCCTCTTCGTTGAAATCCTCGTCACCTTCGGCAACGTCGGTCATGCCCAAATAGGACATCGCGCTTTTCATAAAACCTGCCATGAACGATCCTTTCGCGTCTTCGCGTTGCTTTTAGCGCAGGAAATCCGGAATATCCAAATCGCCGGCGTCGTTCGAAGACACCACTTCATGCTCGGTGGTCTGGTCGAATGACGGAACGACGGGTTCCGGAGTGGACGGAATATAAGTGGACAGCGGCTGCACCTTCGGGGCTTCCGGAGTCTGAATAAGCTGAGGCTGGGGCTGCTGCGGAACCGCCGCTGCCCTCGGGGCTGCGGACAACGCCGACAGCGGCACCGTGCTTTCCGCAGGCTCTGCCTGCTTCTGGGCTTCAGCCTGAGCCGCCTTCTTGGAGTTGGCATCAAAGCCTGCGGCGATAACGGTGACACGCACTTCGTCGCCGTAAGCGTCGTCGAGGGAAAGACCCCAGATGATCTGTGCTTCCGGATGGATGGCCTTGCCCACCAGCTGGGTGGCGGCGGCCGCTTCCTGCAACTTCAGATCGGACGGGCCGGCGATATTGATCAGCGCGCCGTGGGCACCCTCGATGCTTTCTTCCAGCAGCGGCGAGCTGATGGCGATTTCAGCTGCCTGGGTGGCGCGATCCTCGCCTCGTGCGGAACCGATGCCGAACAGTGCGGTGCCCGCGCCACGCAGAATAGCGTTGACATCGTTGAAGTCGACGTGAATGTACGAGTTCGAAGAAATCAGGTCGGTGATGCCCTGCACGCCGGCCAGCAAGGCGGTGTCGGCGGTCTTGAACGCATCGACGATGCCGATGGTGCGATCGGAAAGCTCAAGCAGTCGATCGTTCGGAATCACGATCAGCGCATCGACTTCCTTGCGCAGATTCTCAATGCCAAGTGCTGCGGAAGCCGCACGCTGGGGACCTTCAAAGCTGAACGGGCGGGTAACCACCGCAATGGTCAGGGCACCCTGCTGATGCGCGGCGCGAGCCACGATCGGGCTTGCACCGGTACCGGTGCCACCACCCTCACCGCAGGTCACGAACACCATATCGGCACCCTTGAGCGATTCCTCGATATCGGACTGATGATCCTGAGCGGCCTTGGCACCCTTCTCCGGGTCGGCACCTGCGCCAAGCCCGCGGCTGGTGGCATCGTTCAAGGAGATCTTGACATCGGCGTCGGAACGCATCAGGTCCTTCGCGTCAGTATTGATCGCAATGAATTCAACACTTTGAAGACCCTCGGCAATCATGCGATTGACGGCATTACCGCCAGCTCCACCAACACCGACAACCTTGATATTCGTTTTGTCGTTGAAATTGTCAGTCTGGGCAATCTCGCTCACCATAGTCTCCTGTCACTCGCGTTTACGCACAACTTTATCGCAGACACGCTGCAGTACGCGCACTTTTCGCCGTGTGTAACGGCGTTTTTTCACTTTTTTATTGCTAACGTGTTCATTTCGCCTGCGATTTACCCTCTTTCGGTGCCCCCACGACGATTTAACCACATCAGCATGTCATATTCAATAGCTGGCGTCCATAGGATCATCCCCAAACAACGCCTGACGTTCATCATGCGTTGTTTCCCGTGATTCCAACCATCCGTAAGGCAGATGCACTTTCTTTGCGAAGCGCACGCGCCCCCTTGGCTTGTCGACCACTCGCTCGGGAAAACGGATGTTGGGATCCAGCTTGCCTATTTCGGCTCTGACATCCTCAAGATTTTCACATTCCATGAACGCGCGACGGGTGGAGCCTCCAACGGGGAATCCCTTGAGATACCACGCGATATGCTTACGCAGATCATGCACGGCCATCTGCTCATCGCCATCATAGAATTCGGTCAACAGTTCCGCATGGCGTTCAACCACACGGCACACATCTCCTAACGTGGGGTCAACACGCTTGTCGCTGCCAGCGAACGCATTCTTGATATCGGCGAACAGCCATGGCCTGCCTTGGCAGCCACGGCCAATCGCAACGCCGGCGCAACCGGTTTCGGCAACCATGGCAAGCGCATCGTTCGCACCCCAAATATCGCCGTTGCCGAACACTGGAATGTCAAGCGCTTCGACCAGCTCGCCAATCCGGCTCCAGTCGGAGTGCCCGCCGTAATATTCGGCGGTGGTACGCGCGTGCAAGGTCACCGCCTTGCAGCCTTCCTCCTGCGCGATATGGCCCGCTTCCAAGAACGTTTCATGCTCATGGTCGATGCCGACGCGGATTTTAGCCGTCACCGGCACGTTGGCAGCATCGCAGACCTTGACCACACGCTGGATGATCTCGCGAAACAGATCCGTCTTCCACGGCAAAGCCGATCCGCCGCCGCGTCGGGTCACTTTCGGCACGGGGCATCCGAAGTTCAGATCGACATGGTCGGCCATGTTTTCGTCGATGACGATTTTCGCGGCCTGTTCCACGATCGCCGGGTTCACACCGTACAGTTGCAGCGAACGGATTTTCTCGCTCGGCGCGAAATGGCACAACCGCAACGCTTTGGGATTGCGTGCGACCAACGCGCGCGCGGTGATCATTTCGGCCACGTATAGACCGTCCGGTCCGTAGCTTTCGCAAATCACGCGGAACGGCCAGTTGGTAACGCCCGCCATAGGCGAAAGCACCACCGGGGTTTCAACGTGTACCGGCCCTAAATCAACAGGCTTCATAACCGGAGGAACCGACGGCCTCACCGCGTCGGTACGCGGGTCGAGCACGTCGGATTCCTCGTAAGCAGTCACAATGCTATCTGGCATAAGAACGCTATGGTAACCAGTATCCAGCTTTAATACAAGCCACCGGCTTCGGCAATCTTGACGGACTCAGGCCAAGCCTCGCCGCCCATCTCAACCGGCACCTGCGGGTAACGTACATGCTTCTCGCCAATACGTGCGGCCACATAATCAGCCACCTTGTCGAGTGCGACGCGCTCCTGCTGCATGGTATCACGTTCGCGAATGGTGACGGCCTGATCGTCAAGCGTGTCGAAGTCGACGGTGATGCACAGCGGGGTGCCGATTTCGTCTTCACGGCGATAGCGACGACCGATCGCACCGGCCTCATCATAGTCGATCATCCAGTCATGCTGACGCAAATCGGCGGCCAGATCGTGTGCCACGGTCTGCAATTCCGGCTTCTTGCTCAACGGCAGTACAGCGGCCTTGACCGGAGCCAGGCGCGGATCAAGGCGAAGCACGGTGCGCTTGTCGACGCCGCCCTTGGTATTCGGGGCCTCGTCAACGTCGTAGGCGTCAACAAGGAAGGCCATGAGGGAACGGGTCAGGCCGGCGGCCGGTTCGATGACGTACGGCACGTATTTTTCGCCGGTGGCCTGGTTGAAGTAGCTCAGATCCTCGCCGGAATGCTTGGCATGCGCGGAAAGATCGAAGTCGGTACGGTTGGCGACGCCTTCAAGCTCGCCCCAATCGGAACCCTGGAAGCCGAACTTGTATTCGATGTCGACGGTACGCTTCGAATAGTGGGCCAGCTTCTCCTTCGGATGCTCATAATGGCGCAGGTTCTCCGGCTTCACACCAAGGTCGATGTACCACTGGGTACGCGCGTCGATCCAGTACTGGTGCCATTCCTCATCGGTGCCCGGAGCCACGAAGAATTCCATTTCCATCTGCTCGAACTCGCGGGTGCGGAAGATGAAGTTGCCCGGAGTGATCTCGTTACGGAAGGACTTGCCCATGTTGGCGATGCCGAACGGCGGCTTGGAACGCGAAGAAGTCATCACGTTCTTGAAGTCCACGAAAATGCCCTGTGCGGTTTCCGGACGCAGGTAGTGCAGCGAGTTCTCGTCTTCGACCGGTCCGAGGTGGGTGCGCAGCATCATGTTGAAGTCGCGCGGTTCGGTCCAGTTGCCACGGGTGCCGCAATCCGGGCACACAATGTCTTTCAGGCCGTTTTCCGGCAGCTTGTCGCCATGCTTTTCGGCATAGGATTCCTCAAGCTTGTCGGCGCGGTGGCGCTTGTGGCAGTTGAGGCATTCGATCAGCGGATCGTTGAACACGGACACGTGACCGGAAGCCACCCACACGGCCGGCGGAAGAATAATGGACGTGTCAACGCCCACCACGTCGCCACGGGTGACGACCATGGAACGCCACCATTCGCGCTTGATATTGTCTTTCAGCGCAACGCCGAGCGGACCGTAATCCCACGCGGAACGGGTTCCACCATAGATTTCACCGGCGGGAAAAACAAAGCCACGACGCTTGGCGAGGGATACGACTTCATCGAGTTTGGATACAGCCACAATGCACCTTCTGGTTTGAACGGTTTGGGGTCTTTACAAGCGCAAAGCCTACCTTTACGCGGTGACAGAACACCACCCGCGTTACTGTTTCGTGGCGTTCTCGTCTTCAACCGTGTCGTTGTCGAGCAATAGCGACCAGATCTTGCAATCGATCACCACGGCATTTTTCGTTTCGTCACCGTTTCTGTCAAGTGTGTAGGTCACATTTTCCGGCACGGCGATACGGTTGATGTTCTGCACGGATGCCACGAAATTACGCATGGCATCATAGCTTCCCGTGGCGGTAATACTTACCGACACCTGCACCAGCTGACCGGCTTGAATGGTACCTTGCATTTCAGCTGGAATGTCGGCGTCGACCGCATCATCGAAATTCACCGATTTGATGGCGACGCCGGTTCCCGCAGCGGACGCATCCAACGAATTGATGAATTCCTGCTGGTTATAGCCGTCTGGAATCTGCCGCTGCAACTGGCGCAAACGGTCTTTCTGCAGGCCGATCGTTTCGCTGGCGATGCGTAATGTTTCGATTTCGTCGCGTGTTTCCTTATTGTTCTCATCGATTTGCGCAGTTTGCGCGTCGGATGATTTGATATGGCTGATTTGCGGGGAAACGCCGACCAGCCATGTCAGCATGATGACGAAGACAATACCTGCGGCCAATGCGATCCATGCGATTTTATGCTTGTTCATGATTGCTCCCGATCATTCATTGGATGTTTCGTCAGTTGCGGTCGCGCTGTCGGTAGTATCAGTCGACTCCCCTGCCGCGGCTTTGTTCAGGCTGTCGCGTAGCTGCTGCTGCAATGCTCGGTTGGCTTCGTCAGCACCGGCCGCGTTGTCGCTTCGTGACGTGGTATTGGTATCCATCTTCAACGACACCGTTCCCGTGTATGTATAGGTGGTGCCGTTTTCATCGCTGTTTTCGGTAATGGAACTCACATAGCCTGTTTTATAGGTAGGAATTGCAGCAAAATTACCGATAAAATCTTTTGCAGATATGAAATCTGGAGAAAGAACGGTAAAATCAACGGAAATCACACCATTCCCAGACCATACTGAAGATGTAGCGCTATGCGAAGAAGCGTCAGACCCGCCAATCTGGAAGCTGCTCAACGACAGGTTCGTGTACTGGCCTCCGGCTGGCAGCGCGCCATTGAGCGAATCCACCACCTTCATCCAATCCATTTCGTCGTAGAGCGCGGCGATACGTGACCTTTGCGAATCGGACAGCGAGTTCAACGTGTCTTCCACGTCTTTGAATTCCGCCTTTTCCTTCTGCAACGACAGGGTTTTCGCCTGTGCCTCCTCCACGCGATGGTCGGCCCAGCTCACGCGCACCGCCATGCCCGCGCTGATGGCAATGGCCGCAACCGCCACCACGATAAGCACGTATGACAGCAAGTATTTGATGGCACGATCACGGTTGAGTGTCACGATGGAACGTGGCAGCAGGTTGGCGCGCACATTCCATTCGGCGGGCAGATCAGCCTTTTTGGAGGTTTTCGAACTGCTCGCACGCAGCGCTTTGCCGATGTCGGAAATATTCATCGACAAAATCGAGGTTTTCTCGCCATCACTGGTTTCAGGATTCGGATTATCCTTGATTTTGCCGCGTCGACCGCGGTGGGAGCTGCCGATCTGCTTCATGCTTCCGTTGTTTTTTCTGCTCATCGTCCGTTCACCTCGGCTTCTTTCCGATTACCAGTCCAAGCACTGCGCCCAAATCGATCGCGTGCGCCATGATGTTCTGCCGTTCCACTTCTTTGGAAAGCCGGAAACGGATGAAGGGGTCGCCGATCCGCACCACTTTGTTGATGGAACTGGCCAATACCGGCGGCAGTCCGATCAGCCGTGCGCCGGTTCCGGTAAGCACCACGCCGCTGATGGTGCCGCCCGCATGGTCCACGTCGTACAGGTTGAGCGTATTGCGGATGCCGACGATCAGCTGCGCCGTGGTTTCGCGGATGACTTCCTCGGCTTTTTCGAGTCGTTCGTCGCCGGTCACGTTTTGCAGGCCGATCTGGTTTTTGATGCGTTCGGCGTCTTCGAATGAGATACTGAGCGCGTTGGCGATGGCGTCAGTCACGTCATCCGCGCCGGATGGCACGACGCGCATGTAGGCGGGCTGCCCGTTTTCGAGCACGATCACGTCGGTGCCGTTGCCGCTGATGTTGACCACCGCTTCGGTCTGCTGCTGGTTGGTGTCGGCGAACAGTCTGGCAAGCGCGAACGGGCCCGCATCGATCGATGTGATCACAAATCCCGCGCCTTCGGCTGTGCGCGCGGTTTTTTCCAGTCCGTTACGCAATGTCGCCACGAGTATGCCGTGCAACTGTTTGCCTTGTTCGCTGTCGATGACGTTCAATGGCACGAAGTCGAGCTCGGATTCCTCAATAGGCAGCGGAATCATGCCTTTGGCTTGGAAAGGCAAGGTGGATTTCAGATCGTTCAGC
>UMGB01060848.1_pt1 | contig 16267 bp, 7 predicted proteins | sample 1965161 | NCBI WGS metagenome assembly UMGB01 (sample SAMEA4836060, study PRJEB28245) | human gut metagenome | biome: gut microbiome; material: fecal sample | place: Denmark | collected 2008
TAATATAATTGCAGATTTAAGAAAAACAGAGTCCCCGAACCCTAGCATATGCAAAAATGCGCCTTAGAGCAAACTCTTAATGCGGGTGAGCATTAAGAGTGCAGTGATATGAAGCATTTTTGCATATGCTAGGGTTCGGGGACTCGTCTGTTTATCTCAATCCTACAACTTAGAATTTCTTCTCGTATTCTTTTAGGGCTTGTAGAGCCTTTTTCGACAACGGATATAACATAATGATGTTAAAGATCGTCATCAACCCAATTCCGACATCTCCCAAATCCCATACAATTGTATACGCAGCAAGTCCTCCAACAAAAAGCATTGCTAAAGCAAGAACTTTGTAAGCTGTTTGAGAGAACCAGTTATCTCCAAAGAGGTAAGCTACGTTGGAGCGTGCATAAAACAAGATTCCGATAAATGTAGAAAAACTGAATAACCATAACGTTATGGCAATGAATATTACTCCGAATGAGCCGAGATGATATTCCATTGCTTTTTGTAATAAATCCATTCCAACGAGTCCTTCAGTGAGCTTTGTTGGAGTAAGGAGCATGATCATAGCAGTACAACTGCAGATCATAAGCGTGTCAATAAAAACGCCTAACGCCTGTGTTAATCCGACTTTAACAGGATTATCTGCAACAGCGGCTGCGGCTGCGCAAGGGGCAGAACCAGAACCGGCTTCGTTTGAAAAAAGGCCTCGTTTGATTCCATTCATAAGGACGGCACCGAATCCCCCGGCGGCTACCTGACGGAAACCAAAAGCTTCAGAAAAGATTCGTTCAAATACACCAGGGAGCTGTGTGATATTTGTGATGATAATAAACAATGTAATCAGTAAATAAAATCCAGCCATGATGGGAACGATAATATCCAAAACTTTTACAGTTGCATTTTTTCGAAGTACGATAATTGCGGCAAGTATTACAAGAATAACTGTAGTGTAAATCGGTGGAATGTGAAAAGCATTTTTAAAAGCAGATGCTACGGAATTACTTACTACCTGACTGATGCCGCACCAGCATATAAGGCCGGAAATGGCAAAGAGTACGGAAAGAAGTACATAACGTTTTTTCTTGCCGGATTTTTCTTCAAAATATCGATGAATGTAGTAAGCAGGTCCTCCTCGATATCCTCCATATAGAGGGTCTTTTTCTTTATAAATCTGTGATAAAGTTGCTTCGATAAAAGCGGTGGAAGAACCGATAAGGGCAGTAACCCACATCCAGAAAACAGCACCAGCTCCGCCAGCGGAAATTGCGGCAACTACACCGACCAGATTGCCCATTCCAACACGAGTTGCTGTGGAAACAATCAAAGTCTGGATGACGGAAAGTGCGCTTTGTTCTTCGTCTTTTTTTTCGAAAAGTGCGCCAACCATATCTTTGAAGAGACGTATTGGCAGAAACTTTGTACGGATTGTGAAATACACTCCGGTAGGAATTAGTAAAATGACTAAAAGTGAAAGGGGGAGTGTTCCGCCGCCGGGTAAGGGTGCGGTGAGTAAATCTCCCCATAAAAAATTGTATACTGTTTCGATTAATTTGACCATATTAATTTGTATCCTCCTGAAGGTAGTATATAATTTCTTTTTAATTTTGTAAATAAATAGTTGACTCTAGAAGAAAAATGGTATAAAATGGAAAAACAAACACATAAATGGAATAAAATAACTTAAATAGAAATTTAATACTTTTAAAAGTTCAAGAGAAAATAATGAAAGTTATTTAAAAAATTATTTTTGAGTCAAGTTAAATCTGTCAGTTGGAATGGTTTATAGATTAAACACATGTTAATAACTCCATTGCAGGGATTTTCATAATTATAGTATTTGGGGTTACAGGGTCTGTAAAATAGTAAACTTAATAAAAATTCTGCAATTAGCAGGAGCCAGGGGGAGTATATGAGGGTAATTACAATGATTGTTATAGTTAGTATTTTACTGGTTATTTCTATAATTGATTTTAAAATCAAGATAATTCCGAATCAGTTAAATGTACTTTTGTTTATTTCAGGAATCTGGAGTGGTTTTGTTTTCCAGGAAGTTACATTCTTAAGTCGCTTTTTGGGAGTGTTTTCGGTTAGTATTCCGATGTTCATACTTGCAATTTTATGTTCAGGCGGACTGGGTGGAGGAGATGTTAAGCTAATGGCGGCAAGTGGAGTGTTACTAGGGATAAAGTGGAATATATTTGCTGCTTGTGCGGGATTACTTTTAGGAGGATTATATGGATTTTTTCTGCTGATTACAAAGCGTGCGAAGCGAAAGGATTGCTTTGCGTTGGGACCTTTTTTGTGTATAGGGATTGCTGTTGTGTTTTTTAGATATATTTTTATGAAAGTGTGAGGGAGCTGATATGGAATTACCGTGGATTCCCACTTAATTTTCTTTTCATCACTTCTGAGTAAAAAGTCGTTTTTCGTGAATTGTCTCATTGACATTTTGTCAAATAATATGCCTGTTTTCCTATAGAGTTGTGTTGGCTTCATTCAGTTGACGTAGCCGCCCGTTACGCTGCCTTCATTCAGGCAAAATCTCCCGCAAATTGTGACACACATCTTGCAGAAAGCATTTTTCAAACACATTCTAGTCGATTAAATTATGTAAAATTACGAAATTGTTATTTTTAAAAGATGGAGATAAATGGTGAAAACAAAGAGGAATCTCATAAAATAATTAAAAAAATGAAGAAAAAATATTAGAATTTTAATCCTGAATAATCCTAAAATTACAACAAAAAATTATTGAGAAAAAATCTAAAATAAGCCATATGTATATTGTATACAAAACTGTTGGCTTTATAGCAATTTTAACCTAAAATTGTTCTCGGAAAAATACGTTGTCAAGGGGAAAAATTGGCATAAAAAGGCTGTTTCGGGCAAGATTTTGTATTTTAGAAGGAACAGTTCCGAATAAGCTTTACATTACCTCAAAAAAATGATAATATTATGTCGAATTTAAAATAAACCACAACTTTTGACAAGGAGGAATAATCAATGCCTAGAGCAAAACAGTCTATGGATGGAAATACCGCAGCAGCTCACGTAGCATATGCGTATACAGATGTTGCAGCTATCTATCCTATTACACCATCTAGTCCAATGGCTGATTCCGTTGACCAGTGGGCAGCAGCAGGACAGGAAAATATTTTTGGTAACCAGGTAGTTGTTAGTGAGATGCAGTCTGAGGCAGGTGCAGCAGGTACTGTTCACGGTTCTCTTGCAGCTGGTGCTATCACAACAACATTTACAGCATCCCAGGGTCTTCTTCTTATGATCCCTAACATGTATAAGATCGCAGCTGAGCAGCTTCCATGTGTATTTGATGTATCTGCACGTACAGTTGCTACACAGTCTCTGAACATTTTCGGTGACCACAGTGACGTATATGCATGTCGTCAGACAGGATTTGCTATGCTGGCAGAAACTAACCCACAGGAAGTTATGGACTTAAGCCCTGTAGCACATCTTGCTGCAATCGAAGGTAAAGTTCCATTCATCAACTTCTTCGATGGTTTCCGTACATCTCATGAGATCCAGAAGATTGAAAAATGGGATTATGCAGACTTAAAAGAAATGTGCAACATGGATGCAGTTAAAGCTTTCCGTGAGCATGCTCTTAACCCAGAACACCCAGCTATGCGTGGTTCTCACGAAAACGGTGATGTTTTCTTCCAGCACAGAGAAGCTTGTAACTCTGTTTACGAAGCTTTACCAGCTGTTGTTAAGAAATACATGGGCAAAATCAACGAAAAACTGGGAACTAACTACGATTTATTCAACTACTATGGTGCAGAAGATGCAGAACGCGTAATCATCGCTATGGGATCTATCTGTGACGTAGCAGAAGAAGTAATTGATTACTTAACAGCAAAAGGTGAAAAGGTTGGTTTAATCAAAGTTCGTTTATATCGTCCTTGGGTATCTTCTGCATTATTAGATGTTATTCCTAAGACAGCTAAGAAGATCGCTGTTCTTGACCGTACAAAAGAGCCTGGAGCATTAGGAGATCCTTTATATCTTGATGTTGCTACAACTCTTAGAGAAGCAGGTCTTAACGATATCGTTCTTACAGCTGGACGTTACGGATTAGGTTCTAAAGATACTCCTCCTTCATCTGTATTTGCTATTTATAAAGAACTTGAAAAAGACGCTCCAAAGAGCCGTTTCACAATTGGTATCGTGGATGATGTTACAAACTTATCTTTACCAGAAGTTAAACCAGCTCCTATCACATCTGCTCCTGGTACAGTAGAGTGTAAGTTCTGGGGTCTTGGTGGAGACGGTACTGTAGGTGCTAACAAGAACTCTACAAAGATTATCGGTGACCACACAGATAAATACATTCAGGCATACTTCCAGTATGACTCCAAGAAGACAGGTGGTATTACAATTTCTCACCTTCGTTTTGGTGACAATCCAATCAGAAGCCCATACTACATTAACCAGGCTGACTTCGTAGCATGTCACAACCCATCTTATGTAGTTAAAGGTTACAAGATGGTTCAGGATGTTAAACCAGGCGGAATCTTCATGATTAACTGCCAGTGGTCTGATGAAGAATTAGATCATCATATGCCTGCAGCAGCTAAGAAGTATATTGCTGACAACAACATTCAGTTATACACAATCAACGCGATTGATAAGGCTATCGAGATTGGTATGGGTAAACGTACTAACACAATCTTACAGTCCGCATTCTTCAAATTAGCGAACATCATGCCTATCGACGAAGCAGTAGAATTCATGAAAGCAGCAGCTAAGAAGTCCTACAGCAAGAAGGGTGACGCTGTTGTAGAGATGAACTACAAAGCTATCGACGCTGGTGTAGATGCTGTTCATAAAGTAGAGATTCCAGCTTCCTGGTCTAACCCAGCTGCTGATGCTCCTGCTAAAGAACTTACAGGACGTCCAGAGACAGTTAAGATGGTTAAGGAAATGATGGAACCTATCGGAATCATGGATGGTGACAGCCTGCCAGTATCTACATTCGTAGACAACGCTGACGGACAGTTCGAACTTGGTGCTTCCGCATACGAAAAACGTGGTACTGCTGTATCTGTTCCAGAATGGAATCCAGAAGCTTGTATCCAGTGTAACCAGTGTGCGTTTGTATGTTCCCATGCTACAATTCGTCCTTTCTTAGTAAGCGAAGACGAAATTAAGGCAGCTCCTGACAACATGAAAGTTGCAGATACAAAGCCAAAGGCAAGCGAATACAAATTTACAATGAGCGTATCTCCATTAGACTGTATGGGATGTGGTGAGTGTATCACAGTTTGTCCTGCTGCAGCTAAGGGCGCATTAAAGATGGTTCCACAGGAAAGCCAGGCAGCAGAACAGCCAGTATTCGATTACTTAGTTGCAACTGTTGGAAGAAAACCAGGTGCTCCTGCAGATACTACAGTTAAGGGATCTCAGTTCAACCAGCCATTACTTGAGTTCTCCGGATCTTGTGCAGGATGTGCAGAGACATCTTACGCTCGTCTGATTACTCAGTTATTCGGAGAGCATATGTACATCTCCAACGCAACAGGATGTTCATCCATCTGGGGTGGTCCTGCAGCAACAGCTCCATATACAGTAAACAAAGATTCCAAACAGGGACCAGCTTGGGCAAACTCCTTATTCGAGGATAACGCAGAGCACGGCTTTGGTATGTATCTTGGACAGAAGACTTTACGTGATCAGGCTATCGCTAAATTAGAGAAGATGGCAGCATCCGATAAAGCATCCGATGAATTTAAAGCAGCATTTGCTAAGTTCATGGAAACAAAAGACAATACAAAAGAAAATACACCTGATGCTCAGGCATTAATCGCTGAGGTAGAAAAAGCAGCAGCAGCTGGATGCCCAGATGCAGCAGAAGTATTAGAGAAGAAACAGTATCTCGCTAAGAAGTCCGTATGGATCTTCGGTGGTGACGGATGGGCATATGATATCGGTTTCGGTGGATTAGACCATGTATTAGCTTCCGGTGAGAACGTAAACGTTATGGTATTCGATACTGAGATGTACTCCAACACAGGTGGACAGGCTTCTAAAGCTTCTAACATCGGTGAGGTTTGTCAGTTCGCAGCAGCTGGTAAAGAAATCAGCAAGAAGAGCCTTGCAGAGATCGCTATGAGCTACGGATACGTATACGTTGCACAGATTGCTCTTGGTGCTAACCCTAACCAGGCAGTTAAATGTCTTGCAGAAGCAGAAGCTTACAACGGACCATCCCTGATCATCGGATACGCTCCATGTGAACTTCACGGTATCGCTAAGGGTGGTATGAACCACTGCCAGGATGAGATGAAGAAAGCCGTTAAGGCTGGTTACTGGAACCTCTTCTCCTTCGACCCAGCTAAGAAAGCTGAAGGAAAGAATCCATTCACATTAACATCTAAAGAAGGCGATGGATCATATCAGGAATTCTTAAATAACGAATCCCGTTACACTCGTCTGATTAAGCCATTCCCAGAAAGAGCTGAAAGACTCTTCAACGAATCTGAGAAGGTTGCTAAGGCTCGTTACGAGCACCTGCAGAGACTCGTTGAGCTTTATAAATAATAAAGCCTGAACTGGTCAGTCAGATTAGTTACAAAAGATAAAACTTTATAAAATACAAAAGAGAAGCCGTGTGCTAGCTATGCTGGTGCATGGCTTCTTCTTGTGTGTTGAAAAAAAGAAGGGAATTGTATTATAATAAATCATAACAAATTAATGACTGATAGATGTACTGACAATGGTTTTGAAGAGGGACAGGAATGCTATATAAAGAAGATTTTGGAGAAGGAAAAAATATAGAATTTAAAAGAGAGATACCGAAAAGACATGAGAAGTTATTAAAAGATGTTATTGCTTTTTCCAATTCTACGGGGGGTAAAATTTTTATTGGAATTGAGGATAAGACGAATGAAGTTATTGGGATTGGAGAGAAGAATCCATTTAGATTAGCAGATGATATTTCAAATATGATATTTGACAGCTGCACTCCAATAATTGATCCGGAAATTACAATACAGACATTAGAAGGAAGAACAGTTGTTGTTGTAGAAGTTTTTCCAGGACGTATGCGTCCTTATTATCTCAAGTCATTTGGGAAGGAACAAGGTTCTTATATAAGAATAAATGGTACAAGTCGTCCTGCTGATGATAGAAAGTTAAAGGAACTAGAATTAGAAGGTCAAAAGATTTCTTATGATACTTTACCGGAAATAGACATGGAGTACTCGGAACGAGAGGCGAAGATATTATGTAATGCAATGGAAAAAGTGGCATATGATGTGCAGACAACATGTGTAACAAGAGCAATACAGGAAACGTCATTAGATCCCAAGCAAAATACAGAAAAAACTGAAATTATAAATAAAATGACAATCGAGAAACTAGAAGACTTAGGGTTATTGTGCCGAATAGGAAAAGACCTTCAACCCACCCATGCGTTTAGACTAATGACGAAGAATAAAATACGGTATGCCAAAATTCAATGTGCGTTATTTAAAGGAACAGAAAGAGATATTTTTATAGATAAAAGAGAATTTGATGGACCATTATATGTACAGCTGGAAAATGCTTATCAATTTGTATTAAAGCATATCAATCTTGGTGCAAAGATAGAAGGGTTACATAGAAAAGAAGCGTATGAACTCCCGGTTCGAACAATAAGAGAATTGATTACTAATGCAGTTGTTCATAGAAGTTATTTGGATGAGTCTTGTATACAGGTTTGTGTCTATGATGACAGGATAGAAGTAACATCTCCCGGAATGCTTTATGGGGGACTGGATATACAGTCAGCTAAATCAGGTAAATCAAAGTGCAGAAATACAGCGATTGCTGAAGCATTTCGTTATATGGGACTTATAGAAGCGTGGGGAACAGGAATCCCAAGAATGATAAAAGAATGCAGAGAATATGGATTGAGAGAGCCAGTGTTTGAGGAACTGGGAGATGGTATACGAGTAACTATATTCCGGGAAAATGAAGAATTGGAGATGCGAAAACGGGCGGAGAATATACAGAACGCTGAAAATAAATACCAGTATATGAATAATATAAATAGTGAGAACTTAGCATCTGTAGTAAAAGAACAAACAGTGGAATATAGAGAGCAAAATCACTGTTTCAATACAGAAAAATCACTGTTTAATGCGCTGGATTCACAAGGAAATGAAAAAAAATACTGTTTGAATGATGAAAAAACACTGTTTGAAACAACAAGTCAGGATAAAACCCACTGTTTTGAAACGTCTGTATTGACTGCAGAGAATAAATATATGTTATATAAAAAGCTGAAAGAACTACAAGTTAATAAAAGCATAGGTAGCGTCACTGCATTAAATATAAAGGAGATTATCGAAAGCTTTTCAGGAGAAGAAGTCTTTGGGCGAAAAGAAATAAAACAAAAACTGGGATATAAAGACAGTAAGGCGGGATTTCTGATTCAAACAATGCGGGAATTTGAGTTGATTAAAGCTGTGAAAGGAAGGGGCAAGGGAAAGTATTGTTTTGATATTTAAAACTCTATCTTGGCTTTCATAAGAAAATTTAAAGCCGTACTTCTGTGAAGAACGGCTTTAATGTATAATTGAAAATAGTATTGAATAAAATTATATAGAAGGACTATTTTAATTTTTTTGAGCGTATAGATTCTTTTACTGTGGAAATCAATACAAATAAAGTACTAATTACATCATAAGCATCAGATAAATTATCGTATGTATTTTTTGTTTTAAGAAAAAACTTTTTAAAAGTTGATAAAAGTTGAGTTGCTTTTTTGTGGATAATGTTAAATGGAATTTATTTTGTTTCTTATATGTATTATATGTATTTGTAGCAACTTTCTTTTTGTAGTTTTTAGGATTACGTTGCTCTTGGTTTTTGTTTGTGTATTGTTCTTGTATTTCGGATAATTTATTTTTCCCTTTTTGGTGAGAAGATCCATCAGAAATATCTAAAATACTAACTTGTACAGTAGGGTGGTAGGTAGGCGTTGGGAGAGTGTTAATGGTATTAAATGGCATACAAATTAAAGTGGCTATTATAATAAGAGATAAAGTTTTAGAAATTTTGGGTACAATTGAAAGCTGCTTAGCTTTAGCTTTTTTGTTAGATAAAGCTTTAAAAATCTTTGAATCTTTTTCTAAAGATTTTACAGTGCAAGGGACTGTCGTTAGAGTATTATTAATTGCTTTTCTATTTTCTGGCGTGTTAGGGATTAAAATATAATCAGATTCTAGTTTGTTGATAAGTTCCTTGTAGAGTTTTTCATAAAATTTGTTAATAATCATTGTGATTTCTTCTTTCTTTTTTCTATAATAATAAATGCGTATTTTTTTGCGAAATGGCCTCTCCTTTCTGTATCGAATTTCAACATTTTTTGTTGATTATTATTAATATGTATAATTTTTTCTTTTTGTATTGCTCTGATTTGCCATGTGTGTAATTAAAATCTCCTTTCTTACATTAGTATGAGAGATTAGGGAAATTTTCTTTTTGAAAAGATAGTTTACGAAAAAAGAATCCGATTCTTTTTTTGCTTTTTCACTACAAATAGTATGCTAGTTTAGACAATGGAATAAAATTGTAGAATTCAACCAATTACTTACTTAATTTTCTTAAGTTATTTTGTATACAATGTTAATAAAATGCAGGATTTGTATTTGAAAATTACATTTATAATTGTATGAATTGTCTTTAAATCTGAAAATAACGATGAATAAAGAGGTGAAATCACAAACAAAATTGTACTTTTATAAGAACAATATAATCTAAAAAGAAATAAAAACCAAATAAACTAACTACAATATCCCCTAAAACAAGAGTAATAATCAGAAAATAATATATTAAAAAATAAATAATCAAATTATTAGACAACTCACCTTAATGTTTATATTTACAACCTATTTAAAATGTTGTAATATGATAACAACAAAAAGAAATGCAGGAAGTCATTACAACTACTTCTGAAAATGAATTTGTTACTTTTTAAATATGTAATTATTCAGAGATTTATAGATTTTTATTCAGACTATAGATACTCATTCAGGATTATGAAATCATAAGATTACAAGAGCATGAGAACATGAGAATCATAAGGTTTGATTAAGAGTTCCTGATAATTACTAATTACAAAAATATAATTTACAACTGATGAATATTTACTATTTCATAGTGATGCAAGAAAGGGTGAGACCATGTATCAGGACAATATGCGACAGGGTCTATATGATCCAAGTCTGGAGCATGATAACTGTGGTATTGGTGCTGTAGTAAACATCAAGGGTCTTAAGAGCCATGAGACAGTATCGAATGCCTTGAAAATTGTTGAAAATCTTGAACATAGAGCCGGCAAGGACGCCGAGGGTAAAACGGGTGACGGAGTAGGTATCTTAGTGCAGATATCCCATAAGTTCTTCGAAAAAACCTGTAGTACTCTCGGCTTTTCTATTGGCAAGGAACGTGACTACGGTATTGGTATGTTCTTTATGCCACAGGATGAGTTACAGAGAAACCGTGCTAAGAAGATGTTTGAGATTATCGTTGAAAAAGAAGGCTTAAATTTCTTAGGCTGGAGAGAGGTTCCGGTTCAGCCGGGCATCCTCGGAAAGAAAGCAGCGGACTGTATGCCATGCATTATGCAGGGATTTGTAAAGAGACCGTTTGATGTTCCACGAGGACTTGACTTCGATAGAAGACTTTATATTGTAAGACGAGTATTTGAGCAGTCTAACGATTCTGCTTATGTTGTTTCTTTAAGCAGCAGAACAATCGTATATAAAGGTATGTTCTTAGTTGGACAGTTAAGATTATTCTATAATGACCTTCAGGATAAGGATTATGAATCTGCAATCGCATTAGTTCATTCCCGTTTCTCCACAAACACAGTTCCAAGCTGGGAGAAAGCACATCCTTATCGTTACATCGTTCATAATGGTGAGATTAATACTATTCGTGGTAATGCCGATAAGATGTTAGCCCGTGAGGAAAACATGGAATCTGATTATCTGAAGGATGAGATGATTAAGCTGACACTAGTTGTAGATCCAAACGGTTCTGACTCTGCAAGATTAGATAATACATTAGAATTCCTCTTAATGAGTGGAATGCCACTTCCTCTGGCAATGATGATCACGATTCCAGAACCTTGGGAAAATAACGAGGGCATGAGCAGAGAGAAGAGAGACTTCTATCAGTACTACGCAACAATGATGGAGCCTTGGGATGGTCCTGCATCTATCCTCTTTACAGATGGAGATATCATGGGAGCCGTACTTGACCGTAATGGTCTTAGACCTTCCCGTTACTATATTACAGATGATGACCAGTTAATTCTTTCTTCTGAGGTTGGTGTGTTAGACTTTGACACAACACATATCGTAAAGAAAGAGAGACTTCACCCAGGTAAAATGCTTCTCGTAGATACTGTAAAAGGTGAGCTGATTGACGATGAAATCTTAAAAGATTCTTATGTAAAGAATCAGCCTTACGGTGAATGGTTATCCGATAACCTTGTATTCTTAAAAGACTTAAAGATTCCGAATGTTGCAGTAGAAGAATACAGCTATGAAGAGAGCAACCGCCTGATGAAAGCATTTGGTTACTCTTATGAAGAAGTGAAAGATTCTGTATTACCGATGGCATTAAACGGAAGTGAAGCAATCGGAGCGATGGGGGTTGATACTCCATTAGCAGTACTTTCTAAGAGACATCATCCATTATTTGATTACTTTAAACAGCTTTTTGCACAGGTAACAAACCCTCCTATTGATGCGATTCGTGAGGAAATCGTTACATCTACTTCCATCTATGTTGGCGGAGAGGGGAATGTGTTGGAAGAAAAGGCAGAAAACTGCCATGTATTAAAGATTCACAACCCTATTTTAACAAATACAGACTTATTAAAGATTCGTTATGCAAAAGTAAAGAATATCAATGTAAAAGATGTGCCGATTACTTATTACAAAGGAACACCGCTTGATAAGGCTATCAATCATTTATATGTTGCTGTTGACCAGGCGCATAAAAATGGTGCAAATGTTGTTATTTTGACAGATAGAGGTGTTGATGAGAACCATGTGGCAATTCCATCTCTGTTAGCAGTATCTGCTGTACATCATCATCTCATTGAGACAAAGAAGAGTACTTCTGTAAGTATTATCTTAGAGAGTGGTGAACCAAGAGAAGTACATCATTTCGCCACACTGTTAGGTTACGGCGCATGTGCTATCAACCCATATCTGGCGCAGTTCAGTATTAAGAAGCTGATTCAGGATGGTTTATTAAAGAAAGATTACTATGCAGCAGTAAATGATTACAATAACGCAGTACTTCACGGTATCGTAAAGATCGCATCTAAGATGGGTATTTCCACACTGCAGTCCTATCAGGGTTCTCAGATTTTTGAGGCAGTTGGTATCAGCAAGAAAGTCATTGATGAGTACTTTACAAACACAGTAAGCCGTGTAGAAGGTATCACAATTGAAGATATCGCAGAAGATGTAGATTACCATCACTCCAAAGCATTTGATATGTTAGGACTGAAAAATGATCTTAGTCTTGACAGTGAAGGTGATCACAAATATAGAAGTGGTAAAGAAGAACATCTTTACAATCCACTGACCATCCATACATTACAGACAGCAGCATGGACAAATAATTATGAACTGTTTAAACAGTATACTTCCATGATTAATAAAGAAACTTCTCCAGTAAGTCTTCGTGGATTAATGGATTTCAATTATCCATCCAAAGGAGTTCCTATCGAAGAAGTTGAATCTGTAGATTCTATCGTGAAACGATTTAAGACAGGTGCTATGAGTTATGGTTCTATTTCCAAGGAAGCACATGAGACTCTGGCAATCGCGATGAACATGATTCACGGTAAATCAAACACTGGTGAAGGTGGAGAAGATTTAGAGCGTCTGACAGTTGGTCCAGATGGACTGAATAAATGCTCTGCAATCAAGCAGGTAGCTTCCGGTCGTTTCGGTGTAACAAGCCGTTACCTTGTAAGTGCACAGGAAATTCAGATTAAGATGGCACAGGGAGCAAAACCTGGTGAAGGTGGACATTTACCAGCAGGAAAAGTATATCCTTGGATTGCAAAGACAAGACATTCAACACCTGGTGTAGGACTAATCTCACCACCACCTCATCACGATATTTACAGTATTGAAGATTTGGCACAGTTAATTTATGATTTGAAAAATGCAAACAGAAATGCCCGCATTTCTGTAAAACTGGTATCTGAAGCAGGTGTCGGAACGGTCGCAGCCGGTGTAGCAAAAGCTGGCGCACAAGTAATCCTTATTTCCGGACATGACGGTGGTACAGGTGCAGCACCTCGTAATTCTTCTATCCATAATGCCGGACTTCCGTGGGAGCTTGGACTTGCTGAGACACACCAGACATTAATTAAAAATGACCTTCGTAATAAAGTTATCATCGAGACGGACGGTAAGCTTATGAGCGGCCGCGACGTAGCAATGGCAGCAGCACTTGGAGCAGAAGAATTTGGATTTGCTACTGGTCCGCTGATCACAATGGGCTGCGTTATGATGAGAGTTTGTAACTTAGATACTTGTCCAGTAGGTATCGCAACACAGAATCCGGAACTTAGAAAACGTTTCAAAGGTAAACCGGAATACGTTGTAAACTACATGAAGTTCGTTGCACAGGAAATGCGTGAATACATGGCAAAACTTGGTGTCCGCACTGTAGATGAACTGGTAGGACGTACAGACCTTCTGAAAGAACTTCCAGAAGCAAAAGAGTACCACTTAGATTTATCTGCTATTTTAAATAATCCATATGTAGATAAGAAGCATCCAATCTGCTACAACAAGAAGAATGAATACAACTTTGAATTAGAAAAGACATTAGATGAAAAAGTTCTTCTTACTAAGTTGAAGACAGCGCTTGATAAAAAGCAGAAGAGAAGCATTTCTATCGATGTTGGAAATACAGACCGTTCCTTTGGTACAATCTTTGGTTCTGAAATTACAAAGAAATATTACAACACACTGGAAGATGATACATTTACTGTACAGTGTACAGGCGCCGGCGGACAGAGCTTTGGAGCATTTATTCCAAATGGTCTTACATTAGAGCTTGTTGGTGACAGTAATGATTACTTCGGAAAAGGATTATCCGGTGGTAAATTAATCGTTTACCCTCCAAAAGGAATCCGCTTCAAAGCCGAGGAAAATATTATCGTTGGTAACGTAGCACTTTACGGTGCAACAAGCGGTCAGGCTTATATTAATGGTGTGGCTGGTGAACGTTTCTGTGTTCGTAACTCCGGTGCAACAGCCGTTGTAGAAGGTGTCGGCGATCACGGATGCGAGTACATGACTGGTGGTAAAGTCTTAATTATCGGTAAGACTGGAAAGAACTTCGCAGCCGGAATGAGCGGCGGTGTTGCCTACGTTCTTGATGAGGATAACGACTTATACTTAAGCCTCAACAAGGAAATGGTTTCTTCCGAACCAGTTGTTTCTAAATATGATGTTATGGAAATTAAGGATATGATTACCGCCCATGTGGCATATACAAACTCTGAAAAAGGTAAAGAAATTTTAAATGATTTTAGCAAATATTTACCGAAGTTTAAGAAAATCATTCCACACGATTACAAGAAAATGCTCAAGAAGATTTCCGAAATGGAAGGAAAAGGTCTTAGCGCAGAGCAGGCACAGATTGAAGCATTTTACGAAATTAAAAGAGGATAGGAGGAGAGCGCTATGGGAAAACCAACTGGATTTTTAGAATATGAACGAAAAGAAAGCGTGGGAGAAGCGCCGTTAAAGAGAATCAAACATTTTAACGAATTTCACACTCCCCTGTCCAAAAAAGAACAGGAGAGACAGGGAGCAAGATGTATGAACTGTGGAGTTCCATTTTGCCAGTCCGGTATTTTGATTAAAGGAATGGTTACCGGATGCCCGCTTAATAATCTGATTCCTGAATGGAATGATGCAACTTACACAGGTAACTGGGATGAAGCTTATAACCGTCTTAGAAAGACAAATCCATTTCCAGAATTTACAGGTCGTGTATGTCCACATCCTTGTGAAGTCGGATGTACCTGTAACTTAGGCGGGGATCCGGTTAACATCAAAGAAAAAGAGTTAAGTATTATAGAGCGAGCTTATGAAAGTGGCCTGATCAAACCGGAACCACCAGAAGTCCGCACAGGAAAGACAGTTGCTATCGTAGGTTCCGGTCCATCCGGACTCTGCGTGGCAGAATACTTAAACCGCCGTGGCCATTCTGTAACTGTTTACGAGCGTTCCGACCGTGTTGGTGGACTGCTCATGTATGGAATTCCTAATATGAAGCTTGAAAAAACATATATTGAGAGAAAAGTAAAGCTCATGGAAAAAGAAGGCGTTGTATTCAAGACAGGCGTAAACGTTGGTGTAGACGTAAAAGCACAGGACTTAAAGAAACAGTATGATGCTGTTGTGCTTTGCTGTGGAGCCTCTAATCCAAGAGACATCAAAGCACCAGGCAGAAAGAGCAAAGGAATTTATTTTGCAGTAGATTACTTAAAGGCAGCAACAAAGAGCCTTTTAGATTCTAACTTCGCAGATAAAAAATACATTGATGCCAAAGATAAAAATGTCATGGTTATCGGTGGCGGGGACACAGGAAATGACTGTGTTGGAACATCCATCCGTTTAGGATGTAAGAGCCTCATTCAGTTAGAAATGATGCCAAAACTTCCAGATGAACGTCAGCCAAATAACCCATGGCCAGAATGGCCTAGAGTCTGCAAGACAGACTACGGTCAGGAAGAAGCTATCGCTGTATTTGGCAAAGACCCACGAGTATATCAGACAACCGTAAAAGAATTCATTGCCAATGAAAAAGGCGAAGTCTGCAAGGCAAAACTCGTAAAACTTGAAAGTAAATTCGACAAAAAAGCCGGAAGAAATATCATGGCAGAAGTCGCTGGCAGCGAGTATGAAGTACCTGTTGATTTGGTATTAATCGCAGCAGGATTCTTAGGAAGCCAGTCATATGTTACAAAAGCTTTTGGCTTAGATCTTACAGAACGCACGAATGTAAAGACAGTAGAAGGACATTTCAAGACAAATGTAGATAAAGTCTTTACTGCAGGTGATATGCATCGAGGACAGTCACTTGTTGTATGGGCAATCAGGGAAGGTCGCGATTGCGCAAGAGAAGTTGATAAAGCCCTGATGGGATACTCAAATCTGTAACTTCTGGTTTGCCGCAGGCAAAGAGACGCTCGCAGTAAATAAAAGAACCT
>UMGB01056526.1_pt1 | contig 16124 bp, 7 predicted proteins | sample 1965161 | NCBI WGS metagenome assembly UMGB01 (sample SAMEA4836060, study PRJEB28245) | human gut metagenome | biome: gut microbiome; material: fecal sample | place: Denmark | collected 2008
ATTATTACTCCTGTGTGGGCGTATATTATTGTAGAAATCAATAATCCGGGCTATCCTGATTCTTGCTTCGACAATATTCCCGGGACGTTTCTCCCTGTATAGCCACTCCTGTTTTATAATTCCATTTACCCTCTCGGCAATCGCATTGTCAGTGGGATTCCCGTCTTCTGTCATACTAATGGAGATATTCATTTCCTTGAGCCTGTCCACATATCTATTACAACAATATTGTGCCCCTCTGTCCGAGTGATGGGTCAGTCGTGTGAAATCAGCCTCGGGAAACATGGCTATGGCCTGGTTGAGTGCTTGCAGAGTGTTCTCCGCTACAAGACTCTCGGACAGGGTCCAGCCTACTATCTCATGGGTAAACGCGTCAGTAAGCAAGTGGAGATAGCAGATGCCGTCGTCCGTTTCAATATAGGTGATGTCCGCCACCCATAACAGGTTCAAGGTGGGAGGCTTATATCCTTTTATACGGTTCTTGTACATCCGGTAGTTATGGTTGGAGTTGGTGGTATGACGGCGTTTTAAGGCGGGAAGCATGAGCCCCTTGCGACGCAGCAGGCGGTAGAAGCGGTCACGCCCCATCAGCTTGCCTTCATATATATCCCGCAAAATGAGAAACAGCTTGTAAGCGCCAATACCGGGTGCCAATGTGCGGATTTCCTGCACAAGCCCGATGACTTTTACTTCCGTGAGAATTCTCTCCGAAAGAACCCTGGAACTTACCGAATAATATCCTTCCCGGCTTTTGCCAAACAGTGAGCACAGGCATCCTATGGAGGTCTTGGGATGCCTGTGACGAAGGCTGTTTACTGCTTGGCGCCAGCTTTTTTCAATAAATCGACGTCATATTCTTCACGACCGATTTTGAGAACTTCATTCAGAGCTTCATTACGAAGTTCGGAATATTCCAGAGCTTGGCGTAGGCGAAGGATTTCAGCCTGCATTTCTTGCTCGCGCGATGGGGGGCATGCTTTTTCAGGCTTGGGGAATTTCTTCTGACGCATCTTCGATAGTCGGATTAGTAACTCATCCGACAAAGATAAATCTTTTTCAGACAAGACAAAGGCTTTTTCCCATCTGTGCATCGTGCCGCAGTGCAGACCATATTTCTTTTCTATGAAATATTTTGTCGAACCGCTACGGTAGTAGTCTATTAATACCTGATGCTTAAAATCTAAGCTAAACGTACGTTTGGAGAGTGAGTCTTTTTTTATCTTTACAGCTTTTTAGTGTTAAAATGGTGTAAAGTAAATCTGTATTAAGACATACCGTTATGAATTAATTCTTTTAACTTCTAAACGAAGTGATAACTCCTTTAACTCCTGCGTATGAATTATGTAGGCTAACCCAAATGTTTTTTCCTGTATTCCGTAGGAGTCACCCCATAAATCTGCTTGAAGCATTTGCTGAAATGCTGTGAATCTTTGAAGCCGACCTTATAAGCCACTTGGGTAAAGTTATCCGATCCCTCTTCTATCAGCTCTGCCGCTTTCTTCAAACGTATGTTTTTGATGAGCTCCATCGGTGAGATGCCTATGAGCGTCTTTATCTTTTTGAATAGGGCGGAGCGGCTGATTCCTGCTTCTTCAACAAGCGTGTCTACGCTCAAGTCCGGATGATCCAGATGTTTGTTGATGAAACAGACAATCCCGTCCAGCAAGTCTTTATCAGCTTGCGGAAGTGAGCGAAGTTCTTCTTTCTCTTCGGAATCGATATTGCTTTCTTCTTTATTTTGTATGAGTTCTGAATAATACAGTGCCTGAATCCGCTTTCTTTGTCTGATGATATTCCATATCTTGGCTATCAGATAACTCGCACTGAAGGGCTTGGTTATGTAATCATCCACGCCCAATTCCAAACCTTCATTTTGATTTTCCACATCTGCCTTACTACTCAGTAAAACAATCGGTATGTGGCAGGTATAAGTATTGGCTTGTAGCTTCTTGACCATTTCGATCCCTGTCATTTCCGGCATTACAACATCGCTGACAATCATATTCGGCAGGTACTTGATTGCCTTTTCCAATCCCTCTTTTCCATTGGAAGCCGTGATCACACGAAACTCTTCGGAAAGAATCGTATGTAAGAAGAAAAGAAGCTCCTGATTATCATCCACCACTAAAATGGAACTCTTGCTGCAGTCCTTACAAGCCTCTTCTTCTGCTTCGTAATCGTCTCTCAGAAAGAGAGTATCATTCTGGGACAGTTGAGGCCGTTCATCATAATCTGATAGAATGAACTCCGTTTCAGGTGCAAAATGTTCTTTTCCTTTACGGAAGTAGATGGTGAAAGTGGAACCCTCGTTTATTTTGCTCTGTAAAGTGATTTTGCCTTTGTGTAACTCTACCAGTTCCTTGACTAAAGACAACCCTATGCCTGTACTTTGTTTCTTGAAGATGTCGGAACTCACGTAATTCTCGAACCGGTTAAAGATACTTTTTTGTTTTTCCTGACTGATGCCATATCCCTGGTCGGATATTTGCAGAATGATATTGGTATCAGTTTCTTGAACAGACAGATGTATGACTGTTCCTTTGGGTGAATATTTAAAAGCATTCGTGATCAGGTTGAAGAGAATGCTTTCCAATTTATCCGGATCTGCCCATAAAAATAGAGGCGATTCTTTAGATTCAAAGGTGATTTCACTTTCCCGTTGGATGGCAATTGACTGGAAATTATTTATAATATGTTCGATGAATGGGGCTATTTCTATTCTTTGTACTGTAAGTTTGGATTCATTCTGTATCTTCTGCAAATCGAGTACCTGATTGATGATTTTCAGTGTATGTTTGGTGTTTCGTTTTACCAGAGCCAGGTCTTGCTGAATGACAGGACTCAAGTCCTTTTGTGAGAGCATGTGGTCTATGGGGGCTACGATCAGTGTGAAAGGGGTACGTAGTTCATGAATCATATCTGTGAAGAACTTGGTTTTTATATCTAAGATATGCTTCTCTATTGCAACCCGGTTCCTGAGTTTATAGATAACAAACAGAATGTAGGTTGAAATGGCGACAATGAGGATAAATATAATGAAATACAATATGGTACCGTAAATGGATTCCCAGAATGAAGGCAATATGGTGATGGAAATCTCCTTTATCTTATTACTCCATACTCCGTCACTGTTGGTTGATTTAACTTGGAAACAATAGTTCCCTTTAGGAATGTTTGTATAGACTGCCATACGGTTGTTTTTTACATAGTTCCAGTTGTCAAAGCCTTTCAGACGGTAGGCGTACTCTATCTTATTGGGGAATTTCATGTCCAGCGTTTCGTAATTGATGCTGAATGAGTTCTCCTTGTGGCTGAGGGTTATACCGGAAGACCGGTAGGAGGGTTCCTTTTTTTCTCCGTTTATGTGGATATCTGTAATGATGAGGTTGGAGGTATAGCTGTTCCTCTTCATTTGCTGAGGGATTATTGATAATAATCCTCTGTCTGTTCCAAACAGCATTTCATTGTTTGAGAGGCGACAAGCCCTGCTGTCCGTCAGTAGGAGCCCTTCGGGTAGAAATCTGTTATCATATATTTCAGTTGAATCATTCTCCAGAAACAGACGGTACAGTCCGTTTTCCGATGGAATCCACAGATTACCTTCATTATCTTCCGCCAGCGTCAGCGGAACGTTGGAGATCACCTGTGGAGATGAATAGTTTTTGAATATCCCGTTGCCTTGCTCGTCAAAGCCCGTAAGCTTGTCGAGGCCTCCACCGAAGGTTGCTACATAGATTTCATGTTTGCTACTTTCGAAAATATCATAAACATTGTCGCAGCTGAGGCTATTCTTTGCATTACCGTTGCGTACGATGGGGGTATAGGTCAACTTGTCTTTGCTCCATCTGCAAAGCAATATACCTGATGTGGTTGCCAGCCAGATGTTATCCAGATGATCTATGCAGATATTCTTGATTCTTGAAAAACGGGACGGATAGTCTGATAGTTTATTGCCCGAATGGATAAAGCGCTCATTTCCGTTTGCATCTTTAGTTATCTGGTTAAGTCCGCCACCTAATGTACCTACCCAGATTCTGCCCTGCTTATCCTCTTTCAGGGAAAAGATGAAGTTACAGTTCAGACTGAATATGTCAGCCGGATTTGCTTTATAGTATTTGAGTTGAAAGTTCAGTTTGCCTTGAGGTACTAATTTTATAATTCCTTCATTGCGTGTTCCCATCCATATATTTCCTTCTTTATCTTGCAGCAAAGCATATATGGCACCAAGATACTCTGCCTGATGAGACAACTTTCCGGTGGAATTTAAGAAGCCAAGGAAGTTTTTATCCTTGTCATATACTTGAATATCCCCATTCTTGCCTCCGACCCAAATGTTGTGGTCAGCATCTTCCATTATACTTCTCAATTCGTTCGTGGACGGATATCCTTTGACGTCAGGCACCGAGAGAGTGAAAAGATCATTCTTGAAAGATACCTTTATAAGTCCTTTCGGCTGTCTGGCAATCCACAGGTTGTTTTGGTTGTCGAAGTAGATCTTCTTTATTCTGGGTTGCCTTGATTCCTGGCTGTTTCTGCTGATCGAGAATAAAAGGAACTCATCCGCCTTTTCATCATAATAGTTCAGGGCTTCATTCTTGGAGAATACCCACAGTCTTCCGTTGCGGTCTTGTGACAGGGAACGTTGCGAGTTGTTATATTCTTGTGTTTTTAGCTGATAATGCTTATAGTACGTGCTGAATGGTTTGATGCGGGTAATCATTGCCGTGTTTTTGTAGGCCACCCATATATGTTTCTGATTATTATCTTCATATAATGCATTAATCTGGTTGCTTAACAGTTGATTTGAAGTGGTATAGTGGGTACCCTCTCCCTGATACCCTTCCGTCAGAAAGAAGCCGTCATTTTCTGCTATGACAAGGAAATGCTTGGAATCATAAGCTTTGATTCTTATTAGGGGGCTGGTGGTATTGAACTTCAGTATGGAATGCGTATCTTTTTTAGGGTCGTAGATGTAGAGTTGCCCGTTGTCTGATCCCAGAATAAACATACCTTCCCACTTTCTGAAACTATAAAAGCGGTTGGGGGAAGATAAGATAGGCGTGAGTTTGCCGTCTTCTTTCGAGAATTTGTAAATCCCCCTGTCAGCGATAATCCAAATGATATCCTGATTTTGGACAAGACTTATGATACTACGGACTTGGGATGAACTATCAAGAATTTGCAGACAATCCATCGTTTCTTCATTGGGTCTGATTCTTAACAGGCGTCCGTCAGTCTGGAATACCCAGGTATCTCCATCGGAAAGGGTAAATATATTTTGGACAGGAGCCGTTTGCGAAGCAAAATGATCGAACTTGCTGTTCTCCGGAGAAAAACGGTAAAGCGAGTTCTCATCATCTAATAGCCACAGCTGATTATGAGCGTCTATCTTTATATCATCAATCCGGTTGGTAGCTAAATCATTCGAGTCTCCGGGCAGTACTCTGTAAGTTACAAATGAATGTCCGTCGAAACGACAGATTCCATTCCAGGTGGTGAACCACATATATCCGTTTCTATCTTTCGTGATGCCGGTTATGGTTTGTTGCGGCAGTCCGTCTTCAATGCTGTAGCGGGTAATAACATGTTGTGGCTGCCCGAAAACCGGCGGACAGAACCAAAAAGTGAGTATGAGTATTGACAGGTATAATTTCATTTTGTATTTATTGATTTTTTAATCGGAAAAACTGATATGCCGTTATGTAATAGACGGACAAACACAATTCTTGTACGCTCATACAAAGTTAAAAAACATTCGTTAGGTAGTTTTGCGACAAATAACCTTTATTAATTAATTTATTTGGAATTGATGAAAACATCTATTAATCTGAAAAACATGCGAATATTGCTTAGTATGCTATTCGTTTTCCTGAGTGTCAATGCTGTTGCACAGAACATTACGGGAACTGTAAAGGACAATCTGGGAGAACCCGCCATTGGTGCTTCCGTAGTTGAGAAAGGGACAAGCAATGGAACGATTACCGATGTAGACGGTAAGTTTACTTTGAAAGTCTCAGGAAAGTATCCTATTGAAGTTTCATACATAGGATATATGACGCAGGTGATAAATCTGAAAGGCAAAACTTCTTTGAACATTATTCTGCAAGAAGATACGAAAACACTGGATGAGGTGGTTGTGGTCGGTTACGGTACAGTGAAGAAAGCTGACCTTAGCGGTTCTGTCGTATCTATAAATAAGGAGGATATCAAAGGTACTCCGACAAGCAATGTGATGGAGGCCCTTCAAGGTAAGATTGCAGGTGCCGATATTATGATGGGGTCCGGTGCAGTAGGCGAGGATGTGGACATCTTGCTGCGTGGTTCCCGTTCTATAAACGGCAGCAATGAACCTCTGTTTATCATTGACGGTGTGCAGGGAGCCAGTTACAATCAACTGAACCCGAGTGACATTGAACAAATTGATGTATTGAAGGATGCATCGTCAACTGCCATTTATGGTTCGGCAGGTGCCAACGGTGTTATTATTATCACTACAAAACGCGGTGCCGCCGGAAAGGTGACTGTGAATCTGGATACAAAGTACAGTATCTCGGGCGGAGCTAACTTTGTGCATGGTATGATAGGTGATGAGTGGTATCAGTATCAGAGGGAATATTACCGTACTAAGAATGGTGATTATCCGGAAAATTTCTTTCAGATGTATAACTCTGAAGCCATACAACAGGCTTATGAGAATAACCAATGGATAGACTGGATTGATGAGGCTACACAAGGAAATGCTTCTCAGAAAGATGTGAACTTATCCATACGGGGCGGAAGTGATAAGATCAAGGTCTATTCTTCTTTTAGCTATAACAATACGGAAGGTTTGCTTTCTAATGAAAATCAGACGCGTTACGGAATGAGGTTTAATGTGGACTATGACATTCGCAAATGGCTGAAGATAGGTACCAGTTCAGCGCTTACTTATACAATCAAGAATTCGCGAGGCAAGAATATCTTCACTAAATCGTTGACTGCATTTCCTCTGGGTAAGCCCTATGATGATAACGGCAACATCAATGTTGAATTTATCGAAGGAGAAACCTCGCCATTCGGAGATGAAATAGAGAATCAGTATGCCAATGAAACCCGCACGATTTATGCCAATGTCAATGGGTATCTGGAAATTATTCCATTAAAAGGACTTTCATTCCGTTCGCAGATCAGCACCACGCTGAGTAGTTCACGTAACGGACAGTATATTGGCGAACATTCTTTGCAAGGAGTTGAAAACGGGTATTCGTCACCTTACGCATACATCAATAACAATTATGGGTATAGCTACTTATGGGATAATATCCTGACCTATAACTTTGACTTCCTCAAAGATCATAAAGTGACGTTGACCGGTGTGACTTCATGGAGCCATGGACAGAGTGATTACAACAATATGCGAGCTTCCGGACAACCACTTGATTCGTATTTGTTTCATAATATGGCTTCGGGGATTACGAAACATGGTGTACAATCCTATTACTCTCAGAATCAGAAGATGTCTTATGCTTTGCGCTTCAATTACGTATACAAGGATAAATACATTGCTTCATTCACCACACGCTGGGATGGTGCATCCCATTTGGCTGATGGGCATAAGTGGGAGTCATTCCCTGCTGGTGCACTGGCATGGCGTATCTCACAGGAACCTTTTATGCAGAGTACGGAAAAATGGCTGAGTAACTTAAAACTCAGATTGAGCTATGGTGTTACCGGTAACTCCGGAGGTATGGGAGCCTATTCTTCACAGACCGGAGCAGCGACTTATTCGGCTGTTTCCATCGACGGTGTGTTGAGTTCTATGAGCCAACTTGTCTCTCCTTATGGAAACCCGTCTATTGGTTGGGAAAAGACATACCAATGGAATTATGGTGTGGACTTGGGGCTGTTTAATAATCGCATCAATCTGAGTGTAGATTTTTATGATTCAAAGACAAAAGACCTTTTATTCAGCCGTACATTACCTATAACTTCTGCTATTACGGCCTGGGGATCTCCCATGACTACTTGGCAAAACATTGGTGAAACCAGCAATAAAGGGTATGAAATACAGTTGTCCACTGTGAATATACGGAACAAGAACTTCGAGTGGTCTTCATCCATATCCTATACTCACAACGATGAAAAGATTGTAAGCCTGCCTGACGGTGACCTTATTGCCAAGAAATTGTTTGAAGGACATCCCATCAAGACATTCTATGACTATAAATATGTCGGAATATGGGGAACTGCCGAAGAGGAAGAAGCCGCAAAATACGGGTGTCAACCGGGTTATGTGAAAATAGAGACAGTGGAACAATTCACTACAGATGAGAATGGAAACCTTGTGGGAGACGGTGGAGTACATACTTACAGTAATACACGTGACCTTCAGATATTAGGTTCTAATGTGCCTGATGGTATCTTAGGCGTAAACAATACATTTAAGTATAGAAATTTTGATCTGAGTGCTTTTGTTATGCTAAGATATGGACAAATGATAGATAGTAAAACTATCGGATGGTACTCTACTAAAAATAATAACCAACCCAAAGGTACTGACTACTGGACTCCTGAGAATCAAACCGCTTATTTCCCCCGGCCGGGTATTGCCAGTACTACGGGAATAGAGTCTTTAAGGTATATTGATGGTTCTTATGCCAAGATAAAGAACATAACCTTAGGGTATACTTTCCCGAACAAGCTGTGTAAGCGCCTGGGAATTGAAAAGTGTAGAATTTATGGAACTGCATATAATGTATTTGTCCTGCCGTTTAAGAGCGAATTGAAGCATACAGACCCTGAAAACAACGGTTCTGATACCTTCCCGCTTTACAAAACTTATCTCTTGGGACTTAATGTATCTTTTTAACTAATAATTCAATAAGAATAGATATGACTACGAAAATAAAAAACTGGCTGACTGTAACAGTAATGGCAGTGACGATAAGCAATGCTTCTTGTACACTTGATGAATATAATCCTTCGGGATACACTATGGATGCGTTGTCCGTTTCGGTAGAGGGCTATCAAACCATACTTAATAATGTTTATTTCGGTATGGAAAGAGCACTGTATGGGTATGGACAGTTTATGCTCATGACTGAAGGGGGAACAGACATCTGGACTTCACAGAAAAATGGTGATAACCTCTACCTGAAATATGGTATGGGTTCTGACTTTGCTAATAACATGATGGCTAACACGTTGAACTGTTGTTATGATGGTATCTGTTATTGCAATCAGGCAATTGTGAAGGCTGATAAAGTTCCTTTCACTACCGATGAGGAAAGAAACAAAAAGGTTGCGGAAGCTCATTTTATGAGAGCGGTATATTACTATAATCTGGTGGAACAACTGGGGGGGCTGAAATTGCAAATGGCTCCAGTAGAAAATGTAGATTTACATCCCGGTAAAGATACTCCGCTGGATATCTATGAGAAGTGTATTATTCCAGACTTAGAGTTTGCGGCACAATGGTTACCGGTGGAAGAAAGGACTACCCGTCCTTCTAAAAAATCGGCAATGGGTATGCTGGCCAGAGCCTGTCTGCAATCCATAGAATATGATTCTTCTAAAAAGTATGCACAACGGGCTTTAGAGGTAGCCAAAGAAATGATGGAAGACTGCAAAGCGGGAGGAGCGACTCTGGGAGTATCTATGTATGATAATATAGAGGAAGTCTTCGCTGAAAGCAACAATTTTGAGAATAAGGAAGCCCTATGGAAACATCGTTATGTGGTGGGAGGTGTAAGCAACCAGGCTTGGATCATGAACCAGAATGATGAGCAGTTCTATTGTCCGCTTACAGCTTTCTCAGCCATTCAGTTTAAGACGGATTTACATTCCGGTAATGAATATGATGGTTTGTCCGATTATCAGATATGGGGCAGACGTGCAGGCGGAAGCTTTATGCCTTCAAAATATCTGTTGGACTTGTATGTACAGGAAGATGGCACTTTGGACCCCAGATATCATGAGTATTTTCAAACTTCCTGGACAGGGAATAAAGACAAAGGTCAGGCGTGGAGCGAATCACAAGTGAAGCAGTTTGATAAGAATCTGGATTCTCCTGAAATATCAGCAATGGTACCTGATCCGATAACCGGTGAGTTGGTACGTCAGTATACCAAAATTCTGTTTGGTGAAGCGGCGCTCGAATTTATCCGTCCGGGAGATGACGGATATGCGGAAAAGGTAGCGGTAAAGAAGGACTCAAAAATCCTGTATGTTGACTACAAGGATTTGTATGCTGAGGACAACACGGTGATTATGGATTATCACAGAGATTATGATAATACGGATGTAGTCAGCCCTTGGCTCAGTTTCTATCCGTCGTTGATGAAGCATAACAGCAGCAATTATTACGTTAATAACTTGAGCAAGAAGCGTCTTGGAAATCTGAATGCTACCTTTATGATGCGTACTCCTGAGGTTTTCTTAATAGCTGCTGAGGCCGATATCTACGTAAATGGCGGAGCAAATGCGATGCAATACATAAATCAGGTTCGTGAGCGTGCCGGTGCCAAGGCTCTGTCCGGTGCGGCAACAGTAGAAACAGTATTGGATGAACGTGCCAGAGAATTGTGTGGGGAGTATGTACGGTTCTATGATTTGAAGCGTACAGGGAAGTTGACCAGCACCTATCTGAAGTCTACAAATCCTGATGTCGGTCAATACTTTGTAGATGGCAAACATGAGGTAAGACCATTCCCGCAGTCATTCCTGGAGAATCTGGAAGAGGGTGGTGGTTATTACCAGAATCCGGGGTATTAATATATTAAATTCAAAAATAGATAAGAACGTTGAATTGGATGTTCAGGGATTTCATCTGCCTGTGAAGGTAGATGAAATCTTGTGTTATAGCTATATATCGGACGTGTTGCATCTATATATGGGTGGTGCTGGATATATAGATACTGCATGTCCGATATATAGATACTAAAAAGAGCAGGCTGAAAGCAGGACATTCTATTTTTTCAGTATGATCACCGTAACTGCCGAAATAATCAATCCGATGCCTAAGGCGATGCTTTGAGTGAAAGGTTCTCCAAAGATGAGAATGCCTACACAGACGGCAGTCACAGGCTCCATGGCTCCCAATACAGAGGTGAGTGTGGAGCCTATGTTTTTAATGGCGCGTACCAGTGCCAGATTAGATATTACGGTCGGTACCAATGCCAGCATCACCAGGTTTCCCAGGGTTATCCGGTCCGGGATGGCCTGTACTCCGACTCCTGTCACTGTCATTCCGGTGAAAAGAAGGATTCCGCCAAAAAGGAAAACATAGAATGTCATTTTCAGCCCCTTCATTTCAAGGGATTTCAGTTGACTGACGGTGACCAGATAGAGCGCGTAGCCCAAAGCAGAGAGCAGAACGATAAAAATACCCAGTAAAGTAACAGTCCCTGTCGTATCTCCATGCGAAAGGAAGAAAACTCCGCTTACCGCTAAAGCGATTGCTGCTATACGCCAAGGGGATTTCTTTTCGCGGAAGAAAATCATCATAATAAGCGTAGTCAGCACCGGATACATGAAATGAATGGTAGTAGCTACTCCGCTTGACATGAACTTATATCCCCAGAACAGGAAAACAGCGGAACAGTCATACAGGAATGCCAGCAGGAGAAGTGGAAGTATCTCTTTCCGGCGGATGCGGAAAGACTGCTTGTCGAGCAACAGGATACAGGCCAGTGCCAGCATGGCAAAGAGGAAACGGTAGAGCAGTATAGACCAGAACGGCATGCCCTGATGCATGGCAGGAATGGTGAACAGCGGAATAAGTCCGAAGCTCGCCGAAGAGAGAAGGCCATATAAGAATCCGTTTACTTTGTTCACGTTAATAAGTGATTAGTGGTTAGTGATGAGTAATTAGCAGTTGCACTAATCACTCATCACTAACCACTAATCACTATTAATCATTTCTTCTTAGGTGCCCGTCTTGCCCAGCCTTCTTCGCTGAAATCGGGTTCTTTATCACGGAACTCCTTGTTGTCGCCTTGAAAGAACTGTCTCCAATCGTCTTTCTTGCCGCGGGCGTCGGTATAGCCACGCTCTTCGCGGCTTGGTTTGCTTTTCTTTTTGTCAGCCGGAGCACTTTCAGATTTACTTCTACTTTTTCTGGGGGCATCGCTACGTTTTCCAGATGCATCACTACGCTTTTCGTCTTTGAAGCTGCGTTTCTTGCCTTCAAATTCCTTCTTGCCGTAGTTGTTGCCCTCACTCTTACGTCTGCCTTTGGGAGCTTCCTTGCCTTCTTCGCCGGCAATTTCTACAGATACCTTTCGGCCGTTCCAGTTCGCACGGTTCAGGGCTTTCACTACATTACCTGCCTCTTTCTCATCTACTTCGAAGAATGAGAAGTTCTTCATCAGGTCAATGCGTCCCAGCTCCACGCGTCCGCGGGTATTACCGTTCAGTAGGCCTATCAGCTCATTTGGGAAGAAGTTATCCATCTTACCCAGATTGATGAACAGTCGGGTGAATCCCGGATCTGCTTTGCGGCTGTTGCGATCACCGGTGCGTTCGCTGCCGCCTCTGCTGTTGCGTTCGCCACGGCTGTCGGTAGGCATTTCTATTTCTTCGCGATTGCGGTAATATTCTGAGAAGCGGTTAAATTCATGAGAAACCATACGCTTGATCAGGTCTTCTTTGCTCAACCAGTCCAGTTTACGGTATATTTCAGGCATGAAATCAGCCATATCTTCCTCATTCACCTTCACCTTTTCCAGGTCATCGATTACTTTCAGCAGCTGTTTCTCGCAAATCTGTTTACCGGTAGGCATTTCACCAACAATAAACTTCTTGCTGATAATCCGTTCGATTTCACGCATTTTACCTTTCTCGCGCAGGTTGATGATGGCGATGGAAGTACCTGTCTTTCCGGCACGTCCTGTACGTCCGCTACGGTGAGTGTAGCTTTCGGTATCATCCGGCAAGCCATAATTGATGACGTGGGTCAGATCGTCCACATCCAGTCCGCGGGCGGCAACGTCCGTGGCAACCAGGATTTGCAGGTTGCGGATACGGAATTTCTGCATGACGGTATCACGTTGTGCCTGGCTTAATTCTCCGTGCAGTGAGTCAGCGTTATAACCGTCCTGCATCAGCTTGTCGGCAATCTCCTGCGTTTCTTTTCGTGTACGGCAGAAAATGATACCATATATTTGCGGGTAATAGTCTACGATGCGTTTCAGGGCAGCGTATTTATCTTTGGCATGAACGGTGAAAACCACATGCTTCACATTGCTTGTGCTTTCATTTTTCCGTCCGATGGTGATTTCTTTGGCGTCACGCAGATATTTCTTTGAAATGCGTGCAATTTCCGGGCTCATAGTGGCGGAGAATAACAGGGTGTTACGCTCTTGCGGTACATCGGCAAGAATGGCGTTGATGCTGTCCGTGAATCCCATGTTCAGCATTTCGTCCGCCTCGTCCATCACTACGTTCTGGATGGTGGTGAGGGATACCGTTTTGCGCTCCATCAGGTCGAGCAAGCGTCCCGGGGTGGCGACAATGATATGTACACCCTGTTTCAGGGCGCGTATCTGGCTGTCTATGGATGAACCACCATATACAGGCAATACCCTCAATCCGGTGATGTATTTGGAATAATCATTCAGATCACCTGCAATCTGCAAGCAAAGTTCGCGTGTAGGGCAAAGTATAAGGGATTGTGGAATCCGGTTCTTTACATTAATTTTCTGGATAAGTGGTAAGCCGAATGCGGCGGTTTTCCCCGTTCCTGTTTGTGCAAGTGCTACAACATCATTATTTTCTCCTAAAAGGTAAGGAATCACTTCCTCTTGTACCGGCATGGGACACTCATATCCCATTTCTTCAATGGCGCGGCGTATCTCCGGCGACAGACCGAGCTCTTCAAAATTCTTCATTAAATCTTTGTATATCTTTATATTCGGGCACAAAGATAGAACAAATTTAGTGATTAGTGATTAGTTATCAGCGATAAAATTGAATAACAGTGCTATTTTTTTATTACTAATCGTTTTTCACCAGCAGAATGCTTTGCAGCTTCTTTATTTCTTCTTTGGTGAGTCCGATAGCTCTTTGCAGATACGTGTCTACATCACCGTACCGACGCTCTATTTCCTCCTTGGCGGCGTTCAGGAAATCTTCCCTTGCCGAATATATGGTCGTAATGGCTTCTTGCGAGCGCGTGGGCAGGTTGTAGGCATAACTGGAAGCGCTGGGAATGTTGAAGTAATCGTTGCTTAGGCGGTAGTCTTCCATAATGATGTCGCTGTTCACGCCGAGGGAGGCGAGGATCAGTGCCGAAGCAATGCCGGTACGTCCTTTGCCGGAGGAGCAATGGATAACGACAGGGTAATTGGTACTGTTCAGCAAGATATCAAATATCTGGCGATACTCTTTATGATAGTGCATTACCAATTCGCGGTTCATCCGCTCCACCATCCGGTAGACGGTGTCGCTTTTTATTTTCTGTTCCTGAATGCCTTTCAGGATATCTTCCATATCTCCCGTTTTTATAGGGACATGTATTACATTAAATCCTTGTTGCAGTGGGGTGTGACCTTTTAATTCCGATTCTGAGCGCAGATCGATGATGGTCTTGATGCCTATATTCTTCAGTTCCCTGCGTGAGTAGCATTCCAGACTGTCTATCTGTGCAGAACGATAGAGCATGCCCCAACGCACCCTCTTTTTGGTAGGGTATGACGGATACCCACCCATATCACGGAAGTTTTGTATGCCGGGGATATTGACATTGCGGGTAGCAATCTTTACGCGATATTTATCATTGAATACGAGGGTGTAGTAATAACGCTTGGTAGGGTCTGTGGTGACAATCGTCATTCGCTGATCGGAAATGTTTGCTATGGCTACCGGAGAATCCTCGGGGATATTATTCGGATCAGTCGAAGCATATACCTTTACGTTCCCTTTGATGAGAGGGGCTATTTCCCATTTGACGATACTGTTCCCAACGTTATTTTCTTCGCAAACAATGGAAATATGAGGAGCTGTGCCGCTACAAGCCGGTAGCAGCAATACACATGTTAGCAAGTTCAACAGATTTCTATACATAGTTTTTTTGTCTGAGCATATATATGCAAAGATAATGCAAACCGAGAGCAGAATAAAATGAACTTGTTCATTTCTTATGCCGAGGTGCAGCTTATCTTCGCTTTGTTGCAAAGATATGTATTCTGATGACTTTTGTTATTCCAGGGCACAGAGTTTCACAGAGTTTTTTCTCCTTTAACGGGGATTTAGTTAACGGGAGGCAACTGCTTGGCAAATTCCGGTGATATAGAGTTGTTGAAACTCCGGCATACATCTGCCGCAAACTCGATACCGCAACGGATAATCTTGTCCCAGGTGTCCTCGCTTATCTGTCCTAAATCACAGTAACGCACGTCGTACTTCAATAAGCCATAAATAATACCGGCATTAAAGTTATCGCCTGCGCCAATAGTGCTGACTGCTTCCAATGGGGGAATAGGATACTCTTTGGTGATGCTATTCGTGCGTAGTGAGATTTCTTTGGCTCCGGCAGTACAAAGGAAGTTAGGGCAATAAAAACGAATTTTGTCTTTATATACCTTGTCCACTTCTCTTTGATTGTACATATAGAAAAAGTCTTCTATAGATCCGCGCACAATGTCGGCATATTCCAAATTTTCGATGATGGTGGACGTCAGCTTGATAGCCTCGCTTTTGTGCGACGACCGGAAGTTGGGGTCATAGTACACGATTGCTTTCTTCTCGCGTGCCTGTTCCAGCAAATCCAGAACCTTTTCGCGCAGCACCGGATTCAGGGCAAAATAGGAGCCGAAAACCACGATGTCGTCTTCTTCCAGTTTTGGGAAAACCACGTCCAGCCGTTGCTTGGGATAATCTTTGTAGAAGATGTATTCCGCATCACCATTCTCGTTAAGATAGGCCAGTGATACCGGGGATTTTCCATCGGGAAATACGTTGACATAGTCAGTAGACATGCCGCTATCCCGCATGGATTGCAGGATTGTATTACCTACCCGGTCGTTTCCTGTCTCACTGATAAAGCTGACGGGAACGCCTGCCCGTGCCAATGACACGACGCCATTGAATACTGAACCGCCCGGTACGGCAGCTGTCGGCTGGCCGTTGCGGAAAATGATGTCAAG
>UMGB01052597.1_pt1 | contig 15621 bp, 11 predicted proteins | sample 1965161 | NCBI WGS metagenome assembly UMGB01 (sample SAMEA4836060, study PRJEB28245) | human gut metagenome | biome: gut microbiome; material: fecal sample | place: Denmark | collected 2008
CAGCAATAAGGTAGAAGCGATAAAGTAGAAACGATAAAGTAGCAGCAATAAGGTAGAAGCAATAAAGTAGTAAGATAATAAGGCAATAAGATAGTAAGATAATAAAGTGATTAAAGCAATCAAGTAATATTGAACGAAACTAATTAAAACATATTCATATGGAAACAAAGTACCTGAAAATTAATCCTGCCGATAACGTCGCAGTAGCCATTGTGGCACTGCCAGCAGGTGAAAAGCTCATAGTAGACGGCAAGGAAATCGTCCTGAACGAAGATGTTCCTGCCGGGCACAAGTTCGCGCTGCAAGATTTTGCGGAAGGCGAAAATGTGATTAAATACGGTTATCCCATCGGCCACGCCCGCACCGCTAAGAAGCAGGGCGACTGGATGAACGAAAACAACATCAAGACCAATCTTGCCGGACTGCTGGAATATACGTACAATCCCACCGAAGTGAATCTGGATATTCCGCACAAGAACCTGACCTTCAAAGGTTACCGCCGCAAAAACGGTGATGTGGGAGTGCGCAACGAGATATGGATTATCCCCACAGTGGGCTGTGTAAACGGCATCATCAACCAACTGGCGGAAGGCCTGCGCCGTGAGACAGAGGGCAAAGGCGTGGACGCAATCATGGCATTCCCGCACAATTACGGCTGCTCGCAGCTGGGCGACGACCACGAGAACACCAAGAAAATACTACGCGACATGGTGCTGCATCCCAATGCCGGAGCTGTACTTGTGGTAGGCCTGGGATGCGAAAACAACCAGCCGGATGTATTCCGCGAGTTTTTGGGTGAATACGATTCCGACCGCGTGAAGTTCATGGTGACGCAGAAAGTGGGCGACGAATACGAAGAAGGCATGAAGCTGCTGCGCGAACTCTACGAAAAAGCCAGCAAGGACGAGCGCGTGGATGTGCCTCTGAGCGAGCTGCGCGTAGGCTTGAAATGCGGCGGTTCCGACGGCTTCTCGGGCATAACGGCCAACCCGCTGCTGGGTATGTTCTCCGACTTCCTCATTGCGCAAGGCGGTACGAGCGTACTGACGGAAGTACCCGAAATGTTCGGTGCGGAAACAATCCTGATGAACCGCTGCCGTAACAAAGAGCTGTTTGAAGAAACGGTAAAACTGATAAACGACTTCAAAGAATACTTTCTCTCGCACGGCGAACCGGTAGGTGAGAATCCGTCTCCGGGCAACAAAGCCGGCGGCATCTCCACACTGGAAGACAAGGCTTTGGGATGTACCCAGAAGTGCGGCAAGAGCTACGTGGACGGCGTGCTTCCTTATGGCGAACGCCTGCAAGTAAAAGGCCTGAACCTGCTTTCGGCACCGGGAAACGACTTGGTTGCAGCCACCGCCCTGGCTTCATGCGGATGCCACATGGTACTGTTTACGACAGGCCGCGGAACGCCGTTCGGAACGTACGTACCGACCATGAAGATTTCCACCAACTCCACCCTCGCCAAGAACAAACCGGGCTGGATTGACTTCAACGCCGGAGTTATCCTTGAAAACGAACCGATGGAAAAGACTTGCGAACGTTTCATCGACTACATTATCCGTGTGGCAAGCGGCGAGTTCGTGAACAACGAAAAGAAGGGTTACAAGGAAATCGCCATCTTCAAGACAGGCGTGACTTTATAATACAGGTTTGCCCGGTGATTTTTCTGGTACGGATTACACGGATTTCGCGGATATTAAGCGGATATTAAAAAAAATCCGTGCAATCCATGTCTGAAAAATCACCGGGCGTATTCCATCCCTAAATAGGGAAAGAAAGTGTCAGAATGAATTTCAACCCTCATTCAACTATTCGGTACGAAGTGAAGAACCCCTTTCCTTTATATATGAGGAAAGAGATTCTTCACTTCGTTTCGAATGACAGAATGAGGTATCAACCGGAATTCTATTCTTTTTTCCTATCTTTGCAGCCGGTTTACTCAATATATCGCTCTTATAATTCCATAACAGAAAAGTATGTCCGCAGATACAACTACTTCTCCAAAGCACAAGGGCGGCTGGTGGTCGCTAAGTCCGTTGGCTGTATTTCTTTGTCTATACCTCATCACATCACTGCTTGTAAACGATTTCTATAAAGTGCCGATTACGGTGGCCTTCCTGCTGTCGTCCTGCTACGCCATCGCCATTACGCGGGGGCTGAAACTGGAACAACGCGTCTACCAGTTTTCCGTAGGCGCAGGCAACAAGAACATATTGCTGATGATATGGATATTCGTCCTCGCCGGAGCGTTCGCGCAAAGCGCCAAGCAGATGGGAGCCATTGACGCCACGGTGAATCTGACCCTGCATATCCTGCCGGACAACCTGCTGCTGGCGGGTATCTTCATAGCCGCCTGTTTCATATCCCTGTCCATCGGCACCAGCGTGGGGACTATCGTCGCGCTTACTCCGGTGGCGGTGGGGCTGGCGGAGAAAACAGGCATAGACCTGCCCTATATGGTAGCCATCGTGGTGGGCGGCTCGTTCTTCGGAGACAACCTCTCGTTCATATCAGACACCACGATTGCATCCACAAAGACGCAGGACTGCGTTATGCGGGACAAGTTCAAAGTAAATTTCATGATTGTAGTACCGGCCGCATTGATTGTGCTGGGCATTTACATCTTTCAAGGGCTGTCATTGTCCGCCGCCCCGCAGATACAAGAAATTGAATGGATAAAGGTAATCCCCTACCTCATCGTGCTGGGTACGGCGATAGCCGGAATGAACGTGATGTCGGTGCTACTGCTCGGCATCTTCTCGACCGGTATCATCGGCCTCTTCACCGGAATGGGGTTCTTCGACTGGTTCGGCGCCATGGGAACGGGCATCACCGGCATGGGCGAACTTATCATCATCACCCTGCTGGCAGGCGGAATGCTCGAAACCATCCGCTACAACGGCGGCATCGACTTCATCATCGCCCGCCTCACCCGCCACGTCACCGGCAAGCGGGGAGCGGAACTGAGCATAGCCGCACTGGTGAGCGTAGCCAATCTTTGCACCGCCAACAACACCATTGCCATCATCACCACCGGCCCCATCGCCAAGGACATAGCCAAGCGCTTCCACCTGGACCGCCGGAAAACGGCAAGCATACTCGATACATTCTCCTGCCTCATTCAAGGCATCATTCCCTACGGCGCACAAATGCTGATAGCCGCAGGACTTGCCGGCATCTCGCCGCTCGGCATCATAGGCAACCTTTACTATCCGTTCTGCATGGGAGCCTGCGCGATACTCGCCATATTGATAAGGTATCCGAGAAGATACTCATAATTCTCCCCCGGAATGAAAATATTACGCGAACTATTTGTCAATCAAAAGAAAAAGTGTACCTTTGCGCCCGCTACTACGAGTTAGCAGCATAATTCAAATCATTAACTAAAAACATTTATTTAAATGGCAACAAAAATCAGATTGCAAAGACATGGACGTAAGAGCTACGCTTTCTACTCTATCGTAATTGCAGACGTAAGAGCACCACGTGATGGTAAATTTATTGAGAAGATTGGTACTTACAACCCTAACACCAATCCTGCCACAGTAGATTTGAAATTCGACCGCGCACTTGACTGGGTGTTGAAAGGTGCACAACCTACCGACACTGTCCGCAACATCCTTTCCCGTGAAGGCGTTTACATGAAGAAGCACCTTCTTGGTGGTGTAGCGAAAGGCGCATTCGGCGAAGCAGAAGCAGAAGCTAAGTTCGAAGCTTGGAAGAACGACAAACAAAACGGTTTGGCCGCTCTGAAAGCTAAAGACGAAGAAGCTAAGAAAGCTGAAGCCAAAGCACGTCTGGAAGCCGAAAAGAAAGTAAACGAAGTGAAAGCTAAAGCATTGGCCGAAAAGAAAGCCGCTGAAGAAGCTGCCAAGGCTGCCGCTGAAGCACCTGCAGAAGCAGAAGCTACCGAAGCTCCGGCTGAAGAAGCTCCCGCAGCAGAAGCCGCTGCTGAATAAAAGGCAGAGCTTTCCCTGTAAAAAAGGGACAAAAAACATAAAATCCTCACCGGTTATACCGGTGGGGATTTTTTATTATTATCTTTGTGGCTACAAATTATTTATTTAATGAACAAAGCAATGAAAAAACTAACTTACCTGCTCGCTGCCGCTGCCGTATTCGCAGCCTGTAACAGCGGGAACCAAGGTTACACCGTAACCGGAACGATAGAGGGTGCAACCGACGGCGATACCGTCTTCCTGCAAACCGTGGAAGGCCGCCAACTCGTAAAACTCGATTCCGCAGTCATCACCAACGGAACCTTCACCTTCAAAGGAACGCAGGACACTGCCGCCAACCGCTACCTTACTTATAGCCCCGCCGGAGCAGAGGGTATGATTATGGACTTCTTCCTCGAAAACGGAAAAATCAATATCAAACTCAACGGAAAGAGCAGCTCCGCCACCGGTACCGCCAACAACGACATCTACCAGGCCATCAGAACCCAGCTCAACGAACTGGACAGCCAGATGGAAAACATCTACACTTCCATGACCGACACCGCCTTGACCGACCAGCAGCGCGAAGCCAAAGGCAAGGAAATGAGTGCGCTGGAAAGCAAAATGATGGAAGTGGCCAAAGCCGGCATCAGCCAAAACATTACCAATGCCGTGGGCGTGCATCTGCTGAAAAGCAATTACTACTACTTGGATGTGAAAGAACTCGACCCGCTGATGCCGCAGATTCCCGCCACATACAGCAACGACGCCACCATCATCCGCATCAAGGAGAATGTAGAAAAGATGAAAGCCACTGCCGTAGGCCAGAAGTTTACGGACTTTGAAATGCAGACTCCCGAAGGAAAGACCGTGAAACTGTCCGACTACGTAGGAAAGGGCAAGACCGTGCTCGTCGACTTCTGGGCAAGCTGGTGCGGACCCTGCCGTCGCGAAATGCCTAACCTGGTAGAGGCATACGCCAAGTACAAGAACAAGAATTTCGAGATTGTAGGCGTTTCTTTAGACCAGAACGGCGATTCTTGGAAAGAAGCTATCGACAAACTGAATATCACCTGGCCGCAAATGTCCGACTTGAAATATTGGAATAATGAAGGCGCCAAGCTGTATGCCGTAAGCAGCATTCCCCACACGGTACTGATTGACGGTGACGGAATTATCCTTGCACGCGGTTTGCACGGAGAGGAACTGCAAGAAAAATTGGCTGAAGTGCTTAAATAAGCGAGGAAGCCGAAAGAGTATAAAACAAAGGGAGCGTGTCAAAACTCCCCTTGTATCGAAATCACCCCCGCTACGATTATCTGTGGCGAGGGTGATTTCCTATTTATGAGGGTTTCGACACACCCTCTTTATTGTTTTGCAATCCCACAGGGCAACAGCCGTAAGATGCGGGCTCAGTTATGGTAACATGCGGGCTCGGCCACCACGAGACGCGGGCTCGGATGTAACAAAGTGCGGGCTCAGCCATAACAAAGCCTGCGCTCAAACACAGCAAGACATGCGCCCGGACGCAACAGTGCGTGCGCTCAGACAGGGAATATACGGTCTGCCATATCCTTAGCCAGTCCCACGGTTTTCCATTGTTTCTCCTCATCCTCTTCCGAGGGATTAAGAAGATTATCCGCATCGGGCAGGCAGAGCGTCAGATGCTTCACGGGAATATAATTCAGCACTTCTTCCATCTTGGCCTGCAACTCATCCAGTTCTTCCTCATCGGGATAATAAGAGAGCACGAAACCAAACACAGCTTCCCGTTCATGCACAAACCACAACAGACGGCTGCGATCGCAAATCCCGCAATCATAATCCAGAAAATACGCGTCCGCCCCGCGCAGCCGTATCAACATATCCGTCGCGGCATGAAAAGCCACGAACAACCCTTCGGGACGCTCGCGCAGCACCCGGTTATTGAGGCGGGCGGCTTCATCGGTCAGCATGGACTTCACGCCCTCGAACTGTATATAACGGCAACCGGCCTCATAAAGCCCTTCCAGCAACTTTTTATAAGCCGCCGCCAAATCATCCAGCAGTATATTCAAGTCCGGATAAACCGACTTCATGCACCCGGCATCCGTCTCGCGAAGAATCCTCATCAGTACTTTTCCGGGCGAAGGAATATGCTGTTTGGGCAATACATCGCCCGAAGCATTCGCCGCCAAAAAAGCAAAATCATCAAGGATAGGATGATGAAGCAAACCTATCCTGCCCGTCACTTCCAGCTCCTTGCCGGACGGAGCCCCCGCATCGCCCTTCCGGCGGATGCCTTCCCAGGCTTCCAGAAAATCATAACTCCGAAATCCGCCATCCGTCACAATCCTTACGCCTTCCGACCTCAGCCGTTCAATCAAACTACGTATCTCCGCATTTTCCACGGCACGCAATGTTTGCTGACTGATTTGCCCGCCTTGATAGCGGCTCCTTGCGTCCCGCAGCGCAGAAGGCACACACAATGCCCCCGCAATATCGACCTTAAAGGGTGGAAACAACTTTCCCATATTCGTTCTTTTTATTTGAAAATTAATACCTCAGCGCTTTGCCCTATCCCACGAGTGGCAAAGAAAATCAAAGAATGGCAGGTCTTCTGACTCGGTTTCCATTTCAAACCGCCTTCCCAACCTTTTCCCGCATACGGGGAAATAATCAGTGGCAGAGGTGTATCTGTCGAAATGTTTGGTATGAAACCTTACAGCAGCGGGACTGTCCGGGATTTGCACCCGATTCCCTTTTAATTACCGATGATGACAACCATCGGTAAACCGATTCGCTGCAAATATAACCAAAGTATTTGAAAGTCGGCAAGTGAAATCCCTATTTTTCATCGACCGCTTCAAAACAGATTGACACATCATCTAATATATAATTATCAATAATGTGCAACTATAAAAACCACGCAAACTGAAAAGTTTTCCATTTCATCACAAACCATATTTGATTATCAACAGATTAACCATTTTTAATCCAACAAAAGTTTTCCAAAACAGAAAACGTATGAAAAACTATCATACCTTTGTTTCGCAATTAACTCCTATTGTAAAATCTAAAAAATACAACCAATATGATACAAACGGTACTCAAGCGTGACGGACGCGTCGTCGGCTTCAACGAAGAAAAAATAGTAACCGCCATCCGCAAGGCCATGCTCCATACGGACAAGGGAGAAGACATGCAACTGATACGCCAAATCACCGACCACATCTCCTTTAAGGGCGATGCCCAAATGACGGTGGAAGCCATTCAGGACCTGGTGGAAATGGAGCTGATGAAGAGCAGCCGTAAAGATGTCGCACAGAAATACATTGCCTACCGCAACCAGCGCAGTATCGCCCGCAAGGCAAAGACGCGCGATATGTTTCTGGAAATCATCAACATCAAATCCAACGACATCACCCGCGAGAACGCCAACATGAATGCCGACACTCCGGCAGGCATGATGATGAAGTTCGCCAGCGAGACCACCAAACCGTTTGTAGACGACTATCTGCTGAGCGAGGAAGTGCTGGATGCCGTCAGCCACAACTACCTGCACATCCACGACAAGGATTATTACCCTACCAAGAGCCTGACATGCGTGCAGCACCCGCTGGACCGCATCCTGACATACGGCTTCTCCGCCGGACACGGAGAATCGCGCCCTGCAAAACGCATCGAGACCGCCAGCATCCTGGGTTGCATCTCATTGGAAACAGCCCAAAACGAAATGCACGGCGGACAAGCCATTCCCGCATTCGACTTCTACCTCGCCCCCTACGTGCGCAACAGCTACATCGAGGAAATAAAGAATCTGGAAGAGCTGAACGGCAAGGACTACTCGCACCTCTACCAAAAAGAGCTGACAGACTATCTGCAACAACCGCTGGACGGCCTGACCGACGACCGCCGCATTGTCCAGCATGCCGTGAACAAGACCGTAGCCCGCGTGCACCAGTCCATGGAAGCGTTCATCCACAACATGAACACGATACACTCGCGCGGCGGCAACCAGGTGGTATTCAGCTCCATCAACTACGGCACGGACACTTCCGCCGAGGGACGCTGCATCATCCGCGAACTGCTGAAAAGCACGTATCAAGGCGTAGGAAACGGCGAGACAGCCATCTTCCCCATTCAGATATGGAAAAAGAAACGCGGCGTAAGCTACCTGCCCGAAGACCGCAACTACGACCTCTACCAGCTTGCCTGCAAAGTCACCGCACGCCGTTTCTTCCCGAACTTCCTGAATCTGGACGCCACCTTCAACCGCAGCGGCGACTGGAGAGCCGACGACCCGAAACGCTACGAGCACGAAGTCGCCACCATGGGATGCCGTACACGTGTGTTTGAAAACCGCTTCGGCCCGAAAACATCCATCGGCCGAGGAAACATCTCTTTCTCCACAATCAACATCGTCCGCCTTGCCATAGAGTGCATGGACATAGCGGACAAGGAGCAGCGCATCGCCCTCTTCTTTGCCAAGCTGGACGCCATGCTCGACATCACCGCCCGCCAGTTGCACGAACGCATGGAGTTCCAAAAGACGGCGTTTGCCAAGCAGTTCCCCTTGCTGATGTCCGCCTTGTGGATAGGTTGCGACAAGCTCAAGCCGAACGAAGACATCTCTTCCGTAATCAACCAAGGTACGCTGGGCATCGGTTTCATCGGTCTGGCGGAATGTCTGGTCGCGCTCTTGGGCAAGCACCACGGAGAATCGGAAGAAGCCCAGGAATTAGGTCTGAAAATCGTGACGTACATGCGCGACCGCGCCAATCAGTTCTCCGACCAATATCAGCATAATTACAGCGTGCTGGCCACGCCCGCCGAAGGTCTTTCAGGCAAGTTCACCCGTGTAGACCGCAAGAAGTTCGGCTGTCTGCCGGGCATCACAGACCGCGACTACTACACCAACTCCAACCACGTGCCCGTGTACTACAAGTGCAGCGCCCGCCATAAAGCGGAAGTAGAAGCCCCCTACCACGACCTGACCCGCGGCGGACACATCTTCTACGTGGAGATTGACGGCGACGCCACCCACAACCCCGAAGTCATCATGCGTGTAGTAGATATGATGGACCGGTACAACATCGGTTACGGCTCGGTGAACCACAACCGCAACCGCTGCCTGGAATGCGGATACGAAAACTCCACCCCCGACCTGGAAGTTTGTCCGAAATGCGGCAGCACCCACATCGACAAACTGCAACGCATAACCGGCTACCTGGTAGGAACCACCGACCGTTGGAACCAAGCCAAACTCGCCGAACTGAACGACAGGGTAGTACATGGGAATTAAGAATTAAGAATGAAGAATTAAGAATTTTGAGTTGGTTAAGAGCTTTCATGCTGAATTCATCATTCTTAATTCTCAATTCTCAATTTCCCTAATTCTTAATTCTTCATTAAAAAAGTGCTTTCCATTCTTGAGATATTAGAAGATACCACGGTGGACGGTCCCGGTTTCCGTACCGCCATTTACGCGGCCGGATGCCCCAACGGGTGTCCGGGCTGCCACAATCCGGAGTCGTGGGACATTAACCGCGGACGCTGGATGAGCACCGATGAAATTCTGCAAAAGGTGCTTGCCGATACATTCGCAGACGTGACGTTCAGCGGGGGCGACCCGATGTTCCAGCCGGAAGGCTTCACCGAACTGGCGCGCGCCATCAAGCAGCGAAGCCGGAAAAACATCTGGTGCTACACCGGATACACCTTCGAGTCGCTGCTGCGCAATCCCCGTCAGGCAAAGCTATTGGAGTACATCGACGTGCTGGTGGACGGTAAATTCCGGCAGGAGCTGCGCGACGAAGACCTCTACTTCCGTGGCAGCAGGAACCAACGGCTGATTGACGTGCAGGCATCACTGAAAGCAAACAAAACCGTAAGTTACCGGTACAATCCGGGCATTTAACGAATATTTTTCCTACATTTGCAGCACATAAGATAATCCGCAACGAGATACTGAAACCGTGAAACGAAAACAATCCCCCGGACATACGATACGCTTCCGCCGCTGGAGCCGGAAGGCCTATGCCGCATTCGCCAGCATAGGCAGATGCGTCACGATCGGCTGTCTGCGCAAGAATGTGGCCGACAGCTCGCTGCGCAAGCAGGATGCGGTTCAGACTCTCCCCTATTTTATTCATACCATGACTATTGACGAACTGAAAGCCCGGGTACTGGCAGGCATAGACATATCGCCCGACCAAGCCGCCTGGCTGGCGAACACCGCCGACCGTGAAGCGCTTTATGCCGCTGCACATGAGATTACCGTACAGTGCGCACAGCACGAGTTTGATATGTGCTCCATCATCAACGCCAAGTCGGGACGCTGCCCCGAAAACTGCAAATGGTGCGCACAATCCGCCCACTACCACACCAAGGCCGACATCTACGACCTGCTCCCCGCAGAAGAATGCCTCAGACAGGCGCAATACAATGAACGGCAGGACGTCAACCGTTTCTCCCTCGTCACCAGCGGCCGAAAACCTTCTTCCCGACAAATGGAACAGCTTTGCGATACGGCACGCCATATGCGCCGCCACTCGTCCATACAGCTATGCGCCTCTCTGGGCTTGCTGAACGAAAAGGAACTGCGAGCCCTGCACGATGCCGGTATCACACGCTATCACTGCAATCTGGAAACAGCCCCCTCTTTCTTCCCCACCCTGTGCAGCACGCACACGCAAGAAGACAAGCTGCGCACCCTGCAAGCCGCCCGCAACGCGGGTATGGATATTTGCAGCGGCGGCATCATCGGTATGGGCGAGACGATGGAACAGCGTATCGAGTTCGCCTTTACCTTGAAAGAGCTGGGAGTGCAGTCCATCCCCATCAACCTGCTCAGCCCCATTCCGGGCACTCCGCTGGAAAACCGGCAGGCGCTGACGGAAGAAGAGGTATTGGTAACAATCGCCCTGTTCCGCTTCATCAATCCCACGGCCTACCTGCGCTTTGCGGGCGGACGTTCGCAACTGAGCAAGGATGCGGTGAAGAAGTCCTTATATATAGGTATCAACTCGGCCATCGTGGGCGACTTGCTGACCACGCTCGGCTCTAAGATTTCCGACGACAAGAAGCTGATAGAAGAAGCCGGATATGAGTTCTGCGGTTCGCAATTCGACCGCGAGCATCTGTGGCATCCATACACTTCGACCACCGATCCGCTGCCTGTATATAAGGTGAAGCGGGCGGACGGAGCAACGATTACGCTGGAAAGCGGCCAGACGCTGATAGAGGGAATGTCCTCTTGGTGGTGCGCCGTACACGGTTACAACCATCCGGCGCTGAACAGGGCGGCCACGGAACAGCTCGGCAAGATGTCACACGTCATGTTCGGCGGACTGACGCACGACCCCGCCATCGAACTCGGAAAACTGCTCCTGCCGCTGGTTCCGCCTTCCATGCAGAAGATATTCTATGCGGACTCCGGCTCGGTGGCCGTGGAAGTGGCCTTGAAAATGGCTGTGCAGTACTGGTACGCCAAGAACCGGGGCAAGAAGAATAACTTTGTCACCATCCGCAGCGGCTATCACGGAGATACGTGGAACGCCATGTCGGTGTGCGACCCGGTGACGGGGATGCACTCGCTCTTCGGTTCGGCGCTCCCCGTACGGTACTTTGTTCCGCAACCCCGCTCACGCTTCGGCGGCGAATGGAATCCGGATGATATTCTCCCGCTGAAAGAAATCATGGAGCAACACGCCGATGAGCTGGCGGCCTTGATACTGGAACCCGTGGTGCAGGGCGCAGGCGGAATGTGGTTTTATCATCCGCAGTATCTGCGCGAAGCGGCGAAGCTATGCCGTGAGCACGGTCTGCTCCTCATCTTCGATGAAATAGCGACGGGCTTCGGACGTACCGGAAAGCTGTTTGCCTGGGAGCATGCCGGAACAGAGCCGGACATCATGTGCATAGGCAAGGCTCTGACCGGCGGCTACATGACGCTTTCCGCCGTACTGGCCGCCAACGAGGTGGCGGACACCATCTCCAACCATGCCCCGGGCACGTTTATGCATGGCCCCACGTTCATGGGAAATCCTCTGGCATGCGCCGTGGCCTGCGCATCGGTACGATTGCTCACGTCTCCCGAATATGATTGGCAGGAGAAAGTTGCCCGTATCGAAGCACAGCTAAGGCAGGAGCTGGAACCTGCACGGCAACTGCCGCAAGTGGCCGATGTACGCGTACTCGGAGCCATCGGCGTCATAGAAACCAAGCAGCCGGTGGATATGGCATGGATGCAGCGACGCTTCGTTGAAGAAGGCATCTGGGTACGCCCGTTCGGCAGGCAGGTATATCTGATGCCGCCTTTCATCATCGAACCGGAACAGCTCGGCGTATTGACGAAAGGACTGATTAAGATTGTGGAAGAAATGAAATAAGAAAGCGTTGAACAATGGATACAATACATGAAATGCAGCAAGAGCTGCAACACCTTGAAGAACACAGCAACCTGCGCCGTTTGCCCAAAATGGTGCACGACGGAAGGCATGTCATCGTGAACGGAGCGCGTATGCTGAACCTCTCGTCCAACGACTATCTGGGGCTGGCATCCGACCGGAGCTTGCGCGAGGAGTTCCTGCGCACGCTTACTCCCGACACGTTCCTGCCCGCCTCTTCTTCTTCCCGGCTGCTGACGGGCAACTTCACCGTTTACGAAGAACTGGAAGCGGAGCTGGCGCACCTTTTCGGTACGGAAGCCGCATTGATTTTCAACAGCGGGTATCATGCCAATACGGGTATCCTGCCTGCCGTAAGCGATGCGCGGACGCTGATACTTGCCGACAAGCTCGTCCACGCCAGTCTGATTGACGGCATCCGTCTTTCGGCGGCCAAGTGCGTCCGTTACCGCCACAACGATTTGGCGCAATTGGAACGGCTGTTGAAAGAGCATCATTCCACCTATCGCCGAATCATCATCGTCACCGAAAGCATCTTCAGCATGGATGGCGACCGGGCGGATTTGCAAGCCCTGGCAGGATTAAAACGCCGATATGACAACGTACTGCTTTATGTGGACGAAGCCCACGCCTTCGGCGTACGCGGCAAGCGGGGGCTTGGTTGCGCCGAGGAATCCGGTTGTATCCGCGACATCGACTTTCTCGTCGGTACATTCGGCAAGGCGGCTGCGTCCGTAGGCGCTTACATCGTATGCAAAAAGACGGTACGGGAGTATCTCGTAAACCGCATGCGCACACTTATTTTCACCACCGGGCTGCCACCCGTAAACATAGCATGGACACTGTTTGTTGTACGCCGACTGGCAGATATGCAGGAACGGCGCGAACATCTGGCACATATCGGCCGAACGCTTCGCGAAGCCCTGCAAGCGCGAAGATATACATGTCCCGGCGCCAGCCATATCGTTCCGATGATTGTCGGACAGAGCGCGGATACCGTCCTGCAGGCAGAGGCTTTGCAACGGCACGGCTTTTACGCCCTGCCCGTCCGTCCGCCGACAGTGCCGGAAGGAACATCACGCATCCGTTTTTCGCTGACAGCGGAAATCAGAAGCGAGGAGATAGAAGAATTAACGAATTACCTGACCATTCATACTCAAACTTAGCAATGCCTATGACAAACGGCATTAAAACATCAACCGATATTTATCATTTAATAAAGAAAAAACAATGAAACAAGTGTATATCATCAACGAGAATCACCCCAAGTTACTCCTTTTCTTTGCCGGATGGGCGGCAGATGAAACTCCTTTCAAGCAGTATCATCCCAAGGACACGGACTACATGATTTGCTACGACTACCGCACACCGGACTTCGACACGTCCGTCTTCGACCGTTACCGGCAGATAAACGTGGTAGCCTGGTCTATGGGAGTGTGGGCAGGTTCTCTCATACTCAGCCAAGTTCCCCGGGAAAAGATTTTCAGCATAGCCTTCAACGGAAGTACAAGCCCCATAGACAATCTGGAAGGTATTCCCGTGCAAACCTATCAGGCCACTCTCGACGGACTCACCCCCGCCTCGCTCCAGAAGTTCCTGCGCCGCATGTGCAAGGACAGCAACGCCTACAAGGCCTTCATGGAAATAACTCCCCGACGGGACTTCGATGAAATCAAGGAAGAACTGAGGCTCATCCGGGAGCGGTACTTCGAGATGTTTGGAAACATGGAGCATAAAGGTTATGATGAGGAGACTGAAGAAAGGTTTCAGGAGAACTTCGAAAGGTACGAATACGACTACGATTACGCCTTTATCGGCAGCAACGACCGGATTTTTCCGCCTGAAAACCTGGAAATGAACCACGACAACCTGATGTGCAACAATGTAATCCTGACGGACAGCGCACACTATGACGCGTCCATGTTCCGTTTTCTGTTGCAGGACATGTGGGAAATGCCCATCGACGACTTTATGCACCACCTCAAATCCATCAATATCGAATGAAACGACAGAGGAAATGACTTGCAACGCCCAATCCATTGACAAAGCTCTCGTGGCACGGCGCTTTGCCCATGCGCGAGACACATACGGCAACGAAGCCCGCGTACAGCAGCAGGTTGCGGAAAAAATGCTGCGCCTGCTCACGGCGCACGCCTGTACATCCGCTACCGCACCGGACGGTAACGGTGACAGGCAGCAGCCGCGGAACGCCGCCCTTTCCTTCCGCCATATTGCGGAGTTCGGGTGTGGTACGGGCTGTTACTCCCGCCTGTTGCTGCGCACATTGCAACCGGAAACGTTGCTGCTTAACGACCTGTGTCCCGAAATGGAAGAGTGCATACACGACTTGCTGACGGGTGGCAGGCGTCTGCCACGCGCTCCTCAGGCTGGCAACGCCTCTGGGGTTCTTTACGATGCCGATGTGGAATTTTACGGCGCCGAAACGCCATCCGAGAACACCAAAGTACCATCCGAAAACGCCAAAGTGCCATCTGAGAACGCCAAAGTGCCATCTGAAAACACCAAAGTGCCACTTTACGGAAGCTCTCCTGCAACTACCGCCGTCAGCTTTCTGCCGTGTGACGCGGAAACGCTTGATTTCCCGCAAGGGACGGACTTGATAACGTCCTGCTCCACCTTGCAATGGTTTGCCGATACGGAACGGTTCTTCGCCCGTTGCCACCACTTTCTGTCGGACGGCGGCATTCTTGCATTCAGTACTTTCGGGAAGAAGAATATGCGGGAGATACATACCCTGACCGGACACGGACTGGAGTATCTGTCGCTCGACAACCTGAAAGTTCTGCTCTCTCCCCGTTTCGAGATTCTTTATGCCGAAGAAGAGATTGTCTCCCTGCCGTTCGGCACTCCGCTCGAAGTGTTGCGACACCTCAAACAAACCGGAGTTACCGGTACGGAAAAGAGAGTTTGGACACGCGGACGTTTGCAGAGTTTCTGTGATGAATATATACGGATGTGCGGCAATGACGACCGCAGCGTTTCGCTGACTTATCACCCGATTTATGTGATTGCGAGGAAGAGGGAAAGATAAAAGATTAAAGATAAAAACATGAAAGATAAAGAATAAAGGATATTAGTAATAGAGTAACCTAAGGCTGAAAGCCTTCTATCGCAAAGCCCGGGGTAACACCCCGGGAATACGAATATAACCAACATTACGCCCTGTAAGGGCAAAAAAAGATAAGATAAAAAGATTTTGCCCTTACAGGGCGAAGAATAACGAGAACATTTATCCCCGGGGTGTTACCCCGGGCTTAGAGATAAAA
>UMGB01053601.1_pt1 | contig 15316 bp, 15 predicted proteins | sample 1965161 | NCBI WGS metagenome assembly UMGB01 (sample SAMEA4836060, study PRJEB28245) | human gut metagenome | biome: gut microbiome; material: fecal sample | place: Denmark | collected 2008
TTACGAATTGTATTTATATTTTGACGGAAAAAGAGAGCTGGGCATTGCCCTGCTCTCACTTTTTTAATTCACAGGAGTAACAGTTTGCTGTAGTCCAGTGCAACGCGGACGGCTGCCCCCGCTTGCAGATCACTTTCGTGTCCGACGGCGATGCGCAGCATCGGCGCACCTTCGGCGCTGCCCTCCGGACGCAGCAAGAGGATGTTCTCTTCCACGCCGGGGATCATGCGGCAGACGGTACAGCTCATGGCGCCGTTCTCGCTCATGGTGACGGCATTGTCTGGAATGCCAATCGTCGTAAAGGTATTTTCCATGCCAGCAAGCGGCAGCGCCACGTTCCACTCGGGCAGGTAGACTTTGCCGTCTCTCGCCTCGGCGGCGAAGAAGTTCTTGCAGCCCGCGAGGCGCGCCGCGCTGACGCTGCCCGGATGGCGGATCATCTCGTCCATCGGCGTGACCTCGCCGGTCCGACCGTCTTCCATCACGCAGACGCTGCGGCAGTTGCGGTAACACTCATCGCGGTCGTGGCTGACCCAGAGGATGGGGCCGTTGAACGCCGCCAGCAGGTCTGCGAGCTCGATCTCAAGATTCCACTTTAAGTAGCTGTCCAGCGCGGAGAACGGCTCGTCGAGCAGGATCGCCTCCGGCTCAGAGCACAAAATGCGCGCGAGCGCCACGCGCTGCTGCTGGCCGCCGGAAAGCTGCGCGGGATGCTTTTTCTCAAGCCCCTCAAGGCGGAACATACGAATCTTCTCCGCCAGGACACGGCGCTTTTCCGCCTTATCTCCGCTGCGGATGCCGCAGAGGATATTCTGCTCCACGCTCATGTTCGGGAACAGCGCGTACTGCTGGAAAAGATATCCGACCCTGCGCTGCTGCGGCGGCAGGTTGATCTTCTTCTCGCTGTCAAACAGCACGCGGTCGCCGAGCACGATGCGCCCGCGGTCGGGCGTCACGATGCCGGCGATGCACTTTAAGGTCATGCTCTTGCCACAGCCCGAGGCGCCGAGCAGGGCCATCGTCTCATCCGGCGCTTCAAACTTGGAATGCAGCGTGAACGCGCCAAGCTTTTTTTCAATATCGACGGACAAACTCATCTTCTCGCCCTCCTCGCCTTGCTCGCATCCGTGAGGAAGTCACGCCGCTCGAGCATGTTGACCGCCAGCAGCACGACGGCGGAAATCGCCATATTGACGATGACCCACTTCATCGCGAGCGCGTCGTTGTTCGTCTGCCAGAGCTGATAGACCGTGGTGGAGATCGTCGCGGTCTTGCCGGGCGTGTAGCCCGCGATCATGCTCGTCGCGCCGTATTCGCCGAGCGCGCGTGCAAAGGCCAGCACCGTGCCGGCCAGCACGCCCTGACGGCAGTACGGCATGCGGATCCGCCAGAAAATATAGGTATTCGACAGGCCCAGCGTCTGCCCCGAATAGGCCAGCGTCTCGTCAAAAGACTCGAACGCGCCGCGCACCGTGCGGTACATCAGCGGGAAGATGACGACCACCGTGGCAAAGATGGCCGACCACCAGGTCATGACCATCTTGACGCCGAACGTTTCGAGCATCCACGCGCCGATGACGCGCTTGGGGCCGAACACGCGCAGCAGCAGATAACCCACGACCGTCGGCGGCAGCACGAGCGGCAGCGTCAGGATCACGTCGAGCACACCCTTGACGAGTCGCGGGAGCCTCGCAATGTAATAGGCGGCAAAAATGCCCGCAAAGAAAATGATGACCGTAGAGATCGCCGCGATGCGCAGCGAATTCCAGAGGGGATACCAGTCCATCGTGACCTCCCTTGTAGAGCGGAAAGTTTGCACCGCGCACGGCGCAAATGATCTTGAAATTTTTTGCCGCGACATGTGCGTGGCAAAAAATGCCTATCACGCAGCGAGCGTCGAAGGCCGCTCACCGAGGTAAGCGGCCAAGGCGCAGAGCGTAGTGCAGCTCTTTGAAATGAAAGCCTTTTAGGCTTTCATTTTAGTAAACCGCGCTGAAGCCGACGCGCTCAAAGACGGTCATCGCGGCATCGGTCTCAAGATAGGCGAGGAATGCGCGCGCGGCTTCTTCCTTTTCGCCCTTCAGGATGGCGGCGGGATAGATGACCTGGCCGCACATCTCGGCGGTGGCACTGTCGACGACCGTGAGGCCGGCGGAGTAAGCGTCGGTGGCGTAGATGATGCCGCAGTCAGCGCTGGCCTCGCTCACCTGGGTGGTGACTTCCTTGACGTTGTTGCCGTAGGTCAGAGAGTCGGCGAGAGCCGCTTCGTCAAGGCCATAGTAGGCGAAGATCTTCTGGGTGTACTGGCCGACGGGCACGTCGCTGTTGCCGATGGCGAGCATAACGTCGCCGCTCTTGAGGAGCTCAGCAAGCTGGTCGAAGCTCTCGACGCCCTTGGGGTTGCCCTCGGGAACGGCGAGCGTGACCTTGTTCTCGAGCAGGTCGATGCGGCTGTCGGTCACGATGAGGTCAAGACCGTCGGGGTTCTTGTCCTTGTCGTCAATGAGGCTGCCGTCCATGGCGTTCATCTGCTTGGGAGCGGCGGAGATGAACAGGTCGCAGTCAGCACCCTCGCTGATCTGGGTGAGGAGCTTGCCCGAGGAGTCAAAGTTGTAGGTGATGTTGACGTTGGGGGCAACTTCCTTGTACATCTCGGCGATCTGAGTCAGGGTCTCGGTCATGGAGGCGGCGGCGAAGACGACGAGATCAACGCTCTCGGTGTTTTCACCGTTCTGGGCATCGCCGTCAGTGTTCGCGCCGTCGTTCTTGCTGCCGCAGGCAGTCAGGGCAAGCACGAGCGAAAGGGCAAGGAGCAGAGACAAAAGCTTTTTCATGTTTGGATACTTCCTTTCAAATTTTTTCTTTTTCGCGCATTCATTGAAAAGCGCGGCGATACAGGAACGCGCAAGAACACGCCGCACGCAATTTATTTCCAATTCCCATCGGGAAACTTGGGCAAATTCGCCTCGCTATCCTCAAAATAGATAGCGCTCTCCCAAGATTTCGCGCCCGCAGGCGCGAAGTATTGAAGTTGTCAAAACAGCACCGAGTCATTCGGTTCAAAAATCCACCAGTCCTGCCCCCCTAACCCCGCGCCCCTGGGGCGCGAAACAGCGCCGCAGACTTTTCCCCGCAGGGGGGATGCGGCATCCGTAAAACGGCAAAGCCGCTAACGGCTGCCCAAGCCGTCCGCAGACGGCAAATAATCTTGATCCGTTTTTTGCCGCGGTCACCGTCGCGGCATTACGATTCCCGCGCCCGTTGGGCGTGCCAATCGTGCCGCTTCCTCGAAACTGGCTCGCTTCATCCGCCGCTGGCGGCGCTTCGCCAATTTCCATGCGCGTGGCAAAAAACACCTCTCAGCCTGCAAGTGTGCGAGCGCAAGCGAGTGCGCGCAGCAGGCTGTACCCCCTCAAAACGATGGCTCCGCCATCGTTTTGAAGTTTTATTTTCCGAACGGGCAGATCGGATAGTGGCACGGCTTGCACCCAAGGCACAGCCCGCCCTCACCGAGCGCCGCGATATCCGCGCGCGTCACGGGCACGTCCGCCGCGATCTTCGGCAGCATCAGGTCGAAGACCGTCGCGCCCGCGTACATCACGCAGCCGGGCAGGCCCATGACGGGCATACCGTCGTCAAAATAGCCGAGCAGGAACATAGCCCCCGGCAGGACCGGCGCGCCGTAGGCGATGATATTCGCGCCCGCGGCCTTGATGCCGCCCGGCGTGTTGTCGTCGGGGTCGACGCTCATGCCGCCGGTACAGAGGATCATGTCGGGCTTCTTTTCGCGCATCGCAAGCACCGCGTCGCGCACATTCTCCACCCCGTCGCCGGAGTAGACGACCTCGAGCGTTTCGATGCCGTAGGTCTTGAGCTTGTCGATGACGACCGGCGTGAACGTATCCTTGATGAGGCCCTTTTTGACCTCGCCGCCGGTGGCGACGATGCAGGCGGTCTTGCGCACATAGGGCTTGAGAGACAGCAGCGGCTTATCGCCCGCGGCCTGCTCGGCCTTCCGGAGCTTTTCTTCCTCGATGATCAGCGGAATGACGCGCATGCCCGCAAGCTTGTCGCCCTCGCGCACGGCGGTGCCGCCCTTGCGCGTGGCGATCATCACCTCGTCCTGGCTATTCACGGCGACAAGGCGCGCGGAATCGACCAGAAACACGCCGTCACAGGCGGCCTTGAGCTCGATCTTGCCCTCTTTCACGCCGCTGCGAATCATGTTTTCCTGCCCGCAGAGGGCCAGAAGCCGCTCCGCCGCGTCGTTTTCGTGCACCATGCCGGGCGTCATCTCCCAGACGTAGAGGTGCTCCTTGCCCATGCTGAGCAGCACGGGGATGTCCTCCTCCGTCACGACATGGCCCTTGCGGAAGCGCGCGTCCTTATACTGGTCTTTGATGATCTGCGTCATGTCGTGGCAGAGCACATGGCCCACCGCGTCCTCGGTTTTGATAAGTCTCATTTCTTCAGCACCTCGATCTCGTCTCCGGCCTGAATGCGGCCCTCTTTGATCACGATGGCAAAAATGCCCTCGGTCGGCATCACGCATTTGCCCGTGGTGCGCTTGATCTCGCAGTCGTTGTGGCACTGCTTGCCGATCTGCGTGACCTCAAGCTCCGTCTCGCCCACGCGCAGGCGCGTGCCGACGGGGAGCGTCTTGAGCTCGATGCCGCGGGTGTTGATGTTTTCGGCAAAGATGCCCGCGTCCAGCTCGAGCGGGCAGATGTCGCGCATTGTGTCCACGCTCTCGTCGGCCAGCAGGCTGATCTGGCGGTGCCAGTCGCCAGCGTGGGCGTCGCCCACAATGCCGTGGCGGTATTTTACGTCGATATAGGGCACCTCGTGCTTGCGCACGCCCTTTTTTTCGCTGATGTTCACAGCGGTCACCTGTGCCATTTCTTCATTCCTCCGCTTCATAAACGCCGCTCTTGCCGCCCTCTTTATAGAGAAGGTGGATGCCGTCGATGCGCATATCGCGCTGCACGGCCTTGCACATGTCGTACACCGTGAGCGCGGCGACGCTGACGGCTGTCAGCGCTTCCATTTCAACGCCCGTTTCGCCATGGCAGCGGACCTCGCTGCGGATGTGCAGGGCGGTTTCTTCGATTTCAAATGAGATGTCCACCTTCGTGAGCAGCAGCGGGTGGCACATCGGGATCAGTTCACTGTTTTTCTTCGCGGCCATGATGCCCGCGACCTGCGCGACCGCCAGCACATCGCCCTTGCCGATGGAGCCCTCTTTGATCTTGTCCATCGTCGCTTTTGCCATGCGGACCGTCGCGGCGGCGCGCGCCACGCGATAGGTCTGCACCTTTTCGCTCACGTCCACCATGCGGGCGCGGCCCTGTTCGTTAAAATGCGTCAGTTCCATTCTCAGCCTCCGATCGCAAACATGCCGCGGTGCGTCTCCGTAACGCCAGTCTCGTCCATGTGGTGGCGCTCCGGCTTCATCAGGATCCCGCGGCGGATGGCCTGCTCCAACTCCTCGCCGGATAAGCCCCGCAGCGTGATCTCTGCGTCCGAATGCAGGCACGGCTTTAATTTCCCGTCCGCCGTGATGCGGATGCGGCTGCACTCTGCGCAGAACGCATGACTCATCGGCGCGATGAGGCCGACGGTCCCCTTTGCATCCGGCAGACGGTAGCACGCGGCCACGCCGTCGTGCGAAACGGCCTCCAACTCCGGACAGCGGTCCAAAATCGCCTGCGAGGGAAGATACGTGCCAAAATCCTTTCCGCAGCCCATCGGCATGCGCTCGATGAAGCGCACCTGCCACGGGTGTTCGCGCGTTAAGTCCACAAAATCGGCGATCTCGTCATCGTTGACGCCGCCGAGCAGCACGCAGTTGAGCTTGATCTTTGCAAAGCCCGCGCGCTCCGCCGCGTCGATGCCATCTAGGACGTCCTGCAGCGTACCAAGGCGCGTGATGGCGCGAAAGCGCTCCTCGTTCAGCGTGTCGAGGCTGATGTTGAGGTGCGTAACGCCCGCGTCGCGCAGCGGCCGGGCAACCTCTTTGAGCAGGCTGCCATTCGTCGTGACGCAGAGCTCTTCAACGCCGGGAATTTCTGATAACATGCGGCAGAAGTCCACCGCACCGCGGCGCACGAGCGGCTCGCCACCGGGGACGCGAATCTTTTTGACGCCGCACCTGACCGCCGCGGCGGCCATGTCGCGCAGCCCTTCCAAAGAACAGATGTCCTCGTGCGCGCACTTTTCAATGCCGCCGTCCGGCATGCAGTAGCGGCAGCGGTAATTGCAGCGGTCCGTGATGCTGATGCGCAGGTATGTAATTGATCTTGCAAAGCCGTCAAGCATCTGAAACGCCTCTTTCTTCCATGGTACAGCATGATATTTTAGCAAATATCACGCTCTTACGCAACACAGTCATCCGATAATATCGAACTGTATTTTTATATTATCGTAATCTTGACTTTTTCCGCAGTATTTTTTAGAATACAAGCAACGATTTTTGACCGGGAGGGCCGATTTATGACTGACGGCAACACCATCCGCTCCGTGGCGAAGGCGATGGAGCTTTTGCAGCTCCTCAGCGACGCGGGCGAGGCGATGACGCTCACCGCCATCAGCGAGCGCGCAGGGCTGCCCAAGAGCACGGTTTTCGGCCTTTTGACCACCATGCGCGACTATGACGTCATCACACAGCACGCAGACGGCAAATACGCCCTCGGCCTGCGTCTTTTTGAATACGGCTGCCGCGCCAGCGCGTTCTGGAACATCTCGTCCCTCGCGCGGCCTTACCTTGAGCATCTGGTGGACGAAACAGGCGCCTCCGCCATGCTCTCCACCTATGAAAACGGGCACATCGTCGCCCTCGACCAGGCCGAGGGACGCGACAGCCTTCGCATCGTCTCCGCGCCGGGGGCGCGGCTGCCGCTGCACTGCACCTCGCAGGGCAAGATCGTCCTCGCCTATATGAGCGAGAGCAAGGCGGCAAATCTGCTCGCCCGTGTGCCGCTCACGCCCTACACCCCGCACACAGAAACGGACGCGGGTGCTTTGCTCGCATCGCTCCCCGCCTGCCGCGAGGCGGGCTTCGCCGTGGAAAACGGTGAGTATAAGATCGGTCTTCGCTCCATCTCCGCGCCGGTGTTCACCGGCGGCGGCGCGCTCAAGTACGTCGTCAGCGTATTGGGGATGTTCCGCTCCGTGCACTCGGACGAGTTCGCGCACGCCGAGCGCGCGGTCGTCGCCGCGGGGCAGATGCTTTCCGCCGCACTGGGCTATCCGGGAAAGTGAGACTTTTTTCCGTGCGGAAAAATCTACGCTTGACTCTACAATTGTTATAGAGTTTATGATGACTCCATGCTATACTGATAAGGAGTCCTTTCCGATGCAAAACGATCTCACCACCGGCAGCGTCTTTCGCAACGTTGTGTCCTTTTCGCTGCCGTATCTGCTCTCTTACTTCTTGCAGACGCTCTACGGCATGGCCGACCTCTTCATCATCGGCCAGTTCGAGGGCGTCGCCAGCACGACCGCCGTCTCCATCGGCTCGCAGGTGATGCACATGCTCACAGTCATGCTCGTCGGCCTTGCAATGGGCGCGACGGTCAGCATCGCGCAAGCCACCGGCGGCGGCGACAAAAAGCGCACCGCCTCTGCCATCGGCAACACGGTCACGCTCTTCATGCTGCTGTCTCTTGCGCTGACGGCACTGCTGCTCGCGCTGCGCGGGGGTATCGTCTCCATCATGTCCACACCGGAGGAGGCCGTGCAGGGCACGCTCGCCTATCTCACGGTCTGCTTTATCGGTATTCCGTTCATCACGGCGTACAACATCATCGCCTCGATCTTCCGCGGCCTTGGCGACAGCAAGAGCCCCATGTACTTCATCGCCGTGGCCTGCGTCGTCAACATCGCGCTCGACTACTACTTCATGGGCACGCTGCACCTCGGCCCCGCGGGCGCGGCGCTCGGCACCACGCTCTCGCAGGCGGTGAGCGTCCTCGTCTCGCTCGCGGTCATCTTGAAGCGCAGGCTCATCTCCGTCCGCCGCGCGGACTTTCGCCCGCAGCGCGCCGTCATGGGTAAGCTCCTTCAGATCGGCGTGCCCGTCGCTCTGCAGGACGGCTTTATTCAGGTCTCGTTCGTCATCATCACGATCATCGCCAACCGCCGCGGTCTGACGGACGCGGCTGCCGTCGGCATCGTCGAAAAGATCATCGGCTTTCTCTTCCTCATTCCGTCGTCGATGCTCTCGACCGTCTCGGCGCTCGGCGCGCAGAATATCGGCGCGGGCAAGCCCGAGCGCGCGCGTCTCACGCTGCGCTACGCCGCGATGATCGCCTGCTCGTTCGGCATCGCGGTCGTCATCCTCATCCAATTTATCGCCGAGCCGCTCGTCGGCCTCTTCACGCCTGATGCCGCCGTCGCCGCCGCGGGCGGGCAATATCTGCGCGGCTACATCTGGGACAGCTTCTTTGCCGGCGTGCAGTTCAGCTTCAGCGGCTATTTCTGCGCCTGCGGCAAGTCGGGCATCTCGTTTCTGCACAATTCGCTCTCGATTTTGCTCGTGCGCGTGCCGGGGGCGTACCTTGCGTCCAAATACTTCCCGCAGACGTTGCTGCCCATGGGCCTTTCCAACGCCGCGGGGTCGCTTTTCTCCATCCTCGTCTGCGTGATCGCCTACGCCATCCTCACGCGGCGGGAAAAACGTGCGCAGGAGGCATCATAAATGGCTCTTCCCCAGCTTTTCTCCATCGGCGAAATGGCAAAAATTTTCCATCTCAGCGTGAGCAGCCTGCGCCACTACGAGGCGCTCGGTCTCGTCACGCCGGAATATGTCGATCCGTCGACGAACTACCGCTACTACAGCGTCCGCCAGTTCGAGCCGCTCAACACCATCCGGTATCTGCGCGCGATGGACATGCCGCTCACCGAGATCGCTGATTTTCTGCAAAACCGCGACGTGGAGACGATCGAAGAAAAACTGCGCGCGCAGAAGGCCGCCGTTGTACAGAAGCAAAAGGAGCTCAAGCGCATCGAGCGCAAGCTCGACGCGCGCCTTAGCCAGCTCCAAGATGTGCGGCATGCGCCGCTCGGCGAGATCACGCTCATCCATTCGCCCGCGCTTCGCCTTTTCTGGATCGACACGGCGCTGACCGCGCCGGACTACTCCGCGCTCGAGCTCTCCACGAGCCGTCTTGCCGCCGCGCAGGCCGAAGCGCTGGTCTTCCTCGGCAAGGTCGGCTTCAGCGTATCGCAGGAGCACTTGAACGAGGGCAGCTTCGGGCAGTACGACGGCGAATTCCTCGTGCTTGACGAGGCCGACCGCTTTGCGGGCGACGTCATTGATCTGCCCGCTTCGCTCTGCGCACGCGTGCGCTTCCGCGGACACCACGCCGAGTCGCCCGCGCAGTACCGTCGCTTGATGCAGTTCATCCGCGAGGAAGGCTACACCGCCGCCGGATTTTCGCGCGAGATTACAGTCATCGACTACGGCTTCACGACCGACACGGAAAAGTTCGTCACTGAAATCATGATCCCCCTGCAAAAGGTATAAAAAAAGTTCCCGCGTTTCATTCATACGTGGGAACTTTTTTTATACTTTTTACTCAATGCCCGCCGCCGGCGATCATTTTGAGGGCATGGTCAAGCGCGCCGAGCACGGCGCTCAGGTTTTCGCGCGCAGCCTTTTCCGAGCCGGGGAGGTTCAAGATGAGGCTGTTTCTTCTCGTGCCGGCCACGGCGCGGGAAAGCATCGCGCGCGGCGTGATCTGCAAGCTGTAATAGATCATCGCCTGCGGGATGGCGGGAATTTCGCGCTCGAGCACGGCGCGCGTCGCCTCGGGCGTCACGTCACGGGGAGATAAGCCCGTGCCGCCGCTCGTGATGACAAGGTCGCAGTGCTTTTCATCCACGCAGGAGATGAGCTCTTCGCTGATCTTCTCCTGTTCGTCCGGCACGATGGACGTGTACACGACCTCGTAGCCAGCCTCCTTCAGCATCGCGGCCACAGCAGGGCCGCTCTTGTCCTCGTACACGCCCGCGGACGCGCGGTCGCTCACGGTGATGACTGCCGCCTGATAGCTCATAGCATTGCCGCCTTTCTCAAAAGTCGATCGTGCCCTCGCGCACGCGCAGATCATAGGGCTCATAGACGACCTTGCGGTACGCGTCCACATCGAGCTTCACGCCCGTCCAGTCGGAGTGGATCTCACCGGTCTGCTTGATGAGGATATCATAGAGGATATCATAGGTCACGCCGTCGTCACCCGTCTCCACGATGGTGGAATAGGGCAGCGTCTTATGGTAGGTCATGTGCAGGCCCTTGTAGTCGAAGTGGTAGCCGTTGCGCATGCGGCAGCCGTCGAGGCCCTTGTAGCTGAAGCGCTTTTTAAGGTCTGCCAAAATCTTGTCCCCCTCCTCCTGATAGAGGTTCTCGGGCGTCGTCTCGGTGTAGTCGTAGCGGAACTGCACGGGGATGTTGTACTTGCGCCAGCGCTCTGCGTAGTCCACAAGCTCGTCGGCGGGATAGTCCATGTACAGCACGCAGTTCACGCGCTTGGGCGTTGCGATACGGGCGACGACCTCGTCGGGCGACTCCTCGACATACTTCGTCAGGTGGCGCGAGATGTTGATGCAGGTGATCTTGTCGCGATTGCGCTCGGTGAAAGCGATCATCTCCTCCGCGCTGCATCCAGGCTGCACGGGGAAGGTCGTGTTGATATAGACCTTGTGGGTCGTGGGGATGGCGTCGAGCATGCGCTGGAGCGCTTTTAAGTTGGCAAACGGCTCGCCGCCGGTGAAAACAAAATCGCAGCGCGGCGTGATCTCGTCCATCACGGCGATGCTCTTGAGGATCGCCTCCACGCTGAAGCCCTCAGCATGGGCGTATTCCTGCTTGTTCACGCAAAACGGGCAGTGGTTCCGGCAATCGTAGGGTACAAAGATCGTTACCGTCGCGCCGCCCTCGCGCGTCTTGTAGGGATGAGTCATTGGTTCTTGTCCGTCCTCTGTTAAAATTCTATAATGAAAATAGTTTACTCTGAAATATGCAGGATTGCAAGCGATCTTCTGACAGTTTTCTCATTTTGTCGGACATTGCTTTTCCTCGCGCAGAAGAGCGCGCACATAGTCGAACGCCGCGTCCTCGCCCTGCTCCTTGAGTACGAGCAGCATCTTGCCGATGAGCTCGCCGGTCTCGGGATGGATGAGGATATGGCCGCGCGACTTTTCGTAGTAGTCGTAGGCCGAGGCGTCGGTATATTTGTCGCCCTGATAGACCTTGCAGGCGGCAATGCGGTCGCAGAACATTTCGGCTACATATTTGAGCGGCATTTTGCACCCGCCCATGTAGACCTTGCCGTCGTCGCCGATACAGTAGTCGATCCAGTATTCAAAGTGGTGGCGGTTGCGCCCCTTGTGATGGAGCCAGGCGAGGCTCACGCCGTTTTCGCGCCGCTCAGCGTCGTTCGGGCTGCGATAGCCCTGATAATACTTGACGCCGCGCCAGAATTCCGAGGGGCTGTATTTGCTCAAATCATGCGTCAACCCCTGATAGTACAGGCCGAGGCGAAAACAGTATTGCCGCACCAGATGGCGATGATGCGTGATGGTTTTAAAGTGCTCGATGGCGCGCATACGGACACCTCCCTGCGTATTCCGGCAGGCCGCCCGCCGCGGTTCGCCGCTTTCCCGCGCGCGTATGTTTCTGTTTGAAGTAATACATGCACAGTTATTGAAATTTTATATCAAATCAACAGAAAATGCAATAAGGTATTTTTGCAAATAAATTGCGCAAAATGAGCACCAAGGGCGGCAAGTCCCCTGCCCTTTTGTCTCCTCCGCGCGGGAAAGCAGCGTTTTCCCGCGCGGAGCGAGCGTGCCGGAAGGCTTTGCAGAATATCTTCTGTCATTTCGTCCATCGCAGCAAAAAAGGGCACGGCCTGTTGGCCGCGCCCTTTGTCTGCGCTTTGCGAAAGAGCCTTTTTTACAGGTTCTTCTCGTAGCTCTCGATCATCTTTTTGACCATCTGGCCGCCGACAGAGCCGGCCTCGCGGGAGGTCAGATCGCCGTTGTAGCCCTGCTTGAGGTTGACGCCGACCTCGCTGGCGGCTTCCATCTTGAACTTGTTCATAGCAGCCTTGGCCTCGGGGATGTTGAGCTTGTTGCTGTTCTTGCTGGACATAATGATTTTCTCCTTTTCCTACAATTGTTTTTGGTTTCACCTGTTTGAAAGAGTTTTGCGGTTTGGGTATCGCAAGGGTAGTTTGACTCATAAAAAATCGGATATGCAGTTTTTCTGCTGGTAAGTTTTATCAGCGCTTCTTCGCGCACGAACGCTGATTTGACAATCGTTTTTCTTTCCTCTATAATTTATAATCAAAATTGCAACATGACGGAGGTATTTACGTTATGATCTCTTCCGATAACCGCCGCTACGCCTACGGCAAATCTCAGCTCATCGAAGTCATCTGCCAGCTGCGCTTCCCCACGATCCTCTCGATCGACACGCGCGAGCCCGCCGACTTTCAGGAGACCGTGCGCGCGGCGTTCCCGCGCTACCAGTGCCAGGTGGAAAAGCTCCCCGGCGTGAACGGCGCGCCCGCGCGGACGGTCAACAACCACACGTTCATTTCCGAGGACGGCGGCTACAAGCTGAGCCTCACGAAGGACTTTATCGCCCTTTCCACCATGCGCTACACGCACTGGGAGGACTTTGCCGCCCGTCTCGACGAGCCGCTCGGCCAGTTTATCAAGATTTACCGTCCCAACTGCTTTGACCGCGTGGGGCTTCGCTTTGTGAACGCCATTTCGCGCGAGCAGCTTGGCCTCACGGGCCGCCGCTGGAACGATCTGCTCCAGCCGCCGTACCTCGGCATTCTCGACGAGGACGACGTGGACGAGGCAAGCGTCGCCAAGTGCTCGGTCGACGTCGAGCGCAAGCTCGATGCGCTCGCGGCGCTCAAGCTGCACGCGGGCCCAGGCTTTGTCCAGCGCAACATCCGCAGCGGCAATCAGGTTCAGCAGGTACAAGAAAAGGAAGTGCGCTTCATCTTCGATCAGGACGTGTACTCCACTGGCAAGGTGAAGGTCGCCGCCGTGGCGGAAACGCTCAACGCCCTGCACGCGCACTCCGACAGCGTCTTTTCCGACGCGATCACCACCGTGCTCCACGACGCGATGGAGCCGGAATATCTGTAAAAGCGATGTGAAGTAAATTTTGGCAAAGAAAACACATGAACTGGCGCTCTGCGGCGTGCTGTGCGCGCTCGCGGTCGCCTTTCTCTGGCTCAGCGGCGTCATCCCGCTCTCGACCTACGCCTGGCCGATTCTCGCGTCGGCTACGCTTTTGCCCGCGCGCGAGGAATGCCGCAAAAGCTACGCATGGAGCTGCTTTGCCGCCGCGGCGGTCTTAGGACTCCTTCTCTGTGCGGATAAGGAAGCGGCCCTCGTTTTTTGCTTTCTCGGCTATTATCCCCTCGTGAAGCCGAATCTTGACGCGATCTCGCCCAAAGCGCTGCGGCTTCTGGCGAAGCTCGGTCTCTGCGCCGTGAGTATGGGCGTCATGTACGCGCTCATCATCTTTGTCTTCAAGCTCCCCGCCGTGGTGCAGGAGTTTTCCGAGAGCGCAGCGTGGCTGCTGTGGGCGACGGCGGCGATGGGGCTGCTGCTCTTTTTCGTCTACGATCTGCTCATCGACCGGCTGGCGGTCGTCTATCGCCACCGCCGTGGTAAAAAGGCATAAATTTCGGCACTTTTTGTTATTCATCTTACCAAAATACAGCATGAAAGCGCGGTTTTCCGTTGTGGAAAGCCGCGCTTTGCCGTATACTGAATTTGGGCAATTTTGCTCACTTCCATTCCATCCCGCCTGCGCTACTCCACCTTTTACGTACCGCTCGCGGGAAATACAAAAGGAGGAACGTTTTCCGCCGAACCGGCGGTGCGGCAGTGTGGAGACCTGCCGTAAAGCGGCGCGCTCAGGCGGCTGCGAGGTCCTGCATCGCGGAGGCGGCAGGACTGCGGTTCACGATTATGGCAGAGGTCATTCTGAAAAATGTCCGAAAGGTCTACCCCAACACCGAAAGCAAGAAGAAAAAGAAGAAGGACGAAGCCGTCGAAAAGAAGAACAATCTGGAGATCACTGACGAAGGCGTTGTCGCCGTGCAGGACTTCAATATCGACGTGGCCGACAAGGAGTTCATCGTGCTCGTCGGCCCGAGCGGCTGCGGCAAGTCGACCACGCTGCGCATGATCGCCGGTCTCGAGGAGATCAGCGGCGGCGAGCTCTTCATCGACGGCAAGCAGATGAACGACGTCGCGCCCAAGGACCGCGACATCGCGATGGTCTTCCAGAACTATGCGCTTTATCCGCACATGACCGTCTATGAAAACATCGCCTTCCCGCTCAAGCTCAAGAAGATCGCGGAGACGGACGCGGACGGCAAGACGCATCTCAAGAAAATGCCCAACGACGAGATCGACCGCCGCGTGCGCGAGGCGGCAGAGATCCTTGATATCACCCAGTTCCTCGACCGCAAGCCCAAGGCGCTCTCCGGCGGCCAGCGCCAGCGCGTGGCCATCGGCCGCGCCATCGTCAGAAGCCCCAAGGTGCTGCTGATGGACGAGCCGCTCTCGAACCTTGACGCGAGGCTGCGCAACCAGATGCGCGCCGAGATCATCAAGCTGCGCGAGAAGATCGACACCACGTTCATCTACGTCACGCACGATCAGGTCGAGGCCATGACCCTCGGCGACCGCATCGTCATCATGCGCGACGGCTACATCCAGCAGATCGGCACGCCGCAGGAGGTCTTCAACCATCCGGCGAACCTGTTCGTCGCGGGCTTCATCGGCTCGCCGCAGATGAATTTCTTTGAAAACTGCCAGCTCACAAAGACCGCCGACAGCTATACGCTCACCGTCATGGGCGAGACCGTCACGCTTACCGCGGAGCAGAGCGCAAAGCTCGCCGCCGCAGGCGTCGAGAGCCGCAGTGTCACCGCGGGCGTGCGCCCCGTGCATATCGCGCTCGGCGAGAGCGGCATCCCTGCCGAGGTCGACGTCAGCGAGCTGATGGGCAGCGAGCTGCATCTGCACCTTGCCGCGAATGGGCAGGATGTTGTGGCAGTCATTCCCACCGCGAATATTGATCCGATGGCGTATGCGCGGCATACGGCGGTGAAGTTTGGGTTTGATGCCAAACTGGTACATTTGTTTGATTCTGATTCTGAAAAGAATCTCATTTGATTTTTGGAAAATTTCCCTTTTAAGGGAAGAATATTGCAGCCCAAGGGCTGCGTTGAATAAAGGGGGCCATTCTCTCACGTGAGAGAATGGCCCCCTT
>UMGB01038644.1_pt1 | contig 15305 bp, 10 predicted proteins | sample 1965161 | NCBI WGS metagenome assembly UMGB01 (sample SAMEA4836060, study PRJEB28245) | human gut metagenome | biome: gut microbiome; material: fecal sample | place: Denmark | collected 2008
ACAAGACTATGATAAAGAATGGAATGAGTGTCAATGAGATTTCTAAGGTTTGTTCAATATCTGTTGAGAGTCTAAAACGAGTATTAAGTGATTGATAAGAAGAGAAAAAATCTCTTCTTTTATTTTAAGCCTGTGATATAATAAGGTGACTTTGAAAGGATTGAGAAAATGGTATTTCTTTTATTAGTATTAGGTATGGTCCTTTTAATGAAGGGTGCAGACTTGTTTGTGGATGGCAGTGCAAGTGTGGCTCGTAAGTTAAAAGTACCTTCAGTTATTATTGGTTTGACAATTGTAGCACTTGGAACAAGCTTACCAGAAGCGAGTGTGAGTATTACGGCTGGCTTAATGGGCAGTAATGAAATTGCGATTTCAAATATTGTGGGTTCTAATATTTTCAATACTTTGGTTGTGGTTGGAACAAGTGCAGTGATTACTCCATTTTTAATGGATAAGGATATTTTGAATCGTGATTTAAAAATCAATATTTTAGTGAGCATCTTACTTTCTATTTTTGTGTTAAATGGAATGCTGAATCGCTTTGAAGGAATTATCTTCTTGGTGGGTTTAGTTTTGTTTATTTTAAATTTGATTCGCAGCGCTAAAAAGAATCGTGTTGAGGATGAGAAAGTTGAAACTTTATCGGGAATCAAATGCTTGATTTATATTGTGATTGGAGTTGCGTGTATTATCTGGGGTGGAGACATCACTGTAGATAGTGCAAAACAGATTGCAGCTATGCTTGGTATGAGTGATACGTTGATTGGTTTAACTGTCGTATCTATTGGAACTTCATTGCCTGAGTTAGTAACAAGTGTTGTTGCGGCAAGAAAAGGTGAGAGTGGTTTATCTTTGGGTAATGCGATTGGAAGTAACATTATGAATATTTTATTTATTTTGGGTGCTTCAAGTACAATTCATCCAATTGCGGCTACTTCACAGAATATTATTGATACTTTTGTCTTGATTGGTATTTCTCTATTGATTTATGGTATTGCGAAAAAGGGAGATACAATGACAAGAAAAAAGGGGATCTTTACGATCCTCGTATATGTCATTTATATGATTTATATTATTATACGCTAGGCTTGTCCTAGCTTTTTTTCTTTCCTTGGGAAAGGATAGCTCGAATGGAATCGAAAAGAATGGGTTTATATTCTTCGATAGGAAGGGGTTGACTATGAAGAATACTGTTGTAGCAAGTACTTCCTGTAAGTTCAACTATTAAGTAGAGTATGACTTCTGAATTTTCAAATTCATATCCATTTGCGGTTGCGATTTCGTTAAACTCTTTTATAAGATTGAAACTATCATTATCAATAGCCGTATTTAATTGGGCATGGAACACGCCCCAAGATAGGTTTCTTTCAACGAATTTTAAAATCAATGGATTGTTTTCTAATCGAATCAATACTTGATTAATCAAGAAGATAACAGAGTCTTCAAAATTACGAATATCATTCTTTTCTAATTGTTTGTGGGCTTCTTCAAATAGGCGATGTGCTTCTTTTTGAATTAGAATATCGCGTATTTGGTATTTATCTTTGAAATAAAGATAGAATGTTCCTTTTGCGACTCCCGCGTTTTTTACAATATCATTAACAGAGACATTTGTGATGTCTTCTTTTGTGAATAGATTAAAGGCAGCCTGTAAGAGGTTGTTTTCTTTTATTTTCTTGTTTTCGATTATCTTACTTTTCATGCTTATCACCATCCTTATTATAAACAATAATTTAGAAAATACAAATAAAAATGACCGATTGAACATATTAAAACAATTGTATATTTGGAATTTTAAAAAAATAAAACAAAAATATTGACTAGCGGTCAGTTTTGTACTATACTCTTCACGTAGTAAAGGAAAGGATAGAAAAAAAGGTGATTCGATATGGATAAGATGTCAAAATGGATAGTTAAATATCGTAATATGATTTTGGCTGTGGCCATTGTTCTTTTGATTCCAAGTGCAATTGGTTATTTCAATACAAATATTAATTACGATTTATTATCTTATTTACCTTCAACTTCAGAATCTATGAAAACACAAAAGATTCTTGGAGATGATTTTAACTTATCGAGTGTAGACTTCTTGGTTGTCAACAACAAGACGGATCAAGAGGCCGCAAAAATTAAGGAAGAGATCAATAAAATTGATGGAGTTGAAAAATGTATTTGGAGAGATGATGTATTAGATATCTCTGTTCCAAAACAGGCAATTCCAGAAAGCATTCAGGATATGCTTTATTCTGGCGACAGTACAATGATGATTGTTACATTTAAAGAGCCAACATCGTCAATGCGTACAATGAATGCGATTAGTAAAATAAAAAAATATACAAAAGATGATTGTTACTTAGGTGGTATGTCAGCCATCAGTGAAGATACTAAAGATCAAACAGAACACGATACGCCAATCTATGCAGGTATTGCGGTTGTATTATGTATGATCGTATTGTTCTTAGGATTAGAGAGTACGATTGCTCCAGTTGTATTTATGTTAGGAATGATTTTCCCAATCGTTTATAACTTTGGTACAAACGTATTCTTGGGTGAAATTAGTTATATCACAAAGGCTTTGGCCGTTGTATTACAGTTGGCTGTAACATTGGATTATTCCATCTTCTTATTACATAGATATCAAGAAGAAAAACAAAAACTTCCAAATGAAGAAGCTATGGCTAAGGCCATCAAAGCTACGTTTACTTCAATTACTTCAAGTTCAATCACGACAATTGCCGGTTTCGTTGCCTTGTGTGTAATGCAGTTAACACTAGGTAGAGATATTGGTATCGTTATGGCGAAAGGTGTAGTTCTTGGTGTATTATCAACCATCTTCATTTTGCCAAGCTTATTGATGTTCTTTGATAAGACGATTGAAAAGTACAAACATAAAACAATTTTGAATGAGTTACATAGAGTTCCTCGTTTTGTCATTAGACATTATAAGAAAATTCTTGTTGCCTTCGTATTGATTTTCATTCCATTTGGATATGGTCAGGCACATACAAATATCTATTATGATTTGATTTCTGGTATGCCAGGTGATTTTGCGAGTATCATTGGTACAAATCAGTTAAAAGATAAATTTGATATGACAACAACACATTTCGTTTTAGTGGATGATAAATTAACAACGAATGAAATTCAGAATATGTGTTCTGAAATCAAAGATTTAAAAGGAATTCATAACGTATTAGCGTATGAAGAGTTTGTGGGTCCAGGACTTGCATCCAACTTTACTCCAAGTGTAGTAAAGGATATTTTCCAAAATGGTGGAAAGAAATTAATTGTTGTGAACAGTGATTATAAAGCTGCAACCGATGAATTAAATACACAATTAGATAAAATGGATACCATCATTCATAAATATGATAAGAAGGCTATGATTGGTGGAGAAGGAAGTATGACACGTGATTTGATCACAACAACAAATACAGACTTTGCGATGGTTAACGTATTATCTGTCATTATGATCTTTATCATTGTTGCCTTAACATTTAAATCATTTGCACTTCCAGTCATTTTAGTACTAACAATTGAATTTGCGATCACAATCAATATGGGTATTCCATTCTTTACAGGAACTACACTTCCATTTATCGCAAGTATGGTTATCGGAACTATTCAATTGGGTGCCACAGTAGACTATGCCATCTTAATGACAACGCGTTTTAAAGAAGAATTATCGCATGGTAAGAAGGTTAAGGAAGCAGCTTTGATTGCGATGGAAAAATCAAGCGTTTCCATTATGACAAGTGGATTCTCATTCTTTGCCGCATGTATCGGTGTAAGCTTTGTAGCTAAGATGGATTTAATTAAATCATTAGTTATCTTATTAGCACGTGGTGCATTAATTTCAGTCGTAAGTATCTTATTAGTATTGCCTTCATTGTTGATTTTCTGCCACAAGTTCATTGAAAAGACGACAAAGAATTGGCCAGAATCAAACATGGAAGCGAAAGGAGAATAAATATGAATTTAAATCATACAGTAAAAGTAGTTGGTAGTGTATTGTTGAGTGCAGTTATGGCAGGAAGTATGATGCCTGTGACTGTATTTGCGCAAAGTAATGATGAAAATCCTACAGAAAAAACAGAAACCGTTTATTCTGTATTAAACTCTGATGGTTCAATCAGTGATACAATCGTATCTAGCTGGTTACATGATGAGGATGGAATTAATAATATTAAAGAAACTTTAAACTTAACAGATGTTAAGAACATTAAATCAAATGAAAAACCTTCAAAAGATGGAAATACATATACATGGAATGCGAAAGGTAATGATGTATATTATGAAGGTACAGCCACAAAACAACTTCCTGTGTCTGTTAAGATTCGTTATGAATTAGATGGCCAGGAAATGTCTGCAAAAGATATAGAAGGTAAGTCTGGACATTTAAAATTAACTATTTCTTTCACAAATAACTATTCACAAGTAAAAAATATCAATGGCAAATCCATTGTAATTCACCCTAGTTATTTAGCTGGTGGTATGTTGAATATGAGTACTGGCAAGTTCTCAAATGTAAAATGTGAATCTGGTAAGATTGTAAATGATGGAACAAATGAAATGTTGGCATTTGCGAATATTCCAGGATTAAATGAAACATTAAAATCTGCAGGTTTAGACAAAGTAAATAATCAATTAGGAATCAGTGATGATGTAACAGTAGAAGCGGATGTCAATGATTTTGATTTAGGTTCTATCATGGTTGGTATGACAAATGAAATTGATTTGGCAAGTGAATTAGGTGACATTGGTTCAGTATCTGAATTAACAGATGGAATTGATCAATTAATTGAAGCCGATGATCAATTGATTGATGGATCAAAACAATTGTATGATGGAACAACACAATTAAAAGAACAAGCCGCTCCATTAACAGGTTCATCTGATCAAGTAAGACAATTATCTGCAGGTGCTATCCAATTAAATGATGGTGTTAAAGCCTTACAAACAGGTATTACTCAATATACGGCTGGTGCTAGTGCAATCAATGAGGGTGTTAACCAATTATATGCAATTCCACAAGGTGCAGCTAAGATTAGTGAAGGAATTACAACATATAAAACTGAGTCATTAGTTTCAGGAATTGATACATTATCTGCTGGTTTAGATCAATTTAGACAACAGGTTAAGACTAACTTAAAGAAAGCAGATACTAAAGCTATGTTGGATCAATTAGGAGAAGCACAAAGTGGCATTGATACTTTGAACAATATTTTAGATAAAGATTCTAATGTTGTTGGTGCTATGCAAACAGCCATTAACAATGTACAAGACACAATTGACAATTTACCAGAATTGCAAAAAAATTTACAAGCTGCAGAATTAGCCGTATCAAACGATTCACAAGCAAATATTACTGCTTATAACCATAACAAAGATGTAGTTGAGAAAGCGGATCAGAATGTTAAAGATGCTAAAGAGAAGACAATTGCTAGTATTGAAGCAAGTATAACTGCATTGGAAAATGCAAAGAAGGCTTTGCAACAAAGTGCAACTACGACACAAACTAATGAACAAGGAGAAGAAGTAACTACTCAAAGTTCTGTAGATACAAGTGCTATTGATACTCAAATTCAAGCTTTGAAAGAACAAGAAAATACAGTAAACAATATTACAGAAGTAGGTCAATTAGAAAGCTTTACTGATATGTCTACAAGTTTAGGACAGCTTAATGTTGCTTTAAAAAATATTAACAACTCATTGACAACAATTACAACAACTGTAAGCACTGCAAGTGATCAAATTAGTGATTTGAAAATAGATGTAGCAAAATCAAAAGCAATTTTAGCCCAATTGCAAGAAGCAATAAAAGGTGCTGATTTATCATCTTTAGAAACAATGGGACAAGATATTAATGATGCTATTGACCAATTGGAAGCTGGAACTTCTAAATTAAGAGATGGAGCTAAATTAGTTGCAAGCAGTGTAGATTCATTACAAGTTCAATCTAAAGCTGGAATTGACAAAATTAAAGCTGGTACTACTCAATTAACATCAAACAATGCTACATTAAATGGTGGTGCTAGTGCATTATCAGATGCAACAGGAACACTTGCTGGACAAAGTGGAACATTCAATGAAATGGCTGATGGATTAGATACATTGGGTAAGGCATTTGAAACATTGAATTCAGGTGCTAAACAATTGTATGAAGGTAATGAACAATTCAAGTCTGAAGGATTGGATCAATTAAAAGAAAAGGTTGATTTAGGTGTTGGAGAACTTGAAACATTACAAAGTGTAATGGATGAAATCAAAGCTATGAATAAAGAATATGCTTCTTACTCTGGTGCTCCAGAAGGTGCTACAGTAACGAGTCGTTACGTATTCCGTACTAAGGAAGAAAGTTCTAAATAGTTTATAAAGGTATTCTTCGGAATGCCTTTTTAATTTGATATTCTTTGGTTGGCGTGTTAAAATAAAAGGGAATTTATATGGGGGTATATAATCATGAAACATATTAATACAGTAGATACTCGTAACTTGTGTGAAAGCGCAAAAAATGGTGGATGTGGAGAATGCCAAACTTCTTGCCAATCAGCTTGTAAAACTAGCTGCGGAATCGCTAACCAAGCTTGCGAAAATAATAAAGAAAGTAAGTAATTAAGAAATGCCGAAGTAATTCGGCATTTTTAATGCCGCCTTTAAGACAGCATTTTTTAAATTTTGAGGAGGAAATATAGATGATTCATCAGTATAAGATGTTTAATCAGAATATTGTATTGGATATTTGTTCAGGAAGCATTCATGTGGTAGATGAAATTGCTTATGATATGATTGCTGAATTTTTAGATAAAGATAAAAACACCTTGGTTTTAGAAATGAAGGAGAAATATCCTAGTGTTGAAACATCTGAATTAGAAGAATGTTACGACCAGATTTTAGAATTAAAAGAACAAGGTCGTTTATTTAGTGAAGATACATATGAGCCAATGGCAGGACAGTTAAAGGCAAAGACAAGTGGTGTTATTAAAGCTTTATGTCTTCATATCGCCCATACTTGTAACTTGAATTGTTCTTATTGTTTTGCCAGCCAAGGAAAATACCATGGGGACCGTGCATTAATGAGTTTTGAAACGGGAAAACGAGCTCTTGATTTCTTGGTGGAAAATTCAGGAACACGCAGAAACTTAGAAGTGGATTTCTTTGGTGGAGAGCCACTAATGAACTTTGATGTTGTGAAACAATTAGTTGAGTATGCTCGTAGTATTGAAAAAGATGCTGGAAAGAATTTCCGCTTTACATTAACGACAAATGGTATGTTGATTGATGATGACGTAATCGAATTTGCAAACAAAGAAATGAGCAACGTTGTTTTAAGCTTAGATGGACGTAAAGAAGTTCATGACCGTTATCGTGTGGATTATTCTGGTAAGGGAAGTTTTGATACAATCGTTCCTAAATTCCAAAAGTTAGTAAAGGCTCGTGAAGGTAAAAATTACTATATGCGTGGTACTTTTACTCATGCCAATCCAGACTTCTTAAAAGATGTGCAACAAATGTTAGATTTAGGTTTTAGAGAATTAAGTATGGAACCTGTTGTTGCCAAATCCGATGATCCTGCTGCATTAACGGAAGCCGATCGTGAAGTTGTGAAAAAACAATATGAAGATTTAGCGAAGTTGATGTTGGAATATGATGAGAAGAAAGATCCATTTACTTTCTATCACTATATGATTGATTTAAAAGGTGGACCATGTATTTATAAACGTATTTCAGGATGTGGTTCAGGAACCGAATATATGGCTGTAACACCATGGGGAGATTTATATCCTTGTCACCAATTTGTAGGAGAAGAAGCCTTTAAATTAGGAGACATTTATACGGGTGTCACAAACAAAAAGATTCAGAATGAATTTGCATCATGTAACGTATATGCACGTAAAGAATGTGCAGATTGCTGGGCAAGACTTTATTGTTCTGGAGGATGTGCAGCCAATGCATACCATGCGACAGGATCTGTCAAAGGTGTATATAAAGAGGGTTGTGAACTATTCTGTAAACGACTAGAGTGTGCCCTTGCCGTAGCCATTATTCGTGATATGAAAGAAAATAATCATGAAGACGCCGATTGTTAGTTTTCTAAAATCGTATCAAGAAAAATCACCTGTAAGAATGCATATGCCAGGCCATAAAGGTGCTGGCATTCTTGGTTTTGAAGGAATGGATCTTACAGAAATTTATGGAGCCGATGAATTGTTTGCGGCAGAGGGAATCATTAAGGAAAGTGAACAAAATGCTTCCTCTTTATTTGGTTGTCCAACCTATTATTCAACCCAAGGCTCTACTTTATGCATTCAAACGATGTGCACGATATTATGCCAAGATGCCAAAAGTAAAGGCAAGAAGCCTAAAATTCTTGCAGGAAGAAATGCGCATCGAAGTTTTATTCATGCCGCTGCACTATTGGATTTTGAGATTGAATGGTTATATGGAAATAGTGATTATTTATCTTGTAAGATACATGCAGAGGATTTAGAAAAGGCAATTATTGAAAGTCTTCCAACGGCGGTATATCTGACAAATCCAGACTATTTAGGAAATCTTTTGGATATTAAATCTTTAGCTAGTGTATGTAAAAAACATAATATACTACTCGCCATTGATAATGCGCATGGTGCATATCTTCGTTTTTTCGAACCGTCTTTACATCCTATTGATTTAGGAGCTGATCTATGTTGTGATTCGGCCCATAAAACACTACCTGTAATTACAGGGGGAGCTTATCTTCACTTAAGTGATTCTTTGAATCAAGTATGGAAAAATGACGTTAAACATTTTATGGAATATTTTTCTTCTACAAGTCCATCCTATTTAATTATGGCATCTTTAGATGCGGCAAATGAGGTGTTGGATACTACGTTTAGAAACTCTTTGTTTGAATGTATTCAAAGAGTTGATGGATTAAAGAATACGTTGGTTCAATATGGATACACGATATTATCTGGTGAACCCATGAAGATAACGATTTCAACGAAAGAGTTTGGCTATACTGGAAATGAAATTGCAAATCTTTTAATGGAATGTGATATCTATCCTGAATTCTATGATTCAGACTATATTGTATTAATGCCATCTCCATATAATACGAAGGATGACTTAAAACGATTAGAGACATGTTTATGTGGAATTGAAAGAAAACCTCTTTTAATAAATAAACCACCAAAATTAGAACAATCTAAAAAAGCCATGAATGTGCGTCAAGCTTTATTTTCGTCAAGCATAACATTAGATGTATCTAAATCATTAGGACAAGTATGCTCCAGTGTGACTGTATCTTGTCCTCCTGCGATTCTTCCAGTGATTCCAGGTGAAGTGATTAGTGAGTCTTCTATTGAAGTCATGAGATATTATGGTATTGAAACTGTACGAGTTGTCAAAGAATGACAGCTCTTTTTCTTTTGTATATGTGAAACCGCTAACAATTGAAGTATAATAAAATAAGAAATAAACATACGAAAAGGAGGAGAATCAAATGTTTGACAAATTGTTTGAACCCATACAGATTCGTGGTATGGAATTAAGAAATCGTGTTGTCATGTCTGCGATGGGAACACATGAAAGTGCGGAAAGTGAAGATGGAAAGAGTGTTACAGATAAGCTGATTGCGTATCATGTGGCTCGTGCAAAAGGTGGAAATGGATTAAATACAATTGAAGTTACAAGTGTTGATGCGGCCAGTGCACCTTTTGGATTCTTGTCGATTGCCGAAGACAAATACATTCCAGAATTAAAAAAATTAAATGATGCCGTGCATGAAGCTGGAGGAAAAACTTGCATTCAATTATGGCAAGGAGGATTAGCCGTAGCTTCAGATCAAACGGCTCAAATCTTAGTGCCCAATGACTTACCATTAAGTCCACAATATACAGTGCCAGCTATCACAAATGAAAGATTACTCGATATAATAGATAAATTTGGACAAGCTGCAAAACGTGCAGTAGAAGCTGGATTTGATTGTTTAGAATTCCATTGTGCGCATAACTATTTACCACACTCTATGCTTTCAGGTGGAATTAACCATCGAAGTGATGAGTGGGGTGGCTCTTTTGAAAACCGTAAGAAATTCCCATTGGAATGTATTAAATCGATTCGTGCCAATATGCCAGAAGATATGCCACTATTCATGCGTGTGGATTGTCATGATGACATGTTAGATGGTGGACTAACAGTTGAAGAAGTGATTGAATTCTGTAAAGATGCCAAAGAATTCGGTGTGGATGTATTGAATATTAGTCGTGGAAATATCTTAACGGCAGCTACACTATATGAAGTGGCTCCAGTGGATATTGAAAATGGATTTAACGTAGAAGATGCTGCGCGCATTCGTAAAGAAACAGGCATGTTGACAATGCCATGTGGACGTATCAATACGCCTGAATTTGCCGAAAAAATCTTAGAAGATGACAAGGCCGATTTAGTTGTCATGGCACGTGCTCAACTTGCCGACGCTAATTTCTGTAACAAGGCCAAAGCTGGTAAAGTGAATCAAATTCGCTATTGTATCGGATGTAACCAAGGCTGCTACGACTCATTCTGTGCATCCTTATATAATCCAGCTATTAAACACATTACTTGTATGCGAAATCCTGGCTTATTAGAAGAGGAAACATTAGGCTTAAAACCAGGATCTGCTTCTAAAAAAGTTGTCGTCTTAGGTGGTGGAATTGCAGGTATGGAAGCGGCTCTAGATTTAAAAGAAACAGGCAATACACCAATTTTATTTGAAAAGAGTGAAAGTCTTGGTGGACAATTTGTATTGGCCGGGGCTATTTCAGCTAAAAAAGACTTTAAAAATGCGGTAGATAAAATGATTTTGGATGTTCAAGAATCTGGAATTGAGGTGCACTTAAATACCGTTGTTACTAAAGAAATGATTGAAGAAATTAAGCCAGATGCACTCATTGTTGCGATTGGGTCAAGTCCGTTTGTACTTTCAATTGAAGGTAGTGAAAGAGCTATTGTTGCACATGATGTATTGAGTGAAAAAGTAGAAGTACCAGGTGAAAACGTCGTCATTATTGGTGGTGGTCTTGTTGGTTTTGAAACCGCTGAATTCTTGGCTTCAAGACAAAAGAAAGTCACTGTTTTGGAAATGAAAGAAAAAGCTTTACAGGATTTAGGTCCATTACGTCAAATTACAGCGCAGTTTGCGATGGCACAAATGCCAATCACAATTGAAACAAGTGCCACTGTAGAACGAATTGAAGATCATGCAGTTGTTGCCAGTGGCAAAGAATATCCATATGATAGTGTCATTATGGCTGTTGGATCCAAAGCCAACGATACAAGTATGTATACAGATTTAGGTATTCCTACATACATCGTTGGTGATTGTAAAAAAGCAGGTGTTGCTTTAGATGCATTTAAAGATGCGTATCATGCAGTATTAGAAATTAATAAGTAGGTAGCGATATGACAACATTATTTGATGAACTTCAAATTGGTTCGATGACCTTAAAAAATCGTACATTTATGGCGCCGATGTCTTTAGGATATGGAGATCAAACGGGAATTCCTACATTACAAGAACAGGCATATTGGCTTGAAAGAGCTAAAGGGAAAGTGGGTTGCATTATTACGGATGCGACAAGTGTGGATCCTAATACACCTTATTTAGGAAATACGCTATGTTTTAGAAGTGAAGAAAGCATTTTGGAATACAAGAAATTTACGGATAAGATCCATGCGTATGGAACAAAAATCATTCCTCAAATTACGCATCCAGGGCCAGAAAGTATCTCCTCATTCTTTGGGGTTACACCAATTTCTAGTAGTGGCTATTTAAATTCTATGTATCAACAAACTCGTGAATTAAAAATAGAAGAAATCCCAAACATTATTTCGATGTATGCGAATACTTCTTATCAGGCAAAACAAGCTGGTTTTGATGGAATTGAACTGCATTGTGCTCATGGATATATGCTTCTAGGCTCTTTCTTAAGTCCTTTAAAAAATAAGCGAACCGATGAATATGGTGGCGATTTAATGCGTCGTGCACGTTTATTATTTGAAGTGGTAGAAGCGATTAAATTAAAATGTGGAGATGATTTTCCGATTGTTTTAAGAATTTCTGGATCGGAGAAGATTCCAGGTGGAAGTACAATTGAAGATACACTTCAATTGATACCAGAACTCGAAAAACGAGGTGTGGATGCCTTTGAAGTTTCGGGTGGATCTCAATATGAGTTGCCAAATAAAATTATGCCTAGTCATGGAGAAGAGTGCGCAACTAATTTGAAAGAAGCCGTAAGAATCAAAGAAATCAGTCATGTACCCGTATTGTTGGTGGGAAAGATTAATGATGCGAAATTAGCTCGTTCTTTAGTGGAAGAAGACAAAGTCGATGGTATTGTGCTAGGTCGTGCTTTACTTGCAGATCCAGATTTTGTCAAGAAGACAAAAGAAGATAAAGATGCACAAATTGCACCTTGTACAGGATGCCTTGCAGGATGTGTTGGACAACAAACAAAGCGTTTATGCGGAACTTGCGTTATCAATCCATTCTGTGGTCATGAAATGGAAATGAAGATAGAACCATCTACATCGAATAAAAAAGTGATGATTGTAGGTGGCGGAATCGGTGGATTAAGCGCTGCAAGAATGTGTTCTTTAAGAGGACTTGATATAGAAGTTTTTGAAAAAAGTGGTGTGTTAGGTGGACAGATCAATCTTGCCAGCAAGATTACCCCGAAAAAAGAAATGCATAAATGGATTGATTATTTAGAAAGTGAATGTCAAAGACTACAAATTCCAGTTCATTTAAATCATGAAGTGAAAGTAAGTGATGTACATGATTTTGATGTGGTACTCGTATGCAACGGTTCTATTCCAAATAGACCCAATGAAAATGCCTGTACAGCACATGATATTTTAGGTGATAAAGTTGATGTACACGGAAATATCCTTGTCGTAGGTGGAGGCATGGTTGGTGTTGAAGCCAGTGAATATATTTGTGAAAAACACCTGGATGCACATGTTACAATTTTAGAAATGAAAAAGAATATTGATGATGGAGAATCTCCTGCAAACTTAGTTCCTACAATGACTCGTATTCAAAGTTTACCAATCAAGGCACTAACAGAAACAAAACTCATATCTGTAGAAGATGGTGTTAAGGTTGAAAAAGGTGGAGAAATACAAAACTTAGGAAAATTTGACTTTATCGTATATGCGACAGGTTCAAAACCAGATCCAAGTCTATATGAAGCTATTCGGGAAACAGGAAAAGAAACATACTTATTTGGTGATGCATCAAGTGTAGCACAAGCTTTGGAAGCGGTTCGTGATGGTGTAAATATTGCTTTAAAACTATAAGAAAAGAAGTGAAGTCTTAATCGGCTTCACTTTTAAATTGGTCAATATATTTTTGTACAGAATTTGTCATTTCTTTTGAAAAATCTGAATTGTATTTTCTTTTACAGAAAGCAGTTGCCCATTCGTTTAATGTCTTATTTCCAGCTTTATGGTCAAACATGTTTTTTAATTCTTGTTTGTCTTTTCTATGATATTGATCAACACAAACAATATCTTCTAATTTACAACGCTTTGGCTTTTGTCTTTTAAAATGATCCTCTGCAGGATATCCAAGTACTAACATGCATACAGGGACTACATATTCACTTAGATTTAATAATTCTCTATGAAGATCATGCTGTTCTAGAATGTCACCAATGTAACAAGATCCAATCCCAAGACTTTCGGCAGCTACAACTGCATTTTGTGCGGCAATGGTCGCATCCGTTGTGGCCAATAATAAATCGCCTACGCCTGGTTTTCTTGGATTGCAGTTTTCATAGCTAAATAAATCATACCATTTCTGAAAGTCGGCACAGAAAATTAAAACCATTTTAGCCTGATTAATAAAAGATTGATTATCACACGTTTTAGATAGTGTTTCTTGTAGTTTCTTTTCTTGTACATCAATAATTGTATACATTTGTTGGTTTCCTGCACTCGGTGCCTGCATGCAAGCTTCTAATATCAATTTTCTTTCTTCTTGTGATATTTCTTTATCTTTAAAAATGCGACAAGACTTGCGGTCAAATAAACTTTGAATAATTGGATTCATCATAAATCCCCTTTCTTTTTGGAAATATTTTACTACAGATATGCTATTATTTAAGTATGAAACTAAGTGAAATTAAGAAAAATGCACATAAAAATGTAAAAACACACTATGCGACCTATTTAATGTTATGTCTTGCAGCAGTACTTATGGGAAGTGAGTTTAGTTCGACTTTATCCCTTTTAAAACAAGATAATGCCAAGAGTGTTTCAGGCCTATTAATGCACTCTTCTTTTGTGAAGTCGATGACATTTTTACTTCCTGAAGACGTCTTTGGTACAACCAACGGTGTATTTGCACATGTGGTAAATGGAATTACTTCAGGATCTTTTGTGAAGACACTATTTTTAGGTTTATCTACCATTGTTCATTCAAAAGATATTGCGGGTATTTGTTTTGTCGTGATGGGTTTATGCATATCTGTGTTCTATAGAGTGTATATTGTGAATGTATTGCCAGTCATTAATCGCAGACTATTTTTGGAAGGAAGAGTTTACGCAAAACTTCCACTTGATCGATTGGTTTATTTAATGCGAATACGAAAACAGATGCATGTTGCGTTTGTGAAGTTGGTCAAGTCTATAATTTTAACAATTATGAACTTTACCGTTGTAGGAGGCGTTTATTTTTATTATGTTTACTTTTTAGTGGATTATATCTTAGCCGAAAATCCAACAATATCTTTAAAAGATGCACTTTCTTTATCTCGAAATATGATGAAGGGACATAAGTTTGAATGTTTTAAATGGCAATTTTCAATGGCAGGATGGTACATTCTAGATGTTTGTACATTTGGGATTAGTGCTATATTCTATTCGAATATGTATCGTATGGCTGTGATGAGTGAATTTTATACATTAAGAAGAAAAGAATTTCAAAGTGCTATCTTAAATGATACGTATTTATTTGAAAAACCAAGTAGTGCTTTGATGCGTAATACGTATTCGGATGTAATTGCGGCATTGAATGCGAAAAATCCAATAGAAAATGCGTATACGGGCGTAAAAAAATCCTTGTGTGATAATTTTGGGATCATCTTTCATTTGAGTTCAAAAGAAAAACAATATGAGAGATATACCTATAATAAAATGGAAGCTGAAACTATGATTACCGAAGTGTATTTATTATGTTATCCAGTAAGGCTATCTCCAATTGAAGAGGAGTATAAGAAGTCAAATCTTCGTGTATTACATCCAAATCGAAATTATACAGTAACATCTATTTT
>UMGB01027521.1_pt1 | contig 15167 bp, 9 predicted proteins | sample 1965161 | NCBI WGS metagenome assembly UMGB01 (sample SAMEA4836060, study PRJEB28245) | human gut metagenome | biome: gut microbiome; material: fecal sample | place: Denmark | collected 2008
TCCTTGACCTGCGCGAGCATCTTGTTCACGAGCGCGAGCACGACCTGCTTCTGCCGCTGCATGCGCTGGTTGTTGCCCTCGGTCGAGTCGGCACGGTAGCGGATATAATTCTCCGTGCGCTGACCGGTGAGCGTCACGGGCTGTCCGGCGGTGAAACCGGAAAAGCTCGCATCCGGCGTAACGGTCACACCACCAACACTGTCCACAAGCTGGCGGATACCCTGCATATAGATCGATCCGTAGGCCGGGATCGGCATGTCATAAAACAGGCGTGAAACAGCCGCGCTCGTCAGCTCGCAGCTGCGCTCCGCCCCGTCGCCGTAAGAATAGGCCAGCGCCAGCTGCGCCGTGGCCGTGCCGACGTGCGCACCCGTGCTGTCGAGAATGTCGAGCGTGCACATCGCGTCGCGCGAGATGGACACGAGCGTCAGCTCCTGGTTACGCATGTCAAGCACCGCAAGGATATTCGCATCCGACTGGTTTGCGTTTCCATAGACGCCGTCGGCGTCCTGCTTGACCTCCTCGTCCACACCCATGAGCAGGATCGTGACAATGTCGGTATTGTAGCGGTAGAGCTGCCCGTTGTAACGCACCGTGCCAGAGCCAAGCGCCTCCACATCATCGCGGGCAATGTTCACCCCGTCGTCATTGGTCAGCGCATTGCGGCCGACCGCCGACAGGATCAGCACCGTGGCGACCAGAATGAGCGCAATGGCAAGCAGAACACACACGATGATGACCAGCACGCGCGTGCCGCGGCTCATGCGTTTTTTTTGCGGCTGCGCCGCCGGTGTTTCTCTGGCGTCTGACACAGACATCCCCTCTCTTTGCAAATTTGTTTCTGCCCGCATGATACCACACCCGGGAAAATGTTGTAAAGCCGGAGAACGGGATACGCAGTTGCCTTTTCCAACCGCACTTCCCCATATACAGCTCCCTTGTTTGTATCTCCCCCTTTGGTCCTTTTGCTATGCCACGTCTAAAATGGCGTGCATTACCTCTTCGTCTTTCGCACCTTCATCCACTCCAAACAAAAAGTGTATGTGATTATCTGCAAGCGCCATTTATCCGTTCTTCCTCCAAACCATTTTATTGACGATGCCCGTGTAGCTCTGAATGATTCTCGCAACCTTCATGGACACGTTTTCAGCAGTGTAACCCGCTACCGGTGTGCCAAAGCATTCCGCCCGCTGCATCCCGACAGCCATCTCCACCGCCTGCAGGAGGGAGTCTGCGTCGATTCCGGCGAGTACAAAGCAGCCCGCGTCCAGCGCCTCGGGGCGCTCAGTGGAGGTGCGGATGCTGACTGCCGGGAATGGCTTACCGACAGACAGGAAGAAACTGCTTTCCTCCGGCAGCGTTCCGCTGTCGGAAACCACCGCAAAAGCGTTCATCTGGAGGCAGTTGTAATCAAGGAAGCCCAGCGGTTCGTGGGCGATCACACGGGTGTCCAGCTGGAATCCCGTCGCCTCCAGCCGCTTTCTGCTTCTGGGGTGGCAGGAGTAAAGGATTGGCATATTGTACTTCTCTGCCATGGCATTGACCGCTGTGAACAACTGGACAAAATTGCGGTCTGTATCGATATTTTCCTCCCGATGGGCCGAGAGCAGAATGTACTGCCCCTTAGTCAGTCCCAAACGCTGGTGGACATTGCTCGCTTCGATCTTGTCCAGATTGGCGTGCAGTACCTCGGCCATGGGGCTGCCGGTCACAAAGGTGCGCTCCTTCGGCAGGCCGCACTCCATCAGATACCGGCGCGCGTGCTCCGAATAGCAGAGATTTACATCGCTGATGATATCCACAATGCGTCGGTTCGTCTCCTCCGGCAGGCACTCGTCCTTGCAGCGGTTACCCGCCTCCATATGGAAAATCGGAATGTGCAGCCGTTTGGCGCCGATCACAGAAAGGCAGGAGTTGGTGTCGCCCAGGACCAGCACCGCATCCGGCCTGACCCGCACCATCAGCTTGTAGGACTTCTCGATGATATTCCCAATCGTGGCTCCGAGATCATCGCCTACGGCATCCAGATAATAGTCCGGTGCCCGAAGGCCAAGATCGTCAAAAAACACCTGATTGAGGGTGTAGTCGTAGTTCTGACCAGTGTGGACCAGAATCTGCTCAAAGTACCGGTCGCAGCACTTTATGGTGGCGGACAGCCGGATGATTTCCGGCCGCGTACCGATAATCGTCATCAGCTTCAGCTTTCCCATTGCTACACCTCCTCAAAGTAGGTATCCGGGTGGTCGGGGGCAAACTGCTCGTTGGCCCACATGACTGTCACCAGATTTTCCGTTTCGCTCAGATTGATAATATTGTGGGTATAGCCCGGCAACATATGAACAGCCTGGATCCGGTCGCCGCTGACCTCAAATTCGATTTTTTCATCTGAGCCGATCCGGCGCTCCTGAATCAGCCCGTGTCCGGCCACGACCATAAAGAACTCCCACTTGCTGTTGTGCCAGTGCTGCCCTTTGGTGATGCCGGGCTTTGTGATGTTCACGGAGATCTGACCGCAGTTCTTCGTTTTCAGCAGTTCTGTGAAGCTGCCTCGCTCGTCTACATTCATCTTCAGCGGAAACGCAATTTTTTCCGGCGGCAGATAGGACAGATAGGTACTATAGAGCTTCTTTGCAAAGCTGCCATCCGGGATCTCTGGCAGCAAAAGCGTCTGCGGCTGCTCCCGGAACGTTCGGAGTAGACGGACGATCTCGCCCAGCGTCACAGGATGACTGACCGGAACGCTGCAATACGCCCCATCTGTCCGGTTGGGATGCCCCTCCATGGCGTTCAGAATCTCGTTGATCAGGTCGTCAATGTAGACCAGTTCCAATTCGACTGCCGGGTCTGAAACGGTGATCGGCAGATCCCGCGCGATATGATGGCAGAAGGTTGCCACCACCGAATTGTAGTTGGGGCGGCACCACTTGCCAAACAGGTTCGGCAGACGATAGATCATCCCGTTTGCACCGGTTTCTCTGCCGTAAGCGAGGAGCAGCTCCTCCGCCGCTTTTTTGGACTGCCCATAGGGACTTTCGGCATATCGTCCGGTCAGGCTGGCCTGAATGGAGGAAGACAGCAGCACTGGGCAGCGGTTGCCGCTTTCCCGAAGCATCTCCAACAGGGTACGGGTGAAGTCCGTGTTTCCGGCTGCAAATTCTCCCGGATCCTGGGGCCGGTTCACGCCAGCCAGGTGAACCACGAAATCCGCCTTTTGGCAGTAGCCCACCAGGGTTTCAGCCGAAGTATCCCGCGTACACAAGAGAATTTCCTCGATTTGCAGTGCGGGCCGAGTCCTGTCTCTGTGATCCTTGATGGCGGAAAGGCGCTGCGTCAGATTTTTCCCAACAAATCCGTTTGCGCCGGTGATCAGTACATTCATCAGCAAGTTCCTCCGAACAGCTTCAGCTTCAGCAAAAGCTGTTTCATTTCCTCCACATTCAGCCGGTGTGTATTGTGTGAGGTATATTGCTCGATCTTGCCGAATTCCGGGTTGCCTTTACTGAAATAGTTGTCATAGTTCAGATCCCGGTTGTCCGCCGGAATGCGGAAGAAGCCGGGCAGCTCTTCCGCCCGCATCATTTCCTCTGCAGTGACCAGCACCTCAAAGAGCTTTTCGCCATGCCGCGTTCCGATGATCGTCGTGCCAAGGTTGGAGTGCTTCAGCTCCAGCACAGCCTGTGCCAGCGTCTCGATGGTCGCAGCAGGGGCCTTCTGCACGAACAGGTCGCCCTGTTCGCCATGCTCAAAGGCATAAAGCACAAGGTCTACGGCATCGCTGAGCGTCATCATAAAACGGGTCATATTGGGATTCGTGATCGTCAAGGGCTTCCCCTCGTCGATCTGGTCGCAGAACAGCGGGATGACCGAGCCGCGGGAAGCCATGACGTTGCCGTACCGCGTCAAACACAGAACCGGATCTCCAGGCAGCATCTGTCTGGAACGGGCAATCACATTCTTCTCCATGACAGCCTTCGTCATGCCCATAGCGTTGATGGGATAGGCCGCCTTGTCCGTGGACAGGAAGATGGCCTTCTTCACATGGTTTGTAACACATGCGGAGATCACATTGTCAGAACCGGCCACGTTGGTTTTGACCGCCTCCATGGGGTAAAACTCGCAGGAGGGTACCTGCTTGAGGGCGGCGGCATGAAATACATAGTCCACACCGCGGAACGCATTCAGAATGGAATTGTAATCCCTCACATCGCCTATGTAGAATTTGATCTTTTCCGCATACTGCGGATACAGCTCCTGATAGGTATGCCGCATATCATCCTGCTTCTTCTCATCCCGTGAGAGAATGCGGATCTCTGCAATGTCGGTGGTCAGGAAGCGGCGCAGCACAGCGTTGCCAAAGGAGCCTGTCCCACCGGTAATGAGCAGTATTTTATCTTTGAATTGAGACATGTCTTTAGAATCCCCTTTCCGATTCAGCGGTATCTTCCTTGCCGAATGAGCACTCCACTCCTTTGATGCCACCCAATAGCATTAGAATAGCAAAGAAAAAATACGGATTTGCATCAACAACAGGCTCAGGCATACAGATCAGCAATGCACCTAAACCTAAACTTGCAATTTGATTTGATAGCAAATTGTGGTTTGCTTTTTTCATACGCACAGCGGCACCATATGCAGACCGTATGCTCGTTATCGTAAATATTACAGCGATTACAAAGGGAATCAGTCCAACCTTATTTAAAATATCAAGCCATAGATTGTGTACCCACTCTCCGTGATATGCGAATTCACTCTTCTGGCCTCCAAAGGGATAACGAAGCCAATCCCCCGAAAACAAATATGAGGTCCATGTTTTAAACCTCGAAGATTTGTCACCGTATAGCAGTCGCCGTACAATTTTCAAAGACAGCAATTCATCTTGAATTCCGAAAGCATTCAGGAACACAATTGCAAATATCGCAACAAAAAAGAGCGCGGCAAGCCCAATGAGCAAAGCTTTTCTGCTGATTCGCACAGATGAGTCATGAAGCCAACGAAGTAGGTTAAAAGCAACAAGAATTAAAACAATGAATATCATCGTTCGATAGGCAAAGAACGATGCTTCAAACGTACTCATCAATAGAACCGCCAGCGCTATAAGCTTTTTTCGAACCCCGCAATGGGAGAACAGGATTGAAGTTGAAAGAGCAACCGCAAATGTGAACATAAACCCCGTAGAGATAACTGAAACCATGTCACCACGCCAAAAATCGACGGACACTCTTTGATAAGCATATTGCGCATAGTAGTCTGATTTAAGATATGCGAGCAGATTCAAAACGCCGTGCAGAAAGAAACCAAATGTTAGCGTATTCGTCATTTCTTGAAACGAACGGTCGCTATTATCAGATAAAACAAACCACTTTCCGAACAAGTAGGCTGCCCAAGGTCCCCAAAGATATATGATTAGACTTTTTACCGCAAATCCAAAGTTAAAAGTATAAATAACAAAATAGGATGTCGAAAAAAGCAAGAGAATAACATCATGCTTTTCAATGACAATGGTTTTCGATTTCCATATAAAAAAGTAAAGAGTCAATGCGAAGAAAATTTGACCAGGAAGATTGAAGGCACCGACCGAAAAGAGGAACAGCCCCACAATAGTTATTGTATTAGCGGCATTTGTTCTTTTGCCGAAAAGAACACTCATCTCCAATTTCTCCTTGCTGTGCTTTCATTCTTTTTTGGAAAAATCCCGCGAAAAAGTACTGCATCAAGCATCAGTCTACAGTTTGGTCTCAAAGGCCTTATTATTGCGGGAAGAATCACTGTTGTCGAAGCCTGGGTGATTAGCGAGGCCGCAGCGGCTCCAGATGCTCCCCACGATGGGATCAGCGCAAGGTTCAGCACAACATTAAGTGCAGCCGCACTGACATACAGGTATTTCAGATATTTCTGCCTGTTTTCACATACCATCCATGCATTTCTGGCAACACCAAGGTAGGAAAACGCTGTGTACCAAACCACGATGCGCAGAGGCCCGACTGCCGGCAGATAGTTTTCTCCATAGAGAATCAAAATAAAAGGCTTTGCGACAAGGCAGATCATTGCGGATACGAACAGGGACACATAAAAAACAATTGCGTAGAGCTGCCGGTTCTTCCGCTCATAGCGCAGGCGGTCTTTCTGAAAACTCTGCACGATCTCCGGATAAAGGGAATCAATGATTGCTGAGAGAATAAAGGCCCATGAAACGCTGACCGTCGAAGCAAGTGAATAATGTCCGACGGCATCTGCGCCAAGCATCTGCTTGAGCATCAGCTTATCTGTACAAGCATAGATGGAGACCATCAGCCCGGCTATGATAAAGCTGCCGCTGCTTTGCAGAAGCTCCTTTGCTTTTTCCAGAGAGTAACGGAATCTTGTTCCGCCATTTTTGAAATAAGCAATCAGCAAAAACACCGCAAGTACGATGTAATCCAATGCGCTTGCAACGGCGAACCATTCCACGCTTTTCCCAAGCGCAAGCAAAATAATTTTGTACACAGACATTGCCGCATACGAGACGAGTTCGGCAATGGCGGAATACTTGGACTGGAGCCTGGCCTGAAACCAGTAGTTGAGGGTATCAAACACCTGAAAAATGAGGCCAATGCTGTACAGCGCCACAACCACAATGGTGAGACGTTCCCCTCTGTCCACAACACTGACAATGCCGATGATTGCCAGCGCAGACAGCAGACTTGAGATCGCCCGCAGCAGCAGGGTCGTTCCAATTGTTTCGCCCTGCTGATCCGGATGATCCACAAAGTTCTTAACGATCACGCTGTTAATGCCAAGCGTACAGAGCGAGGCAAAGAATGCCGCATATGCCGCCGCGTAATTGATCAGGCCGTAATTGCTTGGGCCAAGATAGCGCGCCGCAAAAATACCAACGACAAAGGCCAGCAGCTTGTTCGCCACTTTGCCACCGATGATCCATCCGGCATTTTTAACGACTTTATTCTTTCTGAGCGACTGCAGCAAAATCTTCAAGCTCCTTCATCACTTTGGCTGGGACACCGGCCACCATCGTATCCGCCGGCACATCTTTAGGAACACAGGCACAGGCTGCGATCATACTTCCATCCCCAATGCTCGTATTCAATAGGAGCGTAACCCGACCACCGATCCATACGCCGCTGCCTACTGTAATATGATAGGATTCGCCTTTTCCAGCCCGCCTGCTATGGTCGCCCATCTGGTGTCCACCTGTCAGGAAGGTGACATCCGGAGCAATATCGCAGTTATCTCCAATCGTCACTGTCCCATTTCCATGGACAGTGAGATTGCATCCAATCCAACAATTCGCACCAATGCGGAGCGTCCCTGTATTATGAATCGGCCCGACAATTTTGGTATTTTCTCCGATCTCATAGCCGATGGAACGAAGAAGGCTCCTCTTTGCGGGGAAAAAACGTGTTCCGGCCAAGACATGATTGACAAGGTAAATCACAATTCGTTTTTTGATAGTCTTCAACTTCATCTTTGATACCAGTCCTCCCGCAGCGGCTTTGCGAGGCTGCATGGACCGTTCGCAAACAAGCCGGAAGCGTCTGTGCCGTTCAAAAGTGCCTGCGATAGCTGCAAAAATCGCTTTGCGGCAACCTCTGCATTCCACAATTCTGTAATCGTCAGGTACGCCGCTTTTCCAAAGCTATACTGCATAGTCGTATTTTCAAGAAGCCGTCGTACCTTTTCATAAAGCTCCTGAATATTGCCGGAGTGATAAACGCTTCCATTCACGCCGTCATTTACGAGGTAAGGTGTTGCCCCTGCTGCATCGCTGGCAACCACCGCACAGCCGCTGTTCATGGCCTCGTTTAACACAGCGCCCCAGCCCTCTTGGCGGTCACTTGTGAATAAGTAGATGCCTGCGCTTTCCATATGACGACGCACGGCTTCCGGAGACATGGCCCCAAGAAACCGTACATTTTCATCCAGAAGTCCAGCTTCCGAAGCCTGTTGCTTGAGCTGCCGCTCCATCTCACCGGTACCGATCATCTCGATTTTGAAGCAGCATCCTGCCTCATGGAGTCTCTTTGCAACCTCAATCACATCGTCCGGATGCTTCCAGTCCAGAAAGCGTCCACACCACAAAATGGTTGCTTTTGCTTTGCGGTCAATCAAGTCATCAATGCTGGGATACCGGATCGTCTCCGGAAAGTAACCCCATTTGTAGCACCGATTATGGAAAAGGCCGAATTTTGCATAATCCCCCGCGGTATAGGCACTGGCGCAGAGCATATATGTCTTCCGCCAAGGTGGATTGTAATAATGCCACTTGAGAAATCGCGGTATATATTTCAAAACAGGATTTCCAGCTTTCAGCGGTCGCTCGGAATATCGGAAAAACAATTTGGCCTTTTTGCCGTATTCCTTTGTCTGACGCTCTGGAAAGGAACCTGCTATCAAAACATCCAGATCATTTAATTGCTTCTGAACCTCCTGGTCTGATGCCGAACAGGTATATGGACGCACCAAATCATTTCCCCATCCGAGGTCCTTTCGCTCTGCATCCATCTCTTTATGTGCCACGAAGCAATAGTTGTGATTTGTCAATTCATAGAGGGCATCGGATAGGGGGATCTGATGATGCGTAAAGTAGTTACTGCAAAAAAGAATTCTCATGTGGCCATCACACGCCCTTTTCCCAAAGTAGACAAAACATTTTCATAGAGTTTGACATAGCCTTGATACACCGTGCCCTTGTCAAAACGCACCATTTTTTTAGGGTCCGCACGCCAGTTGCTGTCTGCCACGTCTCTCACGGCATTCTCCAGTGCCTGCATATCGCCCTGCGGAATCAAGCGTCCATTTCCCGGTGCTACCGTTTCAGGACAACCGTCCGTTTCGTATACCACCACTGGCGTTCCGCATGCCTGGGCCTCTACCGTAGTCAGGCCAAAGGTTTCCTCATAGGTAGGGTTCACAAACACATCTGCGGTAGAGTACCATTGCGCCAATTCGATTTGATTTGCCGTGCGTAAAAGCCCAAGCACATTGGAAGGAATATTCGGCAGTTGCTTTTCGATTAGGCCAATCAAAACCACCTGATAGTCAGAGCCGAGGCGGCCAGCAAGCGTCAACAAGTCTGGCAATCCCTTGCGTGCATTCCATGCATTGGCTACCCCGAGGACGATTTTCTTATCTTCCAGATGATACTTTTCACGCAAGCTGCTGGACTGTGGGCGGAAAATCGTGCGGTCAATCCCGTTGGGAATAACGGTTCTCGGATAGTTCTGTAGGAACGACTGTGAAACCTGATCCGCAAGCCATTGCGAGGGCGTTGTGATGGTCAGACTTTTTACACCGGTAAAGGCATTCTTTTTGCGAAGGAAGTTATGCCTTACATCGCCTTTCCAATAGCATTGCGGATACCGGTACAGCAATTTGCAGTCCCGGCACTCGGTCTGCCATTGCATACACTTGACTTGCGAGAAATGTGTGCAATGGCCGGTAAAAGTCCAGCAATCATGCAAAGTCCAAACGACGGGAATATTCGCTTCCTTCAAAAAGCGGAACAGCATCTCGTAATTCACATAGAAGCCGTGCAGCGTGTGCAGATGGATCAGATCAGGCTGAAACGCTCTGATTTCTCGGATCATCTTTCTGGTCGCCGCCCAGGAATATAGTCCCGCATGGTCTGTGAATCGTGATACTGCATTGTGAAAGTAATACTCCAGCTTTCCAGACACCTTCACTGTGTCCGCATTGTCGGAGCATGCTCCCGTACCGTATAAAGTCTTTACATCATTGCCATACTTTTTCAGCAGGTTCATGATATCAGCGATGATTTTTCCAGTGCTTCCAGTCCCATATACCAAATTGACAAACAGCACTTTCATCCTTCTCATCTCCGATGTTGTGTGATAAAAGAGAACCGCCGAGGCGCCAAGGTGCGCCCCGGCGGTTCCAGTGTATTTACTCGGTTTCGCTGTCCAGAATCATCCGGCCAGCACTGTCAAAGTTGTAATATCCCTCCGGCATCAGGCCGTGCGTCCAGTACACATAGTAGCTGCGGTCATGGACGACCTCACAGGTGGAACGCACATAGTAGTAGTCGCCGTCGATCTGGATCAGACCGGCATAGGTACGTTCACCGTTCCTGTAGAAGTACAGGCTTCCGTCTTCCTCGTAGATCCCGTTTTTCAGAGGTGCGACGCTGCCTGTCAGCTTGCCATCTGCGTCGAAGTGATATCTGCCCTGGGGCATCAGGTCATGCGTCCAGGAAATGTAGTAATCACAATCGCGTACCACTTCGCACTTGGAATTCACATAGTAATAATCATCGCCAATTTTGATGAGGCCCGCATAGGTCAGTGTTCCGTTGACATAGTAATGCAGAACACCATCTTCCTCGACGATGCCATTCTTCGGAGTGCCGGTCAGCTTTCCGTTCTCATCGAACGTGTAGTAGCCGGCTTCCTTCAGACCATGCGTCCAGGAAATGTAGTACACACAATCGTTCACGACCTCACCGCTGCTGCGGACATAGTAGAAATCACCGTCAATTTCAATCAGGCCAACATAGGTTACCTTGCCGTTGACATAGTAACGAAGCACGCCGTCATCGTCCTTCACGATGCCATTCTTGTCCGTAGCACCCGGAATGAGCTTGCCCTTTGCGTCAAAGGCATAGGTTCCTTCCTCCATCAGACCGTTCATTCTGGAGCAGTAGTAGGTCTGGTTCACGATCAGCTGGCCCTTGCTGTTGGCATAGTAGTAATCGTCACCGATCTTGATCATACCTGCAGGAGCCTTGATGCCGTCGACATAGTAGAAGAGATCTTCGCCAGCCTTCAGGATTCCGTTCTTGCCGGTGTCCTCGTCGTGCAGAATGACACCGTTCTCATCGAAGTAGTAGCCCCATTCAGGAAGCGCAAGGCCATTGGTCTTGTGGAGCCAGCAATCCTTGCCGTTCAGCACAGTGCTCTTCACCGCCGCCGAGAGGGTCAGGCCCTCACGCTCCTCCAGATTCTTCTGAACCGCGAAGTAATAATAGTTGACCTCGCCGTTCTCCTTGACAACGCGCTTCAGGCCGGCTTCTTCTTCGATGATGCCGCTGTTGAGCCAATAGGTGTCCGCTCCGACGCTGTAAACACCGGTAACGTCGCTCTGGAATACGCCTTCCGCATCAAAGACGCAGCGGGCTTTTTCCGTTGCTCCATCGGGGACCAGTGTCGTGATTCCGGTAGCCGCATATCCGGTTTCGGTGTCCAGATAGTAGGTATTGCCGTCAATGACGGTCCAACCGGTCTTCTGCAGTTCGCCGTCCTTGTAGTACTGTCTGCCCTGCTCGCTCTCAAGCCAGCCGGTCGGGCACGGGATCACTTCGCCTTTTGCGATAAGCTCATTACAAACCGTGCAATACGTATCGCCGGTGTAACCGGGTGTTGTAAGCGTTGCTTCGACCGCATTGCGAATCTCCGGGTTGTGACCGGTAGCCGGGATCACTTCCTGTTTAACAATAACTTCGTTGCAAACAGAGCAATGCTTGCCTTCCGTCAGGCCAGGCTCGGTGCAGGTCGGAGCCTTTGCTGCGTCAATGACCTCGGTATGTCCCTTGGCGGGGATCACTTCCTGCGCAACGAGGATTTCGTTGCAGACAGAGCAGTGCTTGCCCTCGGTCTTGCCGGGTTCGGTGCAGGTCGGCTCAACTGCCGGATCAATGACCTCGGTATGTCCCTTGGCGGGGATCACTTCCTGCGCAACAAGGACTTCGTTGCAGACGGAGCAGTGCTTGCCCTCGGTCAGACCAGTCTTCGTGCAGGTCGGAGCCTTTGCTGCATCGATTACTTCTGTGTGGCCGGTCGCAGGGATTTCTTCCATACCGGAGAGGATTGCCTTACAAACGGAGCACTTCGTACCGGCTTTATGGCCAGCCTCGGTGCAGGTAGCGGGCTGTTCCGCAACTTCAACAGGGGTATGCCCGGTTGCGTCGATTGCTTCGGTCTTGGTTGCATTGCAAACTGTGCAGGTGTAGGTCTTGACACCGGCGTTCTCACAGGTAGGGGCGGTCGTGATCTCGCCCTCATTCCATCTGTGGCCCTTGGCGGAAATCTCTTCCTGCGCTTTGATAACCGTTCCGCAGACAGAGCAGTGCGCGCCTTCGGTCTTGCCGGGTGTGGTGCAGGTAGCTGCAACAGCTTCGTCGATGACCTCGGTATGTCCCTTGGCGAGAATAGCCGTGCCGGTGCCTATTTTCTTGCCGCAATCCTTGCAGTAGGTGTCGCCGGTGTAGCCATCCTTGGTGCAGGTTGCGTCCTTCGCGTTGCGGATTTCGGTATTTTTATGATCGCAGGGCTTGGCAGTTCCCCACACACCGTTTGAATAATAGAATGTAGTACCCGAGTTCTTGCCTTTCGTGTCGGCATAGCTGCCGTCGGCGTTGTGCAGCTTGGCGGCGGTGATGGGGATCTCATGTGCCGTCACGTCGGAACCGCTCTGCGTGTACTGATACGTCTTGGTCTCCGTGCCGGGGGTACCCTGCTGGTTATAGACACCGGTGCCGTTGCTGGAGCAGATGTCCGCACCGCTGGCGGTGGTGTAGATGCCGCCGATGGCGGTCAGCGTACCGTTGACGTCCACCTTCGCATCGATAAGGTTTGCTTCTGTGCGGTTATAATGCTTTCCGGGGGCATTTAGCACCGCTTTGAACTTGCCTCCGGTAACAAAGTTTTGGGCGACCCACTCGTCACGGTCATAGATGTAGATGCTCTTGCCGTTTGCAACCGTTAGGCCAGCGCCCTCGGCAATATTGACCTCAACGCCCGCCAACAGAGCTGCATCCTGATTGATGGTCACATTGCCTGACTGGATATTGATGGTAATGTTGTTGGTGATGGGCAATACGTAGCTTGCAGAGTCGACATCCATGCCTGCAAGCGTTAGCGCCAACGTGTTCAATGCCGCCTTGCCGTTTACTGTGAATACAAGACGATCCGTCTTTTCATCGTAATCCTTAGTAAAGCTACCGGATTCCACTTTGAACATACCGGTGTCGCCAATGAAATTAATAGCAGTAGTATATGTGCTCTTCATTGCATAAACGCCGCTATAAACCTGTTCGTTGGCGCCGGCATTCAACGTCAAGGGAACTTCGATGTTTTGTACGAAGTACTGCGAAAATGGGAACACCCCATGGTGCATGCCGGAAGATGCGGTGCCGCCGCGGAAGTCTGCAATCTGATAGAATTCGTACACCGTAGCGCCAGATTCCGCCAGAACAGAGCCGCTGCCGGAGATAAAGCCCCATGCATAGAGTTTACCACCGTTCTTGACTGTAATGGAGCTGTTATCCGCCATTTTGATGTATCCATAATCACCAACGGGACGTCCCTGCTCACCACCGCCAGCGGCATAATATCTGCCGCCCAAGCTGATCGCGCCATTGACGGTAATAGAAGCGCCATCGCTCATCGTCAGCGTTCGGAACGGCTTCGAAGCTGGGGCTGTGCGAATTGCCGCAGGAGCATCCGTATACAGTGTCCCTGCCTCATCGAAGGGGATCAACAGCGTGATTCCCGCCGGAATGGTATAAGTACCGCTGATGGAGCCATCAGTAGCCAAGGTAATCTTGGACTGGCTGTTTGCCCGTGCGTAAGCAACCGCTTCATTCAGGTCTGCAAACCGCTGACCGCCAGTCTCAAAAAGCGCCAGAGACTTGCTCACAAACTTCGCCGTAACGGTGCAGTCACTTTCGATATTCAGGGCGGTGGTTGCCGCAGTCGCGATGCATTTGCCTGTGGTCAGGTTATACCAGCCCAAGAACTGATAACCATCCGCCGGAGTCGCCACTACCTTATAAGCGGTCATGGAGCTTTGCTTGTTGCTATATTCCTCGGTAATGAGTTTTCCGTCTACTGAATAAGTACCGTTTTCAGCAGGCACGAAAGTCGCAGTTGCATTGACATCGCTTACCAGAACCACGTTGGTAAGGGTGATCTTAGTGGCAGCACTGGTGCTGCCAGACTTGATGTATACTTTAACGCTCTCGTTTGCCGCCAGTTCCTTGGTAAAACTGGCACCCGAAGAAACCGCTGCACCATCCACCTGAATGGTGCCGCTGTTCTGCTCAATAGAGTAGTCAAAGGAAAGGGTTGCTGTTGTCGACTTCTTATTTGTAATTGTCAGTGTGGAATCATAGGATGTATTGCCGCATGCTCCACCCGTGCTGGTAGCTGCGCCGGTAATGCTCGTACCATTGGCCGACCAAGCATTATCTGCGTCGCCTGTAAAGCTCAGGCCGATGTTCTCGTCAGCTAAGCCTGTCACTGTACCACTGGTTGCTGCAAACGCTGTCATGGTCACATTTGGAAGCAGTACCATGGCCATGAACATGCAGAGCACAAGCGAAAGGAATCGCTTCAATGTGCTTTTCATTTCTTTATTACCTTCTTTCTTTGATGATTTCTGGCGTTTATTTCTATGTAAATGCTGAGTCCCGCCGCAAATGCGATGGCTGCCCAGACATGAGAAAGGTGGAATAGCATCCCCGTAGAGGACGTCCGAAAGAATTCATCAATGAAGCGGAACGCTCCATAGGATGCCATATAAAGTGGGTAAATACTGCCGGGGTTCTTGCTCTTTTTCACTCTGGGGATGAGCAGAATCAGCATCACAATATAATAGAGGATCTCGAGTTCCCTTGTTGGGAAGTGAACGTGCGTTCCCGGTATGACTAAGCCAGCGCAGCATCCAGAGACGATGCAGTTGATCCGAGCGCACATCACCGTGAAGATCATGCAAATCGTAAAAATATCAAAAACGGCTTTGATATTGCGTTTTGAAACCTTTGCGCTGATGAAATAAAGCACTGGCATAAAGAACACTCCGCCGAATAAGCTCATGTTGCCAGCATCTCCGGTTTCCAGAAACGCAAATGCTTTTACACTCAAAACACCACATACCGTATGCAGCACCGAGAATGCTATCACGGCGTACCATTTCATTTGGAGTTGCCGCCGCATCCTGTACAGCCAGAACACATTGAAGATAGTTCCCAGAAGCAGGAGCACGATCAGTGAATGCTCCTTCAGCCAGATAAATACAAGATCAAGCAATACGTACTCCTTTTCGTATTCGTATCTTCCATGGGGTATGGCGCTAAAATCACCATACCCCATGGGTCTTTTGGTTATTTGACCATCTTGCCGTCTGCACCAAAGGTATAGAAGGTGGCGGGCAGC
>UMGB01026210.1_pt1 | contig 15133 bp, 15 predicted proteins | sample 1965161 | NCBI WGS metagenome assembly UMGB01 (sample SAMEA4836060, study PRJEB28245) | human gut metagenome | biome: gut microbiome; material: fecal sample | place: Denmark | collected 2008
TGGGACGGTGAGCGGTGTGGGTACGGCTTTGAAGAAGCATAACCCTAAAATACAAGTGGTAGCCGTAGAGCCGGAGGATTCTCCGGTATTGTCAGGCGGAAAACCGGGTTCACATAAGATTCAAGGTATCGGTGCAGGCTTTATTCCCAAAAACTATAATAGTGCGGTAGTAGACGGAATTCTGCAGGTGTCCAATGATGACGCTATCCGTACCGGGCGGGAACTGGCGAAATACGAAGGCTTGTTGGTCGGGATTTCTTCGGGAGCCGCTGTCAGCGCCGCAACTCAGTTGGCGCAGTTGCCAGAGAACGAGGGTAAAAACATAGTGGTATTACTGCCTGATACGGGAGAACGCTATTTGTCGACGTTGCTTTATGCTTTTGAGGAATATCCTTTGTAGTGTCTTGTATACATTTATGAACTGAAACGGGCTGGTTAAAGGTACTTTGCAATTTATTGATAATCAATGATGTAGAATAAGGGTGTCTCAGTCGTATACTTAGATAGTCTCAGTCGTATACTGAGATACCCTAAATATACGACTGAGACACCCTAAGTATACAGGTTAGCGATAATCAAATTCCGATGTAGGGACTTTGTTGAGATTATTTCACTTCACTCGGCCTCATCCCGAACGATTTGCAACTTATTTCATCCACCTTCACTTCCCATATTTTCACATTGCGTACAGCCGGTTCGGCATAATTGCACGCATTGTCTGTATATTGTTTCATGAGCACATCGAGTATCCGGCGTTTCTCATCCATATCTTCTATGAAGCGTACTTTGCCTTTACAGATAACGCTGCGGGATTTCATGCTGTAGCTGCAAGCTATCTGTTTGTGCATATACACCAGTTCGTGCCCTTCACAAAAGTTAATGCAGACCTGCGGATGCCGTACCACCATTTCTATTTTACTTCCTTCGGGCCCCGAGTGCAGGTAGACGGTATCATTTTCCCAGGCAAAGTTCATGGGCACTACATACGGATTGCCTTCTCCGTCGGTAATCCCGACCGTACAATAAGGGCATTTACGGATAATATCTTCTATTTGCGCGCGATCTGTAATAGTAATTGTCTTCATGTATGTGTATGTAAGCTTTTATAATAATCCTGTTTTATTCAATCAGGGCAAAGTCCAGTTGCTTTTTCTCGAGGTTGGCGCGTGCCACCTTGATGGTGATAGCGTCACCGAGGCTGTACGTGCGTTTCTTCCGTCGTCCGCGCAGGCAATAGTTCTTTTCATCGAATTCGTAGTAATCATCATCGAGGTCGCGGATAGGTATCATTCCCTCACATTTATTCTCGTTCAGCTCAACGTACAGTCCCCATTCGGTAACGCCGGAAATAACACCGTCGTAAGTCTGTCCCAGACGTTCCGTCATGTATTCCACTTGTTTGTACTTGATAGAGGCGCGTTCCGCATTGGCGGCTATCTGCTCCATGCCGCTGGAATGTTCGCAGAGCGCTTCGTATTTCTGCTCGGAAACGCTTCGTCCGCCTAAATCCAGGTACTTGGTCAGCAACCGGTGCACCATCATGTCCGGATAGCGGCGGATGGGAGAGGTGAAGTGGGTATAATAGTCGAATGCCAATCCATAGTGCCCGATGTTGTGCACGGAATAGCGTGCCTTTTGCATGGCGCGGATAGATACGGTTTCGATAAGATTCTCTTCTTTCTTCCCTTGAATATCATCCAGCAGGTGGTTGATGGATTTGGACACATCCGTTTTGGTTCCGCTGGTGCGCAGCTTATAGCCGAAGCGGGCGATGAACTGTGACAGGTTATCCAGCTTCTCCGGATCCGGCAGGTCGTGAATACGATAAGGGAATACTTTCGGCTTTTTGTTTTTGGGTACACGCCCTATCTTTTCGGCCACAGTGCGGTTGGCGAGTAGCATGAACTCCTCTACCAGCTTGTTGGCGTCTTTGGATTCTTTGAAATATACGCTGACGGGCTTGCCCTTCTCATCAATCTCGAATTTCACTTCATAGCGGTCGAAGTTGATGGCGCCGGCGGCAAACCGCTTTTCGCGCAATATCTTGGCAAGCGAATCCAGTTTGAGGATTTCCTCTTTAAAATCTCCCTCTTTGGTTTCGATAATCTGTTGCGCTTCCTCGTATGTGAAGCGGCGGTCGGACTTGATAACTGTATGTACGATGCGCGAGTTCTTTACTTCTCCCTTGTCCGTCATTTCGAAGATGGCGGAATAAGCCAGTTTCTCTTCATCGGGACGCAAGGAGCAGATGAAGTTGCACAGCCGTTCGGGCAGCATCGGAATGGTGCGGTCTACGAGATAAACGGATGTCGCCCGTTTCTCCGCTTCTTTATCGATGATGCCGCCTTCCGTTACATAATGTGTCACGTCGGCAATGTGCACGCCCACTTCCCACAGGTTGTCCTTCAGTTTGCGGACGGACAGGGCATCGTCAAAGTCTTTGGCGTCTTTGGGGTCTATGGTAAAGGTGGTTATATTGCGGAAATCTTCACGTTTGGCATACTCCTCCGCGGGAATTTCGGCGGGAATCTTGTCCGCGGCTTTTTCCACGGATGCGGGATAGACATACGGCAACCCGAATTCGGCCAGGATGGCGTGCATCTCGGTGGTGTTGTCTCCGGCTTTTCCCAGGATGTCAATGACCTGACCGATGGGGTTTTTAGCCTTATCAGGCCATTCCACTACCTTGACGATGGCTTTGTCGCCTGTTTTTCCACCTTTCAGTTTCTCTTTGGGGATGAAGATGTCGTTGGCCAGCGTACGGTTTTCCGTGACAAGGAAAGCGTAGGACTTGGCAACTTCCAGTGTTCCTACGAAGGTATCGTTGGCGCGTTCCAGTATTTCGATGACTTCGCCTTCGGCTTCACGTCCGCGGCGTTTGGCATAAAAGGCGATGCGTACTTTGTCGCCTGCCATGGCGTGTGCCGAGTTGCGTTCGGCCACGAAAATGGGGTCACCGCCACCTTCGGGGATGAATGAGTTCTTTCCGTTGCTTTTGCGCTGGAAAGTACCGGTCATTTCCACGCCATGATTGTTCAGCTTGTATTTATGCTTGTCCACCTCGGTGATGTAATCGTCATCCGACAACTCGGACAGGATATCCATACACAGCATTTTCAGCGGATGCGTGGTGAGGTGCAGTTGTTCAAAAATGTATTTCAGGGACAGTACTTCGTCTTGTTTTATGTGGAAGAAGTCCAATAGCGTTTTGACGAGCTCTTTCTTCTTCATTCGCTTGCCGGCTTTTTTCTCTTTCTTTTCCTTTTTTGTCTTAGCCATAATTTGATGTCTTTTTATCTTTCTTGCAAAGTAAACAAATAAATGTATTCACTCGTTCACTCTGCCTTCAAAATCTTTCTGTCTTACTGAAATTTATAAGGGAACGACCGGTCATAATAGATTTATGTACTATATTTGCAGCGACTTAGAAGAAAGGGCATGGAAGTACGACCTGTGGATAAGGAAGAGGTTGCGAGGGAAAAAGGTATTTACCGCGTAACGATTGTGGGGAGTGTGGTGAACTTCCTGTTGCTTCTGTTTAAGTTCTTTGCGGGAATCGCGGGGCATAGCGCCGCCATGCTGGCAGATGCCGTACACTCGCTGTCGGACTTTGTTACGGACATCATCGTCATTGTCTTTGTGCGCATCTCTTCCAAGCCGGAAGATGAGGGACACGATTACGGGCATGGCAAATATGAGACTTTGGCAACCGCCATTATCGGTATTGTATTGCTTTTTGTCGGCTTTGGAATTTTCTGGAACGGCGCTTCTTCTATCTATCGGTTTCTTCACGGCGGTTCTTTGCAGGAGCCGGGAATGCTGGCATTGATAGCGGCGTTGGTGTCCATCGCCTTTAAGGAGGCGCTCTACCGCTATACGGTGTTTCGGGGAAAGAAATTGAATTCCCGGGCAGTGGTGGCCAATGCGTGGCATCACCGGAGCGACGCTCTTTCTTCCATAGGCACAGCCATAGGTATCGGCGGAGCTATTCTTTTGGGAAATCACTGGCGGGTACTCGACCCGATAGCTGCGGTTGTCGTCAGTTTCTTCATTATGAAGGTAGCCGTAAAGCTATTGATTCCTTGTGTGGATGAGTTGTTGGAGAAATCGTTGCCTGCCGATGTGGAAAATGAAATACAGCGGATTATCCTTTCCTTCCCCGGAGTAAGTTCGCCGCATCATTTGCGTACCCGCCGCATAGGCAATCATTATGCGATAGAGGTGCACGTGCGCATGGACGGCAAAATAACACTGGAAGAAGCGCACCGTACGGCGACGGCCATTGAGAATACCTTGAAAGAACAGTTTGGCGAAGGTACTCATGTGGGTATCCATGTAGAGCCGGTGAAATAGCGGGAGCAGTAATTCGTAATCATCAAAATTTGTAATAAACAAAAGTGGAGTCGGTTTTAGTAACAGGAGCAAGCGGGTTTATCGGAAGTTTCATCGTGGAAGAAGCGTTGAGGCGGGGATTTGGTGTATGGGCAGGCGTTCGTTCGTCCAGCAGCCGGGAGTATTTGCAGGATAAGAAGATACATTTTCTTGAGCTCGACTTTGCGCATCCCAACGAATTGCGCGCGCAACTTTCCGGTCATAAAGGGACTTACAGCAAGTTCGATTACATTATCCATTGCGCCGGAGCCACCAAATGCGTGGACAAGAATGACTTCGAGCGTGTGAACTATCTGCAGACCAAATACTTTGTAGATACGTTGCGTGAGCTGAACATGATTCCCCGGCAGTTTATCTTTATCAGCACCTTGAGCGTATTCGGTCCGATACGCGAAAAGACATATACTCCGATAACGGGAGAAGACACCCCTATGCCCAATACGGCTTACGGTCTTAGCAAACTGAAAGCGGAGATTTATCTGCAAAGCATACCGGGCTTCCCTTACGTCATCTATCGTCCTACGGGTGTTTACGGTCCGCGCGAGAAGGATTATTTCCTGATGGCAAAGTCCATCCGGCAGCACACGGACTTCTCCGTAGGCTTCCGCCGTCAGGATTTGACGTTTGTCTACGTCAAGGATATTGTGCAGGCCGTTTTCTTGGGAATAGAGAAACAAATATCCTGCCGCGCCTATTTTCTGGCGGACGGCAAGGTGTATCAAAGCCGTGCCTTTTCCGACTTGATACGGAAAGAATTGGGGAATCCGTTTGTAATTCGTCTGAGATGTCCGTTAATTATATTGAAAGTTGTATCTTTGCTCGCCGAATATTGGGCGAAGCGCCGGAACACTACCAGTACGCTCAATTCGGACAAGTATAGAATAATGAAACAACGCAACTGGCAGTGCGACATTACTCCGGCCGTTAAGGAACTGGGTTACAGCCCCGGATACGATTTGGAACGGGGAGTAAAGGAGACCATTGCCTGGTATAAAGATAAAGGATGGCTTTAGACTTATTCAAGAGAGTAGAAACCCGTAAAGGGCTTTTTGCGGTAGAGAAGATCACACTGATATATAATCTGTTGACTTCCATTCTCATACTGTTTCTTTTCCAAGAAATGGATCATCCGGCGCAGATGCTTGCCGACCGCGCTATGATTGCGGGCATGACGTTTCTGCTGATGTATCTTTATCGGCTTGCCCCTTGCAAGTTTTCCGCCTTTATCCGTATAGCCATCCAGATGTCGCTGCTTTCTTACTGGTATCCCGATACATTTGAGTTCAACCGTATCTTTCCCAATCTGGACCATGTTTTCGCATCGGCCGAACAATGGATATTCGGGGGGCAGCCTGCCGTATGGTTTTCTTTGCGGTTCCCTCAGATGTGGGTCAGCGAGCCGTTCAACATGGGTTACTTCTTCTATTATCCGATGATTCTTCTGGTAGTGGTGTGGTACTTCCTCTACCGTTTTGAGCTTTTTGAGAAAGTATCGTTCGTGATAGTCACCGCTTTCTTTATCTACTACCTGTTTTATATTTTCGTACCGGTGGCAGGACCGCAATTCTATTTTCCCGCTATCGGCAACGATAATGTGGCGCAGGGAATATTCCCTTCCATCGGCGATTATTTCAATCATAATCAGGAATTACTGCCCGGGCCGGGATACGAGCATGGATTTTTCTACAATCTGGTGGAGAGTTCGCAACAAGTGGGAGAGCGTCCGACGGCGGCTTTCCCCAGTTCCCATGTCGGTATGTCCACTATTCTAATGATTATGGCATGGCGGGGCAGCAGATGCCTGTTTGCTTGCCTGCTTCCTTTCTATTTGTTGCTGTGCGGAGCTACGGTGTATATTCAGGCGCATTACCTGATTGATGCTATCGTCGGCTTTTTCTCTGCCCTTGTTCTTTATGTGGCGGTAACGTGGATGTTCAAGCGGTGGTTTGCGCAGCCGATGTTCAGGTAAAAGAGGGATGAAAGTTTTCCGGTTCATGGTACGGAACGGTTTGTTTTGTTATGGGAAACAGTTTGTTTCACCGTACGGAACAGTTTGTTCCACTGTACGGAACAGTTTGTTTCCATGCGTCAAAACAGTTTGTTTTCCATAGGGAAACAGTTTGTTACATGCGCGTTTGAACACATTACAGCCACGAATATAAGCTGAAATGGACGTACTAAATTGCGTTCTGACTGCTGCCGGTTTATGTAACGGACGACTGCCGGCTTGTCAGAGAAAACAAGCCGGCTCTTTGCGTCGCTTTACAGGGATAATATCGGATTATATCAACTTCTCTATCTCTTTAAAGATACGGTACAGCTCCTCTTTGGTCTCTGCCCGCAACATGGCGATGCGTGTATCCCGGAAGTTGGGAATACCTTTGAACAAAGGACTGGCCGCCAGGTGACGGCGCACGTGCAGGATGCCCCGCCGTTCGTCCAACAGTTTTACGCTGTCTTCTACTTCCCGGCGGAGCACATTGAGCTTCCACTCCGCGCTGAGGGGTGGCATTTCTTCGCCCGTTTCCAGATAATGTTTCACTTCCTTGAATATCCAGGGACGGCCAAAGCTGGCACGGCCTATCATAATGGCATCCACTCCATAGCGGTCAAAGCACTCTTTGGCCCTTTGGGGAGTGGTGACATCGCCGTTGCCGATGACGGGAATATGCATACGGGGATTGTTCTTGACCTCACCGATCAGAGTCCAGTCCGCCTCGCCCGTATACATTTGGGCGCGGGTACGGCCGTGAATGGTAAGGGCGGCAATACCGCAGTCTTGCAGTTGCTCCGCCAAATCTACGATAATCTTGTTGCCGGCATCCCAGCCGAGACGGGTTTTTACGGTGACGGGAATCTTTACGGCATCTGCCACGGCACGGGTTATCTCCAGCATTTTGGGGATATTCTGCAACATTCCCGCTCCGGCTCCTTTGCCGGCTACACGTTTTACGGGGCAGCCGAAGTTGATGTCCAGTATGTCCGGACGCGCCTGTTCCACAATACGTGCCGCTTCTACCATTGTATCCGTATCTTTACCGTATATCTGTATGGCTACGGGGCGTTCTTCGTCACTGATGTTCAGTTTCTGCTCGGTCTTGCTGACGGAGCGTATCAGTGCGTCGCTCGACACGAACTCGGTGTATACCATATCCGCTCCGAAACCTTTGCACATCAGGCGGAAAGCCGGGTCGGTCACGTCCTCCATGGGGGCAAGCAATACGGGGTACTTGCCGAGGTCTATATCTTTAATCTTCATAATCTAACTGAATTTACCTGCAAAAGTACGGAAAAAAGCCTACCTTTGCGACAAAGTTTATAGTCTTAATTCTTAATTAATACTTATGCCCTCTATCAGTGATTTTGAAATTATGGCGCCGGTAGGCTCGCGCGAATCTCTGGCGGCCGCTATCCAGGCAGGTGCGGACTCTGTTTATTTCGGTATCGAGAATCTGAATATGCGTGCCCGTTCGGCGAATACGTTTACAATAGATGACCTGCGCGAGATAGCCCGTACCTGCGATGAGCACGGTATGAAAAGCTATCTTACGGTGAATACCATTATCTATGATAATGACATTCCTCTGATGCGTACCATTGTGGATGCGGCCAAAGCGGCGGGTATTTCGGCGGTGATTGCGGCCGATGTGGCGGTGATGAGCTATGCCCGGCAGATAGGTCAGGAAGTGCATTTGTCTACGCAGCTGAATATCTCAAATGTGGAGGCTTTGCGTTTCTATGCCCAGTTTGCCGATGTAGTGGTGCTGGCACGTGAGCTGAACCTGGAACAGGTGGCGGAAATCTACCGCCATATCTGCGAAGAGAATATCTGCGGTCCGGGCGGTGAACGGATACGTATCGAGATGTTCTGTCATGGCGCTTTGTGCATGGCGGTATCGGGCAAGTGCTACCTCTCGCTGCACGAGATGAACCATTCTGCCAACCGGGGAGCGTGTATGCAGGTGTGCCGCCGTTCCTATACGGTGCGCGACAAGGAGACGGATGTGGAACTGGATATTGACAACCAATATATTATGTCGCCTAAAGACCTGAAAACCATCCATTTCATGAACAAGATGCTGGATGCGGGCGTGCGTGTGTTTAAGATTGAGGGACGTGCCCGCGGTCCCGAGTATGTGCGCACCGTGGTGGAATGTTATAAAGAAGCTATTCGCTCTTATGTGGACGGTACGTTCACCGATGAGAAGATAGCGGTTTGGGATGAGCGTCTGAAAACCGTCTTTAATCGCGGCTTCTGGGATGGCTATTACTTGGGGCAACGCTTGGGCGAATGGACCCGGAATTATGGTTCCGCAGCTACCGAACGTAAGATTTATGTCGGCAAGGGTATCCGGTATTTTTCAAATATCGGTGTGGCGGAGTTCTTGGTGGAAGCCGCCGAAATCAGCGTTGGCGACAAGCTACTGATAACGGGACCGACCACGGGAGCCGTCTTTACCACGTTGGAAGAAGCGCGTGTGGATTTGAAACCCGTACAGACCGTGAAGAAAGGACAGCACTTCTCGATGAAAGCGGATAAAATACGTCCCAGTGACAAACTCTACAAACTGGTTTCCGTGGAAGAGCTCAAGAGGTTTAAAGGCTTGGACATAGAGAATAAACGCGGTTGACCCTTAAACGGCGAATCGTAAATTATTAAATAGTAAATACCATAATGGACTATATTTATGAACTGAAGATGAAGGTACGCGACTATGAATGCGATCTTCAGGGTATTGTCAACAACGCCAACTATCAGCACTATCTGGAACATACGCGGCACGAGTTCTTGTCGAGCACGGGTGTCAGCTTTGCCGCACTCCACGAACAGGGAGTAGACCCGGTGGTGGCACGAATCAATATGGCATTCAAAACGCCGTTGAAGAGCGGTGACGAATTCGTGTCGAAACTGGCGATGAAGAAGGAAGGTATCAAGTATGTGTTCTATCAGGATATCTTCAGGGCAAGTGATAATAAGGTAGCCATTAAGGCGGTGGTTGAAACGGTATGTGTGGTGAACGGACGTTTAAGCGACAGCGAATTATTCGACAACGTCTTTGCCCCTTACCTCGACCATGAATAACGACGAACGTCTTTGCTGTATAGCTCTTACGCTTTGCCCCGGTATAGGACATATCGGGGCAAAGCGTTTAATGGACGGCATAGGCAGTGCCGTTGATGTTTTCGGGCGGCGTAAAGAGTTGCCGGAGCTTCTGCCCGGTGTGAATCCTTCCATCATTACGGCTCTTGATTGTCCTGCCGCTTTTCTTCGCGCCGAGCGCGAAATGGAATTTGTGGAAAAGAACCGCCTGACCTGCCTTACTTTGCAGGATGAGGCCTACCCTTCCCGCCTGCGGGAGTGTGAGGATGCTCCGATTGTCCTGTTCTTCAAGGGAAACGTTGATTTTAATCGTTTACATGTCATCAATATGGTAGGTACGCGTCGTGCAACGGAGTACGGCAAACAGTTTTGTGCGGACTTCGTACACGATTTGTCTGTACTTCTTCCCGATGTTCTGATAGTGAGCGGCCTTGCTTACGGCATTGATATTCATGCGCATCGTGCCGCACTTGCCGATAATATTTCCACTGTTGCCGTTCTGGCGCATGGCTTGGACCGTATTTACCCCTTTGTACATCGTAAAACGGCTGTCGATATGCTGGCAAATGGCGGTTTGCTTACCGAGTTTCTCACAGAAACTAATCCGGGCAAGCATAACTTCGTCAGCCGTAACCGCATTGTGGCAGGTATGTGCGACGCGACGATTGTAGTGGAATCCGCCGCTAAAGGCGGTTCTTTGATTACGGCGGATTTAGCCGACGGTTACCATCGCGATTGCTTTGCCGTACCCGGACGGGTGACGGATGCCGCTTCCATCGGTTGTAACCGGTTGATACGGGATAATAAGGCGGCGCTTGTGCAAACTGCCGGGGAATTTGTAAAAACAATGGGGTGGGGCGGTACGGAGCCGTCATCCAAGGCGGAGGGTATTCAGCGCAATCTGTTTCCGGAATTGACGGATGAGGAGGGGACGATAGTGCGTATACTGGCTCGTCAAGGAGATTTGCATATCAATGCGCTTGTAGTAGAAGCGGATATACCTGTGAACCGTATGAGTGCGCTGCTTTTTGAACTGGAGATGAAAGGAGTGGTAAAGACGCTGGTCGGAGGGATGTATCACTTATTGGCATAAAAAAAGGAGTACCGCTGTACTCCAACCTTTGTTAACCTTAAATCTAATACTATGAAAAAAATCACATGACAAATGTATGGTTTCTTCATATATCTTCCAAACATTTACTCTTTTCCTGAATTTCTTTTAGTTTTCTTTTACGAATATTTACTGTTTCCGTACACGCTTGGACATCTTGACTTAAATAGAGTATATATACTGACTATATGATAACAATCCGATGGGCGGAGTCTGTTGCTTTTACCCTTCGTGGAATATTCCGGACGTTTGCCTGTATCGGGGGGTACATAAGTTGCAAAAAGTTTCCAATCGTTTCACAGAACCTTCCAGCGTGTTCAATGAGCTGGCCTTTCTGTATTTTCTTTAATTTTAATGCTTTACTTTTGGCTTTATACAACGCAAAGTTATGGTGAACCGTATCAATATAGTTATTCTTATCATGCTCTTTTTTTTACCGGTGGGAAGAGTGTTTGCGCGGGCTGATACTTTGAAAGTTGTAAGTAATGCAGTACGGGAACCGGTTATGCTGCCGGGCGAGTGGGGAGAGGTTTATCGGTGGGTGATTGCCGATGAGAATGTGCCGGATAAGGAAGAGGTGTTGATGCTGATTCGATATCATTATGGAAGTTTTGACAGATTGGCGGAACTATTGCGCTATTTGAACGGCGGCAAGGCCTATACATATTTATTGCAGTTTGTTTTTCCACGGATAGGCAGATATACGATAAAGCCTAAGGAGCTTCCCGTCGCTGCGATGCGGGTGCCGGAGCGGATATTGCCGATGGCATATATTGATGCCGGAGTGCTTGTTCCGGCTGTGTTGATGGAGAAAGAGGGAAGAGCGGATTCATCGCGTAGGGTTATCGTGGCTCTGAAGAATAATATATTATACGATTTGGCTTTGGCTCCTAATATAGAGGTAGAGCTTTCGATAGGAAAGAGGTGGTCTTTGAATACTGAATATAAATGCCTGTGGTGGTTGAACGGCCGACATGACTTCTGCTATCAACTTCTTTCGGGAGGTATGGAAGCACGCTATTGGTTGGGTGACAGAAAGATGCGTGATAGGCTGACGGGGCATTTCTTAGGTATATATACCGAAGGTGGTGTATATGACTTTCAACTGAAAGAGGAGAATGGCATTCGTGGCAGGTATTATACGGCTTCGGGGTTGACTTACGGATATGCGCGCCGACTGACCGGGCATCTTGCCATCGAGTGTAGTTTGGGAATAGGCTGTTTAGCAACCGGGTATCGTAAATATACCTCTTATAAAGGAGATTTAGTCTGGACTAATGGCGGGCACTATCATTTCATCGGCCCTACAAAGGCGAAAGTGTCTTTGGTGTGGCGTATAACGGCAGGACAATGAAAGTGGTAGGCGGTATCAGATATAGTGCGCTCATGCTTCTGCCCTGTCTGTTGACAATGCTGTCGGGATGTGGTTTTAGGGAGGTTCTGGATGATTATCCTGTCAGCGGTGTACGGATAGTATTGGATTGGGTGGATGTGGCGGAGAACTTGCCGAAGACCATGCGGGTAATATTTTATCCGAAAGACACCGAAGGACGGAAAGTAGAGGGTTATCTGCCGACTGCCGGAGGAGAAATGAAAGTGCCGCCCGGCAATTATACGGTGGTAGTTTATAATTATAATACGGAAAGTGTCTGTATAGAGAACGATGAAAGTTACGAGACTATCAAAGCGTATACGGAACAGTGCATTGGTATGGATGTCGGGGAGGATATGGTTTGGTCACCGGATGATTTTTATGTTGTGGCGTTGGATGATGTGGAGATAGTGAAGAGTGAAACGGCTATTGTGATGAATTTGAAACCGGAACGAGTGGTAAGCAGTTATTCGTTTGCCATCAAAGTGGATGGTGTGGAAAATATTTCGGCTATTGTGTGCCATGTTAGCGGATTGAATGGCGGTTATTTTCTTGGTAAAAGAATGTGCATACCCGCGGAAGCTCCCGTTTGTGTGGAGACTGATTGTAAAAATGGAGTGTTATGGGGACATTTCTCGCATTTCATGCTTCCGAAAAGTGCCGATACACGTGCCGATAACCCGGTGGTGCTGACCATTAGGATTATCAAGGTGGATAAACAGGTACAAGAGGTGCGGGTTGATATCGAAGACCTGATAGAGACTGCGGCTTCCAATGAGGGGGAGGAAACACCGCCTGCTCCTGATAGGGAAGTATATATTGAAGTACCTGTTCCCGACGGACAGATTACGGTGGAAGTGGATAAGGACGAAAATGGAAATGGCGGTATTGACGGTGATATAGGCAATTGGGATGATGAAACCAATGTGGATATTATTGTGTAGAAACAAGATAAGCAATTAATATATTAACTAAAAACAAATGGTTATGAGAAAGATTTTATTGGTGGCCTTAGCCGCAGCAGCAATGGTAAGTTGCTCTGAAAATGAAGAGTTTGAGAATGGAAGTACGGCAAACCGGATTCAATTCGGGACAGTAGTGAAGACCGGAACAAAAGCGTTGGTAACTACTACGGAGAATTTCAGCACGTTTACCGTAAGCGCTTATAAAACAACAGATGTAATGGGGCCGACCGTACAGCTGAGTACAGGTTTTATGGATGATGTAGAAGTAACTAAACCGTCTGCGGAATGGCAATATGCCGGAAATTACTATTGGCCGATTTCCGGTAAATTGCAATTCTTCGCTACTTCACCGGCACAAACCTTGGATATTATTACCGCTGCGGGTTATCCGAATTTTGACTATACGGTAAAAGCCGTTGCCGACCAAGAAGATTTGGTTGCCGCCAATGTCATAGACCAAGTAAAGTCTGAATCGGCTATTTCTCTCCCTTTCCAACATCTTTTAACGCAGGTGAATTTCACAATTAAAGGAGAGGTCGCCGATTTTATTTATACCGTATCGAAATTGGTGATTAAAGGTGCGAAGGATAAGGCTGCCTTTACTTTTGACGGAAGCAGTACCGTAGGTGCTTGGAGTAATTTGGCTGCGTCTGCTTCAGGTGTGACATACGAATATGCAGGCAGCCCCGTATCGGTTACTCCGACTACTGCCGAGCCTGATGCATCTGCGGCTTTTGAGACTTCCGGCAATGCCTTGTTTATGTTGATGCCTCAAGACGACTTAACGGGCGTGACCTTAGATGTTACCTACACTGCCGCACCGAAAGACAAATCAAGTGAATATACCTGGAATGATACTAAGGTCGTTACCCTTACAGGCAGCTGGGGAATGGGTAAGAACATTCGTTATACGTTAACATTGACAAATAACGCTACTCCTATCAAGTTTACTCCGAAGGTTGATACATGGACGGATGCAACCGGTACATTCACCGGGTTATAAAACCTTGATATAAAAGTTCTGTTTTATTTTCATCATACTTTAGTTTTTCCCCGAAAGCTTCTTTCAAAGTTTTCGGGGAATATTTTTTTTGTTGGCTGTTTATGGTTATTTTTGCCAAAGCAAACAAACCAAACATCCTACCTGTCATGTATGACTCTTCCGCTTGTGGAGCGGGTAACGCTGACTGTCTGAAATGTCCCAAGGCCGTGGACAATCTCATTCTATTTGCTTCTCACAGTAGGGGATTTCACTTTATTGTGCCCAGATGCGACAACAATATCATTATGTTTCTTTTGAAGGGAGAAGCCCTTATCAATAGTAAAGAATACGCAGGTGTGACATTGCATGCGGGTGAATTTATTCTTCAAGCTGTCGGTTCGAAGTACGAGGTGCTTGCTATGACGGATGTTGAGTGTGTATGCTATCGTTTTTCCCGGCCGGAGTCCTTTTGTGAGGGACGCTATCGGCATATCGTAAAGGACGTGGTTCCACCTCTTATCTTCTTTCCGTTGACAATCTGTTCCGAACTGAACTTCTTCTTAGAGGCTTCGAAGTCTTATTTGGCCGGGGAGAAGATTTGCAGGGAGTTACTGCAATTTAAGCAGAAAGAACTTGCTTTCATTTTGTGGCATTACTATTCGGATTATGAACTTTCCATGTTGGTGCACTCGTTATCGGAATACACTGATAGTTTTCAGTATTTTGTGCTTAAGAATTATGATAAGGTCAAGACTGTTGAAGAATTTGCCGAATTAGGCGGATATACGGCTACGACTTTCCGCCGTATATTTACTTCTGTATTCCACCAGCCTGTGTATGAGTGGATGCAGGAACGGAGAAAAGAAGGTATTCTTTATGAACTTCGGCATACGGACTTTACGATTTCTGAGATTTGTTATAAGTATGGCTTTGAATCTTTGCCTCATTTCTCTAATTTCTGTAAGAAGAATTTTGGATTGTCTCCTCGCAGCTTAAGGAAAGAGGCTGGGAGTTCATCGCTCTCTGCGGCTCAAAGTTCTGAGCCTCTTTCTGTTTAGACTTGCTTTTCTGCCTGGATATAAACTGCTTCCGTTAATTCTTAAATAAAAGAACTCCTCTACCGGTTGCCCGATAGAAGAGTTCTTTGTGATATTAATCAAATGTAGAAAGTACGGTTAGTCTTTCAGTTTTGCAATGATGAAGTCGCGGT
>UMGB01023288.1_pt1 | contig 14965 bp, 14 predicted proteins | sample 1965161 | NCBI WGS metagenome assembly UMGB01 (sample SAMEA4836060, study PRJEB28245) | human gut metagenome | biome: gut microbiome; material: fecal sample | place: Denmark | collected 2008
GAACCTTCGGCGGAAGCGAGTCCCGCCGAAGGAGATTTGAGACATTATAAGGATCTTGCCTTATCTCTGACTGAGAAACTCCGGGAGGATTTACTCCACCCCGCGGGCGCGATCCTCGGCGAACTGCTTCTTCCAGGCCTCGAACGTCCCTGCCTCAAGCGAGTCGCGCATCTCCTGCATGATCTGAAGGTAGAAGGAGAGGTTGTGGATCGTGTTGAGGCGCGCGCCGAGGATCTCGCCTACCTTGTGGAGATGATGCAGATAGGCGCGCGTGAAGTTGCGACACGTGTAGCAGTTGCAGCTCGGATCAAGCGGACGCAGATCGTTGCGGTAACGGCTGTTCTTGAGCTTCACGTCGCCGAAACGGGTGAAGAGCCAGCCGTTGCGCGCATTGCGGGTGGGCATCACGCAGTCGAACATGTCGATGCCCTGGGAGACGCCGGCCACGAGGTCCTCGGGCGTGCCCACGCCCATCAGGTAGCGCGGACGGTCGTCGGGGAGCTTGTGCACGATGTGGTCCATGATGCGGAGCATGTCCTCCTTGGGCTCGCCGACGGAAAGGCCGCCCACGGCATAGCCGTGGAAGCCGATGTCCTTGAGGCCCTCGAGCGACTCCTCACGCAGGTGCTCGAACATGCCGCCCTGGACGATGCCGAAGAGTGCGTTCGGGTTCTCGAGACGATCGAACTCGTCACGCGAGCGCTTCGCCCAGCGAAGGCTCATGCGCATCGACTTGGCGGCCTCGAGCTCGGTGGCGGGACGGTCGCCGATCTTGTAGGGCGTGCACTCGTCGAGCACCATCACCACGTCGGAGTTGAGCACGCGCTGGATCTTCATCGACACTTCGGGCGACAGGAAGAGCTTGTCGCCGTTGATCGGATTGCTGAACTTCACGCCTTCCTCGGTGATCTTCCTCAGTTCGCCAAGGCTGAAGACCTGAAAGCCGCCCGAGTCGGTCAGGATGGGCTTGTCCCACTGCATGAAGTCGTGAAGACCGTTGTGGGCCCCAATCACCTCGAGCCCGGGACGCAGCCACAGGTGGAAGGTGTTGCCGAGGATGATCTGGGAGCCGATCTCCTTGAGTTCATAGGGCGCCATCGCCTTCACGGAACCGTAGGTGCCGACCGGCATGAAGATCGGCGTCTGAACGACGCCGTGATTGAGCGTCAGTTCGCCGCGACGGGCTCTGCCGCACGTCGCCTTGACCTTGAAATCAAAAGCCATGTTTCTCTTGTGTCCTTGTCTTGTGTACAGGTCCTGCTGGCCGGATCAGCCTGCAAGACGGGCGTTTTCGATGAAGCATGCGTCGCCGTAGCTGAAGAAGCGGTACTTCTCCTCAACGGCATGGCGGTAGGCCTCCAGAATGCGCTCGCGGCCCGCAAGGGCGGAGACCAGCATGACGAGCGTCGACTTCGGAAGATGGAAGTTCGTGATGAGCGCGTCGATGATGCGGAAGCGATAGCCGGGCATGATGAAGAGCGAGGTGTCGCGGGCGCCCGCGGCCACGTGCCCGACGGCGTCGGCCGCGCTCTCGATCGTGCGCAGCGACGTCGTGCCGACGGCGATCACGCGGCGGCCCTCGGCCTTCGCACGATTGATGCGCGCGGCCACGTCCTCGGGCATGTTGAACCATTCCGAATGCATCTGGTGTTCAGAAAGATTCTCGACGCGAACGGGCTGAAAGGTCCCCGCGCCGACGTGAAGCGTGACATACTCGATGTCGACCCCCTTGGCCGCAAGCCTGCCGAGAAGATCCTCGGTGAAGTGAAGGCCAGCCGTTGGAGCGGCCACGGCGCCGGGATAGCGGGCATAGACCGTCTGATAGCGGCTCTCGTCGGACTTCTGCGCCGCATGCGTGATGTAGGGAGGAAGCGGAACGCGACCGAACGCCTCGAGAACGTCGAGTACGGGACGCTCGAACTCAAGTTCGAAGAACTGGCCCTGACGGCCCGTCACCATGACGGGCTCCTCGATGCCGTCGGCCTCGAAGTAGAGGACAGTGCCCGGCTTCGGGGACTTGCTGGCGCGAACCATGGAGATAGCGGTGCGCTCGCCCGTGACGCGCTCAATCAGGGCCTCGACGTTGCCGCCCGTGGCCTTGCGGCCGAGCAGGCGGGCCTTGATGACCTTGGTGTTGTTGGCGACAAGCAGGTCGCCTTCGTGAAGAAAGCCCTCGATGTCCGTGAACGTGCAGTCCTCGATCACGTCCTTCGTGATGTGCAGAAGACGAGATGCAGTGCGGTTTTCAAGGGGATACTGGGCGATGAGCTCCGGCGGGAGCTCGAAATCGAAATCGGATAAGTGCTGTTCTTGCATGGCTTGACAGGCCAGTGGGAATTTGAGAAAAGCGGCATTCTACCCGCTTTGCCCGCGACTGTCTCGACAAAGACGCCTGACTTTGCACCTCGTTGCGAAGAAGCCCCTTCGAGGCTCATTCGTCAGAGCTCATTCGCCCGCGAGCATCAGATCGGGAATCAGCAGGCTTCCCGATCGACGCACGCCCGTGTCGTGTTCGTCGGCTCCGATCGCCTCGATCGTCTTCATCATCGTGAGAATGTTCGAGGCAATGGTCACCCCTTCGACGGGGGCGACGATCCGCCCGTTCTCGACCCAGAAGCCCGAGGCTCCCCTCGAATAGTCTCCCGAGACCGCGTTGAGCCCCTGCCCGATCAGCTCCGTCACGAGGAATCCCGTGCCAAGGCGCTCGAGCATCGCCCGCCTCGTGTCCTCAGGTCGAGTCTCGGTGCTGGAAAGCCTCAGGTTGTAGGCTCCGCCGAGATTTCCCGTCGTCCTCATTCCGAGCCTTCGGGCGGAGTAGCTGGAGAGGAAGATCCCCTCAATCCGTCCGTCCGACACGATCATGCGTCTTCGTCCCGCGCACCCTTCGTCGTCGAAGACTCCGGAACCGAGCGCCCTCATGAGATAGGGATCCTCCTCCACGGAGACATGAGCAGGAAGAATCCGCTCGCCAAGCCTTCCCTCGAGACAGCTCGCATGCCTGTACCAGGCGCGCCCGTTGAGGAGTTCTTCAAGAATGTCCAGAAGTCCCGTCGCCACGGGCGCATCAAAGAGCACCCGCGCACGACGGCTCGACAGCGGCCTTGCGCCAAGGCGAGCGACCGTGCGCCCGGCAGCCGTGCGTCCGAGCTCGGCGGGGTCCAGAAGATCCTCGACGGCGCGCCCCTGCGTCCACCAGCCGTCGCGCTGCATGCCGGAGTCGTCCTCGGCAATGGGCGCAGCGTCCATGTCGTGACGCGAATACCTGTAGCCAGCGCAGAACCCGAGCGAATTGGCCAGCGTGAACTCCCCCGACGAGGTCGAGAAGTTCGTGCCATCGGAGTTGACGATCCGCTCGTCCGCCTCGAAGACGGCCTCCTCTACGGCCGAGGCTAGCCTTACGGCCTCCTGGACGCCTCCCTCGAACGGATGCCAGAGCGACAGGTCACGCATGTCGGCCTGCAGATCCTCCGCCTCGGGAAGTCCCGCAGCAGGGTCCTCCGCCGAGACGCGGGCGATGTCGACGGCGGCCTGCACGGCCGCCTCGAGCGAGCGTTCGGAAAAGTCCGCCGTGCTTGCGCAGCCTTTTCGCCCTCCGATCCACGCGTTGAGCGTCAGGACACGCTCCTCGGTGTGCTCTACGGCGTCGACCTCCCCCATGCGCACCGTCACGCTCAGCCCCTTGTCGTGGCTCACCTCGGCGCTTGCGCAGTCCGCCCCCAGCGACTTCGAACGCTCCACCGTCCATCGGGCGAGCTCCTCCGTGCGCATTTCGACTTCATCCTGCATTTTCACTCTCCTTCCTCCGCCTTCACGGGCCTTCGGACATCCGACGTCCTGCCCGCGATCCCGCTATCATAAGGGTTTTGATGACTTTTTAACGCAAGAGCTTTGCCATGCGCCAGGAACAGATCTACGAAGACGACGTTGACGAAAACGGCTACCGCGGCCCCTCCAAATCCCAGCTCAAGCGCGAGCAGAACGCGCTCCAGGATCTCGGACGCGAGATGACGAAGCTCGGCGACGAGCAGCTCAAGCGCATCGGCCTTCCCGACGAGGTTCTCGTGGAAATCGTCGAATTCCGCCGCATGAGAAGCTTCGGCGCGCAGCGACGCCAGCTCCAGCTCATCGGCAAGAAGATGCGCAACATGGATCCCGTCGCCGTTCGCGAAGCGATCGACCGCGTCACGGGCGAATCCCGCGCCGCCGTCGCCCTGCTTCACCGCTGCGAGACGCTGCGCGACCAAATGCTTGCAGGCGACGAAGCGCTCACCAAATTCATCAGCGAGCATCCCGAAGCCGACATCCCGCGCCTTCGCACGCTTGTGCGTGCAGCTCGCAAGGAGCGCGAGGCACAGAAGCCGCCCAAGAGCGCCCGCGAGCTCTACCGCTACCTTCATGATCTTCTCGAAGAGCCCATCAGCCTCTTCGCCGAAGACGACGAGAACGAAGAATAACCATCAGGCCAAAGGACGATTTCGATGAAGCCGCCTCGCAAAAGTGAAAACGAACTGATTCTGGGCCTCGTGTCCGTGTCTGACCGCGCCAGCAAGGGCGTCTATGACGACCGCGGCATTCCCGAGCTCGAAGCCTGGTGCAGGAAGGCCATCATCAACCCGATGGCCGTGCACAAGCGCCTCATCCCCGACGAGCGCTTCGAGATCGAGAAAACGTTGCGCGAGCTCGTCGACATCATCGGCTGCGACCTCGTCCTCACGACGGGCGGAACGGGCCCCTCGCGCCGCGACGTCACGCCCGAAGCGACGCTTGCCGTCGGTACGCGCGAGATGCCGGGCTTCGGCGAACAGATGCGAGCGATCTCAGGCCACTTCGTCCCGACCGCCATTCTGTCGCGCCAGACGGCCGTGCTTCGCGAAACGCCCGATCATGCGGCGCTCATCATCAATCTTCCCGGCCAGCCAAAGGCCATTGCTGAAACGCTTGAGGGCCTCAGGGGCAAGGACGGCAAGTCCGTCGTCAACGGCATCTTTGCAGCCGTGCCCTACTGCATCGACCTCATCGGCGGTCCCTACGTCGAGACCCGCGAGGAAGTCGTCAGGGCCTTCCGCCCCAAGAGCGCTCAGCGCCTGAAGCCCGCAGAGGAGAAGCAGGCCGAACCGGTCCAACCCTCCCAACCCGCCAAGCCTGCGGAACCCGCCGTCAAGCCCTTCGATCCGAAGGACATCCTGATGGTCTCCCCGCGGCGCGCACAGAATGCGCCTGAAGCCGCCGTCATCTGGCTCCACGGCATGGGCGTCGACAACAACGACTTCGCGCCCTTCCCTGACGAGATCCTTGACTTCGGCGGTCCCGTCTGCCGATTCATTCTGCCCAACGCCCCCGTGCGTGAAATCTCCGCGCATCCGGGCTATCCGCTCCGCGCCTGGTACGACGTGCGCTCGGACAAGATCGACGACAACGAGGACCGTGCAGGCATCAGGGAAACCGCAGCCCGCATCAGTCTTCTCATCACGGACGTCGAAAAGGCGGGCATCCCCCGCAGCCGCATCTTCCTCGGAGGCTTCTCTCAGGGCGCGGCCGCCGCACTCTACGCGGGACTTCGTGAAGAAGAACCTGTCGCGGGCATCGTGGCCCTTTCGGGCTACCTGCCGCTCGCGGGCACTCTGTTCTCAGAAATCACGCCCGCCGGCCGCAAGACGCCCGTCTTCATGGCGCACGGTCTCTTCGACTCCGTCATTTCGCCACTGACCGCCAAGCGCAGTGCTCAGGTCATTCAGGAGATCAACCCCGACTTCCGCTGGCTTCCGTTCGACATGGACCACGAAATCTGTCAGGACGAGCTCGCGGCGCTGGCACAGTTCCTCCGCCAGCATCTCTGAGACAGGACCCAACTCTCATTACGCAAAGCCTGTGCGGACTTCCGCGCAGGCTTTGCCGCTTGCAGGATAAAAGAAAAGGCCGGTGCAACGACTGCATCGACCTTAGCTTTTGATGGTCCAGAGAGGGGACCGGAAGCCGTTGTAAGACAGAGACAATTTTTAACTTTCTCAAAAATACCCCGTAAAACACCCCAATAAATTTTTTGCTAGGGGTATTTGAGGGCCGCCGCCTCTCTATCACCTCCCCAGTTTAACGCCGCCTTTCACTCCATGGCCGACGTCATGCCCTGCCGGCCTCTCACTCTCTCCGGCTCCTATCGCTCATCAAGCTCCCGGCGCTCATCGTCATCAATGCCGAAAGAGAGAGAGACGCCCGAAAGCACGAACCAGTAGCAGGCCCCGGCGGCACCTCCTACGCCTTAATGGCCGGTCAAACCGTCAGGCCATGGATACAGGTACCATTCATTAACCGATACATAAAAAATGCCTCTCAGCTATCAAGCCGAGAGGCGCCACTTTTTACCCCCCTATACCCTAGGTCTTTGTCATTTTTGCGGTTTATCCGGTTTATCGGTTTAGGAGCCTGTGGCACAGGCGTTTCGGGGGCACCCTCTGTTTTTCACCCGGTTTATCGGGTTTTCAGACTGTGCCACAGGCGTTTCCACGCTCCTCCTCATGGCTTTTTTGCGCATTTCATAAACCGCACCCTTTGAAAAATAGGTTTCGGCTAGGAAATCCGCCACCTTCGCCGAGTATGAACCCTCACGAATAAAAATGTACCTTCCGTGGATAGGAATACCGAGAAAGGTATCAGCGCTGCCGTTATGCTGGAATTTTCGGCCATTGTTGGAAAGCAAATATCCCATGGTCATCATTGCCCGCCCGATTTCCGCAGCATTCCGGCCGCACGCCTTTTTCCATCCTTCGCCCGTCATGAGCACCAGCGCGGGAGCCCCGCGCCCCTCCCCGCCATCTACCGGCATATCTGAGACCACATCCCCATAGAATGGCGTTGTGTATTTGGCCTCAGTCCTGCCGCCGTCCGGCATGTGATAGGAGAAGTTCTCCGGATAGGAGTCAATGAGCTGGAAGGGTATTTCACAAAGACGCAAGGCCCGATCCTCGCTCGTTTCAAAGTCCGCAAGGAATGACCGGAAGCACGCGACGGCATACCGTGACGCCTCACCCCGATCCCATGGAAGGACGCCGAAGGCTGCAGCCAGCTCCCCGGCTGCCGCCACAAGCGCGAAGCGTTTTGCTACTCGCCGGGTTTGAGAGGAAAGGACATCCGCCCCGTTGGACTCAATCCATTCTTTCATCATTCGACGCAACTCCTCGGACATGCGCTCGGCCCCGCCGAGAGACTGGACGCGCTCCACCAACCTAGTCAGGAAGGCCGGGCCTGCCGTGCCATAGACGCGGGCCGCATTGTGTGCGAACGACTCCGCCAACGCCTCCGGCGTCATGCCCTGCGGAACAGTCTCAAACACGCCGAAGGCGCCTCCCTCCGGCACCGCCGGAATGTTCGCCATTCTGACATTGGCCCCAGTGGCAACCTCTTTGCCATATTGAGCCGCAAGCTCATCGGCCGTCAGCTCCCCGGTACTCGCGTAAAGCGTGCGCCACGTCAGCGGCTTTTGAGCCTTCAAGCCGCGCGTTTGTCTGCGCTTTCCTGCGCCGTTTGCAAGCATGTACAACGCCTGCTCGACGCTTCTCTCGGCCTGTTTCAGCTCATCAAGGATCAACGGCAAATCGGTATGGGCGGCTGCCACGGCTTCCAAGCCGTTATCGGTAGACCTCCACGAAGCCAGTTCCCCGCAGCCCTCCACGGCCTGCGCCCACACGGAGCACAACGCTTTCATGGCCGTAGATTTGCCTTGAGAGGATTTCCCCACGAAGTGAAAGCCGCCACTGCCTTCATCAGTGAAGGCCAGCAACGGGGCCGCAAACGCTATGCAGATAGCGAAGGCAATACGGGACGAATGCCGGGCATCCATGCCAATGGTTGCTTTCCACTCCTCAAGCGTCCCCGCCTGCGAATACATGGGCGCTCCGGTATCGTCGCCCGGCGGCTCCACCTTCACGCCGTCAGAAGGAATGCCGACGGCCCCGGCAGGCAGAACAAACATGCCTCCCCGCTCGAACCATCCGTATGAATCTGCCGCAGTGAATTGATCCCTCACCGGCGCATTCAACAGGAAGTCAACCAGCTGCGCATTGCCGCCCTGTTGAGTCACGCTATAGAGCGGCAAGCCGTCATCTAGAAGGCGCTTGCAGACCGCTCCGGGATTGCCGCCAATGTCCGATAGGTCAAGCATGAGCCTATGCATGACGCCGCGCCTATCCTTGAATCGGACTAGACGCTTGAAGCCCTTCCCGTCACGGTTGCACCCTTCGGACACGACTTCAATCCACCCGCAGACCGGGGCCGGGGCCCTGTCGCCAACAGCCGCCCGAAGGCCGCCGGAGCCGGCGAAAAACGTAGTGCCCTTCGGAGACTTAAAAAACCGTTCGCTAGTCACGGGATCAATGCTCCAGCCGGGTACAATGTCATCAACAGGGTTTGGAAATTTTTCCGCTTCGCAGGCCGCATTCGTTTGAGTGTCGGCCTGATTTTTTTCGTTCGGCTTCACGGCAAATCTCCCGTAGCTACGTAGTAATCATTCCAATCGGTCGGGGCCTTATCCGTCCCCGTCCTTTCCTTGAATGCCTCAAGCAATTCGCCGGAGAAGGTCGGAAGCTCAAGCCTGCCGCCGCAAGCTCCGGCCGCTTTCCGGGCATCCTTCTCACCATTGCCCACATCAGAGAAAACGACGAATTGCCGTCCGGGCCAATGCCGGGCAAACCATCCCGCAACGCGCGGCATGTTCCCGCAGCTCATAGCAGCTACGCATGGAATGCCCCGCACGAGATCAATGCTTAACGCCGTGGCCACGCCCTCAGCAATGCCGATAGTCATGGACTCCCCAATGAGGCGGGTAGACCACCACGCCCCCGCCGTCGGGACCTTCGGTAGGAAGGACTTGTGACCAACGGCATCAATAAATTCGAGCGTCCCTAACTGCCCGTCATTCCACATAGGCACCACCAGCACGCGGCCCGTCATCGGGTGCCATTCAGGGGAGCGGTATCCAATGCGATGGAAGCCGAAGGCAGTGCGATACCCCCTATCGGCTAGAACGGCATTCACAACAGCCACGTCAGCCTCATACATGGGCCCGACGGGCCTCACACGCTTTCGCGTCAGGTAGGGATGATCGTCAACACGGGCCGAAGCCTTAAGGATCAATTCCGCCGTGTAACGGCCTTCAGCGGCCCGCACCTTCTCGGCCTCAGCTTCAGTCGCCTCGGCAATCTCTCGTTGGTACTGGAGACGCCGCTTCTCAATCGCCGAAAGGCGCCTACCGGCATCCTCTCGCCATACGGCCATCAATGAGGATTTGAAATTGAATACCCTGCCGCCGCGTCCGTCACTGTGAAAGCTCACACGACCGGCATCATTGCGACCGCCTCCCAGCACGCTAGCCGGGATGTAATGGCTACCGCTTCTCGCGTTCGGAAGGCGGGATGCGTCGACCTCCACGGCCTGCGCCGCCTCAGCCAATGACGGGAAGAAAAATCCCGGCCCGCCTACCCGTTCAAACTGTCCGGAATGATTAATCATGGTTCCCCTCCTTTTGGCGTTCGGATTCTTCCCAGCGGCTCAAGCGTTCGATCGTCTTGATCTCGACCGCCTCATCAATGGCCGCCATGATCGTGGCAATGAGTTCCCGAGCGTCATTTACGCCATGAGGATCAAACACAGCCAGCCGAATGAGTTCACGGTCGGCCATGTTCAGCGCGTAGGACTTTTCGCGTAGGACACTTTCCTCATACCGTTGGTACTCAGTCACCAGCGCACCACGTGCGTTTTCAGTGGATACACTTCGGTCTTTGATAGGACTCATATCAGCCCTCCTTAGACGTATTCACAGGGGTTTTGCCTTCGCTCTTGCGCGGGTGCCGAAGCATGTACCGGGCGTTCTCAGCTTCATTCAGTGACGAATGCACGCATGAGGTCAAATCCGAAAGCGAATACACCGCATCGGCAATCTCTGCCTCAGTGGCATACAAAACGCCATTCGGATTCTGTGCACGAAGATAGAGATAATCCGCCACGACATTGAGCATCGAGCCGATCGACTGGAGGGCGGTAAACGCATCACACTCGGCGAGGGCCACACGCTTGGGATCACGAGAAGCCATGGCGTTCATCACGGCTTGGAATGCGCCACGATCCACGCCCCCAGCGATCTCATCGTGTTGATTGAGTTCAGCCATGACGCGCCTCCTTCAAGTTTTGACCAGCAGGAAGGCTTTCGACCTCACGACAGAAGGCGATCAGTTCGGCCAGATAGTCGGAGACCCGGGCGCGCAGCTCGGCACGGGCAGCAGCGGACGGCAGAAAGGTGGCTTCACGGTAGGCGACCTGAGCGCGCTGGAAAATGCCCTCGACGCCATCGGCTACATCGGCAAAGGTGTTGACCTGCGGACGCTCCTCGACGCGCTTGTGGCACGACTGGACGGGCAGGAAGATAGGTTCAGGTATGGAGGGGAATGCCGTGGATACATTACGGCTTAGGGTGCGCATCATTGCTTTGATTCCTCGAGTCAAGCTGTAGGAAATCCCCCACCAACCGCCAAGAAGGTGGGAGACGCCGCGCGGGTTGGCGGATCGTTCTCGAGGTAACGACAAGCCCGAAGGCTTCCCGCACGGCATCAACCCGTAAAAAGGTACGGGCGCAATGAGGCCATGATTACGGAAACCGCAAAAAGAAACGCCACACATCGAATCGTGAAGCGTGGCGGTTATCCGCCTCGAGAAACGCAAGCCGCCAAGCCTGCAGCCGTTCTTGCGAACGGATGCGCACAGCATAGCACGGCAACGGACGATTGCACAAGGCGCCGATGCCCGGCTATTCTTCACGTTCAGGCCGCCGCCCCGAGCGCCGTCGTTCTCTCTGTCGCCAAACTTCGGAACGATGACACTCACAGCGGCCTGACCTTTTGCTTTCCTCAGCATTGCCCGCCCTCCACAACGCGCCTCACGACGCCGAAGAAACGAGGCAGGCGGCCACGATGTTCACGCCAATACATGAACGCGGCCAGCGCCACGGAGTCCACGCGATAGGTCAGGCAGCGCCCGCCGAAGCCGCCTCGGGTAGTCTCCTCGACCAGCTCGGCATGATCCTCAGCATCAGGCATGACCTCAAGGAAGCGAGAGAAGGATTTGCGCAACGCCGACGGCGGCAGCTTAAGAGCGTGCGCCACATCGGAGAGGGAGATCGGGTATTTGCACTCACTCATGCCATGCCCTCCATCAGAGCACGCGGACGGGAATCCATCCACGCGGCCAGCTCATCGGAGCGCCATGCCGTGCAAGTCGCACCCAGCTTCACGGGCTTAGGAAAGTCCGGATCATTGCGGGAGTATTCGTAGACCGTCGTTTTGGAAAGGCCGGTGATTTCGCAGACCATGCGAAGCCGGAGGTAAAAGAAGGGGAATCCCGCCTTCTCCGAATGCTGCGCCGGTTGACCTTGGTCAGGGCCGTTAACCTCGTTTTTCTTTTCTTCAGTAGGCTTTTTCTGTGCCATGGTTTTGACTCCATAGAGCGTTACGAACGGCACGGGATGCGCCGTTCACAAGGCACATCTAAGCATTGAAAACTATTGAGACGAAAGCCCCCGGCATCATTTTCCTCTTAAGAGTTTTCAGCCTTTCAGACAAAGAAAAACCCTCAAGACTTCAAAAACTCTCAAGGGTTATTTACTACTCGCACAAGGGAATCAAGAGTTTTTCGGGCGCCCCTCCAGCTTCTTACGAGTCCGACACAAAACACGGCCGACCGCGTTTACATCAAGATCAGCAGGCTTGCCCTTCTCCTTTGGGTTTTCCACCCCTAATTGCATAAGAATAGGAATCGCTTTCCTCTTAGCCATACGGTTATAGGCCGACTCGTTTTCCATTAACGCCTCATTCGGCATTAGATCCTTTTTGGTTTGAATCGCCGCCAACAGCCGGGGACAGTATGCAGGGCTATTTGCATCAATCATCGTCCGAACGTCGCCAACCGTAATGCCGGGAACAATCTCATGCTCATCGGTCAGGAGCTCGGCACCGGAAGCATCAACACCGGAAGCCACGGAAGGCGCTGCGGCCGGAACCTTCGGAGCCTCAATCTCCCGGCATTCGTCCGAATGCTCAACCTCCCAGCAATCATCCGGAGGCGGCACACTCCACCCCCACGGGGGACACTCTTCGGGCTCCTCGGGCAACTCGAACACGCATTCAACCGGGGACTGATTGACGCCCCTTTGTTTTGACTCATCGGCACGTCTTAAATCATCAAACCATTTTGGGCACGGCAAACCATTCGGGTTTTCCTTCCACCAACGATAGAAGGCCGAACGAGAAAACCTCGCATCCTCAGCATCACCGTAGTTAAACGGATTAGGAGACTCCTCGCCCATAAATGTGTAGCAGTAATACCCAGAGTCTACGAATCGCATCAACTCGGCCTCAAGGACACCGGAGAGGCCTTCGAACCGAAAAAAGGTTTTCCCTTGCCATTCATCACGCCATAACTCGTCTTCATTTAGATCAAGCATCCGTACAACGGCACCTTGCACAGTGAATAACGATTCCTTCTTGCCGTCAGCAGCCTTAAGCGGCTCTACCGTCTCGGCCATATCGGACTCATAGACGCCGAACGGAATATCTGTGCGCTCCAAATCCTCCATTGGTTTGACGGAGACGCACACCCGATTTTTCATTGCTTCGTCCCTTCGCCCGCTTTCAATGTGTAGGAGAGTGACGCCGCCGCCAAGCGGGACGATTGTTTAGCGGCCTGCCGGATAGCTACTCCCGGCAGAGCGTCACTCATCCCTACAGCATAGCAAAGACATTCCGAGGGCGTTCCATGCAGATCAATTCGCACTACCCTCGCGCGCGCGGATTGGTGGAGAAAGTCGGGCACCCCACCGGTCAGACCACAATCGCACGACCTGCATCTAGACGGCCTCGGGGCCTCGCTAGCCCCGCTCCTTGGGGATTTGGCTTCCCAGTACCTTGGGCCGTTGCAAACCCCGCCGAGAGGCCGCAGGCAGCGCACTCAGGAAACGAAACGGCCTCGGAAAAAACTCAGCAACCAGCCGATGCCCGGGCCTTTCGCCTCACGCCACAGTCAACGGCACCGAAGTACCTACCAGCCGAAAGCGTTAGAAATAACGCCTCTAGCGAAGCGGAAGGCATCAAGGGCTCAACATTTTTCTACATCCTGCGCACCAGCACGATGCCGGACTTCTCAACTAGCCGTCGGGGCATTCGCCTCATCCTCAGCATGGAAGGCCATAGCAACGCTCGGGGCTCATCCTCCACCGGCGCGGTCTAATGGCCTGCGAAACGCCCTCGGGCCTTATCATTTTTTATCTTTCCATCGGCTGCACAATCAGCCTCAAGCCCTTGAGCCTCAAGCCGTGAGGGAGGTTTTCGGAACGTCTCGCGCGCGCGTGAACACGGATTGCATGCAAAGTAGGGGTGCAAGCAATCTAAGAATGTTTACACCACGTGGGCACCGCATCCCTCTGCATTGCAATGGAAAGCAACGCCCCTTCCGTTTACGTGTCTGTAAACTGAAGTGTTAATTAACACCCTTTTCATCGGTGCAACTAGGCCGATAGCGAGGCTCGCCAGATCCGCAGTATCGGAAGCCCCTTCCCAGTACCTCGGCCCTCAGGCTCCCCGCATCATTCACCCCCTAAACGCTTTCGCTCAAATTTGCGCAAAAGTCAGGAAGTGGGGTTTTCCGTACGTCTCGCGCGTGCGCGTGCGCGCGCGAAGCGATGAGCCCTTTCCTCAACAACGGCACCACCTTCACGACGTGCAAACCCATTGCGCCACAACGCCCACACCCTTCGGAGCAATCGCCAAAACCTCCACGAATTGCACGCGCAAAACTTGAGCTGGGGGCGCGGTCTAGAAAACCGTTGGATTATCACTTTCAAGGGGCCCTACCCCCGTATGTCTATCCGGCATTGACGCCCTTTAGGCGCCATCCTCAAACCGTTGCGACCGTAAGGCTGCAGTGCCTTTTGACCGGCATAAGGCGCCATGCTCACAGGCTCAACCATGACCGGACGGCTCGAACGCAAGCCCGCCGGGCGTGAGGCGCCTTCTCAAGCTAAATATTTTTCAATAACCCGCAACGTCAAAGGGTCTCTTTTCAAATGCGCCCCTCATGCATCCCTACTGACGGCCTTCCAACCGGCGACAGACTGACACCGCCGACGGCCCGAGAGGTAATCCCGGAGCGTCCTTATGGGCATGTCCATCATCCGGCTAATCTCCCGATATGTGTAGCCCTGCCGCCGCAGTTCTATGACATTGGCGACATCCGAATCAAGGTACCGTGCATTCACGTGATCCTCGCCGATTACCCTGCCCGCATCGTTCACTGCTGCCATCATCCTGATTGTCCGCACGGTCAAGCCTCCCGCCTTTCTCAAGCGCTGCCCTTTTTTATGGCCTGCTCAAATTGTTCATTTTCCCTGCCCGACCGCATGCACCCCCGGCCCTTCCTGCGGGCCCTCCCGTGCATCCTGAGCACGCCTCAAGGCATCAACGGCCGATTGCTCATCCGGGGCATAGCAACGCAACCACGCCGACAGGGAGGGCCCTTTCTCAAGCTCCCGGCGTCGCCCCTTCGCCCAGCGGCTCCCCGCACCTGTCTTTCGCTTTTCCATGCTCACCCCCTTCACGCAATCCGGCCGCATGAGCGAGAAAGACTAGCCGGGAAGCGTGCTCATGGGCAATAGGTTAAGACTTCCTAGGTATAGATATAGATATGTATTGGTTATTCTCTCTCTTATTATTTATTACTTCTCCAACCATCCTAAACCACTCCTAAACCGCACCTAAACCAAACCCGCTCCCCGTCTTTCCCTGTCCCACAGTGTCACCAACCGAAAAGGCCAAAATAAACCGTCTTTTCGCGCACTTCCGGCCTCGGCTCAAACTACCGGCAACAAAAAACCCCGCGCCGGTCATCGCCCGAACTCCGCAGGCAAAATCCTATCTAGAACCAGAAGTTT
>UMGB01062074.1_pt1 | contig 14762 bp, 14 predicted proteins | sample 1965161 | NCBI WGS metagenome assembly UMGB01 (sample SAMEA4836060, study PRJEB28245) | human gut metagenome | biome: gut microbiome; material: fecal sample | place: Denmark | collected 2008
ATGTTCGGCCGCGCCCCCGCCCTCTGCGACAGCCGCGCCGTGTACTACGCGCTTGAATTCTGGCCGGAGCTGCTGCTCTGCTGCATTGCTGCCCTGCCGGTCAAAAACCTGCTCGAAACGGCGCTTGAAAAGCGTAACACCAAGCTCTCCCGCGGCATCCTCATCGTGGGGCCGAAGCTCGCCTCCCTCGCACTGCTCGCGCTTTCCTACTGCAGGCTCGTCACGGGCTCGTTCAATCCCTTTATCTATTTCCGCTTCTGAAAAAGGAGGTGTCTGCGCATGAAACGTATCTGTGAATGGGCGATGGCCTTGCTCTTTTCCGGCGTGCTGCTCGTCCTGATGGCTGCGACCATCCTGCTGCCGAAAAACCGCTACTCCTACTACGAAAACCGCAACCTCTCCGCCTTTCCCGAGATCACGGCGGAATCGGTCCTCAGCGGTCAGGTCTTCGATGACCTCGAGACCCTGTTCTGCGACTACGCCGCCTGGCGAACTCCCGCGCTCAAGGCTGTCACATGGGCCGATCTGAACGTTTTCCACCGCCCCGTGGTCAACGAGACTGTCGTCACGGACGATGTCCTGCTGCCGCAGCTTTACGATCCCGCCATGAGCGATGACGACATCCGCGCGCAGGCAAAGCTTGTCGCGGAGGACAACGCCGCGCTGCAAAAGCAGGTCGAATCCTACGGCGGGCATTACTGCTATGTCGCCGTTCCGTGCCAGTATGTCTACTATGAGGACAGCTACCCCGCCTATCTCACGAACCGCTCGCGCTATACCGACCTTGAGCTCTCCGCACTGACGGAGTAGATGAACGCGCAGGGCGTGTGCTTCCTCGACATGGGCCCCGTCTTCGACTCGCTCGGCCATCCGCCCGAGTTCAGCTCGCGGGTGGACAACCACTACGGTCTTCTTGGCGCGTATGAGACCTACCGTGCCGCCGTACAGAAGCTAAACGGCGACTATGGCCTCGCGCTCTCCTTCCCCGAAGAGGGCACGGATGTGACGTTTTCCGCGCTGCCTAACCCCTATATGGGCTCGCGCACGCGCAAGCTTCTGGGGCTGCGCGGCGATGATGAAAAGCTGCTCACCGCCGCCTTCCGCGAGGATATCCCCTTCACCCGCCTTGACAACTGGCAGGAGGTGGCCTCCGCGGTCTACGCCCTTCCCGCCACCGAGGATGAAGCCCTGACCTACGGTCTCTACATGGGCGGCGACATCGCCGAGACGTGCATCCGCACGGACCGCCCCTCGCTCCCCACCGCCCTCATCTTCGGCGACAGCTTCACCAATGCCGTGGAGAGCCTCGCCTATTACAGCTTCGACGAGATGCGCTCTGTCGACCTGCGGCACTATAAGACGCAGAGCATCGGCGACTATATCGCCGCCTATCAGCCCGACGTCGTCATCTGCATCCGCGATTACGAGGCGCTCCTCTCGCGCAGCGACAACGGCGGCCTCTCCTGACTTCAAGCAAGGAGGTCTTTTATGACCGTCTCCCTTTCCGATCATTTTACGTATCAAAAGCTGCTGCGCTTTGTCGCGCCCAGCATTTTGATGATGATCATCACCTCTATTTACAGCATTGTCGACGGCTTTTTCGTCTCGAACTTCGTCGGCAAAAATTCGTTTGCCGCGCTGAACCTCATCTTTCCCGTCATCATGGCGCTCGCCGCCGTCGGCTTTATGATCGGCACGGGCGGCAGCGCGCTCATCGCCAAAACGCTCGGCGAGGGCAAGCCTGTGGAAGCGAACGAGATCTTCTCCATGCTCGTCATCGTGCTTGCCGCCGGCGGCGCGATTTTAAGCGGCGTGTGCATCGTTTTCCTGCGCCCCATCTCGTTCGCCGTCGGCGCGACGGACCTGACGATCGATGACTGCGTGCTCTACGGGCGCGTGCTGCTGGCTGCTCTCCCTTTTTTCATGCTGCAAAACAGCTTCCAGAGCTTTTTGGCGACGGCAGAAAAGCCGCACTTCGGCCTGCGTGTGACGGTGTTCGCGGGGCTGACGAACATGGTACTCGATTTTCTGCTCGTCTACGTGTTCCCGTTCGGCCTTCTCGGCGCGGCGCTCGCCACGGCGTTTTCGCAGATCGTCGGCGCGCTCATCCCGCTTGTCTACTTTCTCCGCCCGAACGATTCGCTGCTGCGCCTCACGCGTCCGCGCTTTGACTTCCGCGCCCTCGGCAAGGCCTGCTACAACGGCTCGAGCGAGATGGTCAGCAACCTTTCGACCTCTCTCGTCGGCGTACTCTATAACGTGCAGCTCATGGCGATTGCCAAGGAAAACGGCGTGAATGCCTACGGTGTTCTGATGTACGTGAGCTTCATCTTCATGGCGTTTTTCTTCGGCTATTCCATCGCCGTCACACCCGTCGTCGGCTATCACTACGGCGCGAAGAATCACGCCGAGCTCAAGAGCCTCCTCAAAAAGAGCCTGACCGTCACGCTCATCACGAGCCTTGCGATGACGGCCTCGTCCATCCTGCTGGCAAACCCCATCGCACATCTTTTCGTCGGCTACGACGCGGAGCTGTGCGACATGACGGTCAACGCGCTGCGCATCTACGCGCTCTCATTCCTCGTCTGCGGTTTCAATATCTTCGGTTCGGCGTTTTTCACGGGGCTCAACAATGGCACAGCCAGCGCGCTCATTTCGTTCCTGCGCACGCTCGTCATTCAGGTCGCCGCGGTGCTTCTTTTGCCAAAACTTCTCGGCATCAACGGCATCTGGCTCGCCATCACCGTGGCCGAAGCGCTCACACTGATCGTCACTGCCGCGCTCTTCCTCGCGGGGCGCAGAAAGTATCACTACGTCTGACGGTTTTTCATGCGTAATACCGGAAGCGGTGGACTTCCTCGCGCTCTTCTGATAGAATTTATTTAGAGACAGCGTGAGATAAATCGAGATCTGATGGAGCATTAGAAGTGGAAATCAGAAAAGTAAATGAAAATAAAAAGCAATTCCTCACACTTCTGCTGTTGGCAGACGAGCAGGAAGATATGGTCGACCGCTATCTCGAAAAAGGCGCAATGTACGTTCTTGACGACTGCGGTGTGAAGGCAGAATGTGTTGTCACAGATGAAGGTGACGGAATCCTTGAAATCAAGAATATTGCAGTTGATCCGAGGCATCACGGAATGGGATATGGCAAAGCACTGATTGATTTTCTTGCCAGTAAATATGCAGATGAATATTCTGTTTTGCAGGTTGGAACAGGGGACAGTCCATTGACGATACCCTTTTATGAAAAATGCGGATTTATCCGTTCTCACAAGGTTCAGAATTTTTTTACCGACAATTATGACCACCCCATTTATGAGGGCGGCGTACAGCTAATAGATATGATATATTTACAAAGGCATATATAAATTTCGGCTCGCCAACCTGAAAACACCCTACCCGCGCCTCCGTATGCCGCAGCCATACGGAGGCGCGGCTGTTTTTTACCGGCAGGCCCGCGTGCAAGACACATTTTTAGTCATATTTTATCCGTTTCCCTCTTGACATCTCATATTGTTGTGATATTATTTTGATATCAAGTTTGGAGGTGCTTTTTATGGAAGAAAAGATTATCACCGGTCACAAAAACGGCATGCTCGTGCTGCTGCTCGAGCTTGTTCTCTACATCGCCGCGGTCGTTTTTCTGATCGTCGGCATCAATGCGGGCTTTCTGCCCCTTGTCGTCCTTTGCGTCATCCTGCTGTCTCTCGGCTGGATCCCGCTGTGCGGCCTGCGCGTCCTCAAGCCGCAGGAGGAGCTGGTGCTGACGCTGTTCGGCAAGTACATCGGCACGCTCAAGGGCGAGGGCTTCTACTTCGTCAATCCCTTCTGCTCGTCGTTCAACCCCGCCGCCAAGACGAAGCTCAACCAGTCCGGCGACGTGGACGGTGGCCACAAGGGCGCCAATCTTCTTGTCGCCATGCAGGGATCGTCCGCCGCGGTCGAGGTGGGCGGCAGCAAGAAGATCTCGCTCAAGATCATGACGCTCAACAACGCCCGCCAGAAGATCAACGACTGCCTCGGCAACCCCGTGGAGATCGGTATCGCCGTGATGTGGCGTGTGACCGACACGGCAAAGGCCGTTTTCAACGTGGACAACTACAAAGAATATCTCTCCCTCCAGTGCGACGCGGCACTGCGCAATATCGTGCGCGTCTATCCCTACGACGTCGCTCCGAATGTCGACACCACGGGCGACGGTCAGGCCGACGAGGGCAGCCTTCGTGGCTCGAGCGAGGTCGTAGCCGCGCGCATCCGCGATGAAATTCAGGCCAAGGTCGCCGACGCGGGCCTTGAGATCATCGAAGCGCGCATCACCTATCTTGCCTACGCGCCGGAGATCGCGGCCGTCATGCTCCAGCGCCAGCAGGCCAGCGCCATCATCGACGCGCGCAAGATGATCGTCGACGGCGCGGTCGGCATGGTCGAGATGGCACTCGATCGCCTGGCGGAAAAGGGCACGGTCGAGCTCGACGAGGAGCGCAAGGCGGCCATGGTCTCGAACCTGCTGGTGGTACTCTGCGGCAACCACGATGCCCAGCCCGTCGTCAACTCCGGAAGCCTCTATTAAGCGCGCCGCGCTACTTTTTGGGAGGCTGCCATGAACGACAACGCCAAAAAGCAGGTGCCCCTGCGCCTGTCCCCCAAGCTCTACGCCGCCATCGCCGCCTGGGCGGAGGACGATTTCCGCTCCGTCAACGGCCAAATCGAGTATCTTTTGACCGAGTGCGTGCGCCAGCGGAAAAAGAACGGCAAATACGTCGGCGAGGAGATCGACGTTCCGCCCGAGCTCGATCTCAAGTGAACAAGTGTTAAGAATGCGGAAAGAATTCGTTTCTTTCCGCATTTCTGCTCTTCATTCCATTCAGGAATGGTCATTTGTTCAAACTTTATTGATGACTTTTCCCCGTCGCTGTGTCATAATGTTCTTAAATGTTATTTGATCGAAACGAGGTATCCCATATTGAAAAAACTCAACCAGGCGATCGACCGCTTCTGTATCCTGCACCCGAATTTTGGCATCCCCAACCTGATGCTCTATGTCGTCATCGGCAACGTGGTGCTGGGACTTTTGTCCAACTTCTCGAGCGGCAACTTTTTAAGTTTCTTTTCCTACACGCTCTCAGGCCTGCTCCACGGGCAGGTCTGGCGGCTCATCACCTTTGTCCTCATCCCTGAGAGCACGAGTCCGTTCTATCTTCTCATCACCTGCTATTTCTACTACTGGATCGGCTCGACGCTTGAGCGGCAGTGGGGCACAGCCAAGTTTACGACGTATTACCTCAGCGGCATGCTGCTCACCGTCCTCGGCGCGAGCATCGTCAGCCTCATCACGGGCTACAACATCCCCGTTTACGGTGCAAATTATGTCAACTTCGCCATGTTCATGGCCTTTGCCCTGCTCTATCCTGATACGCAGGTACTCTTTATGTTCATCATTCCTATTCGCATGAAGTGGCTCGCGTATATCGACGTGTTCTACTTCTTCTTCGACATCGCCCGCTATATTGCCGCCGGCAGATGGTACTATTCCATCATGCCCATTGTGGCGCTTTTGAACTTTGTCATCTTCTTCTGGCCTGAGCTTACGCGCTTTTTCCAGCTTGAGCGTCACCAGAGCAGGCAGGCCACACACTTCCACAACACCGTGCGCGCCCAGCAGCGTCAGGAGCAGTATCAGCAGCAGACGCAGGGCTTCCGCCATAAATGCGCCGTGTGCGGCCGCACGGACGTGACAAATCCTGAGCTGCAGTTCCGCTATTGCAGCAAGTGCGCAGGGTACCACTGCTTCTGCTCTGACCACATTTTCAATCACGTCCACTTTACGGACGAGCAGCCATAAGCAAAGGGAGGCCATCATTATGGCATATACGAAAGAACAGGCGTGGGAACTGCTCACACAGTACAACAAGGGTGAATTCCACTTAAAGCACGCCAACACCGTCGCCGACGTGATGCGCTGGTACGCAGAAAAGCTTGGCTATGGCGACGAGGCGGACTTCTGGGAGATCGTCGGCCTTCTCCACGACCTCGATTTTGAGATGTATCCCGACGAGCACTGCATCAAGTCGCAGGAGATCATGCGTGAAAACGGTCTCGACGAGCGCCTGATCCGCGCCACCGCCAGCCACGGCTACGGCCTGCACTTTGACGGCCTTCCCGAGCCTCAGCACGAGATGGAAAAGGTCCTCTTCGCCACCGACGAGCTCACGGGCCTGATCGGCGCGGTCGCGCTCATGCGTCCGAGCAAGAGCGTCAGCGATCTTGAGGTCAAATCCGTCAAGAAAAAGTATAAGGACAAGAAGTTTGCCGCCGGCTGCTCGCGCGAGGTCATCGAGCGCGGCGCGGAAATGCTCGGCTGGGATCTTGACACGCTCATTGAGCAGACGATCCTCGCCATGCGTGCAAGCATTCATGTCGAATAATTTCCCTGCATAACATTTTACCGGTCATCTATTACCTGAGGAAAGGAAGGTGCTTTTATGAGCGATTTTACTCCCACGCCCATCCCCAGCTTCAGCGGAAAGTACCGCAACCACATGCTGCTGGTGCCCGAGTGCATCAATGAATGCAGCGGCATTCGCATCTTCGGCAGGACGCTCAAGTCCTTTGTCTTCTCCACCGACGTTGCCACCATCGCAAGCTGCAACGCCGACGCGGTCATCGCCGTCTATTCCTTCACGCCTCAGCCGCGCATCGTACGCGCCGTCCTGAGCGTAGCGGATATGCCCGTGCTCGTCGGCACCGGCGGCGGCTTCACCACCGGTGCGCGTGCCGTTGCGCAGGCGATGGAGGCCGAGCACTGCGGCGCTTACGGCGTCGTGCTCAACGCGCCCGTTTCAGCCGATATCCTGCGCGACATCAAGACGCACATCGACATTCCGGTCGTGGCGACCATCGTCTCCGCCACGCAGGACACCGAGGCGCGCATCGCCGCGGGCGTCGACATTCTGAACGTCTCCGCCGCATCGGAGACGCCGCAGCTCGTCGCCGCGCTCCGCGCCCGTCATCCCGAGATCCCCATCATCGCCACCGGCGGCCCCTCGGATGACACGATCCGCAAGACCATCGCCGCGGGCGCGAACGCCATTACCTACACCCCGCCCGACAGCGGCACGCTGCTCGCCGGCATCATGCACGCACACCGCGAGCGCTACCGGTAAATGACATAAAGAATGCTGGCTCATAAGAGCCAGCATTCTTCTTTTATCTTCACGTTCACGCTTCCTTGTTCGACACAAACTGGTAGCTGCCTTTGCTGCCCTTCAGCGTGACGATCCCCTTTTCACCGCTCTCCTGCTCATAGGTGAGCGCGATAGTCCCGTCCTCGTTCTGCTCGAGCGAGGTGACCGTGCAGCGCTGGAAATTCGTATCGCCGTGGAGCAGATAATAGGCATCGTACTCCTCGAGATAGATGAACTGGTCGAGATTCTTTTTGTTCGTCTCGTCCAGTGCCACGCCCAAATACTCCTGCAAAAAGGCGTCCATTTCCGTTCTCTGCGTTTTGATGGGATAATGCTCAAACGCCACCGGGCCGATTGCTGTCTGTTCTGCCTCAGTGACCTCTTCCTGTATTCCCGTCGGGCCGTTGTAGAAGAGCTCATAGAGGTCAATGTCCGCGGCGGTGTCGTAATAGCTGCTGAGCAGCATATTCGTCATGCACACGCCGTTGCCCACGTTGAAATACTCCTTGTTGAACCATTCGATGTCCACCGCAGACGTCTCATCATCCGGCGGCGGTACGTCGTCCGCGGGCTTTGTGCCGCAGGCATTCAGCGCGCAGCACAGGGTAAAAAGCAGCAGAAAGGTTTTTACTCTCTTCATTTCTCTCATCCTCCGTAAAAGTGGTCCTATTATGATCGCTTCTGCGGCGCGGCCGCACTTTTTACGCCATGGGACTCTCCTCCCTCTCTTTTACTTTCTCAGTACGGATACGGGAATGCGGAGAACACCGCGTGGCCGTCGACAAGGGTAAAGGGATATTCATAGGCTTCCGTCTTGCCGGTGTCTGTCCACGTCTGCGCGGTGTCGTCCCACGCAAGCAGCACGACCGTCTGTGTCAGCACGCCGCTGTCGCCGTCGAGCGCAGCCGTGCACGTGTATCCGCCCAGGCTCTCGTTGCCGCCGCGGCCTGCCGACATGACATAGAGTCTGCCGTCAATATCACGGTAACGCTGCTCAGTGCTGCCCAGCCATTCGTCGGCAAGTTCCGGTGTGACATACCGCAGCAGCAGCGCACGGAGGCCCTCCAGCGTTTCCACGCCCTTGATGTCCGCCAGATCATAAAGATTGCCGTCGATCTCGGCTGTCACATTGTAGTCCATCGGCGGATCGTCCATATAAAACCACGACCACAGTATCGCCGCCGCCTTGAAATTCGCTGTCACAGTCTGCTCCTGCGAGACGTCTAAAATCGTCTTCGCGTGCTCACTGAGCGCGTTGTAGAATTCGCTGTACGGCACCGAGAACACCTGCGGCCCCGCCGCATACGGCGCGATGACGTACTGGTCGAATGTGACCGTAAGGCCGTTTTCCGTAAAGTTCAGCGTCGCGAGCGTGGGGAAATCCTGCAAATAAGAGTCATAATCGTCAAAATATCCTTCGCTGAGGCCCTTTTGCGCGATCTGCTCGTAGATATTCCAATAAATGCTCTTCTGCAGCGATTTTCCCTGCAAATCGCCCTCCTCCGAGGCCAGCGCGTCCAGCGTCAGGAATTCGCCCGTCGTCAGATCAAAGCTCCACGCGCGGGTGGCGGAATTCGGATGCACGCCGCCGTAGTAGGTGTAGTTCTCCACCGCGACGCTCAGGAGCTTCCCCTCGGTCATGTAGGTCTGCGTCAGGCTCAGCTCGTTCGTCCAGTAGCTTTCGTTCAAAAAGACCGATGTGCCGTTTTCCGCATAGAGCTCCTTGGCCTCTGCGGCCATCTGCGCCGCCTCGGACTCAAGCCCTGCGAGCACGTTATTCATCTCCGTGTTGAAGGCGTTCTGCGCCGTGAACTGCGCGGGGTTGCCCGTGCCGCCGTTCGCCGTCACGTTCTCCGCCAGCGTGTAGAGCTCGCCGTCCTCCGTGCGCAGTTCGAGCACCGGCAGTTCGTAGCGCTCCGCCAGAAGCACCGTGCCGTCGTCGGCCTTGTACTCGTTTTCGTAGATCTGCGTCGCGACTTCAAAGTGCAGCGCGCTCGCCTGCGGCGGCGCGTTGTCCTCCGGCCCGCCGGGCGCTCCTGCGCCGCAGGCGGTCAAATTCAACGCCAGCACGCAGCAAAGCAGCAGCGTCATCCATTTTTTCATTCTGTTCTCCTTTCGAGGTCTCGGTTCCTTGCTCAAACGATCACAGGCCCCTCCGTCCACGCGCTGCTGCCTCTGGCCGCGCGCAGCTCGGGATAGGCGAGCACGTATTGATCCGCCGCGCGCGCCGTCAGAGCGAAGAGCTTCTGCGCCTCCTCGCTCAACGCGCGCACATCGGCGCTCTTGGTCAGCACCGGTGCGCTTCCCGTTTTTTTGATCGTTTTGAGCAGCTTTCGTCCCCGCTCATTGCACGCCAGCACGCGCAGATAGGGGACCTCCGGCGGCACATCCGCCGCCGTCACGTCCAGATACGCCGCAAGCAGCATCCGCCGCAGCCGCGCATAGGCATAGCGCTTCGTCTTCACCGCGGAGAGCAGCTCGTCGACGGACGCTGCCGTCCGCGCTGCGTCATAAAACCGGCGATAAAGGCCTTCATTCCCGCTGTCATAGCGGGCGAAGTCCTCCTCGCACATCGCGCGCAGCCGGGAAAGCACCGCCCGCTCCGCATTCTGCATCGTCACCGGCGCGCGGCCCGCTGCGCATTCGCGCGCATAGATGGCGGCGCTCTCCGCCGTCAGATATGCGGAGGCGTCCTCTCCGTTCGTGAGCAGCTCGCGGATGTGGCTCGCCGAGGCGAAGCCCTTCGCCGCACCCCCGTTGTGCCCGACGACCTTTCGCAATATTGCCAGCGGCGCGATGGTACTGCCGCTTTGCAGCAGCGCCTTGCAGTATTCTACGCCGAGGATATCGTTCGGCTCCCGGAGCACCGCGGCATCCTCGCCGATGAGCGCCCTCGCGGCGCTCTCCCTCGCCGCGGCAAAGGACAGGCCCTTGGCAAGCTCCTCTCGCAGCGCGTCGGGAAAATCCGCCCGCAGCAGTGCCTTTGCCGCGCGCTGCAATTTCGCCGCGTTACCGCATTCGCTGCCAAAGGCCAGCGTGTCGACCACGCCCGTCGCCGCCAAAATGCTCACGCCGCCGCGGGCAAAGCCCTCCGCCGACGAAATGGCCCACGGCAGCGGCAGCTCAAGGACCAAGTCAGCCCCGCCGCGCACGGCGGCCTCGGCGCGCGCATGCGCGCGTTCAATGGCAAAGTCGCCCCGCTGGACAAAATCGCCGCTCATCGCGCACACGACGGCGCACTCTTCCTCGCCTGCCAGACGGCGCAATTCATCAATTTGCCACTTGTGGCCGCGGTGGAAGGGATTATATTCGCATATTATACCAAATACCCTCATGGAAGTCCTCTCAAAGCGGTTACAAAAGAGTTACGTTTTGTTAAATTTACTTGTCTTTGCGAAAAAAGTTGTTATAATATATTCTGTATCGAATTGTACATCCGATTAATTTGATTCTTATTTTATCGGAAATTCGGGCGCAATGCAAGCGCCCTCGGAAAAAGGAGTATACTTATGAATGTTCTGGTCATCAACGCAGGTTCTTCTTCCCTGAAGTATCAGCTGCTCAACCCCACCACTGGCGAGCTGCTGGCGAAGGGTCTGTGCGAGCGCATCGGCATCGACGGTCTGTTCACCTATAAGCCCCAGCTTCCCGGCAAGGAATCCATCAAGGCCGCTTCCGTCTCCATGCCCACCCACAGCGAGGCCATCCAGGCCGTGCTGAACGCGCTCGTCGACGAGAAGAACGGCGTCATCGGCTCCATGAAGGAGATCGACGCTGTCGGCCACCGCGTCGTCCACGGCGGCGAAAAGTTTGCCAAGTCCGTCGTCATCACCGACGAGGTCATGCAGACAATCGAGGAGTGCAATCCCCTCGCCCCGCTCCACAACCCCGCCAACATCATCGGCATCAAGGCCTGCCAGGAGCTCATGCCCGGCGTGCCCATGGTCGCCGTGTTCGACACTGCCTTCCACCAGACCATGCCTCCCGTGGCTTACACCTATGCTCTTCCCTATGAGTACTATGAGAAGGACAAGGTCCGCCGCTACGGCTTCCACGGCACCTCTCACAAGTATGTTTCCCAGCGCGCGGCCGATATGCTCGGCAAGCCCATTGAGCAGCTCAAGCTGATCTCCTGCCACCTCGGCAACGGCTCCTCCGTCACCGCGATCGACGGCGGCAAGAGCGTCGACACCTCCATGGGCTTCACCCCGCTCGCCGGTCTTCCCATGGGTACCCGCTCCGGCGACATTGACGCCGGTATCCTCGAGTACCTGATGAACAAGTACGGCATGGACATCACCGAGATGCTCACAATCCTCAACAAGAAGTCCGGCGTTATGGGCGTCAGCGGCGTCAGCTCCGACTTCCGCGATCTCGAAGAGGCCTTCGAGCAGGGCAATGAGCGCGCCGGCCTTGCCGTCGATATGTTCAACTACGGCGTAAAGAAGCTCATCGGTGCGTATGCCGCCGCGATGGGCGGCGTGGACGCCATCATCTTCACCGCAGGTGTCGGTGAGAACAGCGCTTCCCAGCGCATGGCCATCGCCTCCGGCCTCGAGTTCATGGGCGTCAAGATGGACGAGGACGCCAACAAGGTCCGTGGCGAAGAACGCGTCATCTCCGCGCCCGACTCCAAGGTCACCGTCCTCCTCATCCCCACGAACGAGGAGCTCATGATCGCCATGGATACCGAGGCGCTCGTCGGCTAAGTCATCGACAACCGATTATAAAAAATCCGCTTACGAAATTCGTAAGCGGATTTTTTTATTCTTGATCTTCAAGCCACTGCATCGCGCCATAGGCGAGCAGTGCGCTCCCGCGCGGTAAAATGTTCTCGTTGAAGACGACGCTCTCGTTGTGCATGGGCTTTCCGTAGCGCACGTCCTCCTGCGCCGTGCCCGCGCCGAGTAACAGATACGCGCACGGCAGCTCGTAGGTGTAGGACGCAAAGTCCTCCGAGCCCATCCCGCCCTCACGCAGGCGGTAGACGCTCTTCTCGCCGAACAGCATTTCGGCGCAGCGTGCCATCTGCTCGGTCAGCGCCTCGTCGTTTTTGAGCGGCGGCGCGCTCGCAAGCTCTTCAACGCTCGCGCTGCCGCGGAAGGCCCTGGCCGTCGCGTCCGCGATCTCGCCGATGCGGCGCAGGATCAGCGCGGTCACGTCGCGGTCGAACGTGCGGATCGTGCCCTCGATCACGGCCTCCTGCGGGATGATATTCGGCGCGTGCCCCGCGCTGAATTTGCCCATTGTCACGATGGCGGGCGTCTTCGCGGGCAGCTCGCGCGCCGTGATCTCCTGAAGCGCAAGGTAGATGTGCGCGGCAATGTTGATTGGGTCGATGCCCGTCTCCGGCATTGCCCCATGACAGCCGACGCCCTTGACCGTGATGCGAAACAGCGTGCAACCCGCCATAAACGTTCCCTTGCCGCAGAGCACCAGGCCCGACGGCGTCCCGGAGTTCACGTGCAGCGCCATCGCCGCCTGCGGCTTCGGCGCTTCCAGCACACCGGCCTTAAGCATTGCTTTCGCGCCCGTGAAGCCCTCCTCGTCGGGCTGGAAGACGAGCTTCACCGTGCCCTTGAGTTCGCTTTGATGCGCCTTGAGCAGCCTTGCCGCACCCAGCAGCATGGCTGCGTGCATGTCGTGTCCGCAGGCGTGCATGCTGCCGTTTTCCGAACGGAACGGCAGGTCGGTCTTCTCCCGCACCTTGAGCGCGTCCATGTCGGCGCGCAGCAGGATACAGCGCCCCGTATCCTCGCCCGTGAGCTCCGCGACCACGCCACCGCCCAGCTCGCGCGGCTCATAGCCGAGCAATCGCAGCTTTTCTTCGACAAATTGAACCGTCTGCGGCAGGTGCGCGCCGACCTCCGGCGCGCGGTGGATCGCTCTCCGGTTCTCGACGATCTCGTCTTTCATTTCGATGGCTTCCGCCAGTAAAGTCTCTCCGTTCATGCAAACTTCCTTTCTCATTTCTGCGCGGCGGTTTTTTTCGCCGCGCGCTGCTGCGCTGTCCGCCGCACGAGCTCGCACAGCGGCAGGATGTACAAAAAGCACGCAAACGCCATGCCTGTCATCGGCGCGCCGACGGTCGAGAGCGGCGTCGCCCCCGCAATCGACCACGGCACAAGCGCCGCGATGACGACGGCGCTGTTTTCAAGGTTGATGGCAAATTCTTCTTTATCCTTCTGCGACGGCGCGCAGAGCTGGTTCGTCAGGATGATCGTCAACGTCTGGTTGCAGGCGAGAAGGCTCGCCAGAACCGCCGTCAGCAGCATCGAGGCATAGGGCGACGTTTTGTCGCGCAGCGCCGTCACACGCCCGCACAGCCCGTCGAGCAGCCCCGTCTTGCGAAAAATGCCGGAATACGCCGACGAGATCATCACGATCAGCGCCACGCGCACCATTGAAATGATGCCGCCGCCGTTGAGCATCGCGCCGACCTCGGCGTCCGACGCCGTGTAGCCTAAGATCGCGGTCTTGAGGATCGTCACCGCGTCCAGATGCCGCAGGAAAACGCACAGCGCGACCGCCGCCAGAATGCTGGCCGACATCGCCTTTTTCACGTTTACCCGCAGGACCGACAGGATCAAAATAAGCACCGCAGGCAGGCACATGACCCAGTGAAGCGTCATCTCGCGCCCGTAGAGCGACCACAGCTCGCCCGCCGCGCCGCTGCCGCTTTTCACCATGCCGAGCGCCGCATAGACGCCGCAGCTCAGAAGAAACGGCACGAGCGCCGTCTTGAGCATGCGCTTGATGTTGTCGTAAATGTTCGTCTCCGTCAGCTCGCTCACGAGCAGCGCGCTCGTCGAGACCGGCGAGCAGCGGTCGCCGAAGTATACGCCCGAAAGCATCGCGCCGCCGAGCAGCACGGGGTCCATGCCCATCGAAATGCCGACGCTCACGCAGATGGTGCCCATCGTCGCCGCCGTGCCGAACGCCGTACCTGTCAGCATCGAGACACCGCAGTTTAGGAGAAACGTCATCAGCAGCAAGATCTCCGGCCGAATGAGGTCAACGGCGCAGCAGATGATGAACGGCAGCGTACCGCACGCGCGCCAGAACGCCGTCAGAATTCCGATCAGCGGAAAGACGAGCAGCACGCTTGCCGACGTCTTCACGCCCGAGCAGATCATCTTTCCGAGCTCTTTCCACGAAAAGCCCTGCTTTTTGCCGTACAGCGCGAAGATCACAAGTCCCGCCAGGAGCGCATAGAGGATATTCGCCCTCAATACGATGCACACGAGCAGCGCAAGGCAGAATAAAACGATCGCAGCCATCCAAGTCCTTCCTATCCTTTTTAACACAGTATCGCTATCTTAGCACGAAGCGATCAAAAAGAAAACCTGTTTTTATCCCACCGCATACGCCCACAGCGGCAGCGTCAGCATGGATAAAAGCGTTGTGAACACGACATTTCGCGCGGCGAACGGCGCGTCGCTGCCGTATTTGGCGGCAAAGATGGCCGCCGTCGCACCCGCGGGCATGCCCGTCATCAGGACACTCACGCCAAGCGCCGTCGGTTCAAGGTGCAGCAGCAGCCCGACGCCCAGCGCTGCCGCGGGCAGCAGCGCG
>UMGB01065493.1_pt1 | contig 14743 bp, 8 predicted proteins | sample 1965161 | NCBI WGS metagenome assembly UMGB01 (sample SAMEA4836060, study PRJEB28245) | human gut metagenome | biome: gut microbiome; material: fecal sample | place: Denmark | collected 2008
CCTTATAGTAGCGCGGGGTCAGGGCTTCGGTGCCGCAGCGCACCCGCAGGTAGCCGGAGATGGGGTTCACTTCCAGCACGGTGCCCAGACCATCCGGGGTGCGCACGGTGCTGCCCACCATGGGCATGATGCTGTTCAGGTACTCGTAGGCGTTTTCCTCGTAGGAAAGGCAGCACATCAACCGGCCGCAGGCACCGCTGATCTTGGTGGGATTCAGGGAAAGGCCCTGCTCCTTGGCCATCTTGATGGAAACGGGCTGGAAATCCTTGAGGAAGCGGCTGCAGCAGAAGGGCTGGCCGCAGATGCCCAGGCCGCCGATCATCTTGCTCTCATCGCGCACGCCGATCTGGCGCAGCTCGATGCGGGTGTGGAAAATGCCGGCCAGATCCTTGACCAGTTCGCGGAAGTCCACCCGGCCGTCGGCGGTGAAGTAGAACATGATCTTGGAGCGGTCAAGGGTGTACTCGGCCTCCACCAGCTTCATTTCCAGGCCGTGGCGGGCAATGCATTCCTGGCAGGTGTGGTAGGCGCGCTTCTCATCCTCGCGGTTCTGGCGCATCCGGCGCACGTCCACGCTGTCGGCCATCCGGGTAATGGGCTTGAGCGCCTTGGAAACGGCGCTGTCGGCGATCTCCTTCACGCCCTGCACCACCTCGCCGCACTCAATGCCGCGGGCGGTCTCCACGATCACGTATTCGCCGGTTTTGATGTCGGCCCCGGCAGGGTCGAAATAATAGCTTTTGCCGTTTTCCTTGAAACGGACGGAGATGACTTTTTTCATACTGTTCCTCACAGGGGAAACTCCCCTATCTTGTAAAAAGGCCCACAGAAGGGCCTAAAGATCCATTCTATTCTTTAGTATAACATAACTGGAGAAAATATGCCATAGATGCAGAAAAAGTAGCGAAGCGTCTGCCCACGAAAACGTGACGGCCTGCCAAGGGCTCCCCTACTAGGAGCAACAGCAACAACCGCCGCCAGTGGCGGATAAAGGGCGTTGCTGTTGGGGCCGCGGCCAGCAAGACATAAGTGTTGTTTACAACACGAAATGGATGCTGGGAGCCGCAACCCGTACCTGGCGCGCAGCGCCTGAGAGGTTTGAAGCGTAAAAATTTTCATCCTCTGCAACATTCCGCCCCGCTCATTCGTATCCCACTTGAACTCCGTCTGAAATTTGATCTCCAAAACGTCAAAAAACTGAGGTATCACCCGGATTTCACAAAAGATTTTCAAGATTTGCTAAAGAATCTCCGGGCAAGCCTTGCAAGCCCCGGAACCGGGTGTATAATAGGGATATCGACTTTGAGCCGCTCTGAGAAAAAAGAGCAGCCGCGCAATGCGTGGGAAAACACAGAAACGGTAGGAAGAAATGGAAAAATTCAGCGTCAAAAAACCGTTCACCGTTCTGGTTGCAGTCATCATGGTCATTATGCTGGGCCTTGTGTCCGTGCAGAATATGCAGACCAACCTGCTGCCAAACGTGAACACACCGTACCTGATGGTGGTCACGGTCTATCCCGGTGCCAGCCCGGAGCGTGTGGAGAACGAGGTCTCCGACGTGATGGAGAGTGCGCTGGGCACCATCTCGGGCGTGAAAAACGTCACCGCCACCTCGGCAGAAAACTACAGTCTGCTGCTGATGGAGTTTGAGGACGATACGGACATGAACAGTGCCGTGGTCAAGGTGTCCAACAAGGTGGATCAGACCACCTCCAGCCTGCCAAGCACCTGCATGACCCCCTCCATCATTGAATATACCCTGAACATGAACGCTTTTATGACCGTGGCCGTCAGCCGTGAGGGCAGCGATTCCTATGAGCTGGCCGATTTCGTCAACGACACCATGGTCCCCTATATCGAGCGTCAGGGCGGCGTTTCCAATATTTCCGCCAATGGTCTGGTTACCCGGATGGTGCAGGTGCAGCTCGATCAGGAAAAGATCGATGCCATCAACGAAAAGCTGCTGGAGGTCATTGACGTGCAGCTGGCCGATGCAAAGGCCCAGCTGGATGATGCCGAGGCCCAGATCGAGGCAGGCAGAAAGGAGTACGAGACCCAGCTGGCCAATTACGACAAGCTGGTCAGCGATACCATCAACAGCCAGTATTCCGGGGAGCTGCAGGATTCCTTCATGCTGGTCAAAAAGCAGGCACAGGCCCTTCTGGAGAGCGTCAACCAGCTCATTGCCGTGGTCAACGAGCCTGAGATCCAGCAGGCCCTGATCGATGTGCGGGACGGCCTGCAGCGGGTCGTGGACAAGTTCAACGAGACCGGAATGCAGGATATCGATTCTCTGATCGAGATCGTGGCGGAGCTGCGCGATATCACCGATAAGCTGACCACCGCTTTGCAGGATCTGCAGCAGCGCCTGAACGCGCAGGGCGACACCGCCGGCACAACGGCCGGGGAGCTGGTCGATGATCTGCAGGTGCAGCAGAGCCTGAGTAACATTTATAACACGCTGGAGAGCACCATCAAGGCCATGGACGACGTGCCCGGCCTGATGGACCAGTTCACCCAGATCGTGGGCACCTATTCCCAGCAGCAGCTGCAGGCCTATATCAAGTTCACCGAGGCCCGCGAGATGCTGAACGATTACGAGCAGCAGCTGGCAGATGCCAAGCAGCAGTATGAGGATGCCAAGCAGAAGGCCATGGAGAACTCCGACGTGGCCAAGATGCTGGATATCAACACACTGGCACAGCTGATCTATGCCCAGAACTTCTCCATGCCCGCCGGTTATGTCAAGGATTCCAGCAACAAGTCCTGGCTGCTGAAGGTCGGCGAGGAGTACGACAGCATCGAGGATATCTCCGGTGCCCTGCTGCTCCATGTGGACGGCTTTGGCGATGTCCGCCTGTCTGACGTGGCCGATGTGCAGATCATTGACAACGCGGAAGACAGCTTTACCCGCCTGAACGGCGAGCGCTCCGTGGTGCTGAAAATCTTCAAGAGCAATTCTTCCAGCGCCGGTGAAGTTTCCGGCAACTGCAAGGCCGCCTTCAAGGAGCTGGAACAGAAATACGATGGCCTGCATGTGGTTGTGCTGTCCAACCAGGGCAACTACATCAGCATCATCGTCAGCAGCATCCTGAGCAGTATGCTCATCGGTGCGGCCCTTGCCATCATCGTGCTGGCCATCTTCCTCAAGGATATCAAGCCCACGCTGGTGGTCGGCATCAGTATCCCGCTGTCGGTGTTGTTTGCCGTGGTGCTCATGTACTTCACCGGTCTGGATATGAATATTATGACGCTGGCGGGCCTGTCCCTCGGCATTGGTATGCTGGTGGACAACTCCATCGTCGTCATCGAGAACATCTACCGTCTGCGCAGCCGCGGCGTGCCCGCTGCCCGCGCGGCGGTCCAGGGCACCAAGCAGGTGGGCATGGCCATCATGGCTTCCACCCTCACCTCTGTCTGCGTGTTCCTGCCCGTCATCTTCACCTCCGGTGTCATCAAGAGCCTGCTGCAGCCCATGTCCATGTGCATCGGCTACTGTCTGGCTGCTTCCCTCATCGTGGCCCTGACGGTTGCCCCGGCGGCCTCCTCTACCCTGCTGAAAAACTCCAAGCCCAAAGAGCTCAAGTGGTTCGACAAGGTGCAGGAAAAGTACGTCAAGAGCCTGGAATGGTGCTTCCAGCACCGCTGGGCACCGCTGGGCGCGGCAGTGGTGCTGCTGGTGTTCTGCGGCTGGCGCGTGATGTCCATGGGCGTTGAGATGCTGCCCACCATCACCAGCAACGAGGCCATCGTCACCCTCTCCACCGAGAAGGATATGACCAAGGAAGAATCCTATGCCGTGGCTGAGAATGTCATTGATGCCCTGCTGGCTGTGGACAACGTGGAAGAGGTGGGCGTTACCACCGACAGCCGCGTGGCCGGAATGGATGTCGGCCAGCTGGGCCTGCCCCAGACCATCACCGACCTGCTGAACGCCGCCAACAGCTACGGCACCTACCAGATCAACGTGATGCTGGACGAGAGCCTCTCCTCCCGGCAGATCGAACAGGCCCGCGAGGCGCTGGAGGAAGCTGTGAACGGCGTGGAGAACTGCACCGCCACCGTTGAGATCAGCGGAATGCAGGAGCTGACCAGTCAGCTGGATATGGGCCTGACCGTCCAGGTCTCCGGCAACGACATCGACACCATGACCGCCCTCTCCGAGAAGGTGGTGGATATGGTCAACGAGATGGATGGCTTTACCAATGCCACCAACGGTCTGGGCAGCGGCGATGCCACCATCAACCTGCAGATCGACCGGGATAAGGTCCGCTCCTACGGCCTGACCGTGGCGCAGGTCTACCAGCAGATCGCCGCCAAGCTGACCACCACCACGGCCCAGACCCCCGTTGCCATTGATGGCTCCACCATGAACGTCCAGATCAGCAACAATCTGGACCCCATGACCAAGGAAAACATGATGGATATGACCTTTACGACCTCCGTTATGGCCGCCGATGGCACAACCCAGACCGGCACCTGCACGCTGGGCGATATGGCCACCTGGGTCACCGGCTCCACCCCGGACTCCATCACCAGCAAGAACCAGACCCGCTATATCAGTGTGACGGCTGATGCGGTGGAGGGCACCAATACCACCACCGAGACCCGCGCGCTGGAAAAGAAGCTGAACGAGTTTGCCGCATCCGATGAAATGCCCGAGGGCTGCAGCTTCTATATGGGCGGCGGCTCTGAGATCAACGGCATGGTGGTGGATCAGATGGGCCAGTGGATGTTCCTGGCGCTGCCCTTCGTCTACCTTGTTATGGTGGCCCAGTTCCAGAGCCTGCTCTCCCCCTTCATCGTTCTGTTCACCATTCCGCTGGCCTTTACCGGCGGCCTGCTGGGCCTGCTGCTCACCGGCCAGCAGCTGACTATGATCTCCCTGATGGGCTTCATCGTCCTGATGGGCACGGTCGTCAACAACGGCATCGTGTTCGTGGATTACGCCAACCAGCTGCGCATCGGCGGCATGGAGCGCCGCGCGGCCCTGATCGCCACCGGCAAAACACGAATGCGCCCCATCCTGATGACCACCCTGACCACCGTTCTGGCCATGCTCCAGCTGGTGTTCAGCGGTGATATGGCCAGCCAGCTGATGAGCGGCATGGCCATCGTCATCATTTTCGGCCTGACCTACGCCACCCTGATGACCCTGTACGTTGTGCCCCTGATGTATGACATCCTCTTCAAGAAGCCGCCGCTGAACGTGGATATCGGCGATGAGAACCTTGACGACATCCCCGATGATGCCGCCGAGTATATCGCCCAGAACACCGCTCAGCCGGAGTAAGAAAACTTCCCCAAAGCACCCTTCACAGCCATGTGAGGGGTGCTTTTTGTCAACTTGCTAAAAAAATCGCCGCTCTTCTGCTGGCCGGCGTAATGGCTCTGGCACTGTTCACCGCTTGCGGCGATGAAGCTCCCAGCAAATCTATGGCTGATCAGGCAGCAGATGTGGCTTTTGGTGCGATGAAGCAGGCTACCGGTATTCAGGTAAATGATGCGGATCTGAAGAAACTGGCTGAAAGCAAGATTGATCTGATCGATAAAGATGGTCAGTATGATTTTAAGAATACGGTTCAGTATAGCGACATTTTGAAGGCAGCTGAAGAGGCTGTTAAAGCCGGTAAGGAAAACTTTACTATTGACTTTGCTATGCCGGTTCCGCAGGAAAAAGTTGAGGGCGCAGAAATGACCAGTGGTAAGTACCCTGTTTGGGAAGTTACTGCGGATAACTTGGGAGCCCTTGCTGAGAAAACAGCAAAATTGAATACTATCTTGATCAAGCAGATGCGCGGCGGTAAAATTGAAAAAGTCGGTATTGTGTCTAAGACTGTTAATGGCAAGACCTATGTTGCGGTTGGACTGAAAGTTACTGTACCTATTACTGCACTGTGAACTGATTCCGTTGTTCATACAAGCCCCGGAGCGCCTACCCCTGGCCCTCCGGGGCTTTTTTCTGCCTATGGGGCAGAACTTACAAAAAAACTCTCGAAATATTGGATAGATTCCCTTAAAAAATGCCAACACAGAAGGAGAAAATTGTGATATAATCAAAACAATAAAGGATAAAACAGAGAGTGTGCTGTCCTGAAAAAATACAAAAGGAGGCGAGCCCTATGGCACAGTTTCTCTCCAAGCCCTTTGGCATGACTCCAAACGGCGAAAAGATCAATGAATACATCATCTCGAACCCCGGCGGGCTGGCGGTCAGTGTGCTGAACTACGGCTGTATCATCAAGAATATCTGGGTGCCCACCAAGCACGGGCCGGTGGATGTGGTGCTGGGCCACGACACCTACGCCGATTACGTCAAGGACTTTGAATCGTCCGGCAGTACCTGCTGCGGCGCGTTCGTGGGCCGGTACGCCAACCGCATCGAGAATGCCGTGTTCAACGTGGGCGGCAAGACCTACCAGCTGGAAGCCAACAACGGGAAAAACCACCTGCACGGTACCTTCCCGCGCAAGCTGTATGAGGTAAAGACCTTTGGCGATACCCTGCTTCTGGAGGCGGAAAGCCCCGATGGAGAGGATGGTTTCCCGGGAAATCTGAAGATCTCGGTGCGGTATATCCTGACCGAGGACAACGCCCTGCGGATGGATTACCGTGTCTCCTCTGATGCCGACACCATCATCAACCTGACCAACCACACCTACTTCAATCTGGATGGCGGCGGCGATGTGCTGGGCCAGAAGCTGCGCATCTATGCGTCCCGCTATCTGGAGGGCAACAACGAGACCTGCCCCACCGGCAATATCCTGCCCGTGGCGGGCACGCCGATGGATTTCCGGGCGGGCAAGCCTATTGGCCGGGACATCGACACCGGCTTTTCCCAGACCACCATGGTGGGCGGCGGCTATGACCACTGCTTTGTCATCGACAGGGGCCGCGGGGCCAGCCAGAGCCTGTGCGCCTGGGCTTCCAGCGATAAGACCGGCATCAGCATGAAGGTCTATACCACCCAGCCCGGCGTGCAGCTCTACACCGGCAATTTCCTGCAGGACTGCCCTGCCCCCGGCAAGGGCGGCGTGCCGATGCAGAAATACGGCGGCTTTGCGCTGGAGACCCAGCATTTCCCCTGCAGCCCCTCCCACCCGGAGTTCCCCTCCACCGCCCTGCGTGCCGGGAAAGTGTTCCGCGCCAACACCACCCTGCGGTTCTTCACCGGCAAACAGTGCGGGAAACTGTAAAATGCAGCCCTCTCATTCAAAGCCTGACGGCTCTGCCTGAGAGGGGCTTTTTCTCTGATTTGCACAAAGCGTTCCATCACTCCATGTGCAAAACACAAAAAACGCTTGTAAATCAATGCGCGGAAAAATAAATGGAAACAAAAATCCATCCTTATAAAATTCCCGTTACTTGATTCTGCGGCCAAAACGTTGTATCCTTGTGGCAGAAGGCGGGCCTGCCCCGCGCAAGCAACTTTGGTGACGAGAAGAGAGGTACTTTTATGGCAATTTTGGTTTCCGGCGGTGCCGGTTATATCGGCAGCCACACCTGTATCGAACTGCTGAACGCTGGCTTTGACATCGTGGTGGCAGATAACTATTACAACGCTTCCCCTGTGGTGCTGGATCGGGTCAAGCAGATCACCGGCAAGGACTTCCGGTTCTATCAGGCTGATATGACAAAGCACGAGGACGTGGAGAAGATCTTCACCGAGTGCCCTGATATCGATGCCGTCATCCAGTTCGCTGCCTATAAGGCTGTGGGCGAGAGTGTTTCCAAGCCCATCGAGTACTACTACAACAACCTCAACTGCACGCTGGTCATTCTGGACGTGATGCGCCGCCACAACTGCCGCAACTTCGTGTTCAGCTCCTCCGCCACTGTCTACGGCGACCCCGCCAGCGTGCCCATCACCGAGGACTTCCCCGTGGGTGCCACCACCAACCCCTACGGCACCACCAAGGCCTTTACCGAGCGCATCCTGACCGATGTCTGCAAGGCTGACCCCACCCTGAACGTGGCCCTGCTCCGTTACTTCAACCCCATCGGTGCCCACAAGTCCGGCCTGATCGGCGAGGACCCCAACGGCATCCCCAACAACCTGATGCCTTACATCGCCAAGGTGGCCGTGGGCAAGCTGGAAAAGGTGCACGTCTTTGGCAACGACTACCCCACCCCCGACGGCACCGGCGTGCGCGATTACATCCATGTGGTTGACCTGGCCCGGGGCCATGTCTGCGCCATCAAGAAGCTGCAGACCAACTGCGGCCTGTTCATCTGCAACCTGGGCACCGGCCACGGTTACAGCGTGCTGGATGTCATCCACGCCTTTGAGAAGGCCTGCGGCAAGAAGCTCCCCTATGTGATCGATCCCCGCCGCCCCGGCGATATCGCCGAGTGCTATGCCGACCCCACCAAGGCCAAGAATGAACTGGGCTGGGTGGCTGAGTACGGCATCGAGGAGATGTGTGCCGACAGCTGGAACTGGCAGAAGAACAACCCCGACGGCTACCACACCGTGAAGTAAACAGAACTGTTCTCAAAACGCACCTTTGAACGTAAAAATTCAGGGGTGCGTTTCCTTTTGCCCGGAAATCTGCCGGAACAGGAGAAAGATTTCTACAAAAAACAGCGGGGACAGGCGAGAATTTTTGCCGCTTCCTGCCTTGACAATGCCTTTGAGTTAGCTTATATTAAGACTGTTCACATACACTAACATTTTGTCGAAGGAAAGGCATCTGCCATGACATTAAAGGAACTGAAGATCGGCGAAAGTGCCGTGATCGATACAGTGGGCGGAACGGGAGAACTCCGCCAGCATTTTCTGGATATGGGGCTGATCCCCGGCGAGAAGGTCACGCTGGTGAAATTTGCGCCCATGGGGGACCCCATGGAGCTGCAGATCCACGGCTATGAGCTGACCCTGCGGCTGGACGATGCGGCACGGATCGAGATCACCCCGGCGGAAGCGCCCGCAGCAGCTCCGGCACGGAAGGCTGGCCGGATGGTGGAGCACCCGGGCCTGGGCGAGGGCGGCCGCTACCACACCAAAAAGGGCGAACACCCGCTGCCGGAGGGAACGGTGCTGACATTTGCGCTGGCCGGAAATCAAAACTGCGGCAAAACGACCCTGTTCAACCAGCTCACCGGCTCCAACCAGCATGTGGGCAACTTTCCGGGCGTGACGGTGGACCGCAAGAGCGGTGCCATCCGGGAATATCCCGATACCGAAGTCACCGACCTGCCCGGCATCTACTCCATGTCGCCCTATTCCAGCGAGGAGATCGTGACCCGCCAGTTCATCATCGGCGAAAAGCCCACGGGCATCATCAACATCGTGGATGCCACCAACATCGAGCGCAACCTGTACTTAACGATGCAGCTGATGGAGCTGGACACCCCCATGGTGCTGGCACTGAATATGATGGATGAGGTGCGCGGCAACGGCGGCACCATCAACATCAACGAGATGGAAGCGATGCTGGGCATCCCGGTGGTCCCCATTTCCGCCGCCAAGAACGAGGGCGTGGATGAGCTGGTGGATCACGCCATCCATGTGGCAAAGTATCAGGAGCGTCCGGGCCGGATGGACTTCTGCGGCGAGGATGACCACGGCGGTGCGGTTCACCGCTGCATCCACGGCATCATCCACCTCATCGAGGACCACGCCCGGGCGGCGGGGATCCCGGTGCGCTTTGCCGCCACAAAGCTGGTGGAGGGCGACCCCCGCATTGAGGAGGCCCTGAAGCTGGATCAGAACGAAAAAGAGATGATCGAGCATATCATCCTGCAGATGGAGCAGGAGCGCGGACTGGACCGGGCCGCCGCCATTGCAGACATGCGGTTCCACTTTATCCATCAGCTGGTGAATCAGACCGTGGTAAAGCCCCACCAGAGCAAGGAGCAGCTGCGCAGCGCAAGGATCGACCGCTTCCTCACCGGAAAGTACACGGCGATCCCGGCATTCGTGGGCATCATGGCGCTGGTGTTTTATCTGACCTTCGGCGTGATCGGCGCGGGGCTGCAAGGCCTGCTGGAACTAGGCATTGAGAACCTGACGATCCTTGTGGACAATGCCCTGACGGCGTGGAACGTCAACGATGCAGTGCATTCGCTGGTGATCGACGGCATCTTTACCGGTGTGGGCAGTGTGCTGAGCTTCCTGCCCATCATCGTGACCCTGTTCTTCTTCCTTTCCCTGCTGGAGGATACCGGCTATATGGCCCGCGTGGCCTTTGTGATGGACAAGCTGCTGCGGCGCATCGGTCTTTCGGGCCGCAGCATCGTGCCCATGCTCATCGGCTTTGGCTGCACGGTCCCCGGCGTGATGGCAAGCCGCACGCTGCCCTCGGAGCGGGACCGGAAAATGACCATCCTGCTCACGCCCTTTATGAGCTGCTCGGCCAAGCTCCCGATCTACAGCCTGTTTGCGGTGACCTTCTTCCCGGAATACGCCGCACTGGTCATGGTGGGCCTGTATTTCCTGGGCATCCTTGTGGGCATTGGCATGGCCTTTCTGCTCAAGGGGACGCTGTTCAAGGGCGAGGCCGTGCCCTTTGTCATGGAGCTGCCCAACTACCGCCTGCCCGGCCTGAAAAATGTGGCCCAGCTGCTCTGGGAAAAGGCCCGGGATTTCCTCGAGCGTGCCTTTACGGTCATCTTCCTGGCAACCATCATCATCTGGTTCCTGCAGAACTTTGACTTCCAGCTCAGCCTGACCGCAGACCCGCAGGAGAGCATCCTGGCCTGGATCGCCAGCGGCATCGCGCCGTTGTTTGCACCGCTGGGCTTTGGCGACTGGCGGGTGTCCACGGCGCTGATCACCGGCTTTATGGCAAAGGAGAGCGTCGTCTCCACCCTTACCATCCTGTATGGCTCCTCTGCCGCACTGGGCGCGGCGCTCAGCCCGGCGGCAGCGGCTCCCCTGCTGGTGTTCTGCCTGCTCTACACCCCCTGCATCGCCGCAGTGGCATCGGTCAAGCGGGAGATGGGCGGCCGCTGGGCCACCGTTATGGTCGTGAACCAGTGCGTTGTGGCATGGCTTGCCGCGCTCGTTGTGCGGTTCCTCGCCGTGGCGGTGCTGTGACCCTGTCCTGAAGCATATCAAAAGCCCGTACCGTGAAAATTTTCATGGTGCGGGCTTTTTGCGTTGGACAAAATATATGGAGCAGGAGATTTCACGCCGCCTGCCCTTGACAACAGAGATTCCCTGTGCTAAAATACTTCAAAAATGAACAATCCAAAAAGAGAGAAAGAAGGGTGCGCAATGCGTGAGCTGAACCCCAGTGTGGAATTTGCCAACAAGACGGGCCTTGCGTACAGCGCTGTCTGCAAGCCGCTGTGCCAGAAGCTGCACCTGCCGCAGACAGCGTTTGATATCCTGATGTTCCTTGCCAACAACCCCAACTACACGACCGCCCGCGATATCGTGGAGGTGCGCCACATCAAGGCGAACCTTGTCTCGGTGAATGTGGACAAGCTGGTGCAGGAGGGCTTTCTGGAGCGCCGTCCGGTGCTGGGCGACCGCCGCAAAACGGAGCTTGCCTGCACCGAAAAGGCGCAGTCCATCATCGAACAGGGCCGCAGGATGCAGGATGATTTCATCCGCCGCCTGATGGCAGGGCTGGAGGAAGAAAAACTCGAGATATTTTTTGAAGTCATCGATACGATGAGCGAAAATCTGGATGCGATCCTAGAAGGAGAAGAATAAGATGAACCTGCTGTTTACCATCATCGTTACCTTTTTTGCCGGAATGGGCGCGGGCCTGGGCACCGGCTTTGCGGGCATGAGCGCCGCCGCTGTCATCAGCCCGATGCTCATCACCTTCCTGGGGATGGACCCCTATATGGCAGTCGGCATTGCCCTTTCCTCGGATGTGCTGGCCAGTGCGGTGTCTGCCTACACCTACCACAAAAACAAGAACCTTGATATCAAGAATGGCCTGATCATGATGGCCAGTGTGCTGCTGTTCACCGTGGTGGGCAGCTGGGTGGCAAGCCTGGTGCCTTCCACCACCATGGGCAGCTTCTCGGTGTTTATGACGTTCCTGCTGGGCATTAAATTCATCGTCAAGCCCGTTATGACCACCAAAGAAGCCATGCAGGGGGTCTCTGCTGAGAAGCGTGCCCTTCAGTCTGTCGTCTGCGGCGTGGTCATCGGGATGATCTGCGGCTTCATTGGTGCCGGCGGCGGCATGATGATGCTGCTCATCCTGACCAGTGTGCTGGGCTACGAGCTCAAGACTGCCGTGGGCACCAGCGTGTTCATTATGACCTTCACCGCCCTGACCGGTGCGGTCTCCCACTTTGCCATCGGTGGCGCACCGGACTGGACCGTGTTCATCCTCTGCGTCCTGTTCACCCTGCTGTGGGCCCGCATTGCCGCTGTCTTTGCCAATAAGGCCGATGCCAAGACCCTGAACCGTGCAACCGGCATCGTTCTGGTCGTGCTGGGCATCGTGGTCATGGGCTTTAATCTCCTGACAAAATAAACCGCAAAAGAAAAGAGCCTGTCTCCCGAAATTTCCTGGAGACAGGCCCTTTTTGTTGTACTTTTGAAAATTACTTTTCTTCGATGGTGGAGTGCTCGATCACCCAGTCGGCGGCGCGGCGGATGGCCTCGCTGCGCTGCATGGCGGGGATGTTGGCGTTGGCCTTGACCTCTTCCAGCGTTTTCTTGGTGCGGTCGGCGCGCTCCTGCAGGTTCTTGGTGATCTCCTCATCGGTGGGCACCAGACCCTCGTTCTGGGCGACCTGCAGCAGAGCCATCCGGGCGCGGGTGTTCTTCTCGGCGGCGGCGTGAACGTTGGCCGTGAAGTTCTCGCGGGTCTGGTGGATCTGGCTCAGGTAGCGGTCCAGGCTCATGCGCTGCATCTGGAGCTGCTGCTGGATGTTCTGCATCTCCTGCTGGTAGGTGCTCTCCACCAGCACGCTGGGGAGCTCGCCCTCAGCGGCAGAGGCCAGCTGGGTCAGCACCTGATCCTTGGCGCGGTTCAGGGCGCTGGCGTGCTTGCCGTCGTGCAGCTGCTTGCGCACCTGCTCCCGGAACGCTTCCATGGTGTCCACCTTGCCCACCTTCTTGGCAAAATCGCTGTTCAGGGCGGGCAGCTGGCGGACGCAGACATCGATCAGCTTGATCTTAAAGACAACGGGCTTTCCGGCCAGGTCCTTGACGTGATAGCGTACCGGGAAGGTGACGTTGATCTCGAATTCCTCGCCGCCCTTGTGGCCCAGAATGCCGTCCTCAAAACCCGGGATCATCCGGCCGCTGCCCAGCTGCAGGGTCTGGTTCTGTGCGGAACCGCCCTGGAAGGGCTTGCCGTCCAGCAGGCCCTCGTAATCGATGTGAACGATGTTGCCCTTGACGGCCGGGCCCTTGTGGGGCACCAGCTCGGCGGCAGCATTGCGGCGGCGCTCCAGCACGGCATCGATCTCTTTGTCGGTGACGGCGGGGGTCACGCACTCCACATGGAAGCCGGTGGTCTGGGTCAGGTTCAGCTCCGGCTGCAGCGGGGTGGTGGCGGTGGCTACAAAGCCCTCGTCCTTTTTGACGCTGACCAGGTCATAGCTGGGCTCATCCACCGCCTTGAAGCCGTGCTCGGCCATGGCGGCCTCGTACAGGGCGGGAACATCGCGATCCATTAGGTCGTTGATGGCATCATACCAGAATGTGTGCTCGCCGCGGTCGGCCTCGATCTGAGCACGGTCGGCCTCGCCCTTGGCAAAGCCCTTGATGGTGTAGCTGGCGCGGGTGCGCTCATACACCGCATTGGATGCGGTCTCCAGCTCCTCAGCCGTTGCGCTGAAGGTCATCTTGCAGACACTCTTTTCGGGAGTTTCCACGCTTACCAGTTTCATAGGAATCCAACCTCCGTGTTGCCCCAAAAGGAGCGATTTCAAACATTAGTAAAGTTATTATAGCACAAGTGGGGCAAAAGCGGTATAATAAAAGAGAGAAAAAAGTGCGAAGCGGGCGATTTTGCCCGGCGGAGCACGAAAGGATGTGCATCGGATGCGCTTGTTTGACGTTCTCGGGCCGGTTATGATCGGCCCCTCTTCCAGCCATACAGCGGGTGCCGCCCGGATCGGCTACACGGCCCAGAAGCTTCTGGGCGAGATCCCGGCGCAGGCGGATATCGGCCTGTACGGCAGTTTTGCCACCACCGGAAAGGGACATGGCACGGATAAAGCCCTGGTCGCCGGCCTGCTTGGCCTGCGGCCCGATGATCCCCGCCTGCCCGACAGCTTTGCCCTGGCCGCAGAGCAGGGCATGGCATTCCGAATCCATCCTGTGGAATTGCGCTCTGCGCACCCCAATACCGCTGTTCTCACCCTGACAGGTCGGGAGGGGCGGGTGCTTTCCATGAAAGCCGCTTCGGTGGGCGGCGGGCGCATCCGTGTGACCGAGATCGACGGCGTGCCCGCCGATTTCGGCGGCGACAGCAACACCCTGATCATTCACAATGAGGACACCCCCGGCTGCATCGCCGAGGTGACCACCTGCCTTGCCGTGCGCAGGATCAACGTTGCATCGATGCAGGTGTTCCGCGCAGGGACCGGTGGCTATGCCGTTATGGTATTGGAGTGCGATTCCCACATCCCCCACCCACTGGAACGGAAGCTGGCGACCCTGCCCGGCATCCTGAAGGTGACCTGCCTGAACATCGACGAGCCCGAAGAAGACGCGGAGGAATGACCATGTCCTTTTTATCCTGTGAAGAAATGCTGGCCGCTGCCCGCAGCCAGAACATCTCCCTTGCCGAGGCCATCCTGCGCAGTGATCTGGCCG
>UMGB01023808.1_pt1 | contig 14431 bp, 8 predicted proteins | sample 1965161 | NCBI WGS metagenome assembly UMGB01 (sample SAMEA4836060, study PRJEB28245) | human gut metagenome | biome: gut microbiome; material: fecal sample | place: Denmark | collected 2008
TACCCGCCAGGTAGCCGTACTTATAATAGGTTTCCTGCCAGGCCCAGCCGTAAGTGGTGGCGGGCTTGATGGGGTTGGGGCTGAAATACCCCAGATACAGCACCGCAAAAATGCCGCAGGCGCAGGCCAGCGCATGGGCGCCGCGCTGTTTCCAGCTGCGCTTATGCTTGCCGGCCAGTTTGACCTGCACAACGGCAGCCACCAGCACCGGGATGTACAGCAGCGCAATGGTAATAACTGTCTGGGTAATGTGCAGGGTATAACTGCCCATCACCTCTGCCGCGGTGCCCAGGTTCAGGATGTCCTGCGGCATCAGGGCGGAACCATGCAGGTCCCGCGTGTAATAGTTGACCAGCGCCAGCACGGTAAAAATCAGGCCGGAAACGCCGGTTGCAATGCCCCAGCTGCCGCACAGGGCAAACACCACCAGCGTCAGGCAGAACGCCGTCAGCGCATTGAGCGGTGCGTATACCGGCCACTGCCCCGCCATGTAGTTGGCAGTTACGCCGTCAGAAATTTCTAACTGGTAGCGCGCCACAAAGGCCGCCGCCACAGCCAGCGCAAATGGCAGCACCGTGCCAAGCCAGAAGCGCTTGCTTTTTAATGTTTTTTTGATGTTTTGCATGGGTATCCAGTTCCTTCGCTTTGTTTGTTCATTAAGTTGCGGTCAACATTCCGCGTCAACACACCGAATGTCCGGTATGCCCGCAAAAGGGCATATTAGGTTAGTATATCATATTTTATGCCGGTTGTGAATCACCGTTTTTCGGCCAAATGCTGCCACTTGTTCCAAATCCGGCCCGCCCGCGCAGATTTTGCATTTACCAACCTACGCTTTCATGTTATAATATTAGTTAATCATCATTTTACCCCATAGACGGAGGCTATTCTATGAAAATTCCTGCAAAAGGTTTTACTCACGGCGGCAAGTTCCATGCAGACGATGTGTTTGCCACAGCGCTGCTGATGATTGTGCGGCCGGATATCAAAGTAACCCGCGGTTTTGTTGTGCCGGATGGTTTTGACGGCATTGTGTACGATGTGGGCTGCGGTATGTTTGACCACCACCAGGAACCGCGCGAAAGCCGCCCCAACGGCGTGCCCTATGCGGCCTTTGGCCTGCTGTGGCGCGTGTTGGGTGCCCAGCTGGTGGGTGCCCACCAGGCCCGCCTGCTGGATGAAAATTTTGTTCAGCCCCTGGACTTGAACGATAACACCGGCGAACAGAACTCCCTGGCCGATGCCATCGGCAGCTTTAACCCCGTGTGGGATTCCGGCGAAGATTCCGATGCCTGCTTCTGGCGCGCCGTGCCCTTTGCCAAGCAGGTGCTGGAAAACGAGATTGCCGCAGCCAACGCCGTGAACCGCGCGGACGAGACCGTCCAGAACGCCTACAAGAACTCCAGGGACGGCATTGTGGTCCTGCCGGACTACATGCCCTGGAAAAACGGCCTGTACAAAACCGATGCCCTGTTTGTTGTCTACCCCAGCCAGCGCGGCGGCTACAGCGCCCAGTGCGTGACCGATTACAAGACCCGCCGCAGCAAGGTGCCGTTCCCGCCCGCATGGGGCGGCCAGCCGGAGGAGATCCTGCGCGAAAAGAGCGGCCTGGCTCTTAAGTTCTGCCACCCCAGCCGTTTCCTTGTCACCGCGGAAACCAAAGAGGATGCCATTGAGGCATGCCGCCGTGCCCTGCGCGCCGCCGGAAGGCCGGTGAGCGCACAGTGAGCGCCGAAACTCTAGAGCAGTTTGGTCCCTGCCCCAGCACCGCGGCGGACTGCCAGCCAGACCCGGCTTCCGCCTGGGTCTACATGGTGCGCTGCGCGGATGGTAGTCTGTATTCCGGCTGGACCAATGACCTTGCCCGCCGCCTGCGCGCCCACAAGGGCGGCAAGGCCGGTGCCAAGTATACCCACGCCAAAGGTGCCGTTAAGCTGACCTATGCCGAGCGCTGCACCGATAAAAGTGCCGCCCTGAAGCGGGAAGCCGCCCTGAAAAAGCTGCCAAAACCCGAAAAGGAAGCCTTTGCCGCCCAGTGGACCGCTGAAAACACCATCACCCTGCGGGATGCCGCGCCGGAGGACGCCGCCGCCGTGGCGGAGCTGTACAACTGGTATGTCACCCACTCCACGGCCACTTTCCAGTATGACCTGTGTACCGAGGAATTCCAGCGCGAAAATATCGCCTATGTGCAGCAGCGTGCGCCGTTCCTGGTTGCCGTCAATGCAGCGGGCAAGCTGTGCGGCTTTGCCTGCGCCCACCCCTGGCACAGCCGCACAGCTTATGCGTGGGATGTGGAGCTAACCGTTTACTGCGCCCACGACTGTGTGGGCCAGGGGGTTGGCGGGCGGCTGTACAAAGCCCTGCTGGACGGCGTGCGCCAGCGCGGCTACTGCAACGCCGTTGCCCTTGTGACCGGCCAGAACAAAGAGAGCTGCGCGTTTCATAAGGCGCTCGGCTTCAAAAAAATCGGCGTGGAACCCCGCACTGGGTACAAGTTCGGCCAATGGCTGGACCTTGACTATTGGTGGATGGACCTGCGCCCCGGCCAGGAGCCTCCGGAGCCGGTGCGCCTGGGGCGATAAAACTGCATAACACAAAATTAAGCGGAGCACTGCTGATTGGCAGCGCCCCGCTTTTGTTATAAAGATTTGTAGGGCGCGATGCCTGCATCGTCCCACATACTGAGCTGCAACCATGGTATCCTGTCATCAACATCCTATCTCCCCGCCGCGCGTTTTTGTTTTCCACAAGAAGCCCCTCTGTTTGTGGAAAACCGTTCAGATTCTTTTCAGGCAATACCGCATAATTCTAAGTGCCGATACGGCGAGCGAGGTGCGGCAGATGCTAAGCCAAAAGCGCAGATAATACTGGCATTTTGGCAACGCAGATGCCGTGCCGCAGCCGCCGGAGCGATGCTTAAGCCGTTAGGCGGGAATTGTGTGGTGTTGCCTTCACTTTTTCCCTGTCGTTACGCGGTCTGCATTCCTGTTTTTGCCCACAAACTGCCCTTGTTCACGCAAAGTTTACCGGAATTTCCAGCTATTTCATGCCTTGTTCATCCGCAGTTCATTTTTATTCTTCATGATAGAATCTATCGGGGGCCCCTATTACCGCCCCCAACTGGAGGAATTGTTATGCACGAAACCCAACAGCCGCGCGACCCCAAAAAGACGACCGGCATTGTATATGCCGTGATCCTTGTGGTGTTGCTGCTGCTCAATTTCTGGGCCTTCCCCGCCATGATGAAAGGCCAGGTCAAACAGGTCGATTACGGCACCTTCCTGAACATGCTCGAAGGCGGCGAACTGAGCACCGTTGAAATTCAGGATCAGCAGATCTATTTTGTGGACAAAAATGATACCACCTACTGCACCAACTCCATTGCGCAGGACCTGCAGCTGGTCAACCGGTTGGAAAGCGCCGGCGTTTCCTTTGGCAAGGTGTACAACCAGACCACCTGGGTGGATACCCTGCTGGGCTGGGTCATCTCGCTGCTGCCCATGATCATCCTGATCGTCTGGTTCAACCGCATGATGCGCAAGCGGGTCGGTGAAATGACCGGCGGCGCCAACAGCATGATTTTTGGCGGCGGCAAATCCGGTGCCAAACAGTATGTCGTTGAGGATGGCAAGTCCATCAAATTTGCCGATGTTGCCGGTGAGGACGAAGCCAAAGAGAGCCTGCAGGAAATCGTTGACTTCCTGCATAACCCCAAGCGTTACGAGGATATCGGTGCCAAAATGCCCAAGGGCGTTCTGCTTGTCGGCCCCCCGGGCACCGGTAAAACCCTGCTGGCCCGCGCTGTTGCCGGCGAAGCCGGTGTTCCCTTCTTCTCCATTGCGGGTTCTGAATTTGTCGAGATGTTCGTCGGCATGGGCGCTTCCAAGGTGCGTGACCTCTTCAAACAGGCCAACGAAAAAGCCCCCTGCATTATCTTTATTGATGAGATCGATACCATCGGCAAAAAGCGTGACGGTGCTTCCGGTATGGGCGGCAACGATGAACGCGAGCAGACCCTGAACCAGCTGCTGACCGAAATGGACGGGTTTGACGCCGCCAAGGGTGTTATCATTCTGGCCGCCACCAACCGTCCTGAATCCCTTGACCCCGCTTTGACCCGCCCCGGCCGTTTTGACCGTCGTGTGCCCGTGGAGCTGCCCGACCTGAAAGGCCGCGAAAGTATCCTGCGCCTGCACGCTCAAAAGGTCAAAATCGGCCCCGACTGTGACTTTGCCGTGGTTGCCCGCATGACTCCCGGTGCTTCCGGTGCCGAGCTGGCCAATATCATCAACGAAGCCGCCCTGGGCGCTGTGCGCCACCACCGCATGGCCGTTACCCAGTACGACCTGCAGGAAGCCGTGGATACCATCCTGGCCGGTGCCCAGAAAAAGAATAAGATCCTGAGCGACAAAGAAAAGTGCATCGTGGCCTACCACGAAGTCGGCCATGCCATGGTTGCCGCCCTGCAGAGCCATTCCGCCCCCGTGCAGAAAATCACCATTGTGCCGCGCACTTCCGGCGCGCTGGGTTTCACCATGCAGGTAGAGGACGGCGACCACACCCTGATGACCAAGGAAGAGATCCTGGCCAAAATTGCCACCATGACCGGTGGCCGTGCCGCCGAAGAAGTGGTGTTCAACTCCATCACCACCGGCGCATCCAACGATATCGAGCAGGCCACCAAGATGGCCCGCGCCATGATTACCCGCTACGGCATGACCGACGACTTTGACATGGTTGCCCTGGAAACCGTGAACAATGCCTACCTGGGCGGCGATGCCAGCCTGGCCTGCAGTGAGCGCACAGCCGCCACAGTGGACGATAAGGTCGTGGAAGTCGTCAAGCAGCAGCATGAAAAAGCCAAACAGATGCTGATTGAAAACCGCGGCAAGCTGGACGAGATCGCCAAGTACCTGTACGAGAAAGAAACCATCACCGGCGAAGAGTTCATGCGCATCCTGACCGCTGTTCCCCAGCTGCCCACCGGTGCCGTGGAACAGTAAAGGCAACACCGCACAATTCCCGCCTGACGGCTTAAGCACCGCTCCGGCGGCTGCGGCACTTAGAATTGTGCGGTATTGCCTAAAATCTCCGCTCTGCGCGTTTTCTTTGTAAAATAACGGTACCCCCGCCCTATGCAGTTCATTTACCGCACGGGCGGGGGTGTTTTGTTGTAATTCCGTAGAGGCGCACACCATGCACCCATCCGTTTTATATCATCACACTACAGCGCTTTCTCACAAAGCACACCATGTAATAGCGCCATTTTATGGCCAGCCGTTACCCATTTGTAGGGGCCGCTGCTCACCTCTTTCCGAAAAACGCAATAAAAATGCTGTCTTTCTCCACATCAGGGAAAGGCAGCATTCTTCTTTATCCGTTCAGATCTTCGCCGTTGCTGGCAATCACATTTTTATACCACCCAAAGGACTTTTTCCTGTACCGTGCCGCCGCCCTGTTCGAGTACCGGGAAAAGCACCAGTGATCCTGCCGGGCTTTATTTTGCCTGTGCGCCCTCTGGGAAGATGATCTTGTTCACAAAGAAGAAGATCACCATGGAAATGCCGCCATTGAGCACGGTGGTGCCAATGTTGTAGATGAAATCCGGCACCAGCAGGCCCGCAACCGCCACCCACACGCAGTTGATGGAGTTGACGATGCAGGTGATCAAGCAGAACGCCACCACATACCAGGCGATCTGCTTGGCCAGGTTGCCCTTGCTGCGGAAGACAAAGTTGCGCTGGATGGGAAAGTTTATGCATTCTCCCACCACCATGGCAACCATGTAGGCGCAAAAGTACGGCAGACCGCCATGGGCGGAATCATACCCCAGGATGTTCCACTGGAAGGTTTCGCCAAACAGCGTGACTGGAATGCCCGGCCAGCCAAAATCCACCACCGGCAGGCTGCTGAACGCCGCCGGCAAAAATTGCAGCAGCAGGTATTTGAACACCGTAACCAGGTTGGATACGATCACAAACAGTCCGCCTTCGCGCACCCACTTGGCTGCGGCGGGGTGTTTTGCCGCAAAATTATTCCATAGCTGCATAAATAGCCCCTCTCTTTCCTCAGCTGTTGCGCAGGCGCTGTTCCAGCTGTGCGTTCAGTATCAGGTTTTTCACGGCTTCTACGATCACCCGCACAAGGCCGATGATCCAGAATCCCTGTAATTCCATCACAATGCCATCCACCATGCCCATGCTGATGGCACCGCTGGTCATTTTGGCCAGGGCACGCAGCGGCATGTTGTACTGGAACAGCACATTCAGGTCCGGCTTGCCGCGCTTGTAGCTGGCGTTCAGCAGTGCGGTAAGCACCAGCCAGATCAGCCAGCCCAGCGGGCTGCGGCTGTGGTTCAGCTCGCCCAGGGTCATGTTGCGGTCAATTTTAACTTTTCCCTGCTGCACCGGGCGGCCCAGCAGGGTGGCCCATTCGTCATCCGGCACGCTCTGCACCTTGCCGCTGGTATAGTGCGGCAGATGCTTGCCCGCATAGGGGTTGGGTGCGCCGGTACCGGCCACTTCCACCACGGCGGTCAGGCGGATGTCCGCACTGGACGCGCCGATCCGCAGCTCATAGCTGCCGCCTTCCACTTCCCAGCTGTCGGTCTTGGTGTTCCAGTAGCGGAATGCCTTGTCGTCCAGCGGGATGGTCACGGTCTTGCTTTCGCCGGGCTGCAGCTGCACCTTGGCAAAGCCTTTCAGCTCCTGTGCGGGACGGAACACTTCTGCCCCGGGTTTTGCCACATACAGCTGCACGATCTCTGCTCCGGCGCGCTTGCCGGTGTTGGTTACGGTCAGGGTCACGCCATTGGACGCGGCCTGCAAATTGCTGTAGGCAAAGCTGGTGTAGCTTAACCCATAGCCAAAGGGGAATGCCACCGGCACACCGGCGGTCTGGTAATAGCGGTAGCCGACATACAGTCCCTCGCGGTACTGCACCATGCGGCCCGGCCCGGCAAAGTTATCCTTGGCAGGGGTATCCGCATAGGCGTTGACCCAGGTTTCGGCCAGCTTGCCGCTGGGGTTCACTTTGCCGGTCAGCACATCCAGCATGGCGCCCGCCCCCGCCTGGCCGCCCAGCGCACCATATACCAGGGTACGGCAGTGTTTGAGCCACGGGGTTTCCAGCGAAGCCCCTGCGCTGAGCACCACAACGGTGTTGGGGTTGGCCTGCTGCACGGCCTTTAACAGTTCGATCTGGTTGTCCGCAAGGCGCATATCGCCGCGGTCCAGACCCTCACTTTCCTTGATTTCATCCAGCCCCAGGCAGAGCAGCACCACTTCGGCCTTTTGGGCCAGGGCTACAGCCTCGGCCTGTTTGGCGGCATCCGGTTTGCCCTGGCGGTCAAAGCCGGGGGCAAAGCCCACGCTGGCCAGGCCGCTCTCTTTCAGGCAGTCCAAAAAGGTATCCACCTTGATGGAGTTGACCGCGCTGGAGCCAGCGCCCTGGTACCGCGGCGTCTGGGCAAAGTCGCCGATCACGGCAACCTCGGTGCCCTCTTCCAGCGGCAGCAGGTCGTTCTCGTTTTTCAGCAGCACAATGCTTTCGGCTGCGGCGCGGCGGGCCAGGGCGTGGTGAGCGTCCGCATCAAAGGTGCGGCTGTGGGACTGCACGGCGGCATGGGTATCAAACACCAGCGTCAGCAGCTCGTCCAGCCGGGCGTCCACATCCGCTTCGGTAATTTTGCCGCTCTGCACAGCCTGCATCAGCTCGCGCACCGCGTCCCCGCCGGGGGCGGGCATTTCCAGCGTGGAGCCGTTCTGCACGCCCAGGGCATGGTCATTGCTGCCGCCCCAGTCCGTTACCACAGCGCCGTCAAAGCCCCACTCCCCGCGCAGGATGTCCATTAACAGGTGGCGGTTCTCGTTGGCGTAAGTTCCGTTGATGAGGTTATAGCTGCTCATGATGGTCTTGGGCTTTGCTTCCTTGACCACGATCTCAAACCCGGTCAGGTACAGTTCCCGCAAAGTGCGTTCATCCACCACGGAATCCGACGCCATGCGGCGCAGTTCCTGGCTGTTGACGGCAAAGTGCTTGGGGCAGGCCGAAATACCGTTGGACTGGATGCCCCGCACATAGCTCGCGGCCATTTTGCCGGAAAGATACGGATCCTCGGAGAAATACTCAAAATTGCGGCCGCACAAGGGGCTGCGCTTGGTGTTCAGGCCCGGCCCCAACAGCACGGCAACTTCCTGCGCGGCGGCTTCTTCGCCCATGGCCTGGCCGATCTGCTCGCCCAGGGCGGGGTCCCAGCTGCACGCCACAGTGGCTGCCGTGGGGAAGCAGGTGGCCGGCACGCTGGGATTCAGCCCCAGATGGTCCGCCGCGCCCGCCTGCTTGCGCACACCGTTGGGGCCATCGGATAGGGTGATGGACGGGATATTATTTTTCGGCAGTGCACGGGTCCCAAAGGTAGTAGCGCCCGAAAGCAGCGCACATTTTTGTTCAAGCGTCAAAGCTTGCAGTTGTTTCTTTTGCATAAGGTGGTTCCTTTTCTTAAAAACAGCCTTGCGGCCCACCGCACAACCGCGCAAAGTCGGCGGCGATGGACCGCAGGGCAGCTGCACAGCTTACAAATTACACTTTACTGTGCCTTTTTCTTCTTGTAGCTTTTGAAGGTGAGAACTTCCAGCACGACCAGCAGTACAGCCAGCAGCACGTCGACCACGATCATAGCGGTACGCCAGATGGGGGTGGAAACAGTGTTGGCGGGGTCGTAAACGCGGGAGTTGACCACGGTGTACATGATGTTCTTGCAAGCCTGACGCATAGCCTTAACGCTGGTAGCACTGGTGGTATCGGTCAGGTGGTTGGTGGCAACATCGTAGTTCTTCAGCATCAGGTCGCAGCCGTTGCGGATGGCAATATCTGAATCCATGTAGTCAGTGAAGTGGAAGCCGTCGGTGATGACCATACCGCGGAAGCCCCACTCGCCGCGCAGCACGCCGTTCAGCAGTGCATTGCAGGCACCGGTCCACTGGTTGCCAATATAGTTCCAGCTGGACATGACGGCCTTGCAACCGCCCACCTTGGCGCTGATCTCGAAAGGACGCAGGTAGATCTCGCGGATAGCCTGCTCGTCAGCCCAGGTGCAGAGCATCTCGCTCTGGTTGATCTGCTGGTCGTTCAGGGCAAAGTGCTTCATGTAAGCGTAGACGCCGTAGCTCTGGGCACCGGCAATGGAGCTGGCACCGATGTAACCGGCGAGGACGCTGTCCTCAGAGTAATATTCGAAGTTACGGCCGTCAAAGGCGGAACGGTGGCCGTTCATGGCGGGGGCGTCCCAGCCGGTGACGTTCATCTCGCTGGCCATGCAGCCGATGCTCTCGCCGTAGCGGCGGGCCAGGTCGGTGTTGAAGGTGGAAGCGATGATAATCTCGGACGGGAAGCCAATGGAAGAAACGCCGGTAAAGTTGTTATTGATGGCAGCGGGGCCGTCGCAGTCGATGGTCGCGTACTTGTCAACGCTGGCCTCGGCCTTGGTCTGGTAGCCGCCCAGGGCGATCAGGTCGTCCATCTCGGTGACGGTCATCTGGTCGAGCAGGGTATCCCAACGCTCGTCGTCGTAGTCAGCACCGCGCAGGTCAGCCAGCTTCAGGCCGTTGTTGGCACCGGTAACGGGCATCTCGTCGTTGGGGTCGTTGTGGTCCTCGGGGGTCCAGTTGTGGTCGTTGTACAGGGTGTTCATGCTTTCCTCAGACATGGTGTAGTCAGAGGGAGCAGCAACCGCCTCAGCATAGTTGGCGAAGTGATCAGCGCGGGATAGGGTGACGAGCTTGTCGTCAGCGAAGTCGAACTTGGTGGTAGCAGCTTCGGCGTCGGTGCTGCGGGGGTTGGACTCGTCATAGACGATGGTGGAAGCGACGTTGTAGGTCTTGGAATCCAGCACCGTGTGGGAATCCTCGTTGATGCTGATGATATAGTCGCCCTCTTCCAGCACATAGCAGCCCTTGTCCTTACTGTCAAAGCTGGCCATGTCCTCGGTGTTGAAAGTCAGGGTCAAGGTCTGGGAAGCGCCCGGCTCAATGGAGTCGGTCTTGCCGAAGGTGACGAGGTTGGCGGAAGCCTTCTCAATGCCGCCATCGGTGTACGGCGGGTTGAAGTAGACCTGCACGGCGTCCTTACCGGCCACACTGCCGGTGTTGGTGACGGTGACATCCAGGGTGATGGTGCCGTCAGCCTCGGTCATGGAGTCGATTTTCTGGGTAAAGGTGGTGTAGGACAGGCCGTGGCCGAAGGGATACTGCACGGTCTTGTCATAGTCGATCAGGCCCTCGGCGGCGGCAGTCTCGTAGAACTTGTAGCCGACGTAGATGCCCTCAACATAGTTGACGAAGTGCGGGGGAACCTGCTCTGGATCACGGCCAAACAAGCCGGCAGCGGTGTAACCAACGGAATCCGCATTGGTGTAGGCGAAAGCGCCGATGTTGTTGAAGTACGGTGCAGCGGTCAGGTCGTAGACGAAAGTGTCGGCAGAGTGGCCGGAGGGGTTGACCTCACCGGCAACAATCTCGCCCAGGGCGTTGAAGCCGGTCTGGCCGGTGCCGGGGCACCAGATAACGCTCTTGATCTGGGGGTGCTCATCGACGAAGCCCAGCTCGAGGGTGTTGGCAGCGTTGTAAACCAGCACAACGTTGTCGAAGTTGGAGCAGACGAGGTCGATCATGTCGCGCTCAGTCTTGCTCAGGGAGAGGTAATGCTGGCCGTCCTCGAAGTCCTTGTACTCGGTGGAGTTGTCGGTGTAGTTGACGGTGCTCATATCGGTGGGCAGGTCAGCAAACTCACCGCCAACGCGGCTGATGACGACCATCGCAGTGTCAGAGAAAGACTTGGCGTTGTCGATCAGCTCTTGGGTGTAGCTGGCGGCGGTGGGTTCGGGCAGGGTCCAGTTATGGTTGCTGTAACCCAGCGCCGGGCGCTCGGCGCAGTAAGCGGTGTAGAAATCGCTCAGCTCGGTGTTGGTGTTGATGCCGGCGTTGTGCAGGCCATCCAGCAGGCTGACGGTGGGACGGTCGGCAGAGATCGCGCCAGCGCCGGTGCCGCCGTAGACAGGGCCGACAGAAGCCCAGCCAAAGACGTTCAGGTTGCTGCCGGAAGCGAGGGGCAGTTCGTTGTCATCGTTCTGCAGCAGGACAATGCCTTCCTCGGCAATCTCGGTGCACAGGGCGTTGGCCTCGTCACTGGATTCCTCGGTGATAGTGCCGTTGCCGGTGACCAGATCGAGCATGGTGCTCATGGGGCCAAAGGCAACCAGGTTGAGCATGATGCCGAAAGCCAGCAGCACGGCCAGGCCAGACTGGGCGCGCACCATAAATTTGGTGGGCTTGGCCAGTTTCTTGTTGACCGCCATAGCGATCAGTACGATAATGGCGGCGGCAACCACAACGCCAAAGAAGATGAGCTGCGGGATGCAGTTATTGACCACATCGGCAACGTCGTCCAGGTTAACGCCCATGTTTGCCAGGGTAAGAAGCAGGGTGTTCATTGTTTTCCTCCTTTTATTGTGCCGCCCTCCGGATGGCGGCTGACGGGATTTCCGCTTTTATTGATGATATTGTACCAAAACAATTTTCTTTCGGCTCATTTTTTGCACAAACTGTTGTTTCCGTTGCATGTTTTGCAAAAGTTTCAAAAACATTTCATTTTTTGTTGTGCATCTCACACAAAGCATCTCGACCCTGTTTTGTGCACCCCGCCCAAACACCAAAAATGGCCGGGTGCCTTATCCTAGACCCCCAGCCATCCATTCAGCTTTTCTGCGGCAGCAGCACCCGCAGCGTAAACCACTCATTCTCCCAGTGCAGCGTCATAGTTCCGCCGCGCTTTTCGGCGGCGGCGCGCACACCGCGCAGGTCGCTGCCGCCATGGGTGTTGCGGCGCGGCAGGCCGTCCGCGCCCAGCTCCACTTCCTGCGCGCAGTAGTTTTCAAACCGCAGCATCACAAAGCCGTTCTGGGCGTACACCGCCACCCGGATCAGCCGCTTTTCGTGGTCGGGCTCGGTCTCTACGCTCTCGGTCGCATTGTCCAGCGCCGTACCCACAATCGTGCAGATTTCCCCTGTCTCCAAAAAATCCAGCAAATGCCCGTCCGCCACGCAGGTCATCGTGATGTGGTGCTGCTGGCAGTACAGGCTTTTGGCCGTCAGCAGGGTGTCCAGCACCGGGTTGCCGGTCTTGTTCTCCGCCTCGTACTGGCGGATGCCGCTTTCCATGGCCGCCAGCGCCACATCCTGCTTGGCGTGGTCCCGCTCCGCCCGGATGGCCGCAATCTGCATTTTCAGCTCGTGGTAGCGCCGGTTGATCAGGCGGATGTTCTCCTTGCTCTGCTTGTACTGCTCGTACTGGCGGTGCAAAACGCCGTCCAGCTCCGCCAGCTCGCTGTGCAGGGCGGCTTCGCGCAGCTGCTCGTGCTGCACCGTCAAAATCAGCACCCCGGCCAGGTCCACCAGCGTGCGGATGTAAAACATGTTCATGTTGGCTTCGCTGCCGTTGGCAAAGCTCAAATTGCTCACGGCAAATGCGGTCAGCGCCATGACCACCGCCACAAAAGTTCCTGCGGGCGTTATTTTCAGCTTCCCGGCCGGGCCGGGGCGGCGGTTTTCCACAAACAGCATGGCGGTAAAAATGCCGCCGTACACCACCGCCAACAGAAGCAGCGAAAGCGGCTCCGCCCCGCCGCGCTGCGGCCACAGCACGCAGTGCAGCTGCCATTCCACGCTGGCCGCCAGCTCCGCCAAAATAAAGGCCCGCGCGCACACATAGCCCGCTTCCAGCAGCGTAATGCTGCGTGTGACCCACAAAAACAGCAGCATGGAAAGAATCGCCATTGCCATGCAGGGGATCCACCACGCCAGCGGAACTTTCCCCGTGGCCTGCAAAAACGCCCCCAGCAGCACCGCCCAACCGGCTTCCACGCCCCAGATCACGCGCTGGTCCATCCGCGGCGGCAGCCTGTGCGCATACAGCAGCGCCGCCAGCACTTCCGCCAAAGCGGTGTACAGGCGGGGAATATCCGGCAATGTCGTCATTAGCCCGCACCCCCAATATAATCCGCCAGCCCCGCCATAAAGGCCTTGCGCCGCGGGCGGCTGATCTGCAGCGTATACGGACCAACCTGCACCATATCCTGCTGCACGCCGGAAACCTGCGCCAGATTGACCAGATACCCGCTGTTGCACCGTGCAAACGCCCGGCCCACCAGCTTTTCCTCATAGTTTTTCAGGGTGCCCGGCACCACAAAATCTTCTTTTTCGGTGTAAAAATGCACCTTGTGGCCTTCGCTTTCCAGGTAATAGATTTCTGCCGCGTCCAGCCGCCGCATGCCGCCGTCCACCGCCACGGCCAGGTAATGCCGCTCCCGCTTTTCCAGCTGTCCCAGCGCCTTTTGCAGCTGCTGCGAAAACGCAAAGTAGGGCACCGGTTTCAGCACATAATCCAGCGCCCCAACGGCATATCCGCGGATGGCATACTGCGCCATGTTGGTAATGAACACGATCAGCACCCCGCCGTCCCGCTCCCGGATGCGGCGGGCGGTCTCCATGCCGTCCAGGTGCTTCATCTCCACATCCAGAAAGATGATGTCGAACTGCGGGCGGTAATCTTCCAGAATCTCCATCCCGTCCGCAAACTCCGTTACCTCAAACGGCGTGCCGTACTGCCGGGTGTACCGTTGCACATACCCCGCCAGCTGTTCCCGCACCGCCGCCTCGTCCTCCACAATCGCAATCCGGGTCATCTGCTGCTCCCCTTTCTCAACATCACACTGCGGTCCCGCACAGTCCACATCTGGTGCGGCTTCTTAAGGTGTATCTGAAAACAAAGAAAATGACGGATATTTCACAAGCGCAAGGCGGATTTAAGGCAAAGAGCCGCGGGAATCCTTTGTGGATTCCAAGGACTTTTAACGCAAAATCCCGCTGCGTTTGTAGAAATAGACGATATTTTCGACTTTTCAGCTGCACCATCGATTGTTTTTAGTATAGCACATACAACCATACACAGCAAATGCGGAGTGAAGCAGTTTGTTTGCCCTCAAAGCGTTTTGTCGGTCGGGGCTGCCAGACCAGGCCAGCCCTGGCATGCCACAAATATACAGGTTCGTTGCGAATGCAGATGTGGCGTTAAACGGAACAAAGCACACCCTCCATGATTACAGTCCCGAGATAAACAAAAATCTTATCATCCATTGCTATCAGCCCGAACCCGGCTATTGTGCCTGTGTGCTGCAAGTGACGGAGCAATAAATCAGCGGGAAAAGCATCACGGAAATCGATGCGCATCTTGAAACCACTGCCCTGCCGGAAAAGCTTCCTGTACCTTGCTGTTTGTGCGCTCCGCCTCCTTTCTGCCGTCGTTGACTATTTCTGCCTTTAGTATATAGATCAACAAAAAAACGCCCTACACTTTCGTGTAAGGCATTCTTTGG
>UMGB01025897.1_pt1 | contig 14319 bp, 13 predicted proteins | sample 1965161 | NCBI WGS metagenome assembly UMGB01 (sample SAMEA4836060, study PRJEB28245) | human gut metagenome | biome: gut microbiome; material: fecal sample | place: Denmark | collected 2008
CGAAAACGCTTCGACGAGGAAACCATCGCGCGTCTGGAGGCGCTGCGCTGGTGGGACTGGGATAGAGAGAAAATCAAGCGGAGCATTGACGCGATCCGCCATGGCGATATAGATGCGCTGGAAAAGAACGCTTAAATCATTCGGAAAGGAAATGCTTTTTGAAATTTAATCTGATCAGATCGGCTGCATTGGAGCTTGTGGACTGACCGGGAGGGCCGGAAAAAGACATGAAAACAGCCGGAGCAGAGGATAAGTCTGCTCCGGCTGGCACATATTCACGGCATTCGCCGATCTTTTTCAGTTCTGCTTTTTGTCTCGGCCGCCTTTCCTGTGCAGGAACGACTGAACAGCTTCGCGGATCACGTTATTGTTCTGGATTTTCACAACCGCATAGAACATATCCGGGGTGGGGAATTTCGGCAGATAGATATAGTAAGCCGGGATCCACTCGGTCGGGCTGTATTTTTCCTTTGCGCGGTATAGATCTTTGAAGCCGTAGCATTCATTCAGATGATCGTATACGAAGCGAAGGAGCTTTTCAACCAGCTCTGCCTTTTCGTCATCCAGTCCGGCGAGCGGAGCAACGCCAAGGCTGCCGTAATGAATCCCCTCGTTTTTGAATACCTGAAAGGCTTCGTAGATGATGGTTTCCATGACGCCGCCCGGCGCGCCATTGCCGTGGCGGGTGACGTCGGCCATGTAGCCGTCTTTGCCGAGAAACGGCACAAAAACAATAAAAGCGACGATTTGATTATCCTTGTCGCGTGCGTAAAAATACCGCTTGTCCATCGGTTTTTCCAGACCGGCCGTACCCATTGTGAACGAAAGCAGCGAGCTTTTCTTCTGTCCGAGCCATTCGTCTGTCACGCGGTCAAACGCCTGCTCAATCTCGGGATCACGTTTTTCCAGCGGCCTGTACTCGGATACCGTAACGCCTGCTTTGGCCGCATGGTTGATGTTCATGCGCATTTTAGCGCCCTTTTTGCCGCTGATTTCGTAATCCGCCAGAGCAAACCGCGCCTCTTCGCCGCATTGGCCAGTACGCCGAGCACGCTCAGCAGAAGGACATACAGACTGCGTTTTCGGTCTTTTGGTGCGGCCGGGCAGCAGAAATCCCTGCGGAAGCAAAGAAAGGCGGCCAGCAGGAGCAGATCGATCACAGAAATCAGAACCACCGCCTCCGCAGAAGACCGGTGGAAGAAGCTCAGGGCGAAAAGCATCAGAGAAAACAGAAAGATGATACCGATGCACAGGTTTTCGACACGGATACGCATGGATACAGTTGACTGCTTCATGGTCATTCTTCTTTCTTGCTGTCGGGGGATAGGGGGGAATCTGCTTTGAATACACGATACTGGTTTTTATTATAGCAGATATTTCGGGAAAATCCATCGCATAGAGCGTTTCCTGCAAAACAGACCGTATGACTGTTATTTTTTCAGAATTACGGTTGCGAATTTTACGCATCATCGTTAAAATAGAAAGTACATGAAACAGGAAAGAAAGGAAGGAGCGTCACAATGAAGAACAGGGGCAGGTTTCGCAAATATGTGCCATCCATCCTGCTGCTCCTGCTGTTTGAAGCAGTAGCGGTCGTGCTGTGGCTGGTCAGGGACAACCTGTTTTATCTGCTGAATTTCAGTTACATAGGCTGCTGTCTTGCATTGGGGACGGCGCTGTTCGCCGCCGGGAAACGATATGCCCGGCATTTTGTGCAGCTGGCGGTGGGATGCTACATGCTGCTGTTTCTCGGCGTGATCTCCCGCGAGAATATGCAGATCGAGGGCTTCTGGTACTATCTGTTCCTCGGTGCTTTTGAAGCGGCGACCATCCACTATGCGGTGGCAAAAATCTTCGGTCCGCTGCTGTTCGGGCGCGGCTGGTGCGGCTATGCCTGCTGGACGGCGATGGTGCTCGACTTTTTACCTTACAGGCAGCCGCAGAAGCCGCGCAGGGAAAAGCTGGGCGTTCTGCGATATGTGATGTTCGCATTATCTCTGGCGCTGGTGTCCGGACTGTTTTTGATGAAGACCGCCGATCTGGAGCAGATTATGTTCCGGATGTTCCTTGCGGGAAATGCGCTTTACTATATCGCGGGCATTGCACTCGCCTTTGCGTTCAAGGATAACCGCGCATTCTGCAAATATCTGTGCCCGATTACGGTGTTCCTCGCGCCCGCGAGCTATTTTTCGCTGCTGCGCGTCCACTGCGATGAAAGCAAATGCATCCACTGCGGGAAATGCCTGCGTGTCTGCCCCATGAACGTAGAGGTCAACAAGGAGTCCCGCAGACGGAAAAACGGAACGGAGTGCATCCTCTGCTGCGAGTGTACGAAGGTCTGTCCCACAAAGGCGCTGCATTAGAATGAAGCAGAGGGAATGCCGCTCGTCCAGGAACTGCTTATAGCGCACGAAGCCCGCTCGTTACTTTAGGCAACGCCGCACAATTAAAGCGGCGGTGCTTTGCGGAAATTTTGTGTCCTGACTTTGTTGCAGTTTCACGGTAATACATCAAGTATTACCGCAAAACTGTGCCTCGTCAGTACGCAAAATTTACTCGCAAATCACTCTTGTTCAATTATGCGGTATTGCCTTTATAACAGCATACGATGGCAGTTTGCTGTTATAAAGCGAGCGCTTTCTCAATCTTTTCAATCAGCCCTGAATCAGCCGGAAGCCATTCTACGCTTTTTAGAGTTTCCTTTGTCAGCCATCGTGCCTCAGCGGCCTCTAACAGCTCAAGATCACCGCAAATCAGCTGACACCAGAAGCAATCCATTGAAAGGTGAAAGGTCGGATAATCAAATTCGACGGTATCAATCAACTCACCAACCGAAATCTCGGAGGCCAGTTCCTCCCGGATTTCTCTTTTTAGGGCCTCCTGCGGCGTTTCGCCGGGCTCAATTTTTCCGCCGGGGAATTCCCACAGACCCTTAAAGTCACCATAGCCGCGCATGGTGGCAAAGATCTTTTCGCCATCACGAATAACTGCGGCGACGACTCGAATTGTTTTCATAAAATGCCTTCCTTTATCCGACTACCAGCTTGTTCGTCTTGCGAAGGTACTTCGCCGGGATAGGCTGGTCCAGATGCCATGTAATATTCATCGGCCTGCTGCCGGTATGCTTCACATAGGCTGCTGTTCCGAGACAGGTATACGGTGCAGCGCCAATGCTGTCCTGCTTGAACTCCCGCACGAAGAGAACGACCCTGCTGCCACGCTGACGGTGGTTGATATAACGCTGACCGGTGCTTGCTGTATCGGAGGTCGTACTCTGACTTTGCCAATGGAACAGGCTTTCGTTGATCGAATAGTCGTTGTACATGGTAGTCGGGGAGTAGTCCTTGTCCGCCTTGTTGAGCGTGATAAAGAATACATCGACCTGCTTGTCCGGCAGCCATTTGACACCTTCCCGCACATTTTTCGGCGTCATGTAGTCCATTGCAATCAGAATTTGATCTCTGGTATAGGTGCAATGCAGATCCAGCGGACAATCAAAGCCAAGCGGGACAGGCTGATCGATGAAGTCAATGCGCTCCAGATTGAGCGCCAGAAGCGCATACAGTTCGCGCATCATGATCGGGCTGTCCGCGAGCAGCTGCATGTTGGCTTGCGCAGTATGGGAACGCCAGTCAGCCGCCTCCTGAAATACGGTGATGTAAAACATTTGCAGCATGCGCTTTTCAAAATCGGAAAGCGAAGCCGCAAGTTCACAGGAGAAGCGCGGAAGAATATCCGTCAGGAACTTAATCCAGCGCCGGGAATCCACGGCAACCAGCTTGCTGAACGCCTTTGTCAGAATGCCTTCGGCAGGCTCGGCAAAATCGTCGCAGACGCCTGCTTCTGCACAGAGACGGGAGAAGGAGAACTTACCGTAGATCGACCGCGGGTCGAGGTGATAGTAGCCGATGAAGTTCTTCAAGGAAAGGGGAAGGCCGCTGTCCTGAGTGAAGGTTTCGATACGCGAGATCAGACCGGAACGGTCGCCGAAGGAGCGGCGGATATTCGCCAGAATGACTTCGGAAGCCTTCTTTTCCAGCTGGATATAGCAGCCCTTCGGCAGTGATACAAAGCCCTTTTTTACCTCGTACTGCATGCTGTGATTGCTGTGAGAGAGCAGTGCAGCAAACTTTTCTTCAAAATTGTATTTCCTGTTTGCCTGACCGATGAAATCCAAAACGGTCAGGCATTCTTTTCCTTCCGAGAGACGCAGACCGCGGCCGAGCTGCTGTAGGAAAATCGTGAGCGACTCGGTAGGGCGCAGGAAGAGAATGGTGTCGACTTCCGGAATATCAACGCCCTCGTTATACAAATCTACAACAAAGATAAAGCGGATTTCGCCGGAGACCAGACGCTGTCTGGCTTCATTTCGTTCCTTATCGCTGGAATTCGCTGTAAGGGACATGCAGGGGATGCCCTTCGATGAGAAATATTCCTCCATGAATTCAGCGTGTTCGACAGAGACGCAGAATCCAAGACCGCGAACCGTATTGATGTCGGTTACGTACCGATAGAGAGAATTGACAATATGGCCGGCGCGCTTTTCGGCGACAGCACGGTTCAGAGAAAATACCTTGTTAAGCTCAGCTTTATCATAACCGCCGCGCGTCCAGCGGATATTGGACAGGTCAACATCATCGGAAACGCCGAAATATTGGAACGGGCAGAGCAGCTTGCGCTCGATCGCCTCCGGCAGTCGGATTTCAGATGCAATGCGGCCGTTGAAGTAATCCAGAACGTTTTTTCCATCCATGCGTTCCGGCGTTGCAGTCAAACCCAATAATATTTTCGGCTTGAAGTGGTTCAGCAGTCCTTGATAGGTGGGCGCTGCTGCGTGATGGAACTCGTCCACAATGATGAAATCGTAATAGTCCTCCGGGAGAACGTCATACAGCTTCTGGGAGGCTACTGTCTGCACCGAAATAAATAGATGCTCCAGACTGCTCGGCTTGAAGCTGCCCACAAAAAGCTCTCCAAAATTGGGATCTTTCAACACAGCACGGAAAGCACTTCGGCTCTGTTTCAGAATTTCCTCTCGATGAACGACAAACAGCAGACGAGGCTTCGAACCGGAGAAGGCTTTGCAGAACCGTCGGTAATCAAAGGCAGAGATTAAGGTTTTGCCGGTACCGGTTGCAGCAACGACAAGATTGCGGTAATAGCCGCGAACCTCGCGCTCTGCCTGCAGGCGATCCAAAATCTCCTGCTGATAGGGGTAGGGCTGAATATCGAAAACGAACTGCATTTCGCTCGTTGGATTGGCCTTGCCGTTTGTCGACAGTGCACGCTCCAGCCTTTCTTTGCACCCGTCCTCATAGACTTCAAAGCTGGCGGTGTTCCAATAACTATCGAAGGTTGCCTCCATCTTCTGAATGGTCGGCAGCATATCCTTGGTTGTCAGCTTAACATTCCATTCCAGTCCGCTGGACATAGCCGGATTGGAGAGGTTGGAAGAACCAACGTACGCCGTGGTAAAGCCGGTTTCACGATAGAACATATACGCCTTTGCATGAAGCCGGGTACGCTCGGTATCGTAGGACACACGAATTTCCGTGTTGGGGAGCTTGCGAAGCGCCTCCACCGCCTTCACGTCCGTTGCGCCCATATATGTTGTCGTAATAACGCGGAGCCTGCCGCCGCGTTCCGCAAAATGCTGAAGATCATCGATGATTAAACGAAGACCGCTCCATTTGACAAACGAAACCAGCATATCAATGCGGTCGGCGGAGACGATTTCTTTCTTCAGCTCGGAAAACATCTGCGGCTCGTGAACCGCTCCGGTAAATAAGCTGCTTTGAGCAATCGATGTTTCAGGGCGGGGGAGATCCTTTGCTTTTTTCCGGCCGATGCGCATCATAGGATCATCGCGGGACAGCAATGCGAATAGCTGTTCGCCTTCATCGTCCACGGTAAAATCGCGCAGGTCGTCCTGCGCTGTCTCCTGTGAAATCAGATCAACAATTTTGTTGACCAGATTTAACTGCGCAGAAATATCGTCACCGGCAATGCGGTCAAGACCTTTATGAACGACCTCGGACAGGTACTGCGTTAAGACAGAGGAGCACTCGGCTGCGTCAATTTTTTCGATGTGTTTGCTGTCTTCCGGCAGCTGACGCAGCTCATCTTTGATTTCGGTATTCACCACTTGCTCGTAAAGGCCTTGTTTAAGCATGAAAGAAGTCTCCTGTGTGGTATCGTAATTCGTAATAGGTATTATTCTTTGAACTGTTTTGAGCAATTTTGACAATTTTATTGTACTCTAAACCTCAAGAAAAATCAATCCGTTTATCAGCGCTCAACCTCCAATCTCTTGTAATTGCCCATGGTTTTAGGCATATAAAGAGCGCCTATCCATCCCCGATGCGGGAAAAATAGACGCTCTATGTACATACCAATATTCAAATTTATCTCATACAGTGAAAGAGTTTTTTCGTACCTTTTTATATATGCAACGCCGAGAATAAAGATTTTCGACGTTGCTGGCTGGCGTCCCAGAGGGGAGTCGAACCCTCGGCCCCACGCTTAGGAGAAGCCCCCCGCCGGTTTCGCCCGTGTTCACCCGAGTTCGTGGGAGTGGGTCGATGCGTGAAGTTCCGTGATGTAGAGTCGCTGTATGTTCACCACGGTTCATGGAAGATACAGGCAAATTAGACGTTTGTTAGACGTTTTCTAATACGGGGGAAGATGCGTATTTTTTTCGCGCGCCAATATTAGACGTTTTTACATGAAAACAGAGTTGATTTTTCACAGCAATACTGTCCCGATACTATATTAAATATACCACAACGATTAGCAAATGAAAAGAGAGCACTTGATCACGGGTGCTCTCTTAGATGGGGAGGTTATCAAAGACTGCCGGCTATCGCACTCAGAATTTTGAGCAGGTCGGGATTATCGGAGATTTTTTTCAAAAGCGACGGATCGATGCCGGAAGGGAGAGTGGGGTTAACAGTAGGGGATGCTTCTTGCGAAGTCGGATCTTTGCCGCGGTAAAAAGCTTCTTCGAACAGCGCGGCGTTGTTTTTTCGGTTTTTGTCCATAATATGGGCGTACTGGTCGGTTACCATCTGGGCTTGCGCGTGACCGGAGTCTCCCTGGACCGACTTGATATCTCCGCCGGTCAACTGCAGTTTGTAAGTGATGCTGGAGTGGCGCAAGGAGTGAAAAACCACCTTCGGCAGATCGTTTTTTTCAATCAACGCGTTCAAAAGTGCAGCGATGCGTGTCCGCTCCATCGGATGACCCAAGCCGTTGGCGAGGACTAGGTTGTAGTCGGTGTACTCACCCCCGAGAGCTTCCTTGGTGCGTTCCTGCTCGCGCTTCCATGATTCAAGCTGATGGGCAACGGTCGCCGGAATGAAAACCTTGCGGACGCTGGATTCGGTCTTGGGCTTTTTCAGAACGAGCATGCTCGTGTTGCGCTTCGAGCTCTGAGGGAAGATGAAGAGGACGTCCTTTTGCTCGAGGGACTTCATGGCCGTCTTGTCGACACGCTGGAGCTCTTTTGTGATCATGATGGATGCTGTTCCGCCTGCGATGCTTTTCGGAGAAATATCAATAGAGTCCCATGTCAGACCGAGAATTTCGCCGATTCGCATGCTGCACGCGAAAGAAAGGTTGATAGCCAGCTTAAGACGAGCATCATCACAAACATCGAGTGCGAGAAAAATCGTCTCAGCATCCCAGACCTCGCGTTTTTGGGGTACAGCCTTAGGGACGGTGGCATGGATAGCTGGATTTTTCTCCATAAGCTCCCACTTGACAGCTTGATTGAAGGCGCTCCGCAGCAAACTGTGAATTTTGCGGACTGTCGCCGGCTGAACGAGACCCGTATCTTTGGTTCCACGTTTTTGCGTGATGCGGGAAACGGCAGGTGTTTGCAGGAGTTTCTGATAATATTTCTCGAGGATACGCGGAGATATTTCGCACAAATCCATCTTACCGATGACTGGATTGATGTAATTCCGTATCAAACGCGTGTTTGAGGAATAGACCGATAGCGACCATGTAGTTGTCCCGTAAAGGGAGACATACTCTTTAAGCAGATCGGCCACCGTTTTGCAGGTGGGAACGTTCATAACGCCAAGCTCCTGACGACGCTCGATCTCTGCCTTGCGGCGCTTTGCATCGGCAAGAGTGCGGTACGTCTCCCACTTCTGTTTGTTCTTGCCGGATATGTCGTGTTCATAATGCACGACAAGAAAACGATTGTTTCTATGAACAATTGATGCCATTATTTTCACCTCTTTAAATTTTCTGTTTGTTTTTCCTCTGGAGAAAAATCCACTGGATTTCATCCCGGGGGATCAAGTATTTTGCACCGCATTTTTGTGCGGAAAGTTCGCCGTTATGTATCATCTCGCGAACTTCTTGATATGTAATATGCAGGAGGATAGCTACCTCTTGCATCGAAAAAACCGACTTTGTTTTGTCGATTTCGGTGCAAAACCTGCTCTGATCGGCATGCCAGCGCTCGAAACTCTCTTTGGTCACGCGCCGACGGCCGGCGATAAAAACAAAGTCGAATTGGGCTCGATCTCGGCCATAAAGGAGGATGTGGTAAACAGCCTTGCGAGGAATACCTAAAATTTTTGCTATTTCGGGCATCGTCAGCGTTTCTGCTTCAAGAGCAGCATCTCGTGCTCGGTCGGCTCGGGTACGGTATCTGGTTTGCGTTTTATACCAATCTAAAAAATCGCGCTTGGAAATGCGAAGCCAGCTATCAACTTTAAAAGTTTTAATGTTGTAACGTTGAATAATATCGTATATGGTACTGACACCTATGCCTAGCTCTTCCGCAAGCTCCTGCGGAGAGTAGGATTTTGCGCGAAGTTCTTTGCCCGGCGGCGGTCCGTGGACCTTAGAATGCTTGACCTGATTTGCATACCAGTGCTCAAAACTATCGATGACAACCCGCATTTTGCCGGCAACGACGACGGTCTCGAAGCATTGCTTTTTAACAAGCCAGTAAGCGTCGGTTTTACCCAAGCCGAGCAGGCGCTGCATCTCTGGCACAGACATTGTAGTCTTTTTCTTTTTTGTCATGGGGAAAAACTCCTCTGAAAATAGTAGCCAGGTCACTGGACCTGGCTACTATTTTAGTTGATGTATAGCGACATTGTTAGGATGTCGAACAGTTGAGCGACATCCTTGACATCAGCAGGATTGGCCATTAAGCCATTCGTCAAAGCTGAATTTGGAAATGCGGATTGCGGTGCCGATTTTAAACCAGTGGAACTGACCGGTTTTCAGCAGCTGATAGACGCTTCCACGGCTAATGCCCAGCATTTTCTGCAACTCAGCGACCGTATAGCAACGCTTGTCGGTGCTGATAGGGATACTATCGATATTTTGCATAAAAATTACTCCTTTTGCTCGTTAGGTGGTATGATGCGGATGATGTGCTGTGGCGGCAGGCCTATGCTCTCGCGAATGCCTAGGTCGATGCACGACATATGGATTGGTCGCACATGACCCAAATAGCGGATGATTTGCGATTTACGTATTGTCTGGATCTGTTCGGCCAGGGCCATGCATGGCTTGTCCAGTCCACGTTGATGTTTCAAAACATAGTGCGTGGGCTGATCCGTTTTTTTAATTTCCGTCGTAAGCGGGACGACGATCAGGGTCGGTGCAAATCTGTTGCCGTAGTCGTTCTGAACGACAACAACAGGGCGAGCGCCTCCCTGAATATGACCAGTATGTGCACCGAGATCGGCGAGATAAATGTCACCGCGGCGGTAGTTCCAAGATTTTGAGTTAAACATAAAATACACCTCTATGTAACGTGGGCGGGAAAGTTCCCACCCACGGTGAATTTCATTACAATTGCTTATGTTGTCTGAGTATTTGTTCTCGACGTCCCTCAGAGTAACGGCATTAAGCCGACAGGGAGTCAATCAAGCGGTCGGCTGCGATAACCGACCTCATGGGAATTTCACCCCTTCACTTTCGCGTGAAGCCTCGTACGGAAGTATCTTTAAAAAACGTGAAGGATCGTTGCTGAATATCGCTCGCTCCGATACTTGCAGCGAAGTCACGCTCTTGCCAGTTGGCAATCGTGGCGATCGGTCGCTGATGTAGCTCCCCAACACGGGTTGTTCTTGACTGACTGATTATGCAATTTTAAAGGTACATTGTTAAGGCGCCTCCGTACAATAAAAAGCAACGTGCAAGTAAATTCTGTAAAAACAAAATGATTGCAGAGTGTTGTGCTCCTTACCTATATACGGATTACCTTATAGTGATAGTATAAAGGATGACTCTCGTCTTTGCGTGGCCCTGGCAGGGCTACTTGTCTCCTAAAATCAGATAATCAAGGCTGATTTCGAGAATTTGGGCGATTTCTGCAATCAGATCGATCGAGCATCCCGACTTGCCGCGCTCCATACGGCTTACATGCTGCTTAGATGCCAGCCCCAATGCTTCAGCCAGCTGTTCTTGCGTCATTTTTTTGGACTCGCGTGATTTTTTGAGGCGTGCCCCGAATTCAGTATTCGTAAAATGTTTCATTTTACCTGTTTTCTCCTTTGATTAATTGAAAGGCTCTCGTGCTCTTTCAATTAATCAATTCGGCTTTTTCCAGGAAAAAGTACATTTTTGGCGCAACTTTGCTGGTAGAAAAATATGGTCGGCGTAAAACAGATGCTAAAAATCCACTTTAATATTCAAAAAGTTATACCCTTAATTTGAGGGTATAATAGGGTATGATTCTGCATAGAATAATAGTATCGCATAGGGGTACACTATGGATTTGTCTGAAATGCAGGAACAAGCGGCGGAGTTGGAGCAACAAATTTCTGCTTTGCCTGCTGGCTATATTATGAAGAAAACCGTCAACGGAAAGGAATACTTCTACCACCGCGGGACGGAGAATAAGAAACGGCGGGAGAAGTATATTCCTGTGGATGAGCTAGAAAATTTCCGTGCGCAAATCGAGAGTCGGAAGGAGCTGGAACAGGAGATGAAAGCGCTGAAAAAGCATCTGCCAAAAGTAAAAACCATAGATATCCCAAGAAGCAGGTGTTTGTCCTGCAGTTCCCTGTGGGCGAATTTGACATGGTGGTGTTTGACCCGGAGGCAGGCTCCTGCCGGATTTTCGAGATCAAGCACAGCGAGGAAGCTGTCCCGCAGCAGTATCGCCATCTGATCGATGCGGAAGAATGCGCCCAGACCGAGCACCGCTACGGCCCGATCACCGGAAAGCTTGTCCTCTACCGCGGGGAAAGCCAAGTGATAGACGGCATTCAGTATCAGAACGTGGAAGAATATTTGAAAAACCTTGCATAACAGAACCGCCTCCCCGACTGAAAATCAGGGCGGCGGTTTTATGCGGGCATAAAAGCGGGAATACTTGTCATATGACAAGTATTACATCACAATTGACTTGCCGTATTTGTCATGGTCGGTCTATCGCAATTCTTCTGGAACTGCCGGTTCTTTTCTGAAAGCATACTCCGAACTCGGCGGAAAGAAGACCTATTACAAGCTCTCAAACTTTGATAAAGCACGCGGTATCATTGGGCATGAGTGTATGAATGAGTTGATTGTTGATCGTTTACTGACGATACTGGGAATTCCGCACTTAGCGTACTAGCTGCTTCATGCAGACGTGACCGTAGACGGCAAGGCGCATGAAGTATATCTCTGCGCTTCGGAGGATTTCAAGGAAAAGAGCGAATCGAAGATTGCCTTGGATGCCTACAAGGAGCTGGAGGCTTTGCCGGATGAATCTGCGCTGGAATTCTGCACTCACATGGGCTGGGAAGACTATGTTTATCAGATGCTGATCGTAGACTATCTGATCCTAAACCGGGATCGCCACGGTGCCAATATTGAGGTGCTGCGCAACAGCAGGAAGAAGACCGTTCGTCTGGCACCCCTGTTTGACCACGGCCTCTCTCTGCTTTGCAGTTGTCCGGATGATGCTGCGGCGGCTGGGTTCGATGTGATGGCTGACAAGCCCTGCAACAATGCTCATGTGCCATAAAGAAACACGCAAGAATTTGATTGACAGCATCCACTATTCCATAGCAACAGCGAGTTGCTTGTTAAAATAAGGTTTGCAGTTTTATAATAAATAATAACATATTCCTTAGGAGGGACAGACATGGAAACACGAGATATTCTCAAGAATTTGCGTGAAAAAAATAAACTTACAAAAAGTCATTTGAACGGTACTACAAAATGAAAAAAAGCGCTTGACTCTACATCTGTTGTAGATATTATAATATTGGTAGTTTAACAAAAAAAGAAGGACTAGGCAATATGGAAAAGAACCTTACTACCGGCAGTGTGTTCAAAAATGTTGTATTATTCTCATTGCCGTATCTGCTCTCGTATTTTCTTCAAACGCTCTATGGCATGGCTGACCTATTTATCATCGGACAGTTCGAGGGTGTAGCCAGTACTACCGCTGTTTCTATCGGCTCACAAGTGATGCACATGCTTACGGTTATGATTGTAGGGTTATCGATGGGAACAACCGTCAGCATCGGCCAGGCAGTGGGGGCAGGAAATCGAAAACAGGCAGCGCATAACATCGGGAATACGGTAATATTGTTTCTGGTGGTTTCCATTGCACTTACGGCCATCCTGTTATCCCTTGTTCATCCCATTGTCGTTGCCGTGTCTACGCCAACGGATGCGGTGAGCGGTACGGTCACCTATTTGACCATCTGCTTTATCGGGATTCCGTTTATTACATCCTACAACATTATCAGTTCTATTTTTCGAGGGTTGGGCGACAGCAAAAGCCCGATGTGCTTTATTGCCACAGCCTGTGCTGCCAACATCGCTTTAGACTATCTTTTTATGGGTGTGCTGCACCTTGGGCCTGCGGGCGCAGCCCTTGGTACAACTCTCTCTCAGGCAATCAGTGTAGTTGTTTCCCTTACCGTTATTTTGAAACGCAGGAGCATCGTTCTGAAAAAAAGCGACTTCAAGCCTTGCCGTGCGGTCATGGGGAAAATTTTGGGGATCGGCATCCCGATTGCGTTTCAGGACGGCCTGATTCAAGTTGCCTTTATTATTATCACGATTATTGCCAATCAGCGTGGACTGAATGACGCAGCGGCAGTCGGGATTGTGGAGAAAGTGATCAGTTTTCTCTTTTTGGTCCCCTCCTCTATGCTGTCTACCGTTTCTGCCTTGGGAGCGCAAAATATCGGTGCGGGCAAACCGGAGCGGGCCATTCAAACGCTGCGCTATGCGGTGATGCTCGCCGCAGGCTTTGGCGTGCTTGCTTCTATCGCGATCCAGTTTACAGCGGAAGGCATCGTTTCGCTGTTCACTGATCCCAGCACTGCGGACGGAGCGGCGGTGGTCCGTTTCGGCGGCCAGTATCTGCGTGGTTACATTTTTGACTGTATTTTTGCTGGCATTCATTTTAGTTTTAGCGGCTTTTTTTGCGCATGCAGGAAATCCGGCCTGTCGTTTTTACACAATATTCTCGCCATTGTATTGATGCGTGTGCCTGGCGTTTATGTGACCTCAAAATTATTCCCGGCAACGCTTCTCCCGATGGGACTGGCTACCGCGGCAGGCTCACTGCTATCGGTCGTGATCTGCCTAATCGCCTTTGGAGTCATACGGCGCAAATCAATGCTTGTTCTGGTGGAGGAGTAAGATATGGATCGGAAAAATCTTTTCCCAATAGGTGAAGTGTCAAAATTGTTTCATATCAGTGTTAGTAGTTTGCGGCACTATGAACATATCGGTTTGCTTACACCAGAATACATTTCCTCAGATTCTGGCTATCGTTACTATGGCACCGAACAATTTGAAGTACTCAACACAATCAGGTATTTGCGGGCATTGGATATGCCTTTGGCCGAGATTGAGGACTTTCTCAAAAATAAGGATATCAGCCGCATTGAGGAAAAGTTGTTACAGCAAAAGCATGCAGTCCTGAAAAAGCAACAAGAATTACAACGTATAGAACAAAAGATTAACCACCGCTTAAATTGGCTGCGAGACGCACAAAGTGTGCCTTTGGATACCGTTTCCTTAATAGAGCTTCCGTCCTGTCGCATTGTTTGGGTAGACGCTCCACTGAAAGTAGATGGCTCTCTTGATATGGAAGTGCCGATTAGAAAGCTGGATCAATCTGATGCCGAAGCCGTTGTATTTCTTGGAAAGGTCGGACTTGGCATTTCCGCGGAACATTTGCAGCAATCAAAAGTAAATCGTTATGACAGCATTTTTCTAATACTGGATCAAGAGGACATTTATACAGGTGAAACCATTACTCTTCCCAAAACACTTTGTGTACGGCTGCGTTTTCGAGGCAGTCATATAGAAGCTCCAGCGCACTATGAA
>UMGB01078995.1_pt1 | contig 14308 bp, 14 predicted proteins | sample 1965161 | NCBI WGS metagenome assembly UMGB01 (sample SAMEA4836060, study PRJEB28245) | human gut metagenome | biome: gut microbiome; material: fecal sample | place: Denmark | collected 2008
CGACGAGCTCATCATCTACACAGACGTGGACGGCATCTTTTCCTCCGACCCGCGCATCTGCCAAAATGCTGTGCGGCGCGAGGTGATCTCGTATGACGACATGCTGCTGCTCGCACAGAAAGGCGCACAGGTGCTTCACGACCGCAGCGTGGCGCTCGCGCAGGCGGGCGGCGTGCCCATCACCGTACGGTCGTGCAGGGAAGGGGGCAATGGCAGCGTCGTTTGTGAAACGGACGAAGATATAAGCATCGTCGGCGTGACGCAGAAAAAGAGTGACCGGAGCCGCCTTGCGGCCATCACGGCGGTCGGCGGCGCGCTGCCGAGCATCGAGAAAGAGAAGATAGCCGTCACGGCGCTCGAACGGGCGGAGATCACCGTCTTCGCCGTTGCGGCGGGGGAGCGGTTCATGAGCTTTTACGTCCTGCGCGACGACGCAGAGCGCGCCTTGCAGCTCGTGCACGACGCGCTGATCGCCGCGAAAGAATGAAAAAAGACCCGTTGGAGCATCCAACGGGTCTTGCCTTTTGCAAGCCGCTCATTCTTCGGCGTAGCGCTTTTTCGCCTTTTCGATCTTGGTCGAATAGCGGTCCTCTTCAGAGAAGATGCAGCCGCAGTATTTCTGCATGTAGAGGCCCATCTCGCGCGCCTTGGCCTGCCCCTCGCGAAAACCGGGGCGGAAGTCACGGTAGTAGAATTCGACGCCGTACTTCTTGCCCATCGTCTCGCCCACGGCCTTTAAGAGCTCGTGGTTCTGATACGGGGAGATGAGCAGGGACGATGTGAACGCGTCGTAGCCGTGGTCGGCGGCGTATTTGGCCGCCGTGCCGAGGCGGATGGTGTAGCAGTGCGCGCAGCGGTGGTCGATATCCGCACTCACGGCGCGGACAAAGTCGCGCAGGCCGTAATCCTCTAAAATATGCACTTCTACATGCTCTTTTTCCCCGTATTCGAGCAGCGTGCGGCGGCGCGCGTCATACTCCGTCCAGGGGTGAATGTTCGGGTTGAACCAGAGTGACGTGGGCTCGATCCCATCGGCGCGCAGCGTGTCCACGCAGTAGACCGAGCAGGGGGCGCAGCATGAGTGCAGCAGCAGTTTATCCATCAAAAAAGACCAGCTTTCCTTGTGTCGTTTCTGCCAGCATACCACAAGCGCGCGGCAAAGTCCACGGGAAAAGAAAATTAAGCGAATGGCGCAGGATCGTTCACGATTTATACATTGACTATTCAATCAAATGCGTAGTATAATACATTGATTATTATGAACAAGTATGCCCATGCGGCAAAGGAGAAAATGTATGTGGATCGCGGACGGTTGGGAAGATTATGAGCTGCTGGACTGCGGCGGCGGAGAAAAGCTCGAACGCTGGGGAAAGCAAATTCTGGTGCGGCCTGACCCTCAGGCGATCTGGGAGACGCCGCGCACGAACCGCGGCTGGCGCAACGCGCAGGGCCGCTATTACCGCTCGTCCTCGGGCGGCGGACATTGGGACAAGGAGAAGCTGCCCGAGAGCTGGACGGTAAATTACAAGGATCTCAAATTCCAGGTCAAGCCCATGAATTTTAAGCACACGGGCCTGTTCCCCGAGCAGGCCGTCAACTGGGATTTTGCGCGCGAGAAGATCAAAAACGCGGGCCGGCCCATCCGCGTGTTGAACCTCTTCGCCTACACCGGCGGCGCGACGGTCGCGTGCGCGGCGGCAGGTGCTCAGGTCTGCCACGTGGATGCGGCAAAGGGCATGGTCAACTGGGCGCGCGAGAACGCGCGTGTCAGCGGCCTTTCCGATGCGCCGGTGCGCTGGATCATCGACGACTGCGCGAAATTTGTCGAGCGTGAGATCCGCCGCGGCAAGGTGTATGACGCCATCATCATGGACCCGCCGAGCTACGGCCGCGGCCCCGGAGGAGAGGTCTGGAAGTTGGAGGACAATCTTTTCCCGTTCGTGAAGCTCTGCGCGCAGGTCTTATCGGACAAGCCGCTTTTTGTCATCATCAACTCGTATACAACGGGGCTCGCTCCCTCGGTGCTCGGCTACATGCTGCACCTGCTCGTTGCGGAAAAGTACGGCGGCAAGGTCACGTGGGACGAGCTGGGCCTGCCCGTGACTGAGACGGGGCTCGCGCTGCCCTGCGGCGCGACGGGCCGCTGGTTCTCGGAATAAAGGAATCCGCCGCTTTGCGGCGATGAATCCCCGAAAGGCTCTTTCGGGACAACGATTAAGGAACGCAACTTTTATGGAAATGATCAAGACCCAAGACCTGGCCTTTACCTATCCGGGCACGGAAGACCAGGTGAACACCCGCGCGCTGCGCGGGGTGGATGTGACCATCGAGCGCGGCAGCTTTGTCGTGATCCTCGGCCACAACGGCAGCGGAAAATCGACGCTCGCCAAGACCTTCAACGCAGTCTTGCTGCCAAGCGGCGGCAAGGTCTATGTCGAGGGCATGGACACGATGGACGAATCGCTCCTGCTTGAAATTCGCAGGCGCGTGGGCATGGTGTTCCAGAATCCAGACAACCAGATCGTGGCGAACGTCGTCGAAGAGGACGTCGCATTCGCGCCGGAGAATTTGGGCGTGCCGAGCGACGAGATCCAAAAGCGCGTGGACGACGCGCTCGAGGCCGTCGGCATGACGCAGTTTGTCAAGCACGCGCCGCACCTGCTCTCCGGCGGACAGAAGCAGCGCATCGCCATCGCGGGCGTGCTGGCGATGAAGCCCGAGTGCATCGTGCTCGACGAGGCGACCGCCATGCTCGACCCCATCGGCCGGCGCGAGGTGCTCGCGGCCGTCGAAAAGCTCAACCGCGAGCAGGGCATCACGGTCGTCCTCATCACCCACCACATGAACGAAGCCGAGCACGCTGACCGCGTCATCGTGATGAACGATGGCCTTGTCGTCATGGACGGCAAGCCGCGCGAGGTTTTCACCCGCAAAAAGGAGCTGGAGGACATCGGCCTTGCCGTGCCGGACACGGTCTCGCTGCTCTTTTCCCTGCGCGAGGCGGGCATGGACGTCCCCGTGGATGCCATCACCGTAGAGGAATGCGCAGACGCCATTGCGAAAAATTTTACCTAAGAGGACTGTAACCTTGGAAGAGATCATTCGTGTAGAAAACCTGACGCACACCTACGGGGAGGGTACGCCCTTTTGCCGCAGTGCGGTACAGGATATGTCGCTCGCGATCTATCGCGGCGAATTTTTGGGCATCATCGGCCACACGGGCAGCGGCAAGTCGACGCTGATCCAGCACTTGAACGGCCTGCTCAAGCCGACCTCCGGCCGGATACTTCTCGGTGGAGAGGACATCTGGTCGGACCCGAAGAAAATTCGGGACGTAAGATTCCGCGTGGGCCTCGTGTTCCAGTATCCGGAATACCAGCTTTTTGAAGAGACTGTTTACCGCGATATCGCGTTCGGCCCGACGAACATGGGCTTATCCAAAGACGAGATCGACCGCCGCGTGCGTGAATCCGCACACTTTGCGGGGCTTACCGACGATCTGCTGGAAAAATCGCCGTTCGCCCTCTCCGGCGGACAGAAGCGCCGCGTCGCCATCGCGGGCGTTATTGCGATGGAGCCCGAGGTGCTCGTGCTCGACGAGCCGAGCGCGGGCCTTGACCCGCAGGGCAGGGAAGAGCTGCTTTCAAACATCCGCGAATTCCACCGCGCGCGCGGCACGACCGTCGTGCTCGTGAGCCACAGCATGGAGGAGATCGCGAAAAACGTCGACCGCATCGTTGTCCTGTCGGACAGCCATGTGCTCATGAGCGGCACGCCGCGCGAGGTCTTCGCCCGCGGCGACGAGCTGATGACCGCGGGACTTGACGTGCCGCAGGTCACGCGCGTCGCGATGGCGCTGCGCGATAAGGGCATTGCCATCAACCCCGCTGTTTACACCGTCGATGAGCTCAGCAAAGAGCTTGTCGCGCTCAAGAGAGGGGGCGGCAAAAAATGCTGAAGGATATCACGCTCGGCCAGTTTTTCCCGGGCGACACGCTCGCCCATAAGCTCGACCCGCGCACAAAGCTCCTCGTCACGGTGCTCTACGTCGTGGCGCTCTTCACGGCGAAGAGCTACATTGCCTACGGCCTTCTCATTCTGACGCTGATCGTCGCCGTGCGCATCTCGCGCGTGGGCGCGAAGGCGCTTTTCAAGGGATTAAAGCCGGTGCTGTTCATTATCGCGTTCACGGCGCTTTTGAACCTCTTTTACACCCCCGGCACGGAGCTGTGCCATTTCTGGATCTTCCGCATCACGATCGAGGGCGTGCGCGCCGCCATCACGATGATGCTGCGCATCACGCTTTTGATCATGGGAACGTTCCTGCTCACGTATACGACCTCTCCCATCCGCCTGACGGACGGTCTGGAGAGTTTGCTGGGTCCCCTCAAGAAGATCAAGGTCCCCGTGCATGAACTCGCGATGATGATGTCGATCGCGCTTCGCTTCATCCCGACGCTCATCGAAGAGACGGATAAGATCATGTCCGCGCAGAAGGCGCGCGGCGCCGACTTTGAGACTGGCAGCCTTATGCAGCGCGCCAAGGCGCTCGTGCCGCTGCTCGTGCCGCTGTTTGTCAGCGCGTTCCGCCGCGCCGACGAGCTGGCGACGGCCATGGAATGCCGCTGCTACCACGGCGACGAAGGCCGCACGAAGCTCAATGTGCTGCACTACCAGACGCGCGACTATCTGGTGCTCGGCTATTATGCCGTGCTCGTGGCCGCGGTCATCGCGCTGCGATAAGAAGAAAGGACGCTTTTATGCGAAACATCGCCCTCAAGCTCATGTATAACGGCACGGCCTATCACGGCTGGCAGGTGCAGAAGACAGTCTCAAGCGTCTGCGAGACGATGGAAAAGGGCCTCTCGAAGGTCTGCGGCGGGAACGTCAAGCTCGTCGGCTGCGGCCGCACGGACGCGGGCGTGCACGCCGAGCGCTACATCGCCAATTTCCATACCGAGTCGCGCATTCCAGTCGAGCGCCTGCCGTTTGCCATCAATACGCACACGCCGGAGGATATCGTCGTGCGCGAAGCGCTTGAGGTGGCGGATGATTTCAACGCGATCCTCTCGTGTCAAAAAAAAGAATACACCTACCGCATTTATAATTCCCGCATCAAAAACCCGTTCTATGTCAATCGGGCGTACTTTTACCCCAAGCACCTCGACGAAGAGGTGATGGACCGCGCGGCGCGCGCCTTTGAGGGCACGCACGATTTCCGCGCCGTCCGCTCTGTCGGCACGGAGACGAAGACCACCGTGCGCACCGTGCACTACTGCCGCGTGTCGCGCTCGGGTGATCTTTTGGAACTCAAGGTCTGCGCGGACGGGTTCCTGTATAACATGGTACGGGCGATCACCGGCACGGTGCTCTACGCCGCCGAGGGAAAGCTCACGCCAGAGGACATCCCCGAGATCCTGGCCTCCGGCGACCGCTCGCTCGCCGGCCCAACGGTGCCGCCGGGCGGACTGTACATGACGAGACTTTGGTATGAGGATGAACGGCTCAATGAATGATCTCAAAGAGGAAAAGGGAACACGCGAGGAGCTGAGGCGCTCGCAGGCGGCCCCGCGCCGCTCCGGCGGCGGGCTCAAGCGGGCGCTGATGGTGATTCTGGCGCTTGTGGTCGTGCTGGCCGTGGTCGTCGCCGCGGCGTGGAAGGACCTCAGCAGCCTTGACAGTGTGCGCCGCCTTTTCTCCTACAATAAGGTCACGCAGGATGAGCAGGGCAAGGTGGAGATGTACTCGTTCAGCAACGACCGCAGCAACACCTTTGCGCTGCTCGGCGACCATCTGATCGTCGCTTCGACGACGGGCGTGTCGATCTACAGCAGCAGCGGCAGCGTGGTGGACAGCATGAGTGTGAAGCTCACGAATCCCGCCATCGCTGTTGGCGGCCAGACCGCCGCGGTCTATGATATCGGCGGGCAGACGCTTCTTATTTACTCTGCAAGCGGCCTTGTGCGCGATATGAGCGGCGAGTGCAGCGGCAATATCCTGTCGGTCAGCGTCAATTCCTCGGACTATCTGGCGCTCAACGCCGAAAAGAGCGGCTACAAGTCCGCTGTTACGGTGTACGACGCTTCGGGCGAGAAGACGTTTGCCTTCAACTCCTCGGAGCACTATGTCATCGACGCGGTCGTCATGCGCGACTGCAAGCGCATGGCGGCGGTGACGCTCGGCGAGTCGGACGGCATATTCGCCGACACGGTGAGCATCTATTCCCTCGGCAGCGATAAGGCGGACTCGGTCAACACACTCACGGGCTCGCTCCTGCTATCGCTCGACAGCGTGGCCGGTACGCTCTCGTGCCTGACGGACGAGAGCTTGACGCTCTTTTCATCGGACGGTACGCTTTCCGGCAGCTATCGCTACGAATACCCGTATCTGCGCGGTTCGAGCATGGGCGGCGACAACTACGCGGCGCTGCTGCTGAGCCGCTACCGCTCGGGCAGCACCATGAAGCTCGTGACTGTCTCGTCCGACGGTACAGAGATGGCAAGCCTTGACAGCAGCCAGGAGGTCCTGTCGATGTCCGCAGCGGGAAAGTATATCGCCGTGCTGTACAGCGACAGTCTGGTGCTCTACACGCCGCAGCTGCAGGAATACGCGCGGCTGGACGGCACGGAGTACGCGCGCTCTGTCATCATGCGCGAGGACGGCACGGCGGTGCTGATCGGCTCGTCGTCCGCCTGGCTTTATATTCCGTAATTTCTGTAAAACGCTAAAAATGTTACAATTTATGACTTGAAAGGAGCGCGGGAAACGTGAATAATGGTCTTATGATCGATGCAGTCTTCGCGCTCGTGCTCATTTTAAGCGTCGTGTTCGGCGCCAAGCGGGGGCTGTTCCGTAGCTTTATGGCGCTGGCGGCGATCGTGCTCGCGCTGATCGGCGCGTCACTCCTGACCGACGCTTTGACCGAGCCCGTGACCGACATGCTGATGCCGCGCCTTGAAAAGAGCGTGGAGGAGTGGTTTGATACCGAATCGCAGACACCGCAGGGGGATGTCCCGCAGATCGAGGGGGAGACCCCGGCGGAGAGCGACGCCTCGGGTGAAACGCCAAACGGCGACGCCGCGCAGGACGCGGAAAACGTTCGGCAGGACGATTCGCCGCTCGCGGTGACAGGTCTTCTCAAAAAGCTGCTGCGCTTCGATTTCGACGGCGCGGTGCGTCAGTCGCTTCGAAATGCCGCACGCGACGCAGCGCTTGCCGCCGTAAGGACGCTGCTCGGCAGCGTGGTGAGGACACTCGTGTTCGTGCTGTGCTTTTTGGTGCTCACGCTGCTGCTCCGCTTAGTGACAGGCGGCATTGACAAGGTGTTAGACTTGCCAGTGCTGAACGCGCTCAACACCATCGGCGGCGGCGCGCTGGGCCTGATCGAGGGCGCACTTTTGCTGTTTCTCGTCTGCGATGTCGCACCGAAGCTCGGCGTCAAGGTCTTTGCCGACTACGAGGGCACGTATCTGTTATCGTTTTTTATGAGCCATACTCCGCGCGGGCTTGTCGCCGCGCTGTTACCCTGATCTTTACCCCAAGGAGGAAATACTATGCAGCCGCAACTTTGTTCCAGATGTAAAAAGAATATCGCCGTTGTGTTCATCACCCGTCAGGAAAACGGGCAGAACGTCAACGAAGGACTTTGCCTCAAGTGCGCGAAAAATCTCGGACTGCCGCAGGTGGACGAGATGATGCGCCGCATGGGCATCACGGATGAGGACCTTGACAATATCTCCAATGAAATGATGGGCGCCTTCGGCGGCGCGGAAAACCTCGAAGGTCTGACCGACGCCGACGATCCGGACGCCGACAACGAGGACGAGGACGGCAAGACCGCTACATTCCCGTTCCTGAGCCGCTTTTTCGGCGGAAATCCCGCTGCGAACGACGCACAAAATGGCAACGAGGCCGAGCAGACGCAGAGCCCGCGCAGCAACAAGAAGGTCGAAAAGGGGAGCAAGCACAAATTCCTCGACTCCTACTGCATCAATCTCTCCCAGCGCGCACGCGACGGCAAGCTCGACGCGGTCGTCGGCCGCGAGGAGGAGATCGAACGCGTCATCCAGATTTTGAACCGCCGCCAGAAGAATAACCCCTGCCTGATCGGCGAGCCGGGCGTCGGCAAGACGGCCATTGCCGAGGGCCTCGCCCAGCGCATCGTCGCGGGCGACGTGCCGTTCAAGCTGAGAAGCAAGGAGGTTTATCTTCTTGACCTGACCGCGCTCGTCGCGGGCACGCAGTTCCGCGGCCAGTTCGAGAGCCGCATGAAGGGCCTCATCGAGGAGATCCGCCGCGTCGGCAACGTCATCCTCGTCATCGACGAAGTGCACAACATCGTCGGCGCGGGCGACGCCGAGGGCAGCATGAACGCCGCCAACATCTTGAAGCCTGCGCTCTCCCGAGGCGAAATTCAGGTCATCGGCGCGACGACCTTCACCGAGTATCGCAAGCACATTGAAAAGGACACCGCGCTCGAACGCCGCTTCCAGCCGGTCACGGTCAACGAGCCGAACATGGAGGACACGCTCAAGATTTTGAAGGGCATCGCCCACTACTATGAGCAGTTCCACGGTGTCAAAATTCCCGAGGGCATTCTGCGTCAGGCAGTGTTGCTGTCCGAGCGCTACATCACCGACCGTTTCCTGCCCGACAAGGCCATCGACCTCATCGACGAGGCATGCTCCGACCTCAACCTGCACGATAAGAACATCAACCGCCGCATGGAGCTGCGCCGCGAGATCGAGGATTACGACAAAGAGCGCGAACTGTTGCAGGGCGCGGAGGAGCCTGATTTTGAACGCCTCGCCGAGCTCAAGAGCCTCACCATGAAGGCGCAGGAGGAGCTTGACGCGCTCTGCGCGCAGGGTGACCCGCAGCTTTCGATGGACAACCTTGCCCGCGTGATCGAGCTGTGGACGAAGATCCCCGCCTCCCGCATCCGCGAGGACGAGTTCCACCGCCTGAGTGAGCTCGACAAGCGCCTGAAAGAGCACATTGTCGGCCAGGACGAGGCCATCGAGGCCGTTTCCGCCGCCATTCGCCGCAACCGCGTGGGCATTTCGCCCAAGCATAAGCCTGTGAGCTTCATCTTTGTCGGCCCCACGGGCGTCGGCAAGACCGAGCTTGTCAAGCAGTTGGCGCAGGACCTCTTCAACTCGCCCGACGCGCTCATCCGCCTCGACATGTCCGAGTTTATGGAAAAGCACTCGGTCTCCCGCATCGTCGGCTCGCCTCCGGGCTATGTCGGCTATGACGAGGCCGGTCAGCTCACCGAGAAGATCCGCCGCAAGCCCTACGCCGTCATTCTCTTCGACGAGATCGAAAAGGCGCATCCCGACGTGATGAACGTCCTGCTGCAAATTCTCGATGACGGTGAGGTCACCGATTCCCACGGCCGCAAGGTGAATTTTGAAAATACCGTTATCGTGATGACATCCAACGCGGGCAGCGAACGCAAGGAGGGCACCGTTGGCTTTGGCCACACGGTGAACGAGCAGAACCGCGACCGCGCGATGAAGGCGCTCGGTGAGTTCCTGCGCCCCGAATTTCTGAACCGCGTGGATGAGGTCATCTGCTTCAACCGCCTCGACGAGCAGAACTTTGCCGGCATTGCCCGCATCATGCTCTCTGAGCTGCAAAAGAGCCTCGAGGACAAGGGCCTGCACTTTACGTGGGACGAGGCTGTTGAGGAATATCTCGTTAAGAAGTCCTATTCCGCGACCTACGGCGCGCGCAACCTGCGCCGCACCATTCAGAAAGAGCTCGAAGACGTCATGGCCGCGCAGATCATCGACTCCTACGAGCATCCCGTCACGCAGATCCATGCGTCGATGGAGGACGGCAAGCTCGTCGTCCGCAGCCTGTAAAAGAAAGGGGAGGGAGACCATGTTCCATCTGTTCCGCAAGGACATTGAAAAGCACTGCGCCTACTGCAAGAGCGGATCTGTCATCAACGAAGGGCAGGTCATCTGCTCCCGCCGAGGCGTGGTCGATTCCGCTGACCACTGCCGCCACTTTTGCTATGATCCGCTCAAGCGTGTGCCGCCGAGACCCGCCACGCTGCGCGATCAGTATACCTCCGAGGATTTTTCCCTGTAAGGCCGGGCAGCGCCCCGAACAATAAAGAAAGAAGGCCGATACCCATGAACATTTCTCAGGTTTACGCAGTCTATTTCAGCGCCACCGGCAACACCAGAAAGGTGACCACCACGCTTGCAAATGCCCTTGCCGTCAGCTTCGACGTGCCGCTCGAGGTGCGCGATTTCACGCTGCCCGCCGCGCGCGAGGAAAGCTATGAGTTTGCCGCGGGCGACCTTGTCGTCTTCGGTATGCCAACCTATGCAGGCAAGCTTCCGAATAAGCTGCTCGAGTTTGTGAAGTCCGGCTTTCACGGAAACGGCGCGCTCGCCGTACCGGTCGTGACGTTCGGCAACCGCAGCTTTGATAATTCCCTTGCCGAGCTCTGCGCCTGCCTGGAAGGGGAAGGCTTCCACACCATCGGCGCGGGCGCCTTTGCCTGCCGCCACGCCTTTACCGACGCGCTTGCCAACGGCAGACCCGATTCCGACGATATGGCGGAGCTTGCAAAGCTCGGCTCCGCGGTCGTGGGCCGCATCGTGCGGATGACCGAGTATCCCGCGCCCGTCACGGTCGACGGTGACGCCGACGCGCCGTATTACCGCCCGCTGGGCCTCGATGGCGAACCGAAGGTGTTTCTGAAGGCGAAGCCCAAGACCGACCTCGACAAGTGTATCCACTGCGGTGTGTGCGCCTCACTTTGCCCGATGGGCTCGATCAATCCCGATGATGTCACCGAGGTCGTGGGCGTGTGCATCAAATGCCACTCCTGCGTGCGCAACTGCCCGATGGGTGCGAAGTATTTCGACGATCCCGCGTTCCTCTCGCACCGCGCGATGCTCGAACGCGACTACACGCGCAGAGCGGAGGACAAGATCTTCACGGCGTAAGAAAGTACATAAAAAGGCTCTGTTTGGGAATCCCAAACGGAGCTTTTTTCATTCCTGAATGATGGAACATTGCTGCCTTACAAACAAAATTTGGGAAGGGCGGGAAGCGGGGACAGCCACGCACGCATACGCTATGGAGAAAGCACCAATTTTGGGAGGGATCTTATGAAACCGGTGTACTTTTTCCTCGGCGCAAACAGTGAAGAGGGCTTTTTCTCGCTCTATGACCAGCTTTTGGGCGGTCGGCTCGACGATCTGATGATTCTGAAAGGCGGCCCCGGCTGCGGCAAGTCGACCTTCATGCGCCGCGTGGGCGCGGCGATGGAGCGCGCGGGCGAGCGCATCGTGTACATCAACTGCTCGGGTGACCCCGATTCGCTCGACGCTGCGATCTTTCTGGACCGTAATGCCGCCATTGTCGATGGCACCAGCCCGCACGTGCTCGAGCCGACCTATGCGGTCGCGAGCGAACGCTATGTCGATCTGACACGCTTCTACGATGTGGACGCGGCTAAGGCACGCCGCGCGGAGATCGTCGCGCTGAGCGACGAATATCGCGCACACTACCGCAGCGCCTATCGCATCCTGCACGCGATGGGCGAGGTGGAGAGCGAGCGCCGCGTGGCAATGCACGCGCAGATGGATTTTTCGAAGCTCCGCCGCCGCACCGACGGCATTCTCGCACGCGAGCTGCGCGGTGAGGGAGGCGGCAGCGGGCGCGTCGACCGCGCGTTTTTGGGCGGTGTGACGCATCGGGGCGAGATTTGCCGGTTCGACACCGTCGAAGCCCTCTGCCCGCGCATCTATGCCATCATCGACAGTGCGGGGCTGGGAAACGAAATGTTTGAGACCGTCGTGCAGGCGGCACAGGCGAAGCACTTCGACATCATCGCCTGCCCGAATCCCGTCCGGCCGCAGGAGCTCCAGCATGTGCTGATCCCGGAAAAAGGGCTGGCGTTTATCACAACGAACGCGCGCAACCCGTACGGCGGGAAGCCCTACCGCCGCCTGCGTCTCGACGCGATGGCGGAGGAGAAGCTTACGCGCGCGCAGAAGGCGAAGCTGCGCTTCACGCGCCGCGTGGAGGCGTCACTTTTAGATGAGGCTGTGGGCGCACTGTCGGACGCCAAAAAAGCGCACGATGCGCTGGAGAATGCATACCATCCCTGCGTGGATTTCGAGGGGGCCACTGCGCTCGCAGAGCGTGAGATCAATAGATTATTAAAGCAATAGTGCTTTACAGGATTTTGCTGCCTGAAGGCAGCAATGGGATTCCCTGCGCGGCGCAGGGTGCGGCAAAGGGGGCCATTCTCTCACGTGAGAGAATGGCCCCCTTTAGATCCCCCAAGAGAACGCAAGGGGCCTTGCCCCTTGACCCCGCCATTGCCGGTCTGAGGCTCGAAGAACTGCAATGCTTGCCGAATCGGGTGCGGTGTACATGGCTTCGCCATGAACCCCTGCGTTTCGTTGCATGTTGCAACCGCGCCTTACTATCGTGAGGCGCGAGTGACGTTACCTCGGCGGCGGACTGCCTGCCGAATGCGGCATTGCTACGCTCACCGCATTGATTAGCACTCCGGTAGACGGTGATTACTGCGCACTTCTATAAGATGGGCAGAGCGGCAGCGGATAGTAGAAGCAGAGGCAAATCGTATAGTAAAACCAATGGCGGCGAGCGTTAGCAATGCCGCGCGCAGGCACTTTCACTCCGGAGGCATGAAAGTTGTTCGAGCTCCAGATTGCCAATCAAAGCCTTTCTCTTGGGGTTCCAAAGGGGCCATTCTCTTTTGCGAAAGAGAATGGCCCCTTTGACTCGCCCCATGCACGGTGCAGGGAAAACCCCGCCCTTTCGGGCGACTTTGATTCATTGTGCCATATCGGCACGAAAATAAACCGTCCGCTCTGGCAGCGATAAGATCAGCGTATATTCGCTGCTTTTCCCGCCCGCGGCGTCAGTGTATTCCGTGACGCCGACAAGCGCCGTACCGGTCTCGCTATCCAGCGTAAGATCATAGAGGACGTCGTTCGCATCGTGCTGGGTGAGGGTGTATGTGCCGCTTTGCGTGCTGCCGTCTGAATCCGTGACCGTCAGCGAGCCGTCCTGCGCAGAGCAGGTGAGGACGGAGAGGTCGAGCGGCTGTCCCACGCTGTCGATGGCGTTTGCGTATGTCCAGTCGTGGCCCTCGATGGTCAGGCCATCGTTCGTTTTGCCGCAGCCGACGAGCAGAAAAATGAGCAGCAGTGGCAATAAAACTTTAATCTTGCCTGTCATGTGTTTTTCCTTTCCACTTATTGATTTTCGGCGCGAGCAGCACACCAATCCCCACGGCAAAGAGCAGCAGCGCGCCCCAAAACAGATAAGTGGGCAATTTGCTGACGGTATAGATGTACGTTGTGGTATCAGCGTAACCGATAATCGCGTTGGGCGGAACCGGTTCCTCTGGAATGAATGGCTCGGCAGTAAAATGCTGCACCGCGCACCAAATGAGTGTTGGTACGCTGATAGCCAGCAGAACCCATGCACTGATGCGCAGGGCATTTGCGCGCTTGACATGTGCCTTTTCTGACATGGCTGACGCGCTCGACGGGGAAGCGGCACCCTCCGGCGTGCCGGTCAGCTCTGCGAGCGGAACACCGAAAAAGCCCGAGAGTGCGAAGAGATTCGCCGTGCTCGGCAGCGACGAGCCGTCTTCCCACTTTGTCACGGCTTGCCGCGAGACCTCGAGTGCCTGCGCCAGCGCCTCCTGTGACAGCCCGCGCTCCTTTCGAAGCGTGCGGATGCGCGCGCCGAGTTCGTTGTCCATGATCGTGCCTCCTTTGCCTTGATGGCGCTATCGTAGCAGTTTTTTGCGCAAAAGTCCACCAAGTATTCCGCTACTATCGGTAGCGAAACGGAAAAAGCCGCCCGAATGGGCGGCTTTTCACGCGTATTTACTTCTTGCGGCAGCTCAGCTCGCCGTTTTCGGCGTCGAGCATGAGCGTGCTGCCCGCGGCGAGGTCGCCGCGCAAAATCTCCTTGGCGATCAGCGTCTCCGCCGCGCTCTGGAGGTAGCGCTTGAGCGGACGCGCGCCGTAGATCGGGTCGAAGCCGCGCTCGATGATGAGGCTCTTGGCCGCATCCGTGACTTCGAGCCTCAGCGTCTTGTCGGCAAGGCGCTTCTTGAGACCTTCCATCAGAATATCAATGACGCCGCTGAGGTTCTCCTTCGTGAGCGGCTTGAACATGATGATCTCGTCAAGACGGTTCAAAAACTCCGGACGGAACGCGCGGCGCAGCTCGCCCATGACGGCGGCGCGGGCGCTCTCGGAAATGCTGCCGTCCGGCTGGATGCCGTCGA
>UMGB01047467.1_pt1 | contig 14276 bp, 9 predicted proteins | sample 1965161 | NCBI WGS metagenome assembly UMGB01 (sample SAMEA4836060, study PRJEB28245) | human gut metagenome | biome: gut microbiome; material: fecal sample | place: Denmark | collected 2008
CTTTTATATATAGAGGTATAAGGTCGAGCGTGGTCTCACGGGTGACCTCCTGACCTCCCTTTATCTTCTCGTTCGTCCAGAAGTCGTACCAAACCGTACCGCATGGAAGATAAACCTCTGTAGATTTCGGCTGTTGGAAATCGGCCTGCACCTTTCCATCGGTTTTCCCTGCATTATCGCGGTTCCATCCGCTTTCTTCATTCACCTTCACCACTTTCTCCTGCGTATATTGCGCATGCAACACAGGCGCTACAAGGAAAGCCTTTCCAAACATATATTCGTCATTCATGTCCCACACCTTCTTGTCCTTTGGGAAATCCATGACGAGCGCACGCATGAACGTGGACTGGCGATGGCTCACATCCCACGATGTAGAATAGATATAAGGCAACAAAGCATAGCGTAGGCGTATCATTTTCTCGATGGCATCATACACCGGTTCGCCTTTTTGGCCGAATTGATAAATCTCGCGTGGGGTGTCAGCACCGTGGGAACGCATCATCGGTGTAAAAGTTCCGAACTGCAACCAACGTACATAAAGTTCCTGATAAAGCGGATTCTTAGGAGCCGTTCCGTCATTCCAACTCTTATTATATTGCCCGGCAAAGAAACCGCCAATGTCGTTGTTCCAGTGGGGCATGCCACAAAGTGAGAAGTTCAAGCCGGCCGGTACCTGATTGCGCAAGGTCTCCCATGATGAACCCACGTCACCACTCCACACATTAGCCCCATAACGCTGCTGTCCCAAAAAGCCTGAACGGGTCAGGATAAACACACGTTTATCTGACGACACGGCACGCTGATGGTCGTACACTCCGCCAACGGACATGAGAGGATAGGCATTACGTACTTTGCGGAAAGACCCCATGTAGGTCTTCGTGTCCATATCTTCGGGCTTAAAATCCAAATGATCCGGTTCAGTAGAATCCATCCACCAAGCATCCATACCAAGCTTAAAGATTCCCTCGTTCAGGTATTTCCAGTAGATGTCACGAGCTTCAGGAGAATAAGCGTCATAGACGCGCACTCCGGAAGGGTACTCCGGATCTGGCGGCCAACTTTCCGTCCCAGCAGCCGGCCATGTCTTAAAATCATACAGCAACCCCTTGGCTGCCAATTCACGATAAGGCTTTGTAGCCGGACCAAACGACGACCAGATGGAAATAGCCATGTGCGCATTCATCGCATGTACGTCATCTATCATTTTTTGGGGATTATTGAATTGAGGATTCTGAAAGTCCATAGCATTCCACAAATAGTTGTGTCCCCAATATTGCCAATCTTGAATAATACCGTCAAGAGGTACACCTAATTCACGATACTTACGTACAACACCTACCGTCTCTTCTTGGCTCTTATAGCGTTCCTTACTTTGCCAATAACCATAAGTCCAAAGAGGAAACATCGGTACCTCCCCCGTAAGGTAGCGTACCTGTGCTACCACACCGTCTGCATCGCCGCCGTACATGAAGTAATAATCCATGCAATCGCCCACATCCGACCGGAAAGAGGTCTCTTCCTCGTTATCCGTGAAAAGCGTGGGGGAATAATTGTCCCAATACAAGCCATAGCCTTTGGTCGACTGGAAGAAGGGACTGACATCCTCCACGTTCCCCTGAATCATGTTCTTCCGCACGCCCCTTTGCGACATTTTCCCGTTTTGCAACTGTCCCAACCCGTAAATGGCCTCGTCCGCATCGAGCTTGAAAGCCTGATACACGTTGTAGGTGGCATCGCCTGCGTCGTCAAAGGGAACGAACGACTTCTCCACCGGCTTCTCGGCAAGCAAAAGCTTGCCATCAGCCGTCCGGTAGGAAAATGCACCGGTAGACGTGTCAAGGTTCACTTGCAAGACTTTGGTGTCCATCACGATGGCACCATCCTTGATACCGACCTTGACCCCGACCTCGCCCGGCGAGGCCACGACCGCCAGGCTCTTCTTCTCAAAGTGTTCGCCCTGGGGAGACTTGACCACCCTCACCACCGAAGGCGTGAAGAACTGCACCTCCACGTCAACCCCGCCTGCGGCGGCTTTAATGCCGTAAGCCGTTTTTTGGTAATCCTGGGCAGACAGCCATGTGGCACAAACCAGTCCGCCCAACACAAACATTGTCTTTCTCATACTTGTCTTTTACATTAATAGATCCATACATTTGTTTTTATTGTTGCAACGCTGCAAAGTTAAAGCCCCCGCTCCCAAACAGGGCATACTCATGTTGAAAAACAACAATAACCATGTTGATTTCGCGCCGACGTGTTACGCTACACAAACAACAGGGTTACATTTAACATGTCTCCGTTTGACATGCGGGAAAACATGTACAGAACCTCATACAGTGGTTTCAGGACAGTCCGGGCAAAGAGACCCAAAGCAGGCGCGGCCTTTGCAATATAGCTACCATGAGGAAACCCAACCACCGACATCCGTATTCCCACAGCCGGCAAGACCTGCCCCATTGCCTTCAACCGCCTGCTTCAGGATGCCTCTCCGCCCAGCCCTGAATTAACTAAAACGCCAGTAATCCCAGTTCATCAGGTTCTTGCCGGCACCACCCTTGAAAAGGAACACCAGGTCATGTACGCCTTTAGCCCCTTTCACGCGGCATTCCATTTCTTTATACGCCTGCATGCCTCCGGTGGCCTTTACCTCCAGCGTACCCACCAACGGTCCGTCGACACGGTCCAGATGTATCTCTACGGTACAGTCTTGCTCCGCAGCGATGCAGGCACGGAAACGTTTGGCACCGCGCTTTCCGAAGTCCACGCCACGAACAATCAACGAGTCGCCATCATCCACAGCCGTCACATAGATGCCACCGCCCGGCATCTTCTCCGTTTTCAATCCATATCCCCAAGCCATCGTCTCGGCCTCCACTCTGCGGTACGGGTCGAAATGTTCAATCTGTTCCACCTTCACATCCTTGAAATAAGGCACTTCTTGTATCGTGCCGTCTGCATTATAGTGCATCTCGGCCACAGAGATGGAACGGCGTTCGTGGTGTTCTTCCATTTCCAGACGCAACAAGTCGTAATTCTGTCCGAACACGTACGTCTTTCCCTTGTAGTCGATGATGCCGGGATGGTTACCACGCGTACGGTCGGTCGGACGCATGATGTATCCCTTCACGTCCCACGGACCGGTAGGAGAATCGCTCATGGCATAACCGATGCCTTCGGGACAGCAAGTGGAAGCAAAGGCCAAGTAATAATGGTTGTTGCGCTTGTAAAACCATGGCCCTTCCTGATAAGTCTTCAGCTTGCCGATTTTTACGATGTCGCCCGAGGTAGAAATCATGTCTTCGTTGAGCTTCACGTAATAAAGATTGGGGTTGCCCCAATACATATAAGCCTGTCCGTCGTCGTCAATATATACCGTGGGGTCGATGTCGTCCCAATGCTCCTTTTGCCATACCAAAGGCTTGCCGATAGGGTCTTTAAAAGGACCGTAAGGCGAGTCGGATACCAACACGCCGATTCCATTGCCATGAAGCGGACAGTACATATAGAACTTGCCATTACGTTCGACGACCTGCAAAGCCCATGCCCCGTTGTCACGCTTACGCCAAGTGAAATCTTTCAACGAGGCTACGGCACCATGATCAGTCCAGTTCACCATGTCGGTGGAAGTGTAAAGTTGCCAATCCAACATTTTGAACCCATATCCCTGTGCATCGTCCTCGTCATGGGACGTATAAAGGAACACGGTGTCGTTGTACACCATCGGCGCAGGGTCGGCCGTGTACTTGGTCTGGATAATGGGATCTTGTGCGTAAAGCACGGTTTGCCCTGCACATACCAAAAATGTGGCGAGGGCGGATGTCATAAGTGAATGTTTCATTTTACCAATCTATTATTTAAAGGTTATATTTTATAGCCAAAATTCCATCCTCAGGATTCGGACGACCGGAAAAAAAGCTTCAATGTTTCAGCCAGATAGGCACGGGCGTTCATCCATGTATGTCCCCCGTCCGTGATACGCGTCCGGCAGGAAATGCCTTTCTCCCGAAAATAATCGAGGTGTCTCATCACATCGGCATAGAGGAAATCTCCGCGCCCTACACCGAACCACTTCACCCGGTAGAGGGAGTCCATACGTGCGGGATTCCCCATAAGCTGCCCGAAATGACGCTCCATCACCTGCGGAGTAAGATAGGCACTATAAGAAGCCACGTGGGCGAACAATTCAGGATGGGAAAAGGCTGCAAACAGAGCCTGCCCGCCGCCACGCGAGAACCCGCCCACCGCACGGGACTCGCGCGAAAGCTCCGTACGGAAACTTGACTCCACATAGGGTATCACAGCTTCCGTCAGTTCGCGGGCGAAGGTGGCATACATCTCGGCAGCCTCAGGCGATGAGGGCATGGGCGTACCATGAGACGGCATATAACCGTACGGCATGACTACGAGCATCGGCTCGGCCTCACCTCTGGCGATGAGATTGTCCAAAATGGCATCCACACGCCCTACCTTATACCAAGTTTCCTCCGTATCAGTCGTGCCGCTCACGAGATAAAGCACGGGATAACGCCGTTCGGTCTCCCGATCATAGCCCGGAGGCGTATAAACCAACATCGTACGATCGGCGTGCAAAACCTCGGAATAATAACTGCAATAGCGTACCTGTCCCCTCGGAACATCTTTATGGCGCGCATAGAGGGCAGCCGTATCCGGCATCTCCAGCAAACTGGCTTTGAAACGTTCGTTGGGAAAAACCAGGGGATTACTCGGATCGGAGGTCTCTACCCCATCGATACGGAATGAATAAGGATAAATGTCGGGACGGTCTATCTTTGCCGTCACGCTCCACACTCCATCAGTTCCTTTCCGCATCGGGCATGTGCCTTCCATAAACTGTCCCGAAAGCTCCACTCGTGAAGCCGAGGGAGCACAGACTGAGAAAGTCACCTCCCCACCGGTATCCACACGGGGCGACACGACCGGGTTATTCCACGGATTTCCTTGTGCCACAACCTCCGCCCTGCACACTACCATAGCCACAAAAGCTAAGGCTATTCCCTTTCCTATTCTCCGTTTCATTTATTTGAATCCATTTTGTGTAATAATTACCGTTCGTAACTCCTACTTAATCAGCCCCATAGAAATAAAGTCCTCCGTAACTCCAGTTTGCCCCGGTAATGCCTGGGAAATTAGGCCTGTCCATCGTCAGCAACACATACCTGTAAGGATAGCCTTCCGGCAAGGGCACAAGGCTCGCCCATACACGTCCCGCCGCTTTAGGCCAATGGGGTTGCAAATCCCAATCCAGTTCACCCAATAACTCAAGGCTGGGGTAGGCATGCACCCTCAGGTTTCCATGTCCTCCCATGAAGGCATAGTATTTCCCTCCTATTTTCTGTATGGATGTCCCTGTCGAGTTCAACGATATGGGAGGGGCAACCCGCGTGAACTTTCCATCCCATTCCTCAGACTCAAAAATACCGGAAGTTATAGATTTACTGGTCAGCACACTGGTAAGCAACCTCCACTTCTTATTTTGGGAATCATAAAATATACAAGGGTCTTCATTATGCCCCAAAACATGATCTGTTTCAACACGCCGGGCTTTCATTACTGAAAACCCTCGCCGGGGATCTTTAGACGATACGGCTGTCACCAATCCGGTGCCGGACCGGAGTTCCGTGTAGGCAGTCCCCCCGAAATCGCAAGCATATGCTTTCCATAATTTCTCGCGACGGTCATAGAAAAGATGAGAAGCATAATCATTCCTCAGCAAACCGTCGCCATGGTCAAACACGATTACCCCTTCAAAGCGGATATCAAAGACAGAAGGGTCGAGGCTCAACACTCCTTGCACGGACTGGTTGATGTCTATCCCCCGGCAACTGAACGTGAACCACAAACGGTTTTGGTCCATATACGGACTTAAGTCTTCGTATGAAATCAATCGAATATCTGCCTGACCGATTCCCGTAGACAGATAAGAACGGGCACCGGCGACCTCCACACGTCCACATAAATTGGAAATGACATTAAAAGTAGCCTCAGCAGCCTCTTCTACGGAACGGAAATCTATCACTTCACTAAAATTTTTCTTTATCGGCACATAACCTAAGAAAGAAGTATGCCCATATTCCTCAATAAATGCTCCGAGAGAATTTCCGTAAAGTTGCGCCCGTAATGTAAAACTACCGTCAGGCAATGAAGAAGAAAAACGTTCTTCACGTTCCACAAGGCCGTCCTTATATATCCTTAAATATATTCCTTCTTTCAGGGAGTCCAGACAAGCAAAAAGCTGTACGCGGTCTTGCAACCCCATCCGCGCCAATTCAAATCCGACCTCAGATTCCCCATCGTTTCCGTATTCCCATGAGTGAATATCTATTTCATAAGTAGCATAAGGATTGACCGCACCCACATAAAAACTCACGGAGCTTTTTTTCTCATCCTCCCCTAAAACAAGACACCCCTTGTATATATGGGCATGAAATGAAGTATCGCACTTTGGCCGTCCGTCCCGTGAAGGAAGAAAAGCCGGATGCATGGATTCAAAGGAAACGATTTCCGAGGGGACAAATTCTGAAAGTGGAATGTTATTCGAAAAAATAAATCTCCTGACAGCCAAACGATGGAAATGAAGTTCCAAAGGATTGGCAACCACCGTATCTGTCCCCTTGAGGTATGCTTTCCCGGTAAAACCACCCCCAAGCAGGAATAAAACGAATATAATAAGCTTGTATTTCATGTCTTGATTCTTGTATTTCCTTCTGATGGCAAAATTACATTCAACCATTCATCTTATTTCCCCTCATAAACAAATGAAACTGCGTTCTTCTCACCGGAATGGGGCACCACAGAGACCTCGTATTTACCGGCCAGAGCCGTCCACTCTTTAACGTTCACGTTCCAACGCAACAAATCTTCCCGACAAACGGTGAAGGACACTTTACGACTTTCTCCCTTGGCCATGAAAACCCGTTTATGCCCTATCAACTTTTGCTTCAGCCCGCCAACAGCCCACTGGGGAGCAGACAAATAACACTGAACGATTTCCTCACCGTCATACCCTCCTTTATTGGACACCGTCACTTCCACGGACAAAGTATCGCTTCCCGACATGCGGCTTTTATCTACCACCGGACGCGAATATTCGAAGCGGGTATAACTCAACCCATAACCGAAAGGGAACATCACATCACCCTTAAAATATTGGTAGCTTCTACCCTTTGTCACATCATAACTGTCCATTGGAGGGAGTTGGCGTTCGTCCGCAAAAAAAGTCACTGGCGTTTTGCCCGAAGGATTCACTTTGCCCAGCAAGATATGGGTAATGGCACGCGCTTCCCCCTGTCCCCCCATCCACACATTCAGGATGGCTTTCGGCAGACGGACAAACGGAGCAAGCATCAAAGGACTCCCGCTGCCCAAAATCAATATGGTGTTGGGGTTGGCTTCCGTAACTTTACGGATCAATTCTATTTGAGCCTCCCCCCAATGCAAGTCTTTCCGGTCCCTGCCTTCTGAAGAATTGTCGTCCCTCAAGAATAAAATAGCCACATCCGACTCTTTTGCCAACTTTTCGGGGGTGACTCCCTTATCGTCAAAAGGAAGCCTCCACGACAGGCGAACGGCCTGTTGCGCCTTCATTCCACAAGCTTCCACTTCAACTTGATATTCCTGCCCCTTTACCAAAGGCAATTCAAAGCTACCACGCACTTTCTGATTGCTTCCTTTGCGAAAAACAACCTTCCCGTCTATCCGGATAGAGACCCGACCGGAGCCTTCGAACATGAAAGAGTACCTTCCCGTAAGCGGGGCTTGCAAGACAGAAGTCCAACGTGCCGACAAATCCTTGGCACTTTTCAACTTGTCATCCATAGCCGGTACAAAATCCAGTACTAAATCCTGACGGACCAACAACGGTGTCCCCACGGCTTCTTTGTCCGCATAATATTCGCCCGTAAAACCCAATATCCCATCGTGAGCTTCTCCTACGCGCCGTGACAAATATCGGGAAGGAACGGTCTCCTCTTTCGTACGCTCGCCCACCCAACTTAACTCAGCACGGCTTCCTACGGCATCGCGTAAACAATCCCACAGAACTTCATTGATTTCCGGACTTGCACTATAATCTCCATAATAAACCGTGTTAAAGGCATCGCCTATCAAAGCGATTTTACGGACATCGCCGCTGCCCAGCTCCAACGGAAGGAGCCCATCATTCTTCAACAGCACCATGGACTTTTCGGCAGCTTCAAGAGCCAACTCCCTATGTGCAGGACATTCGACTACGGAATATGGGATGTCGGCATAAGGATTTCCACCGGTATCACCGTCCAGTCCCAATCTCACACGCAACTCCAACACACGATCCACCGCACGGTCAAGGTCTTCGTCATCAATTAACTTTTCAGTATATGCCTTACGCAGCCCGTCCCGATATTCATCCCGCAGCGACATATCGCAACCGGACTTCAATGCCATTGCGGCAGCCTCTGCCGGCGTACTTGCATACTTATGGTGAGTGTATATTTTTTCTACGGCAGACCCGTCTGAGATGACAACACCCCGGAATCCCCACTCCTTGCGCAACACGTCATTCAAAAGATAAGCGTTCGCACAACACGGCACTCCGTTCAACGCATTATAGGCTCCCATGACAGAAGCTGCCCCGCCTCTTACCACAGCTTCGCGAAAGGCCGGGAAATAATATTCCCGCAAGGACAGTTCATCCACGTCTGCCGACCCTCCGGCACGCCTGTTTTCCTCGTTGTTAGCCACAAAATGCTTTATGGTGGCAACCGCTTTCAACCAACGCGCATCATCCCCCTGCAAACCTTGTACATAAGCAACGCCCATTTCACCAGTCAGAAGTGGATCCTCGCTGAAGCATTCCGACGTACGCCCCCACCTCGGGTCGCGCGCAATATTCAATGTGGGCGAGAAAAACGTAAGGCCGAATTGCCTCGGTGAATACCCCTTCTCTTCCATCACTTTACGATGCTTGGCACGGGCTTCGTCGGATATGGCCGTACTTATCCGTTTAACCAATTCCACATCCCACGTAGCCCCCAAGCCTATCGGTTTCGGGAAGGCCGTAGCCTTACCCGCCCTCGCCACACCGTTGAGACACTCGCTCCACCAATCGTAACGGATAATACCTAAACGATCCACAGCCGGAGCATCCGCACAGAGCAAATCTATCTTCTCTTCGACCGTCAGCCCCTTCCGGATGTCCGACACCTTACCGCCGACGTCTTTTTCCCCTGCAAGGCATTGCAAGGAAAGCCAACCGACTAATATAGCAAATATCTCTCTCATACTTCATGAAATAAAACTATTCTCAACCTACGATAAGCAGACCGCCGTTGCAAGGAATCGTTACTTTCACGGTCTGCTTCTTCCCAAGCTTCACAGACTTCACTTCTCCCTGCAATTCTTTATCATCGGCATATACCTGCAATTCCGTACCGGAAGCCCACATCGGCAAAGTGATTTCCGTCTTCAGCGTTTCCTGCTGCGCGTTCACTCCCGCCACATACCATTTGTCACCGTGACGACGCGCCAGAATGACGTATTTCCCGGGGTAGCCATCGATGAAACGGACATCATCCCACGTCGTAGGCACTTGCTTCATGAAATCTATCGCCCAAGCCGGAGCGTCCGTCAGATTGTTGGGGGCGAGGGCAAAATGTTGCACGGGCGACTGGAACAATACGGCCGTAGCCAACGCATAGACATCGGACGTCACCCGACGGCTGCCGCGCGGTTCGTTTTTCGCATTGTAATACTTGTTCAGCGCACTGCCACCGAAGTCCATACTGCCCACCGTATTCCGGATGAAAGGATGCAGGCAGGCATTGAAAGCCTCGGCATCGCAACTTTTCTGCGAGAAGTTCAGGTTCTCACTGGCCAATACCGCCTCACTGGCCACGAAATTGGGATACATCCGCTCCCAACCGCGCGGAAGAGTGCAACCGTGGTAAATCACCATCAAACCGTAATCGTTGGCATCAGCCAAGATGTCCTCGTAAAGCTGCATGGTCTGTTGCTTGTCGCTTCCGATAAAGTCTACCTTAATACCCCGGATGCCGGCTTCCTTCATCCATTTCATTTCACGACGACGGACTATCATGTTGTCCATGCGACCACGCGGCCCCTGAGGCGCGTCGTTCCAATAACCGTTGGAATTGTACCACAAATATAGGCCTACGCCCTTACCTGCGGCGTAACGGGCCAGTTCCGCTATCCGTTCGTATCCCACGCGCGAGTCCCACCAAGCATCCACGAGCACGCTCTCGTAACCCATGTCCGCAGCGAAATCCACGTAACGCTTCTGTTCGTCATAGTTCATGCTGTTGTCGCCGCCGATAATCCAGCTCCACGTGCCACGACCGTAAACATACCAGCGCGAAGGCTCGTAGAGAGGTTCCACCACGTCGTATGGTATGGTGGTCTCCACAATCGGTGCCAACGTCTGCCCTATGGTAATCGTACGCCAAGGCGTTTCGCCCGGCAAGGCGATACCGGGGCAGGCCGTCCCGTTACCGTTATATTCCCCCTCCTGCGGGAAGCCGATGGTGTAAAGTCCGCCGTCCTTTCCCATCAGGCGGCTCGCGCAATAACGGCTGTCCACTCCCGTCTCGGAAATCAGCACCCAGCCCTTGTCTCCCGTACGGAACAGGCAGGGGAACGTGTAACCATGCCCCCATCCGTTCTTTCCCATCTCATCGTCGGCGGTGTACCCTGTCTCATAGCTCGGATAGGTACGGGCAAAACCGCCCATCGGTGCCACTTGCGGGCAAAGGAAAGTCGTGGTACCGTCGGGGAGCACAAAGCCCGTAGCCTCCTCCTTGACCACGCAACACAAAGTTTCTCCCTGCGGATACATCTTATATTTAAAGGCCACGTCATGATCGGACACATGGAATACGACATCGAAAATATGCTTGCCGTCCCGGTAAAAAGGGCAGACCGCTTTCGTCGCCCGCACGTCCACCCTACCACGTTTGATGGTCGGTAATTCATAATGCCCCGACACGGGCGAAACGGCAAAAGAGGATTCCTGCAAAACCATGCCTTGCGAAAAGTCGCCGATATTCGTAGACAACCCCAAGGGGGAGGATTCCAAGAACAAAGTTTCACCGTAGGACACACGATAAGTAGGCCGGCCGCCGTCATCGGCTACCGTCACCACTAATTTCTTATCCGGACTTGAAAACTGTACGGTGGCCGCATCTGCCACCCCAAACGCACCCAGTGCGCACGCAAGTAAGAAGTATTTCTTCATTGGGTAAATGATTGATTAATAGTTTTTGATTATTCCCGTCACAAAAGTACGAATAAAAACAAGACTTTCACTTCGCTCATGTTACATATATTTTGTTTCTTGTATCATTTTCAAAGCATGCCGAAGCGAAGAGTCCTGCTCAGAAAACGGAAAAATACTTAAAAACGGGATGCACACGTGCCGCCACAACCTTTTTTCACTCTATTTGATGTTTTTCCACGGTCAAAAGCGACATGTCAAACTGACACGCAAGTGCCGTCCCATACTTGTGTGCCCTTTACTTTTCTACGGATGTCCTCCCCCGACCGGACAAAAAGAAACGGGAAATGCCCAGTGGCTGACAAGCAGCTTTTCCACCGACGCATGAGAATCGCCTATTTTCAAAAGCCTCCGCCCCGAGGCCGTACGAAAGATTCTCGCAAGGCTTAAATTAACAAAATGACAGAAGGACTCTTATTTCATGCTTTTGATAAGTAAATTGTGAATCTTATTACTTTTAAGGGGATTACCAACTAAAATAATACGATTATCCTTATCCAACAAAAACACGTGGAACTGTTCTTCACTTGGTATGCATGGATTAATTTTAGAAAAAATATTCTTATCATCTATAAAGACTGGATATTTAAAGTTCTCAGACAAAACCTTGATTTTCACCAATCCTAACTCATTATGTTTAGGTGACACTATAAACAATATATCAAACACTCCTTCCAGACTATCAGATAACTCCACATAAACATCCCATTCGTGCATAGTTTTCAATCCACATGACATACAGGAAATTGAATCCATATAAACAACAAGTTTATATTCCGAGAGATATCGATTGACAGTTTCTTTCTCTTTAAGACCTTGGTAACACAAAAAAAGAATCAAGAGAAAGTATAACTTCTTTGCCAATCATACCCTAGCCTTTATAAGTTTTATTTCCCCATCCTTATTTTCCACAAAAGCCCAAAGCCGTCCTTTATCAACAGTCATACAATGTATATAGACAATATCTGACGGAAGGCAATATCTATGCACGCATTCCCCATCAAAATCAAACTTCAAGATTTCATTGTACCGCTCTTCCGGCCCGGCTAACACTGCATAAAAACAATCATCTGCCATATGCAGGGCATTAAATCCGACTACTGTTTTCCGGACATACGATGACACAAGTCGGGACGGCTCCCTGAGCAATAGAATATTTCGGAGCATAGAAACCTTTTACCAACTTATGGCTTATTTTTTCTCCGCTCAAAGACAATATCTCAAATGCCGCCCCTATCCCGGTGGTTATGACAATATGTTTTTCATCTGGAGATACACCAAAAGATGCCAAATTACCCCAAACCGACCTATTGTTCTCTTCTTTTTCGTCCAAAACCGGGAAGTCTGAATACGTGGCAAGCACCTTTGATTGATTAAAGATTTGAATCCTATTCTCAGGATGGTTGCCAAAGCCAAGGAAACGGTTGTTTGACAAAGCCAAGACTTGATGGAAGCGATGCTCCACAGGTCGCCCGCTTTCCACGTCTCCCATTCTTATTCACATCTTGAACAGGATTGCCTCCACCCAATGCCTCTTTCACGGAAAAGCAAACATTATACTGCGTATTGTAATCGTACACGCAACAGATCTTCTTATCCTTAGACAAGGACAATCCTTGCGGAAAAATAAATTCTCCGCGCGCCCGTCCTCTTTCACCAAAGCTTTTAACTACATACCCTTTCGTATGGATAAAATGGCAAAGCTTGTCACTTCTATTATCATCAAAAACGAGAATCAACGAATCATCAATAGTGAAAAGAGAAGTCGGGTTAGAAAAAAAGGTATTCATGCGCACCGAATCTATATCCAACGTATCCGATACGATAGAAGTGAAAGGCAGAGCACGAAACTCTACCTTTTTACCGTCTTCCTTTTTACAGGCAAACAACAATAATGTTGCAAGCACAACAAAACCAACTTTTTTCATTTCTACTAATTCATGTTTACTAATTCATGCGACATGAGTGCGAACTAGAAAGCAAGCTAACCTCTGTTAAAACAAGGTCTTATCGTTCTTTACCCTTAAGAATGTCCCAAAAGATTTTGTTTATCTCTTTGTTCCTTATAGGATCACCGACCAAAACAACATTCATATTCTCATCAAGCAAAAATGTATGAAATAGCACATCACTTGGTATATGCTGATTTTGGTGTTCAAATATATTTGCACTATCCAAATAAACCTGAGTCGAAAATTTTAAATTTCCTGCAGCGCACATAAAAGATCCAATATCCTTTTTTGAGGGCGAAAAAATAAACCTGAAACCAACACTATTGGTACTTTCTTTTATTTCATAGATAAAATCATTCCAATGCACTAAGTTTGTCAACCTACAAGAAGAACAATCTACAGAATCTGAATATACAACCCAATAAAATTGTTTTGGAAAAGTATCTACCCTATTCTTATAGGAAATAAGACGCATGGAATCACACGATAAAGTTACAGGCTTCGATTTCATCTGCATGATATTGGCATAAACGTCCTTATCTCTATTACAAGAAGAGACTATACTCCACAATAATAGCAATACCAAAGTTAACTTAAAACCCCACATACGAATTAAAATTACCGTTTCAATCTATAAAATGCCACAACGCGATAACCATTCTCCAAATGCTGTACAACATCTGCAGGCAATGTTGTCTTGTCCTCAAACCTGTCAAGACAGTAGTCTTCCAAATACCCTACAACATACCCATCGGCCATACACAATGGAATAATGATATCCGTAGGAGACAATCCTTTGTCTATATCCTTGTTTCCACCAATACGCTCTCTCATGTCATAATATAGAACAGTCCTAAGATGCCGATTCTCCAAAAACATAACCAACTTAGATTCATATATTAATGGGCAGGTGTACATAAAGACATGCTTATCTTCAATCAGTTGTTCTGCATCATAACGTGCCTCCAAAGGAGGCGCATATTTGCCGAAGTTAAAGAGATAAGAATGTACCAACTCACCTTTTGGCGTAAACACAT
>UMGB01035196.1_pt1 | contig 14204 bp, 6 predicted proteins | sample 1965161 | NCBI WGS metagenome assembly UMGB01 (sample SAMEA4836060, study PRJEB28245) | human gut metagenome | biome: gut microbiome; material: fecal sample | place: Denmark | collected 2008
TTGGCTGCATAAGAAAGAGCGGCCCCCCATTGTCCGGCACCGGTTTCGGTAGTCACGTTGGTAACGCCTTCTTCTTTACAGTAATAAGCTTGTGCCAAAGCGGAGTTCAACTTATGAGAGCCGATAGGGCTTACACTTTCATTTTTAAAATAAATGTGTGCCGGAGTACCGAGCGCTTTTTCCAGTCCGTAAGCACGAACAAGCGGAGTACTGCGGTAGTATTTGTACATTTCACGGACTTCTTCCGGGATTTCAATCCATGCATCGGTCTGGTTAAGTTCCTGATGACACAGTTCTTTAGCGAAAATAGGATACAGGTCTTCCGCTTTCAGCGGCTGTTTTGTTCCCGGGTGCAAAGGAGGCATTGGCTTATTGACCATGTCAGCCTGAATATTGTACCAGTAGTGTGGGATTTCTTCTTCCGGCAGGATATACCGTTTTCTTTTGTCACTCATAATATTGTGGTTTTTTAGTTTTCCGCTGCCAAATGTAGACAAAATTTTTAATATTCGGATGTTTTTGTCAACAAAGAATCGGATTCGATTGTTATTTTAGTTAAGTTTGCACGGCATTATATAAAAAATGCGATATGAAGATTTATCATAAGTTTTTGTTGTATCAGAACAAACTACTGAAACCTTATGTACGTATCTTATTGGGTTTAGTAGAAGCACTTACTTATCTGGCGTCTTTGTTGTTGATCGTCGGAGTGATTTACGAACATGGCTTTCCGCTATCGGTTGATGAAGTGGCGAAAATTCAGGTCCTGTATAAGGCTGTATGGATTATTTTTCTGGTTGATGTGACTCTTCATATCTCACTTGAATATAGAAGTACAAAGAAACAATACCGGCGGTTGGCCTGGATTTTGAGCGGTTTGCTGTATCTGACTTTGATACCGGTCATTTTCCATCGTCCGGAAGAAGAAGGGGCAATCCTGCAATTTTGGGAGTTTCTGGACGGGAAGTTTTATCATCTTGTCTTATTACTAATTTTTTCTTTTCTGAATTTGTCCAACGGACTGGTCCGTTTGTTGGGGCGTCGCACTAATCCTTCTCTGATATTGGCAGTCAGCTTTTTGGCTATCATTCTGATTGGTACGGGGTTATTGATGTTGCCACGATGCACGGTGAATGGCATTACCTGGGTGGATTCATTGTTTACGGCTACCAGTGCGGTGTGTGTGACGGGGCTGGTGCCCGTTGACGTATCGACTACATTTACTACCGGCGGACTTGTTGTTATCATCCTGCTGATCCAGGTAGGAGGATTAGGTGTAATGACATTGACCAGTTTCTTCGCTATGTTCTTTATGGGAAATACTTCTCTTTACAATCAGTTAGTGGTACGTGATATGGTTAGCTCCAATTCGCTTGGCTCCTTATTGTCCACGTTATTATATATCTTGGGATTTACATTGGTGATTGAAGGTATCGGCATGATTTCTATCTGGTTCAGCATCCACGGAACACTTGGAATGACTTTGGAAGGCGAACTGGCTTTTGCTGCTTTCCATTCTATTTCCGCTTTTTGTAATGCAGGTTTCTCTACACTTTCCGGTAATTTGGGAAACTCTATGGTAATGACCAACCATAACTGGCTGTTTATTTCCGTCTCTTTTCTGATTATTCTGGGAGGTATCGGTTTTCCTATTCTGGTTAATTTCAAAGATATTGTACTGTATCATTTGCGTCATTTCTGGAAGTTTGTACGTACGCGCAAGTTAGAAAGGCATAAGGTGTCGCATTTGTATAATCTGAATACGAGGATTGTGTTGATTATGACATTTCTGCTTTTGGTAACCGGCACATTGGCGATTGCCGCTTTTGAGTGGAATGCTTCGTTTGCCGGTATGCCTGTTGCAGATAAGTGGACGCAGGCTTTCTTCAATGCTACTTGTCCGAGGACGGCTGGTTTCAGCAGTGTTGATTTAGCTTCTTTGAGTGTACAGACTTTGTTGGTCTATTTAGTGCTGATGTGGATTGGTGGTGGTGCTCAATCTACTGCCGGTGGGGTGAAAGTGAATGCTTTTGCAGTGGTTGTCCTGAATCTTGTGGCCGTGTTGCGTGGCTCGGAACGGGTGGAGGTATTCGGAAGGGAACTTTCTCATGATTCTATCCGTCGTTCTAATGCGACAGTGGTTATGTCGTTGGGCGTACTGTTTCTTTTTATCTTTATATTAAGTATACTGGAACCGCAAGCCTCTCTAATGGCATTGACTTTCGAATGTGTGTCGGCGCTTAGTACGGTAGGTTCCAGTCTGAATCTGACACCTAATTTATGTGATGCAAGTAAATTGTTAGTGGCGTTGTTGATGTTTATCGGGCGTGTGGGCTTGATAACGTTAATGCTGGGAATTATCAAACAGAAAAAGAATACAAAATACCGTTATCCGAGTGATAACATTATCATAAACTAAAGATATGAAGTACATTATTATCGGTTTAGGAAACTACGGTCGTGTGTTGGCTGAAGAGTTATCGGCACTGGGACACGAGATTATTGGTGCGGATATTAGTGAAAGCCGCGTAGATAGTATAAAAGATAAGGTTGCTACTGCATTTGTGATTGATGCAACGGATGAACAGGCTTTGTCCGTGCTTCCTCTGAACAGTGTCGATATAGTGATTGTCGCCATAGGTGAGAATTTCGGCGCATCGGTGCGTGTGGTTGCTTTGCTGAAACAAAAGAAGGTTGCTCATATCTATGCCCGTGCCATTGATATGGTGCATAAAGCCGTGCTTGAAGCATTCAGCTTGGAGAAGATATTGACACCGGAAGAAGATGCGGCCCGCAGTCTGGTGCAACTGCTGGATTTTGGAACAAGCGTGGAAGCTTTCCGTGTCGATTCGGAATATTATGTCGTCAAGTTTACAGTCCCGAAAAAGTTTGTAGGATACTTTGTCAATGAGTTGAATCTGGACGAAGAATTTCACTTAAAACTAATCGGATTGAAGCGGGCGGATAAAGTAACTAATTGTCTGGGTATTTCTTTAATGGAGCTTCATGTGAAGAATGAACTTCCGGGGGACGAGAAAGTAGAAGAAGGGGATGAATTGGTGTGCTACGGTAAATATCGTGACTTCCAATCCTTTTGGAAAGCTATTTGATTATTATTCATCTTTAAATATAAAAAAATGCGATTAAAAAGACTACTATTACCGGCTATTTTGTTGCTGGTTTCTGTTTTTGTGAAGGCACAAAAGAGTAATGAATTTACAGTGTTGCAATGGAATGTATGGCAGGAAGGTACCATGATACCAGGCGGATATGATGCTATTATCAATGAGATAGTCCGTCTGAAGCCTGACTTTGTGACTTTCAGTGAGGTGAGGAATTACAATAAAACGAATTTCACGGCACGTGTGTGCGCTTCACTTCAGGAAAAGGGGCTGAAGTATTATTCTTTTTATACTTATGATACCGGTTTACTAAGCAAGCATCCTATCACGGACTCTTTGACGGTTTTTCCGGAAAAGAATGACCATGGAAGTATTTATCGTCTAACAAGTTCCGTGAACGGAAAGAAGGTAGCGGTTTATACTGCCCACCTGGATTATCTGGACTGTGCATATTATAACGCCCGTGGCTATGACGGCTCTACCTGGAAAGAAATTCCACTGCCGGCGTCAGTAGATGAAATTATGAAAGTCAATGTAGCCTCTCAGCGGGATGATGCGATTCGTATGTTTATCGCCCAGGCTGAGAAAGACCTTGCAAACGGCTATCGGGTGATCGTGGGAGGGGACTTCAACGAACCTTCCCATCGCGATTGGATTGAGAAAAATAAGAACTTGTACGACCACAACGGCTTTGTTGTACCCTGGACAGTTACCACTTTGTTGGAAGAAGCTGGCTTTATTGACAGCTACCGTAAGATTTATCCCAATCCTCTGACGCATCCGGGATTTACCTATCCTTCGGATAACCTGGCAAAAACTCCGGAAAAGATAACATGGGCTCCTAAAGCGGACGAACGGGATCGTATTGATTTTATCTTCTATAAAGGAAAAGGATTGAAAGCAAAGAAAGCCGTTTTGTTTGGTCCGAAAGAATCTATTGTCCGCTCTCAACGTGTAGAGGAAACATCAAAAGATGAATTCATAGTACCGCTTGATGTGTGGCCGACAGACCATAAGGGATTGCTAGTGACATTTATCTGTAAATAATCGACTTTAATATTTTAGGCACAGATTACACGGTTTTAGAACTATGATTGCATAAAGCAACAGGGTAATCTGTGCCTAAATAATAGTATAGGGTAGGATGGATTTCTCTATTTCTTATAATTCTACCCTTTTATTTTGCCTGAAGATGGACTGTTCCGGTTTTCACTCCACTTGCCTTGGCAGTCAGTACAAGATCTCCGGCAATCTCTCCTGCCTGTACAATCGCTGTCAACATTCCATGGAAAGCGTGCATCTTCGGAAGGTGGAATTGTTCCAGATTGGTAGGGTCGCCGTTAGCAACAGCCCGGAACTTACCGGCTCCTTTTACGGAGAAGTGAATCAGGCGGCTATCGGTAGGACAGAGGTTACCATCTTTGTCTACCACTTTCACAGTGACGTAGGCGAGGTCTTTTCCATCGGCTGTCAGTTCGTTGCGGTTGCTGACCAGTTCGATATGATGAGGCTTTCCGGCAGTGCGTACTGTCTTTTCCGCTACTGCTTTTCCGTCCTTATTGTAGGCTACAACTTTTACTTCGCCCGGTTCGTATACGGCATCCATCCACATTAAGCGGTAACGGCTCTTTAAAGAACTGTTATTCTTGCTTTGTTTACCGTAGCTTTTTCCGTTGATAAACAGTTCGGCAGTAGGATAGTTGGTATATACGAATACTGGGGTCACTTCACCTTCGCGTCCCGGCCAAGTCCAATGAGGAAGGATATGTAGCGTTTCTGCATTTTTGTTCCATACGCTACGGTAGAGATAATAGCGGTCCTTAGGGATACTGGCAAGGTCGATAATACCAAACATAGAACTATGATTCGGCCATGAATTGACATCATATGGTGAAGGTTCGCCCAAATAATCGAATCCTGTCCATACGAATTGTCCGATAGTCCAGTGGTTATCATCGGCTAAGGCGAAATCTTCATCCGGGATATTCGACCACGGACATGCTTCCACATCATACGAAGAACATTGGTGGTCTTCGTATTTGGCACCTTTCTTTTCTTCTACCGGAAATTTGTAGACTCCGCGTGAACTGACAGTGGAAGCCGTCTCGCTACCAAGAATCAAGTTCTGCGGAAGCTGGTCGTAAGATTCTTTATAACGCTGTGTGCGATAATTAAGTCCCGGAATGTCAATCATGGCTGCAAAGCCGTTGGCAAGCACACAAGACACTTGATCCATACCGCAAGTCACGGGACGGGTAGGGTCTTCACGGTGGCAGATATCCTGCAAGAACTTGGCCACTTTATAACCGACAGGACTGCATTGAGTAGGTACTTCATTACCGATACTCCACATCACTACACAAGGATTGTTGCGGTAATTATGAAGCATATTTATCATATCGCGTTCTGCCCATTCGTTGAAATAACGGTGATAACCGTTGTCGCATTTGGCAATATCCCATTCGTCAAACGGTTCAATCATCATCATAAATCCCATTTCATCACATAATTCAACGAGTTCCGGAGCCGGCATATTATGCGATGTACGGATAGCATCACAACCCATATCCTTCAAAAGAGTAAGTTGATGGCGGAGTGCCGCTACATTGATAGCTGCTCCCAACGGACCTAAATCATGATGATTACATACACCCTGGAATTTCCGGTGTTCTCCGTTCAGGTAGAAACCTTTATCGGCGATAAATTCAATACTGCGGATACCGAAGCGGGTCGTATAGGTATCTACCAACTTATTATTTGCATAGATTTTAGAAACCGCTTTGTAGAGCGACGGGTTTTCCGGCGACCAGAGTTCAGGTGCATTTACGATGAAGTTCTGTTCAAACGGCTGTCCGTGATTGATACGGCCGGTATTTTCTTTGCGGGTAACCACTTTTCCGTCTGGGGAAAGAATTTCCGTCTCCATGCGGATTTGTGTTTTTTCACCGGCATTGTCTATCCTCGTTTGCAGGCGTACGGCTGCAAATTCTTTACTGACATGAGGAGTCGTAATCTGTGTTCCCCATACAGGCACGTGGATTTTATCAGTAACAATCAGGTGTACATTGCGGTACAAGCCCGCTCCCGGATACCAGCGTGAAGATTGCGGACGGTTTTCCAGCCGTACGGCCAGTGTATTGCTCTTTCCGTTTTTGTTCAGGAAAGGAGTGACATTGCAATGGAAAGAATTGTAACCGAAGGGCCAGAAACAAGCCTCCTTACCATTCACATAAACGCGGGCTTCACTCATAGCACCGTCAAAGAGCAGAGTCACTTCTTTGTCGGCGGGAGTATCAAAACTAGTACGGTACCAGCCGGAACCTACATAAGGCAGTCCCCCTGTGCGTCCTGTTTTCAAAGACGCCTTTTCCTCAAAATTTTGTGTGATGGCCACATTCTGAAGATCATTGTTCATATCGAAAGGACCAAAGATAGCCCAGTCATGTGGAAGGACGACTGATTCCCATTGGGTGTCATTAAACTCCGGCTGACTGGCCTCTTTGATATCTCCTTTGCTGAATTTCCAGTTCTTTTCGAGCAATGTCTCGCTACGCTGTGCTTGCAGGCTGCAAGCAGCTGCCAACAAAAGTGCAGTTGCTAACTGTTTTTGGTGTTTCATGTTCATTTATCTCTTAAAAGCATTAAATGAATTGGTGGGTTTGCCACTGTCATCGAACATCCCTTTACTATAACCTTTCCAGTTACCGTAACATTGAGGTTCCCAGGTAAATACTCCCAGACATTGGTCTACTTGTTTGGCTTTGGTAACGAAGTCTGTATAGAAGGCTTCCGCTTCTTCGTAATCCCAACTAATACCGATTTCACACATCATTACCGGAGTATTGTATTTGGCTATTAACGCTTTCATATTGGCGATACAATCATTATTCATCGCTTCCCAGTCGTCCGGTGTGTGTGCGTTTTCGGTTGATATGTCCGGATAAAGTGACATACCGATGATGTCCCATTTGGCATTGTTTTCGTGTAAGTAGCCGAAGATCCTATTGTACAGGCTGGCATTATTTCCTTGGTCAAGATGAACAATAACTTTGGCTTTCGGATAGACTTCTTTTACAGCATCGTAACCCGCTGTGACAAATGATGCGAAATTAACCCTTCCTTCTTCACTTGTAGTTTGTCCGGTAGGGAACAACATTCCTTGATGTGTTTCGTTACCCACTTGTACCCATTCCACGTCAATACCTTTCTCTTTCAATGCACTGAGTACATCTTTCGTATGGTCGGCGATAGCTTGCTTCAATTGCTCTACCGAGTAATCTGCCCATGCTTGGGGTTTAGCTTGCTGTGAAGGATCAGCCCAACGGTCGCTGTAATGAAAGTCAATCATGATACGGTAGCCCAAGTTATGGGCTCTCCATGCTTTGAGCAATACATCTCCTTTGTTACACCAACCTCTCACATCATCAGTGTCATTCTCCGGATTTACCCATACACGCAGGCGAATGGCATTCATACCTAAATCACGCAATAGGGACATACATTCCTGTTCTTTTTCTTCGGCAGTATAGAACTTATATCCGGAACTTTCCATTTCCGTTAACCAGCTGACATCGGCTCCTCTGGCGAAACCTGACATATCATAAGTTACTTCTTCCTTTTCCGGGAAGACCGGTGTGTCATTGTCATCGCTGCAAGCGGTGAAAAGGCTTCCGCCAAGTAGGGCGGAAGCTATGAATAGAATCTGTTTAAATCGTTTCATAATGTTCTGTTGATTATTGTTTATCCATAGTAAATGTTAGGGAAGCAATGTCAAGGGTAATTGCATAAGTACCGGTTTCAGCAGGAACAATACTTCCGCTTCCATTACTGTCGGTCAAGTATAGTTTCTCTTTATTTCCCTTTAATGCCCAGTTCCATACCAAACCGTTTTCTGCATTATTAAGCAGGAAGTAGAAACCGTAGTTATTGCCCAGATTATCAATGACAACGGTGGCTTTCCAAACCTTGTTTGTTTCATCGTATGTCATCAAATCTTTGTTTAAATCCCAATTGTTAAACTCACCACAGACATTGATTTGGGTTATTTCTGTTGCTCCCCAAGTCATGTCGGCCAGACTGGCTGTGACGATGAAAGTACGACATTCTTCCTGGTGGAACCAGATATTCTGTCCGCCGTCCGCCAGTTTGTATTCATCGTTGGAGTCGCATCCATACCAGATACCGGCTGTTTGGTCTACAATCTTAAAATTATCCCAACCATTAGTCATTTGGTAAACACCTTGATAACTTCCGTGATGTTCGCCGCTATTGTCGTAAACAGGGTTTAATGTAGCTAACCAGCCCTTTCCATCCATGTTTCCTACACCCTGCATTTCCAGATAAGAAGGATAAGTAGGTTCACTACTTCCACCTTCCGTAACGCTAACAGTCCATTGTTCGGGATTATTAAGGTCAATAACCAGCGTACATTCTCCCGTAGCCGGAACACTTACCGTTATATTTCCGGCTGTTGCAGTCTCACCTGTACTGAATGTCAGTTGTCCGGCAGTTCCACCGAAAGCAAATGGGGTATCTTTGGCTTTTGTATCGTCAATGGCATTATCGGAACCGCTGACACTGGTATTGTTGTAAAACTTACCTGTTCCTTGAAGTTGAATGTTGATATTCGTACCTTCCGTACCCGTAAATACACCTTTCCATTGGTTATCTGTACGGCTGTATTGCATATTGATACCTTCTATGCCGCTTACATTCAGTTCGGGTATCAGTAAGGCGTTCCATTGTTTCTGAGCGGTATTTACATTCACGAAATAACATCCCGACTGACCGGGGAACCACATATCCCATGTTCCTTCCGCTGCGTCTGTTGTCAACAAGAATGGAGTTCCTACTCCACCGGATTGGGCTGTATGCCAGGTTGTTCCGTCTGCTTCCTGTACGTAAATGCCTTCCCAAGCCGCTGCCCCGAAGAATCCGCTATATTGTCCGTCAGCATTTGCCGAATAGAAATCCTGACCGGAATCTTGACCGCTACCCTTGTTGATAATGCTGGCGTAATGCATATCAATAGGATAAGGAGTCACTGTGACTGCCACTGTATTGCTATATACAGGAGCGATGTTGCTGCCATTGCTTCCTGCCAGTCGGAAATAAAGAGGAGCGGCTTTTTCAGCCGGTGCATTTAGTTTGTAAGCAATAATGTTCAGAGCGGCGACTGTATAACTTTTGGATACTCCGTTTTCCGTAGATTCGATAATGCTGCCTGAAAAATCTTCAGACCGGGATACTTGTACGGTAGTTTGAATGCCGCTGGTCGCTTGATATCTCGGGTCGCTGATTTGCAATGTCTGGTCGCTCCAGGCAAGGGATAATGCGTAAAGCTTGGCAGTAGCTTCCGTCAGTACAACGGCATTGGTAGAAGCGATTAAGTCACTCTCCACCGGGCTGGAGAGATAGAATTTCTCTCCGTCTTTCTCACACGCTCCTAATAAAAGGAGTGCGGAGAGTAAAGCCAATAGAGTGTTTATTTTTTTCATATTGTTGTATCGAATAAGCGTGATTAATAGTTTTCATTGTATAGGTTCGGGTTGGCGGTTAACTCGGTAGTCGGTATCGGGTAAATATTGTACCGGCTGTTTACCGCTGTTCCTTCTTTTACTCCGCCTTTCCATTGCCATAAGTAACCATTGGTAGTGAATACTCCGTAGCGGATTAAATCGGTACGGCGATGTCCTTCCCAATAAAGTTCGCGGGCGCGTTCGTCCAAAATAAACGATAGATTGATTTGGCTTGCGTTTTTATTATTGCTGTCGTCACCGTATGCTCTTTCTTGGATTTGGTTGATATAACCGACAACTTCCGTTGCTGTTGTTCCGCTTCCACCTCGTACAAAGGCTTCTGCTATCATCAGATATACATCTGCCAGGCGGAACAAAGGATAATCCGTGTTTACGCCACCGTCTGCGGTATTGGAAGCTGTTTCTCCTGCATCCGTCAGGTTCGTCCATTTCTCTACAAAGTAACCGTTACTTTGGTCGTCAATCTTATCCAGGTTCAGTGTTTGCCCATTAGTGAAGAACATAGCCCGTTTATCTTCTTCTCCGGTAAACAGGGAGGGGATTTCTCCGCGTACACGGAACATACCCCAACCGCTTTTCACTCCGTAATCTTCCGGCTTCTGCAAATCCGAAGTATTACTAACCGCACCACAGACAATATAAGTGGAAGAGCCCCACGAAACGGTATGCGTAGCGTCTACCGGCAAAGTGAAGATGATTTCGTTAGCAGTACGTTTATCGTTATCAGCGTTGAATAACTTGCTGTAATCATCTTCCAATGAATACCCTTGCTTGATAACCTCTTTACAAGCACTGATACATTCGGTATATTTCGGTGTATTGATGTAAACTTCCGCGTTCAGATACAGCTTGGCCAATAAGGTATAAGCAGCTCCCCGGGAAGCCCGTCCGTAAGGACAGTTGGTTCTGTCGAGCATATCGCTTGTGATACTTGTCAGTTCCGATTCAATATAGCTGAAAACTTGTGCAGCCGTGTAGCGTGGTGGCAGATAGCCGACAGTCGGGTCGTTCTCTGTTACAAACGGGATGTTGCGGAACAAATCCATTGCATGATAATAGAACAAGGCACGCATGAAACGGGCTTCGGCACGGTAATGGCGAATTTCAGTCTGTTCCTGTTCCGTAAACCGGGCAATGCTCTCATCCGTAGCATTACGAAGAAATTCGTTACATAATGCAATGTTGTAATAAATACGATAGTACATATCCGATACCCAAGGGTCATTGGCGTCCCAGCTCAAGTAAGTCAGACCGGTAACGTTATCACCCGACAGCCAGGTAGAAGCTACTTCATCTGTTCCACATTCTTGTAGATTGAAGAAGCAACGCATATAATCCTGACCGCTGTTACTGCTCAAATCCGGATCACCGCCCTTTTCCTGACCGGTGGTTACCATAGCAGCGTATATTTTCCCTAAAACGGCTTTATAGTTATAGGCACTTGTGTAGATCGTGGAAGATGTTTCGTCTTCATGCGGATATTGGTCCAAATCGCCTATACAGGAACTCAACAGCAATGCGCTGCAAAAATAGAAAGCTGTATATAATATCTTTTTCATGATTCGCTTGTTTTTAAAAGTAATTAGAAGTTGAAACCTACGTTAAGTGAGAATGTACGTGGGCGGGGGTAGAAGGAATTATCCACTCCGTTGGGGACTTCCGGGTCTACACCACTGTATTTCGTGATACAGAATACATTCTGAACCATTGCACTGACATTCAAGCTGCATCCTTTACAAATCTGCCCGAAGTTATAGTTCAATGACAGATTATCCATTTTCAGGAAAGAAGCATTCTCCACATAGTAATCGGACAAGTATTGGCGGGACTTGAAGCCGGTTTTCAGATAACTGCTCGACAGGTTGTTCAACTGATAAGAGTTGTAGCTCACTGTTTCCCAGGCTCCGGCATTCATAGCCATAGCATTGTAAACATAGTTACCGATATTGGCACGCAGGCTGGTGCTCAACGTCCATTTCTTCCAGCGTAGGGAAGTGCTGAAACCGAGGATATAGTCAGGAGCGGGAGAGTGGTAACGGTATAAATCTTCCGTATTGATTTCTCCGTCTCCGTTAAGGTCTACATAAGCGCCTTCTACGGGCTTCCCAGTTTTTTCGTCATAGAGCTGGTGATAGACGTAGAACATATAGGGGGCATATCCTTCGGTCAACGTCTGTACCTGATAGCTGTCAATATAAGGGCCGACCGAAGTATTAGTTGCGGCAGCACCGGCTACGAGAGACAGGTTCTTTACTTTCATCTTTTGCCATGTCATATTGAAACTGATATCCCAGTTCCAGTCTTTAGTTTGAACAGGGGTTGCGTTTATGCTGAATTCGATACCCTGACTGTCTACATTTCCTACGTTTGTAGTGATATTACGATCGAAGGTCGTCCCGGCTGCGGCGGGAACCGTGGCAATCAAGTCCTTTGTTTGGCGGGTGTAGTAGTCGAAGCTACCTGTAATGCGGTCTTTCAGGAAGCCGAAGTCGAATCCGACGTTCCAGGAAGTAGTTGTTTCCCATTTCAAATCGGGCACATAGGAACTGGGACGGTAGGTATGAATGTATCCGTTACCCATGCTGGCTTCCGCACCGTTTTGGCTTTGAGTGTAAATAGGCAGGTAATTATAATTGCCGATACCGTCTTGCTGTCCGGTCACACCATAGCTGGCACGGAGCTTCAAGTTACTCAATACTTTATTGTCTTTCAGGAAAGATTCTTCTGTCACTCTCCAGCCTAAAGCTACCGAAGGGAAAGTACCCCAACGTACATTCTTGGCGAAACGGGAAGTGGCGTCCCGGCGGATAGTCGTAGTCAGCATATAGCGTGAATCGAAAGAATAATTCAGACGGCCGTAGTAGGAGAGCAACACGTGGCGCTCATCCTTCGCTTTGGATGTCTTTTGTATCTCTCCCAACGTGTTCATTTCGCTATAAAGCGGTGTAGTCGATTTCCAGTACTGATAGTCGTAACCGGCTGTCACGTCAAAGCTACTCTTGATAGATTCGACGAGCTTGTTGTAATTGGCATATAAGGTAAGCAGACGGTTCTCCTTCTTTTCGGGGCCGTAGCTGTAATCCAGACCGGAAGTATTGTAGTTCTGTGCCGCTTCTGCCGGAACATATACGCTACCTTTACCTTGTGCGTAGTCATAGCCCAGTGTAGCGTGCAGTTTCAGATCGGGGAAGAAGTGAACACGGTAATCCGCATCGACATTTCCGATAAAACGCCTTACGTTACTTTGAGAATCATTCATCTTGATAAGTCCTACGGGATTCATTACGGCGCCGTTGACAGGGGTGCCTGTGTTGTCTGTCGCTTCCGTGTATCCGCCGAAGGTATCCAGTCCTGAATAAACGGGAATGGTCGGGTTCATGGTAGCGGCTGCCCAGATAGCGTCTGTATTGCCGAATGTATTGTTGTTGATAGAACCCTTGGCGTTAATATTCAGCTTCAGGTGGTCTTTGAAGAAAGAGGGAGTCAGCATAATGCTTCCCGTATAGCGTTCCGCATTATCAGTGCGTAGCAGACCGCTTTGGTTATAATAACCTACCGACACACGGAACGGCCAGTTCTTGGCAATCTTTCCGGAGACGCTCAGATTATTATCCGTACCGAAAGCATTCTGATAGATCTCATCGTTCCAGTTCGTGCGGGCTGTTCCCAACAGAGCTTGCTGGGCAGAAGTTCCTTGTGTCCGAATCGTGTTGACAAATTGGTCGTAGCTTAACATATCCGCCAGTTTGGTGCGTGTCTGAATGGAGTTGGTAGTGCTGAATGTGATTTGCAGTTTGTCCGAAGTCCCTTTCTTGGTAGTGATAAGGATTACCCCGTTGGATGCACGCGAACCGTAGATAGCGGTGGAAGAAGCATCTTTCAGAATGGTCATACTTTCAATGTCGTTCGGGTTGATGAGGCTCAGAAAGTTTCCGTCGTTCCCGCTGATACCACCCTGTTCCAAAGGAACACCGTCCAAAACAATCAACGGGTCGTTGCTGGCATTCAGTGAGGCACCGCCACGCACACGGATGGTACTTCCCGCCGTAGGCGAACCACTATTGGACATAATCTGCACGCCGGAGATTTTTCCGTTAATCAGTTGCTCGGGAGAGCTGACCAGTCCCATATTGAAGTCTTTGCTGCTGACGTTTGTTACCGAACCGGTCAGGTCGCTTTTTCGTTGCGTTCCATATCCGATAACAACTACATCACTCAATACCTGTGAATCACTTTTCATCTGTACGTTCAGTACAGAGCCGCTTGTAGGAAGGGCAACTATTTTAGTCTCATATCCCACATAAGAAAATTGCAACTCTTTGTTGCCCTGCGGTACGTTCAATGTGTAGTTACCGTCAAAGTCGGTAACCGTACCGGTAGAAGTGCCCACGATGAGGATACTTACTCCGATCATCGGTTCTTTGTTCTCATCAATCACTTGTCCGGTGATTTTCTTGCCGCCCTGTTGGGCAAAGGCAGGAATGATACCTCCTAAAAAGGCTGTACACAATATAAGGAGTACAGTCAGTTGGCGTAGATTTAA
>UMGB01056662.1_pt1 | contig 14196 bp, 10 predicted proteins | sample 1965161 | NCBI WGS metagenome assembly UMGB01 (sample SAMEA4836060, study PRJEB28245) | human gut metagenome | biome: gut microbiome; material: fecal sample | place: Denmark | collected 2008
CAAAACCTTTTTCAAATGAACTGTTCTCTGTTAATGTAAGAACGATTTTATTATTTTCTTTTTCATATACAGCAGATGAAATAGAGCCTTCACGATCTTTCTCTAAGTTGGCACTTAAATTATCCAGTTTATCACCTGCAGCTGTATATAATGTTTTTCCACTGACCGATTTTAATTCTACTTTTTTAGAATTTGTAAGCGAAGTATCGTGAACCCGAATATTCATATCTCCAATTGACCATGAATAAGACCAATTCTTCTGATTAATTTGTTTTCCATCTACATATACGCCAAGATCGTCTCGGATTTCCTGATACGTTGTATAAGACATCCACTGATAAACAGGAACCTCAAATGAAACATATTGCCCATCCTGTGAAGTATATGCATTTTTAATTCCATCCGATACCGTCATGAGTGAACGGTCAAATGTTTCCAATGGATTTCCAACAGTATCTGTAATCTCTGTACCAGCATAATATAACGAATAATTCACAGTTGAATCATCCAATGCCTTATTTAAAGACAACTTAATACATGCAACATAAGGACCGGACTTTTCACCGGTTTTGCTCATCAATTCCATTTTGCTGATCCTGATATCGTTCAGTGTTTGACCATTTTCCTTTATTGTAAAGGCCGCAGCCGAAGTGACAGTTGTCTGGTCAAGTTCACTTCTAAGATACAAATAAACAGTATCCTTTGCCTTATTAATGTAAACATCAGATACATATACCTTATTTTTCACAACACTCGTTGCCGTGTCCCTGTCAAATGCAATTTTTGTCGGGGTATCCGATACTTTTCCATCACAGTCAATAACACTATAGGTTGTTAATCCATCACAGGTAGCGTGATCCATAATTTTATAGTCTACTGTATGTTCCCCGGCATCGGTGATCTTTAAGAAATCGTAATATTCCGTAGGAACCATTTCATGTGTTTGCTCATTCACGACACCCAAATGTCCGTGAAGAACCGCCTCTGTCGTAGCATCCCAATTCGTATTATAATCTGTTACAAGATTGTAGATCTTTGCAGGTTTTTCCTCAGATGCCACACCATCTTTTAATTTGTAAGTTATAGTTATTTTCTGATTCTCTTTATCTGTCACAACTTTCGGATACCCATCTGCGAACCGACTATCCGTAACATAATTTACCTTCGGAACATCCGGAGTACTTGGATTTTCGCTGCTTCCACCTGAAGTTGAGCCTCCACTTGTAGAAGATCCACCACTGGAGGAACCGCCACCCGAATTATTATCATTACTGATATTGGTATCCGTTGTTGTCTGACTATTGTTATCCGCATTTGATTTTGGAGGTGTAACATTATCCTTGACATTGATCTTTGCGTCTTTTACTGTAACAACCGTATCATTTGCATTGACATTAATTGCCTCAACTTTGCCTTCCCCCTGAATCTTTGTTCCGGCTGCATTTAAAGTCGCTTCCTTAATACTTGAATTCTTATCTGCCTCAACAACTGCATTCTTTGCTGTATCCGCTACTATCAATGTATTTACCACTGCATCTGTCAGTGTGACTTTCAGATTTTCACCTACAATATTAACGGTGCCAACGGTTCCCACAATATTTACATCATTAGAACCATCATTGATATAGACCATACGGACTTTCGCATCATCTTTTACCTTGATGCTGACCTTGTTGTTCACTTGACGGATCACCATATCCGAAATATCCGAAGTCCCGGTAATAATAATGGAATTTTCTCCACCACCACGGACAATCGTCTTTCCAGTAACGGTAACATTATTTAAAACAACTTCTTTGTCAGCAACACCATCTCCGATCACAAGGTCTCCTGTGATTTTTGCATCATTTAATGTTACTGGTTTATTAATGATTACATTTCCCTTTTTCAGCTTGGCATCAGATTTAGATACGACATTCGGGAATTTCTGATTTAAGAATGTTTTTAAACTTTTCTTTGTCAGTTTTGTCGCTGCTGTCTTCTTTCCCAACACGTTTTTGGTGCTTGTCTCAGAAATTTTTGCAAGAACTGATGCGACATACTTATTGGTCGCTTTTTTAGTCGGATACAATTTCTGGTTACTATCCGGCTTTACCAATCCCGCATTGACGGCAATAGACATCGTCTTATAATACGGACTGCTTTTCTTGACATCCTTGATCTGTATCACGTCATCACTTGTCTGTGTTGCACCAATGAGTTTTTCTACCTGTTGCAGCACGTATGCCCGTGTTACATAGTTTGCTGTTTTCTTTGTCTTTGCATATGCACTCTCCGGCAACACAACCGTTGCAACCATCGCAAATGCCAGACATAAAGCAACAATCTTTTTCAATTTGTTATTCATCTCCATAAACCTCCTTTATTATGTATATACAATTTTATTATAACCTTTCCAGCCCGACAAACAATATGTGCCCTCTATTGGTCCTTTACTTTTTTAGAGAATCCATACTATAATAAACTGAACAGTTCTCTAAATCTTTCCCTCTCTGATGCATAATCTGACTTATCTTGATATTAAAATACTTTCTCGTAAAAAAGCAGGTAATTCTATTAGATTTTGTATTATCATTATGAAAAGACAGTGCCTTTTATTTTTCCCCGACATCGCCGTAACAACAAAAAGCCAGAAAACTCCAACGAGCTACTAACTTTTATCTACCCACAATTTTTCTACTCCCTTTTCAATCACTTTGTCGGTCTTGCCATAAGCGCTCCCTCTTCCGCACCATAGTCACTGTCTCTGGTCGCCCAAAGCGGTTCAATCCACGGTTCTCCATTTTTATCAAACCGATAACACACATAGCCTGTGAGCATTTCCACATGATAGGTTGTTGCATATGGATGAGAAGAATCTTCCGATTTGAATACAATATCTCCCGGATTGAATTTCATTTGCTTTAACTTTTTCCATGAAAAACCGCCTTTCAACAGTTTTCCATGATCTCTGCACCATGCAGATTCCGTTTTTGTGGTTCCCGGATAAGCTGCACTTCCAAAATTGATTTTTGTATAGGGCTTATAAGCTTTCCACACCAGCGAACTGCAATCATAATATCCCGTTTGTCCGCGCTTTGCCTGACTGTATTTCCAGTTTTTTCCCATATAACTGGCTCTGGCACAAACTTTTTTGATCTGTGCGGTCGTGACAGATACGACACAACCAACATATTGATCGCCAAGTTTTGCCGAAATCAATACATTTCCAATCTTCTTTCCTTTTACCACACCATTTTTGCTTACAGATGCAATTTTGGAATCAAAAGATTTCCAGACAATTTTTTCCGAACACCCTTTCACTCTGAGTTTTTTGATATGTCTTTTTTCCAGTAAGCATCCATAACTTGAAAGTTCCACCACTTTTACTTTTACAGGAATTACAAATGTTTTTCCTTCAATTGTGAACGTGATTTCCATTTTACAGCTTTTTGTCGCCTCAATTGACAACTCAATGGTATTGTTCCGCAGTTCTGCACTCACCCACACATCATCTGTTCCATCTAACGATGATGTATACTGAAAAGAGGTATGCCGCTCGTATTCGTCCAAAAGTTCTGTGCTGTTCACCGGAATATTAATATCTGCCCGCTTATAATAAGTATTTTTTGTGTCCTGATATGACCTTGGCAAATAGGCCGTTATGGATGACTTTTTTAGCGTAACCCCACTCATATCCGAATGAATGATGAGCGTAATTTTAGCATAAAAAATATCTTCCTCATTCTCATCGTGGCCGTAGACAAAAATGTTCTCTTCCCCCTTTGCCTTGACTGTGAAGGTTCCATTTGCATCCATTGTGATCAGTTCCGAATCATCCATGGCGGATGTTAAATATTCGTATCCCACGATCCTGCTGCTGTCCCCTGTGACAACAATTCGACCAGTATCTCCGACACAAACTTCCACCTTGATCTGGTCATCATCGGCAACTGTGATGTCACGCACAGCCGCCGATGCTTCGGTATGTTTTCCGAATATAACAAGCAGGCATAAAAATACAAAACACGGGTATTTTATCGTTTGTTTCATATTAACATAATACTCCTTTTTGCAAGCCTGCTATAACTACTTAATCGTAATCACTTTTTTTCCTGTTTTATCTATAAAATAGGCATTACTTCCTTTTGCTACATATGCAAGTCCATTTTCATACGAAAAAGCATTATCATATATGGCATTTACAACGAGTTTTCCCTTCTTGTTGATAAAACCATATTTACCATTTTTCTTTACACATGCCATTCCTTCCTGAAAATCATCAACCTCTTCATAGATTGCTTTGGTAATCATTTTTCCTTTTTTGTTTATATATCCTGACAGATATTTGTCTCCTACCTTTTCCATAATTGAAGCAAATCCTTCTTTGAAATCAGCTGCACCATAAAAAGCCGGTTTTATAACGATATTTCCCTTCTTATCTATAAATCCCCACTTATTTCCTTTCCTAATCAGAGCATAACCATCCGAAAAACTTGCATAGTCTACCTTGTCCGTAAGTTTGATCACATAATTTCCATCTGTGTCAATGAATCCTTCCCTGCCACCTTCACTAACCAAAGCAAGTCCATCCGTAAAGCTATATGCCATATCATATTTTGGTTCAATTGCGATTTTTCCGGTCTTATCAATATATCCCCACTTTTCGTTTATCTGCAGGCTTGCATATCCTTCCGAAAACTCGGACGGATATTTTCCCTTTACATTAATCACAGTACTTCCTGTTTTATCAATATATTTATATTTCTTACCTTCCTGTATCAAAGCCAAACCTTCTGAAAACCGATCTGCCTGTTTATATTGAACTTTAATAACTTCTTTTCCCTTGCTATTGATATATCCGTATTTCCCGTTTTTCTCTACCTGTGCAAGACCGTCAACAAATGTATCAATAAAATCATAGGTCGGTTTTACAATTACTTTTCCCTTTCGATTCACGCATCCAAATTTACCTGTTTTCACTTCACGATACCGATACAATGTATTTTTTGTTGTCGTCTCTGCTGTTACCTTTTCCGGTATGGTAATAACTGATAATGCCATAACTGCACATAACAGCATACATACCATGTTTTTCATCATTTTCTTCATTTTCTTCATCGTTCGTCCTCCTGTTCTCTCTTAAAAAATTGATGATAAAACTTTCTCTGGTGACTTTGGCTTCTGACTATACGCCCAGATGTGGGAACGTTTGCCTACCGTAGCAGAATAATTTTTTAACTGCGCATCCGTCACCAGACAAAATCTTCCACCAGCCTTACGCGGGCAGGTATCAAAGTGATAAAAACCACCATTTACATATGCCATATTCCACCAGTGATGTCCATACCCCTGCACACGCGTCACTTCAATATTTGGAATTCCGGCACGCGTGAGCAATGCTCTGGACACACAGTAGTAAGTAAAACAGTCTCCCCGTCCATAGCGCAGACCGTTAGAAGCCTCTTTCTCCCAGCTTGATTTGTTTGAATTTCCGGTATAAGCAATATGACCTCTTGTATAATTGTAAATAGCAGTCGCTTTTTTCCGATCCGACCAGTCTTTTTTTATAATACGTCCCAAAACCGTATCTGCCATCTGATCCAGAGAATCATTTACCCTCACTGCAATTTTTGCAGTTTTCTTACTGACATTTCCTGCCTTGTCCTCTGCCGTATAAGTAATCGTGTACGTGCCTTTTTTCTTGAAATTCACCTTACTGGTATCCACCTTCAAGGTTATCTTTGCATCACGATTATCCTGTGCATACACATATTTGAAATAATCATAGGTTTTTTCCTGATCACTGTATATGGTCTGATATGGGATGCTTCCATTATAGCTGTTCTTTCCAACAAATCCACGGATTTCCGGTGCCTTTTTATCGGGTGTCGCATAATCACTGCTCAATTTATCGCTGGCATAACGATAGGTACTTACCATGCTTCCTGCATATACCTGAAGTTTTTGACATTCAAATTCCGGAGTATCTCTTTCCGTTTTACTTGTAAGTTCAAAGTTTTTGGAAAGTGTCATTGTCTTTCCCACTTTTAGATTTTTTGCAGTAAATGTAATCGTTTTTCCACCAGCTTTTCCGGTCAGCAGCAATTTTCGAATGTCGTTTTTTGCTTTATTTTTTACATTCACTGTTACTTTGTACCGATAGGTAATGCTTACAATTTCCGGTTGTTCCGGCTGGGCTTCTTCGATATTTTCGACCGAATCCCCACCACCATTTTCTTCTGTTGTTTCTGTTGTGATATCGGTTGTTTCCGTTTTCTCTGTTATTTCCGTTGTTTTTTCTTCCTGCTGTGCGGATTCCCCATCTTGATTTTTTGTATCGTCAGACGGTTCTGTTGTTTCTGCTTCCTGAATCTGTTTGCCAATTTCTTTGACCTTAATTGAAAATACTTTTACTTTATCCGCACCGACCAGCACTTCCGGTTTCTTTACCGATTTATTCTTTATCGTTTTCTGATACGTTGCAGCCTGTACCATCTGCGGTGCAGCCATTCCGGCTTCCGAAAACAGACTAAATAGCATTGCCGCAGCAATTACTGCTGCCGCTTTTCCCATTCCTTTTTTTCTCATAAGTAATTCTCCCTCGTATAAAATCTTTTAATATGCTACATACTGGATTGCAGAGACTTTTCCATCATCAACGGTAAATGTAATTCCCATTTTTCCCTTTTTGTAAGTGTACACGCCGAAATTGTCGCGTGCTATTCCATATTTCTTTTTCATTGTTTTTTCTTTGCTTCCAATCTTGATTCCTTCTTTGGTCTTTGCCTTTTTTGAAGTAAATTTGATGGATTGTACATATTCTGTGCCACCGTTTTTCTCTGTATAAGTAACCAATGTGAACTCGTCATACACATATTTGATATCTTCCCCATCATACGCACAGCTTTTTGACTTGCTTTTCTTATTTGGCTCGCCCATCTTATCGATCAGTCCGGATGCCTTTCCATGAACATATACCGTAACTCCGGCATATCGAAATCCATATCCCTTTGGTGCTGCCGATACAACACTGACCGGTACCAGTAATACCATTGCAATTGCCAAAACCAGACTTATAATTTTCTTACTTTTCTTCATCCCTATAACCTCTTTCTCTCTTTAATAGTTTACAATTTCTCCGTATTTTTTCAGTTCCTTATACTGTGCCTTTTTCATATTTTCATAAAATATTGTCTTATTTTCCCAGTCCGAACAAATCGTTTTATCTGATCTTAAATCCTTAAGTCCATACGTTTCTGAAAGAAATTTTCCCAGATAATCCGCACATTTCTCTGCTCCGCTTAAATTCATATGAAGGCCCTGATCATAAGTATCGGTATTGTAATCAATTCCGATTTCATCCACCAGATTCAAAAAATTGATATAATCCAGATCATATTTGGACGCATATTCCAAAATCTGTGATTCCCAGGTGTCATACCAGACCGGAGACTTGCTTGGTGCCTTGACCAGAAGCAGACGAATATGGTTCTTTTCACACAACATCCGGATTTTATCCAGATATGCCATTGCATTTTTCCCCAACGTGTCACTTTCCGGTTCTTCTTCCTCCCAGATTCCTTCTTCATACGGCGCTGTATCCACTCTCATATAATAACCGGCAGTTGTCCGCGTTTTGTCTTTGAAATAATATTTCCAGTCATTTGCGGTAAGTTCTGTAACCCGGCTGTGATAACGCAGCAGTGGAAAAACATAATCAATAAAATGTTCCTCCGGCAGCATGGATGCACGGATTGCCTGTACCTTACTTACTGACCAGCGCATTCCATCAAGCGTCATGCGATTGTATTCCTCTCTCTGCGGTTCATTATATTTCAGTTCTAACACATTAAATACAACCACATCCGGCGTTTCATATTTCAGTGCGTCTTCTAACAGATAATACGACTGCCAGGTAAGCTGCTGGGCACTTCCCCGAATATAACTTGTAATTCCATAGTTTTTCCACATTGTGACTGGACTGAAATTTTCATATAACTCACAATCTCCTACCATCAACACCTCATGCGGATTTTCTTCCCGATAATATTCTGCTGTAAATCCACCTTCGATCACATCATCCACATACTTTGGCATCACAAGCCTCTGCATTGCAAACAGCAAAATCAAAAGTATTCCAACAGAAACAATCCTTCTAACAGCGGTTTTCAAAACATTTCTCCTCATCTAAAACTGATTATAAATAAATTGTGCAGCATCATATCCCACACCGTAAGATCCAAACAGAACAACGGTAAGAAACAGTGCCGCTACTGCTGCATACCTCACAACATACGGCTTTCTGCTCAATTGTTCACGCACACTTTCCTTTCGTCCGATCACGCTTGCGGAAAACATTAACACCGTACCTGCAAACACAATCACATATTGTGGGATATTCAGTCCCAGATCCAAAAACTCATCCACGGTCAACGCACGAAGATCAAAGTCCCGGAACATGCTAAAAAACATTGAAAAACTAAGAGGCACATCCCCGTAACAATCAAACATCCGAAGCGATCCCATCAGGAAAAAGGTCCGCACAATCTGAAATGCCTGATATCCTTTTCTTTGTCCAAGTGAAGGAAACTGCTTATGAAACCGCGCATACAACGGTTCCAGTTCCTGAGAAATCAGGATGATCACGCCATTCATAATGCCCCACATGACAAAGTTCCAGCTTGCACCATGCCAGATTCCGGTTGCAAACCAGGTAACCATGGTTGCCAGATAAACCGGCACCCTCTTTGCTACTCCTTTTCCAAAATGAGTCTTACAAAACTTTGTCAGCTTTCCCATTCGTTTGGAAATGCTCATTGGATAAAAAATATAATCCCTGAACCAGGTTCCCATGGAAATATGCCAGCGCCGCCAATATTCCGCAATATTTTTTGAAAAGTATGGACGAATAAAGTTTTCCGCAACCTTCACTCCGAATACCTGCGCAATTCCTATGGTAATATCAATGCCTCCCGTAAAATCGGCATACAGTTCAATGCCATAGAAAATAATTCCGACCAGCACCCACGCACCGTTGTAATATTCATCTCCAATCACGGCAGTGGTTGCTGTAAGGATTGTATCTGCCACTACAAGTTTCTTGAAATATCCCCAGAGAATTCTTTCCAGTCCAAATATCACCTGCTTTTTGTCAAATACATGTTCTTCATACAACGTCTGTGATAAATCGGAATAACGGCTGATCGGTCCCTGTACCAGTTGTGGAAAAAATGACACAAACAGCAGATGTTTGAAAAAATTCTTCTGTGCATCGATTTTTTCCCAGTATACATCCAACAGATATCCCAGCGACTGAAATGTATAAAAGGAAATTCCCATTGGAAGCAGTAAATCCAGATATTCCAACTCCCGATCACTTCCAACCGCATAAAAAACAGCATTCATATTGTCAATCACAAAATCCGCATACTTAAATACTCCAAGAACAGCAAGTAAGATCAGAAGTGCTGACACCATAAGATTTCTTCGACGTTTTTCTCCTTTTTGCTTAAACTCCTTTTTCTCCTGCCGCGATGCAAACTGGCCGGCATTTTCCCGGATGTAAGTTTTTTCCTGTTTTCGGTCTCTTTCGATCCACAGTCCGGCCAGATAGGTCACCGCCGAACTTACAAGTAAAAAGATGGGATAAAAAATTCCTGCCGATGCATAAAAGCCAATGCTGATTATCAGAAGAAACGGCCACTGCCATTTGCGTGGAATCCGATAATACAGAAAAAATGCGACAGCGATAAATGCAATAAATGCATATGATGTAAAAAGCATACCGCCTCCCTGTTTTATTCTTCCTGTAAACGTTTTACCATAGTTACCAGCGTATCCAGCGAATTAAAATTTTCTTCCACAAAATCTTTTGCTGTGATCTCAATATCAAACGCATCGGTCAATTCCGAGACAAGACTGACCAGATCAAAAGAATCCAGAATTTTATCTTTCACCAATGCTTTTTCTTTTTCATAATCGATATCTTCATGCATTTCCTGTAAAATATCCAAAATGATTTCTCTTGTTTCCATAACTATTTTGTTCTCCTTCTTTTGTTTTTTTTATGATCCATATAAAACTGCTCCATTGCTTTGCGATTCATTTTTCCATTCGGGGTAAGCGGAAGCTGTTCTATAAGAAACAACACATTTGGAATCATATATCTTGGCAGACGCTTCTTTAATTCCATCAGAAGTTCTGCCTTTTTCAGCGTTCCTGTATAGAACAGGACGATCTTTTCATCTTCTTTTGGATAAATGCAGCATGCTGTCTGAATGCCATCGACCAGAAGTACATTTGCCTCAATCTCTCCCAGTTCAATCCGGTGCCCCATGTGTTTAATCTGATAATCTTTACGGGACACAAAGATCAGTTCTCCTTTTGCATTTCTTTTTCCAATATCACCTGTACGGTAAATCAGCTCCGGATAATACGAATTCAGGGGATTCTGGACAAATGCTTCTTTCGTCTTTTCCTTATTTCCATAATATCCATGAGTAAGACAGGTTCCCCGAATACAGATTTCTCCTTCTTCCCCCTGCGCAGCCTCTAAACCTCCTTTTAAAAGTAAAATTTCCGTATTTTCAAAAGGCTGTCCGATTGGGATCACCTCATTCTCCGAAAACTCCCGGTCTGCATGATAATAACAGCTCATTCCGGTTGCCTCCGTCGGCCCATACAGATTTGTAAATCTTACCTGTGGCAATGTCCGTTTCCACAGATTAAACTGCCGGATTGGAAACACTTCACTTCCAAATGCAACCGTGCGCAGATATTCCGGAACTACTTCTTTAAAGGTCCCAAATGCAGAAATCATTGTAAGTGCAGATACCACCCAGCATATGGTATTGATTTTATGTACATTCAGATATTCCACCAGACGGACTGGAAACAGGAACAGTTCATGGGGAATCAGCCAGGTCGTTGCACCAAACTTCAGTGTCGGGTAAATGTCCTTCATACAGGCATCAAAATAAAGAGGTGCCTGATTGCCAAATACACTCTCTTTATCAAAATCCAACACCGCAGAAAGCTGGTCAATATAATCAATGACACCTCTGTGATGTCCCACTACCCCTTTTGGCATCCCTGTAGATCCGGAAGTAAAAAGCACATAAAGCGGATCTGTATCCAGTGCTGTTCTTCTTACCTTATCCAGCTTTTCCTTGTCCTCTCTTTTCTTTGCCAGTTCCTCATGCAGCATAATTTCTCCATCAAAAGGAAGTTCCTTTACACGTTTCAGATTCTCCTGATCACAGATGATAACTCTTGCTTTCGTATTTTCAATAATCAGTTCGATGCGTCTCTTCGGCATCTCTTCATCCAATGGCACATAAAAACAGCCGCTTTCGATCACTCCGAAAAACCCTTCCAATGCTTCCGGGCTTTTATTCATATAGATCAAAACCGGCTCCTTTTGATAACCTTTCCGAATTAATTCACTGCCAATTGCACGTATGTCATCTGAAAATTGCTGAAATGTCAACTGCGTTTTATCATTTGCAAATGCGATTTTATCCGGCACTCTTTTTACTGTCTCTTCCAAATATTCCAAAACATTTCTCTGCATTATTTTATCTCCTGTGTCTGTCTGTGATATTCTTTTACTGGCAATCCGTTATAGGTAACTACAGCAGATGCCAATATTTCCAATACGTCCGCATATGCCTGATTCAGGGTAAAATCTCTTTTTAAAAGAGATAATTCTGTACATCCCAGTAGCAGTTTCTGTGCGCCTCGTTGTTGTAATTGTGTACCAATTTGTTCAAATTCTTCAATTTCTACCGAGCGTCCGGCCTTAATCTGCTTATATATAATCTCCATGATTTTCTGTTGCTGTCTTTCATCAGGCAGCAACGTCTGGATATGTTTTTTTCCTAATTCCTGCTGGATAATCTTACTCATTACCGTACCCGATGTTGCCAGAATTGCCACCTCATCAACACCCTCTGTCCTGAAATAATCAGCGGTTTTTTCCAACAGAGAAATAATTGGCAGATCTATTTGCCGGCAAAGCTCCCTGTAAAAATAATGTGCTGTAACACACGGGATTGCAAGATACGCTGCCCCCGCCTCCTTCAACCGTTTTCCGGCTTCTACCATTTGCGGAAGTGGATTTTTTTGTATATGATCCAATATGTACGAAGTACGATCTGGTGTCTGCGGAATACTCCGTAACACTATTGGAATATGTTTCTGATCGCAGTCGACATCTGTCATTCCTGTCACAAGCTCCATGAAATATGCAGTCGCCATTGGTCCAAGACCACCAATAATACCCAATGTTTTCATAACTGCTCCTATCTTTCGTTTTTCTCTTTCAGTTTATCAATTTCTCTCCTCTTTTCAATATGTGCCTTTTATTGTGCCTTTTATTTTTAGTACCTATGCACTAAAAAGCTCATTCCTTCCTATCTTCTATTTCTCTTTCTATCTGTTCCACCAGTTCCTCCCATTTTGTTATGGTTTCCTCAATCGAATATACATATTTGGACTGTACCAGATTATCAAAATAACTGGCAAACATTTCACTGATGCCCGGTTCATCAATTGAGATAAAACCAAATGGAAACTCGTCAGATGTTGAACAGAATGCGACCTTATTTTGTCCAAATACATCAATTCCAAAAGAACTGTTTATTTTAAATTTATCCTCATTGATCATATAATACTGCCGTGTATGCGCCAGAAGGTTTCTATGGAAATTTTCAAGCATTTCCTTTCGAAGTTCCATGGACTCCACATAAAAATAATGATCAAACACTCCCGGTAAATGCCCGGTTTTCATAAAATGCCTTACCTCTTCCATTCCAAAAATATTAATGTACTGGTTTTCTTTTACTTTTGGCATATCAAAAAATGCTGTGGCATATGTTCCAATCTGCGGATCTGCAATCAACTGTTTTTTTATTTCATCGGGAATCATAAGTGCCAGACACGGAAATCCCTCATACGTTACATGTGTTTCATCATGATCAATCAATGCACGGTATTTTCGAACCCCTTCCCCGGAATACCCCTGATAGCTGAACAGCGGACGATATGCACTCAGCATACACCCGACTTCCTGCCTGTATGCCTTTGCAATCATTTCATCGGAAATGACAATCATCTGATAATCCTGTTCCGAACACAAAATTATATGTCTGCGTGTAATAATGTAATGTTCCCATAAATGCAATTTCTGTTCTTCGCTGTTTTCACTGATATAAGCATAACGGATATCATAGGTATTATGTGTTGTAAATGCATATGGCAGTACCTGATGCAGTATCTGAATATTTTCCAGCATCCCGTCTTTTACATGTTCTGTCTGCTTTAAATTCACAAGTTGATGGCAAGTCAATTTTTCCGACTTATTTCCCTCACTTTGCCTCAATTGACATAACACCAGTTTACTTGCCCATGAAACATCCATATAAATTTCGGCATGATCCGGATCTTCCAGTTCCTGTTCCATGACGCACATAATTGCTTTTAAACAATCCATTTCCGAATCGCATTTCTGCACAATTTGGGCATTAAAACTTTTCAAGCTTACTTCATCAAAACGAATATGCCAGGTACTTTTTTCATTTTTTCTAAGCTGGTAAATATCAAGAATAATCTGCTGAATTTCATCCCATGCTTTTACTGTACTGTGTCCCAGCTTTTCAATCTTATAGAGACGAACCAGTTCCTCTTCCTGTTTACTGGATATTTTTATGTACTGGCATATTTCCCTAATATAATCCAAAGACGGAAGTCTCTGTCCTTTTGCCGTCTTCTGCAATGTTGTTCTGTCTAAAGATGCTTCTTTTGCAAGCTGGTACACATTTGATCCGCTTTTTGCAATATACTCTGATAACTTGTCACTAAACTCCGACATTCCTGCCTCCATTTTTCTTTTGTAACGCTTTTATTTTATCAATATTTATAAGCATTTCAATATGTGCCTTATATTGTGCCTTCCGAATATTTTAGACCAAAATGGTCTAAACAGCAATAGACCATTTTGGTCTCACATATACTATTAGTATGGGGGAGGTGACAAATATTTGATATATAAACGCATTCGCGATTTACGGGAAGACAAAGACTTAACACAGACAGAGATTGCCAGAATCTTAAATATTACACAACGAACCTACTCCAGATATGAAAATGACGAGCGACAAATTCCAACGGAAATTCTCTCTTCTCTGGCAGATTTTCATCACACAAGCGTAGATT
>UMGB01025086.1_pt1 | contig 13987 bp, 15 predicted proteins | sample 1965161 | NCBI WGS metagenome assembly UMGB01 (sample SAMEA4836060, study PRJEB28245) | human gut metagenome | biome: gut microbiome; material: fecal sample | place: Denmark | collected 2008
ATAAGACTGCATACCAAGTCGAAGTCCAAAAGGTAAACGTAAAACCAAGACAGTAAATCAAGACGTTGTGAAAGAAATAGGACTCATGTCTTACCCCGGGAGGTCTCATGGACAAGGAATTCTAGTATACTTTAAAATCAGTGATAGTACCCTTGTAGCGAAAAAAGGTTAACCATGAGAATTCAGATGAAGTCATAGTAGGTAGCAATACTGAAGGACTGAAACGTTTATAGAGTGTGAATCTCTATTAGCAATGTTTGGATAGTCCGAATATGAGAATAGCCTAGAACTATGGAGCGTAACCATAGATGGTAAAGGTAATTGGGATGTTTCCAGGTAAATTTACAAATAGAAGGAGGAGCAGCAAATGGAATTGATTGAAAAGATTTTAAGTGAAGAGAATCTACAGAAAGCAATCCAAAAGGTCAAGAAGAACAAAGGTGCACCAGGAGTGGATAAAATGACTGTGCAAGAGGTTGAGGAGTGGTTTAATCAATATAAGGAAGACCTAATTTCCAAAATTTTGAATAAACAATACAAGCCCATGCCCGTCAAAAGAGTCTATATTCCTAAGCCAAATGGCAAACAAAGACCATTGGGTATACCAACCGTTGTAGACCGAGTAATCCAACAAGCTATGTTACAAGTGCTAAGTGAAATCTATGAACCAGTATTTAGTGAACACAGTTATGGTTTTAGACCAAATCGTAGTGCACACATGGCGATGGAAGGAGTGCTTGGTTATCTAAACGATGGCTTTGAATGGATTGTTGACCTGGATATTGAGAAATTCTTCGACACAGTAAATCATGATAAATTAATTTCAATCTTAAGAGAGCGTGTCAATGATAGTAAAACATTACATTTGATTCGAGCTTATCTGCAAGCAGGAGTTTTGGACAAAGGACTTGTAAGAAGTTCGACTATTGGAACACCACAAGGAGGTCCAATTAGTGTAATTCTTTCAAACATCTATTTAGACAAGTTTGATAAGGAGCTAGAATCTAGAAATCTTCGCTTCGCTAGGTATGCCGACTACACCGAAGTTGAAACTATGCCGAAACTTTCTCTCAAATACAGAAGATATCGAGGCTTTCGCTTAAATATTTCGGCATAGTTTTTGATTACAAACGATACAGACGTTCCAGAGTATCAGGATCATCCCAGCATTTTACCCCATTATCAGGATTGACGGTTTCCATTGCTTTTGCAAGAACATCTAACGTGGCAAATGCATAAAAACCACTGGTTGTAGATATATTTTCATGACCAAGCAACTGTTGGATATGTGTTAGCGGTACTCCTTCTCTGTATAAGTCCATTGCACGAGTTTTTCTTACCATATGGCAATGGACATTGTCTGGCATCGGATACCCGCTTGCCCCGCACTGGGCAGCATATCGTTTTATCATCTTCTCAAAGGTATCGGATGATAATTCATGTATCTGACCATATGTTTTTGAATAAAATAATGGTAAATCGGATTTCAGATCTGAACCATGGAAATCCTTCAGGTATCTTTTCAAATGAAGGATTGTTTTTTCCATAAGAGGAATGTTCCGATATTTCCGACCTTTCCCAAGAAGCGTGACATAAGGTACTTCTGCATCAAGATGGAGATTAGATACTTTTACATGACGTGCCTCAGCTACTCTTGCAGCTGTATCATACAGAAAAATAAGCATCATCTGATTACGGCGATCTGTTTTATTGTTTCCGGAAGGAGCTGCCAATAAAGCGGTCATTTCATTAGGTTCAAAATACTCAATGGCATGGTTTGTTGTCTTGACCCCTACAATGGTGCATGCATCTGTGTAAAGTGGCATGATCCATAGGTATTCCTGTGCAGCGTATTCTAAAAAAGCACGAATCGCAGTTAACCGCAGGTTACATGTTTTTGGTGCCAGACCTTGTTCTGTGATCATCCATGTTTGATAGCGTTTTATTGTTTCTTTCTCGAAGTTATGGAAAGAAATCTTTTTTCGACTGACATTTTCAATTCGCTCAAGGTAATCAATAAAGCTGTTCAAGCACTCTCTGTAACTGTCTATTGTATGGCTGCTGACCTGTCGGATCACTTTCAAGTGATGGTTAAGATAGCTGCGGGCTGTATCCCAAAACTGTGCCGTGTCTTTCTTACTCATCATGCACCTCTGGTATACGGTCATTCAGCCGGCATGAAAGATGCTTGTAATCCGCATAAAAATCCGGAACGAATCTGAAATAATATAAGGTATGTTTGATACAATTATGTCCCATATATCTCATCAGATAAGGGAGCATCGCATTTACATCGGTGCCTTCTTTTGCCCAACGGTTTATAGTAGCCCAGGCAAAGTGATGACGAAGATCATATATGCGAGGTAGTTTACCAGACCATTCAGGGAAAGTCTTCTTCCATATGAGAGTAAAGTTGTAACCAATTGTCTGTACAGAATAAGCCTTATCTACATCTACGGGAAAAAAGTAATACCGTTTGGGGAACATAGCAGACACATAATTGTCATAAATCATCAAATAAGAAGCGAGTTCATTACTGATAAATATCCGACGACTTTTTGGACCTTTTGACTGTATGACATCAATATATTTTTCTGTAAGATTTACATTTCCGTATGGTAACATCCGTGCTTCTTTAGGACGTAACCCACAGCAGTACAGCACCCGAAATAGCGCCGGCATTATAATGCCACGTGCACGTGGTCCAGGATTTTCAGCATAGTAGGAATCACATTCTCTGAAAAAATAGAAAAGTTCATCTTCTGAGAAAAAATATGGGGCTTCAGGATGAAGCTTCGGCATCTGTTTTGGAGGGATAAGGTAGGTGTCCATATATCCCAGTTGGAAAAGATATCTGACAAACTCCCTTAATGGAGCTATAGCATTATATAACCCTCCTATCTTCCCTTTGTATTTATCAAGGAAACTATCCGTGCTGTTTTTGTCTGGCAGATCAAGATGCGGATACTGTTCTTCCATATGGTGCTGGTAGTGTTTCAAATATCGTTCTGCTGTATCGTAGACATAACCGAGGCTGCGTTTGTACATAATGAAATCATCTATCTTTTCTCCGATAGTTGTCTTTTTCATTCATCATCACCCACCTTCGGTAAAGGGAGAGTCAGCGATGACATCGTCTCCTGGTCAGTGGAAAGGTATACCATTGTGGAATCCTGGCACTTGTGACCAAGCTCCTCGGAGATAGCGGGAAGAGGAACCCCTTTCCTTAGCATTGTGGATGCAGCATTGTGTCGGAACATCCTGGTACCTGTAAGGCGACCGACAGTTTCAACACCTGCAGCGGATACAACAGCCTTAACGATATACCAGGTTGTGTTCAGCTTGACATAAGGCGCATGGACCGAGAGAAAAAAGTAATCCTCATTACAGTGTGGCCGTTCTTTCAAAAGGTAATCCACCATAGCATTTCCATATGATGAGCGGATTGGCAAATTTAGCGGTCTCTGTGTTTTTGATTGGACGATGTGGATAACATTGTGCTTCCAGTCAACATCGCCAAGTCTGAGATTACAAATATCGACACTGCGCAGCCCTGTTTCAAAGGAAAGCTGGCAGATTGCCGCATCCCGGCGGGAAATGTCAGTGGAAGACAAAAAAGTGGCAATCTTACTCTGCTCATCTTCTGAATATACATCTATGATGGAGCGTTTTCGTGGCATTCTGGATGGGATTTCCAATCTGAATTGACGGATTTCTGGAAACATTTCATAGAAACGCCGCATTCCTGAAATGGCTGTTACAAGGCTTGTCGGATCATAATGCTTATCTAACATATCCTCAATTGCCTTGATTGTATCTCCGTGCTGGATGTCAGATAGTTTCTGATATCCAAGAGAAGTCATATACTCTAAGAGATACCGGATTGGACGGCGATTCTTAACAAGTGAAGCTTGACTTAGACCAGAGGCTTCTTCTGCATCATCATAAAGAGCAAGGGCTTCAGCAAAGCCATCAGAAATAGCTACCTCAACTTGTTCATGGAACTTATTAATGGATACTTTTCCAGTCTCCAGATAAGATTCCAAGAAACGTATGCATCGATTATTGGCGAGAAATTTTTCGTGGCGATATTCACCCGTCAGAGAATTATTATCATCTGACAAAAATTGGATGACAAGTTCATCAGTAAGATACTCCGTTCCGAGTTTCATCGCATGATTAAGAAGCCGATTATAAGTTCTTTGTAGATCAATAATGTACGAATCTGGATGTCCATTTTCACGTTGGCACTCAAGAACCGAATTAATAGCTTCTCTTAAGTTAGTACTGTTGTTCATTGTGCAACACCTCCTATGTTTTATATTAAAGATGTTGCATGAATGTATGGATTCGTCAATAAAAACTATGCCGAAATATTTAAGCGAAAGCCTCGATATCTTCTGTATTTGAGAGAAAGTTTCGGCATAGTTTCAACTTCGGTGTAGTCCGCACTATTCCGATTTCGGCATAGTGCGGACGACTGTATCATTTTCGTTAAAAGTGAAATGAGTGCAAATCGTGTAATGAAATCAGTGACATCGTGGCTAGAAAGAAAACTATTCTTGAAGGTTAGTGCAACAAAAACTAAAGTAGTCAGACCAACTAAAGGGCAATTTCTTGGTTTTACATTTTATAAGGATAGCGGAGCATGGAAATGTACTCCTACTAAAGATAGGAAGAAACGTCTGTACTCAAATATCCAAAAAATATATGGAAAGAAAACACGCGGTTTCAAGACCACTATCAGTTACATTTAAGAAATTGAATCAAATGATTAGAGGTTGGATACGATACTTTAAAATTTCAAGTATTAAAGGATTCTTGGAAAAATTTGGCCAGTGGTTACGCCATAAAGTGAGATGTATCATCATTAAACAGTGGAAAAGGCCAAAGACTATATACAAGAATCTTATGAAACTAAATATAGCGCGTAGATGTAATTTTACTCATGAAGATATATTTAAATGCGCTAACTCTAGACTTGGATGGTACAGGAGAAGTGCTGGGTATATTGTAAATTTTCTTCTTTCTCCCACTGTTCTAGGCATAAAGAAAGGAGATAGGCCAGGTTTGGTCAATCCCCTTATTTACTATCTTGAGATTTTGTGATTCGTTATAGTTTCGATATGAATGTAGAGCCGTATACGAGACCCGTACGTACGGTTCAATGGGAGGGGCGATAATTCTATTTTATCCCTCTACCCTATTTATCTAAGCTTTTCGACTCTTTTCTTATTATTCCAAGTACCGATGACTTCATTAACTGTTGATACTGTTACAAAAGCTTCAATATCACTTTCTTGAAGATAATATAGTAATTTTTTATATTCATTTGTAGCCATGATTGTGACAAGCTCTGTATGCTCGGTCTTATCATAACCACCTTTTGCCGAATATAAAGTAACACCACGCTTTAATGTGTTCATTATATAATCTTGAATGACTTCATATTCTTTGGATAATATACAAATCTTCTTTTTCTTATTAAAACCATCAATAAAATAATCTACAGCCTGACCATTGGCTAGGGTTGCCAATGCACCAACCACTAAAGCGCCAATATCATATACAATTAGACTTGTTGTACAAATGAGTAGTCCGACTAAAGTACAAGCTTTGCCTAGATCCATATGTGTATATTTATTGATAATTTTCGCAATAATATCCGTTCCACCACTCGATGCGTTTACACGAAATAGAATGGTTTGCCCAAATGCTAAAATCAATGTATAGGTAGCCATGTCGAAAACAGCATTTTGTGTTAAAGACATGTTATTTGGATAAATTTTTTCAAATACAGCTAGAAATAAAGGCAATAATAAAGAGGCATAAATCGTTTTTGCCCCAAACTCTTTACCAATTAGAACGATACCTAGAATCAACAATAAGACGTTGATCACGAAGGTAAGTGTAGAAATAGATAGGCTTGTGATTTTAGCTAAAACCATAGCTAAACCAGTAACACTTCCAGTGATAACTTCACTAGGAATTAAGAAGAAATATATGGCGACACTGATGATGAACATGGCGAGTGTGATAGTTAAAAAGCTTTTTAATGTATTCGTTTTCATTTGTAAAACCTCCACTTTTTATTATGCCAAAAAAAGTGTAAAAAAAGAAGAGCATTATCTCTTCTTCGCATCGGTTTTATTAAACTTATCTCTACGCTTTGTGGATTGAATGAATAGGCGTTTCATTTCTTGTGTATCTTCTTGTTCTAAAGAATCTCTAAAGTGAGAGATCGAATCGATAAACTGGTTGATTTCATCTAATAAGATATCTTTATTCATGATAAATAATTCGGTCCATAAATCTTCATTGATTTTCGCAATACGAGTTAAATCCCGAAAGCTATCTCCCGTATATTCTACAAGATGTGCATTGTCATGGGTATTCATTAAAGATACCGCAATGACATGGGTTAATTGAGATAAAAAGCCAATCATTTTATCATGCTCTTCAATGGATAGAGTACAGATTCTACCAAATTCCATCTTATTAGCTAATTCTTTTACAGCTTCAACTGTTTCATTTTTATTCTTTTGAGTAGGAACAAGAATAAAGTTTGAACCCTTAAAAATCGTTTCATCACTAAATTCAATACCACGAGATTCTCTACCACACATGGGGTGAATGCTTAATAATTCAAGATCTTCTCGTAATACATCTTGGATGGGTTTGACAATATTTGTCTTTACACCACTAATATCCATTAATAATGAATTTTTAGGAATATCATTCTGATAGACTTCAATCCAAGGAAGAATTTTAGTTGGATATAAACAGAAGATAAATGTATCACACTTTGAAATGACATCTAAAGGATTTGTGCTACCATCTACGATGATTTTTAATTCTTTGGCTTTACCAATGGTTTGTTGAGATACATCAATACCATAGACGTTGTAGTTTAAGCGTGTTAGTTTCTTCGCAAAACTCGCTCCCATTAATCCAAGTCCTATAATCGCAATATTTGTCATAGAATCTCAACCTTTCCACCTAAGCTTTGAATGTCTTCAAAGAAAGTAGGGTAACTCTTTGTGATGGCTTGGGCATCATCAATAATACATTCGGAACCTGCACATAATCCAAATACCATCATTGCCATAACAATACGGTGATCATTATGTCCAAAGATTTCTACTGTATTATTTGATTTATAGTGTTCTTTACCGTGAATTTGAATGGAATCAAATGTAGAAGTAATATCTACACCCCATTTTTTTAATTCTGTTTCCATAGCTAGAATACGATCACTTTCTTTCATGCGTAAACGAGCTGCATTCACAATATTGGTTTCACCATTTGTGAAGCTGGCCAAGACACATAAGATTGGACCTAAATCTGGACAATTAGATAAGTCGATAGTTTGTGGTACAGGTTGTTTTTTTGTGAATGTGATCGTATCCTTGTCACTTGTAAAACTAGGAATACAATCTAAAATGGCTTTATCTCCTTGTTTACTTGACATGTCCATGTTGGAGCATGAAAGAGTATTGTTTAAAGTGCCTAACACCGCAAAGAATGCTAGTTGAGAAAAGTCTCCTTCTACAGAAACATCTTGTGCTTTATAGTGTTGGTTTCCTTTTATTAAATATGAATTTGAACTTGTTTCCAAAATTTCAATGCCAAATTTCGATAACATTTGAATCGTTAAATTTACATAGCTCTTCGATTCATAAGGCTTAGTAATTGTTAGTGTACTATCTTGATTTAATAATGGAAGGACAAACATGAATCCTGTAATAAATTGGCTGGAAATATCTCCTTGTACAACATAGTCTTTTGCTTGTAGATTTCCATGTACAATGATTTCTTTATCCGATTGATTAAATTCAATGTTTTGTTCTTTAAATTCATTTTCATATACATCCATAGGTCTTTGAAGCAATCTTCCTTGACCTAAAAATTTAACTTTGGCATTTGTACATGCAGCAAGTGGAATCAAGAAACGTAAAGTAGAACCGGATTCATTCGCACTACATGTAATATTTCCTTCTTGTTTAAAAAGATTAGTGCCTGTTACTTCATATGTAGTTTCATCGATTTGTTTAATTATAGCACCCAAAGCTTTCATGCAGCCAACGGTTGCTTCAATATCCTTTGAGTTTGTGACATTAGAAACAAGACTTGTACCATCACTTAATGAGGCGCAAATCAATGCTCTATGCGCCATAGATTTGGATGCGGGTATCTTTACATTTCCATGTACTTTACTTGGTGTTACTTTTACTTTCATTCAAAATCCCCCTGAAGTGGCTTAATGGCAAGCCTAGACATATATAAATCTAATAAACCAAACGCAACTACACTATCCACAACGATTCTTGCTCGGTGCAAGATGCATGGGTCGTGTCTTCCTTGAATTTTAAGATCCACGTTTTCTTTTGAAAGATAATCCACAGATTCTTGTGTTTTAAAAATCGATGGTGTTGGCTTAATACAAGTATGGATTAAAATTGGCATACCATTTGTGATGCCGCCATTGATTCCGGCATTGTGATTTGTCTTGGTTTCAATTTTATCATTAAAACGGAAGGCATCATTGGCTTGAGAACCTTTAAGTTTCGCAAAGCCAAATCCTTCACCAAAGGAAACGCCTTTAACGGCTGGTACAGAGAAAATCAAGTGCGATAAAATGCTTTCTACTGAATCAAAGAAAGGTTCTCCTAGTCCTGTAGGAAGACCTATAATGGCAGTTTCTAAAATACCACCTAATGAATCACCTTCAGCAGCCGCTTTTTCGATTTCTTGAATCATTTGATCTTTGACTTGATCATCTATAACCGCAAATGTTTTATCATTGACTTCTTGAATTTGTTTTTCTAAAACACGAGAGTCCTGACTAAAAGGTATATCCGATAGCGTATATAAGCTTTCAATGTGTGATCCAATTACAATGCCTTGTGATTTCAGAATTTGTCGACAAATACTTCCGGCAGCTACAATGCATGCGGTAAGTCTTCCAGAAAAGTGTCCGCCACCACGATAGTCTTGATATCCGTTGTATTTTTCAAAGGCAGTAAAATCAGCATGTCCAGGACGCAATCTTCCATGAAAAGCAGAATAGTCTTTTGACTTTGTGTTTTGGTTTTCAATTAGAATGGTAAGAGCTGTACCTGTTGTATAGCCATTATACATTCCAGAAAGAATATGCACTTCATCCGCTTCGTGTCTTTGTGTTGAAATTTTACCTGTTGCCTTACGCTTATCCATGTCAGATTTGATTTGTTCCATATCCACCTTAAAGCCAGCAGGAAGACCATCTAACGTAATACCAATGGCAGGACCATGGCTTTCACCAAATAATGTCCAAGATATATTTGTACCAAAATTATTTTTCATAAGGTCCTCTTTCTAATACTTCTTGTATTTTTTTAAAAGAAAGTTCTTTGATGATGTAAGAACCAGATTGTTCAACTAAAACGGTAGATACTGTATTATGACTGCTTTTCTTATCATGTGTTACATATTCTAATAATGTGGAAGTATCATAGTTTGGTACTTGAGGTAAATCTAGCTTTTTATATATGTTTAATACGCGTTGTTTTAATGTTTTATCTTCAATAAAGAATAACATACCCATCGCCACACATTCTCCATGAAGATATGTATTTAATCCATATGCAGATTCAATGGCGTGTCCAATGGTGTGTCCAAAGTTTAAAATTTTTCTAAGATTACTTTCTCTTTCATCTTGTTGAACTACATCTCGCTTTAATTCAATGGAACGCGTAATAATCGCATCGATATCTATTGTTTCTTGTTCAAATAGAGAGACTAAATGATCATCTAAAATGAGTCCCATTTTTAAAGCTTCACATAATCCATTGTGTTGTTGACGAAGAGAAAGTGTAGATAATACGTTTGGATCGATAATAACGGTTTTAGGTTGCCAAAATGCCCCTACAATGTTTTTGTAGGAACCCATATCAATAGCTACTTTTCCGCCTACACTTGAATCAACCTGGCTTAATACAGTTGTTGGGATGTTGTAGAAATCAATGCCGCGCATATAAGTAGCGGCGACAAAACCTGCAAGATCTCCGACAACACCACCGCCTACCGCAATAATGGCATCTTTTCTAGACATGTTGTGTGAAATCATTTCTTCTAAAAGATTTTTATATTGATCAAAACATTTGGATGGTTCACCTTGCGGAATGGTGCATATAAAAGAATCAGGACACTGTTCTTTTACGATGTTGACCCATTTTTCAGGCACACCTGTATCTGTGATAATCGCAATTTTTCTTGATACAGGAATATATTCATGTACTTTTTGAATTGCGTTTCTTTCAATATATATTGGATATGAATGATTTTCTAAATCGACATTTAACTTCATAATAAAAAACTCCTTTCATATATCATACCATGAACATAAGCTTTTTTCAGAAATTTTCTGAAAGAAATAGTATAATGAATATATGGAGTACTTAGTTAAGGTTCAAGACTATTTGAAATTGAAAATAAAGGATACATATCGTTTGGCTCATTCGTATCGTGTCGCAAATATTGGAAAGGAAATTGCTGAAAAAGAAGGGTTGAATGTAGAAGATTTAATGATTGCGTGTTTGTTGCATGATGTGAGTTATTGTACACCTTTTAAAACACAGGATGAGTGGCAAAATCATGGAAGGGTATCTGGTAAAATGGTGCGTATATTTCTTGAATCGATTGACTATCCTAAAGAGCGTATTCATGATATATGTTATGCCATTGCGATTCATGTAGATTTAAAAGCGGATTTTGATGGGGAATATAATGCGTTTACACTGAGTGTACAAGAAGCGGATAATATTGATCGTGTAGGCGCCTATCGCTTATATGAAACGTTAGAAGCTGTGCAGTTTAGTAAACAACCAATAGATGTACAGATTCAATATGTGGAGTCTATGTTACAAACATTGAATGAATATGCTTCTTATGAGTGTACAACAAAGACGGCACAAACATTATGGCTAGATTGTATTCAATTTCAAATGAATTATTTTGAGCGTTTAAAAGATCAATTAAAAATATCCACAGCCTTATAAGCTGTGGATAAATGTTTCTACACGATACATGATTTGTTTCAGATTCTCAATATCTGTTTGAATATTTCCTGTTTCTAAAGAATGATTCCCATCAACAATACTATGAAATTCAATAAGATGATAAATACAATAGTGTTCAATCTTATCGAAGTTAGCCCACTGATCTTTGGTTCCAGAATACACTAAATCTTTTTGTTGAAGATATTCCAAAGTAAAATCTAATGGTGTGAAATAGATATTGGCAGTTAACTTATATTCATGGGCAAGTTTAGCTGCACAGTAAGTACCTATACTTTTTGAGATAAAGAGAATGGAATCATAAGCTTTTAAATCGAATTTATGAATTTGGTCTTTGGCTTGTTTATACGCCTCATCTTTAGATTTATTTAAATCAAAGTCTAGGTTTTTAAAATGAATTTCTTTGAGTTCATAATTCATATTCTTTAATATCTTCTTTGAATAATATAGTAATGGTTTATCCGTGTGATATCCAATTCCAGGAAATAATATAGCTAGTTTCATGCTTTTAGTATAGGATTATTCATCTAAATTATCAATCGCATATTGTGCTTCTTCAGCTGTGAATTTTTCTCCATATTCCGAAGTTAATTGATCATAGATGGCATCTTTTGACATGCTCATAGTTTCTTGATAATTTTTGGCAGATTTTAAGGCTGCCTCTAAATAGTCTCCCTTAATATTATCAATCGCATATTGTGCTTCTTCTGAAGTAAATTTCTCTCCGTTTTCAGAAGTTAATTGATCATAGATTCGAGCTTTTGACATATGCATCGTCTTTTTGTAGTTTTCTCCGCATTTTAATGCATTTTCATTATAATCCGCATTTAGATTATCAATCGCATATTGTGCGGCTTCGACATCAAATTGATCTCCATATTCCGACGTTAATTGATCGTAGATACCTTGTTTGGACATGTGCATCATATCGCTATAAGTTTTTGCGCTACGTAGCGCATTGCGATACTCTTTTGGAACACTTGTATCTTCCTTTGTTTCTACTATTTTTTCTTTTGTTTCTTTAGTCTTAGTTTCTTTATCATTTGCTGTTGAACATGCGACTGCCGATAAGACAATAGCGGCTCCTAAAAATACTTTTAAACCCTTTTTCATATATACTCCTTATTTCTTTTTCTTTAGTATAAGAAATATATAAAGATGTTTGGTATGCCATGAGCATACATTTAAATTAGGGAATCAATCCACATAAAAAACCATACGTCTAAACATACAAACAAAAATAGAATGAAGGAATAGAGTACTGGCCAAGGAACTTTGGACATGTGTTTATGGAATAAATTCTTGTTGTAGTAAAGGAATAAACCAAAATAGATAAACACAAAACAACTCAGTTTATTAATAAAGCTGTTTTTAATGGTTTCCCTTGGCTCCATATCGACCACAATTATAAGTGTAAATACAATCCATGCTAAACTGATCATCTTAGATTTGAATGTGTCATTATTAAGTGGTGGAATAATAACTAGTTTTTGTTGAATGGCTAGATCCATTTCTTTAACCGAATTATAGCGATTCTTATAATCCAATTGTGTTGCCTTTAAAATAACTTGTTTTAAATCAAAGGAAATATTGTTTTGATGTTCTAGTGAACCATTTAATAGGTAGTTCATTAATTTACCCAAGGCATATATGTCTGTTTGCGGATTGGATTGTTGAAAACCAAATTGTTCAGGTGCTGCATAGCCAACACTGCCTAAAATAAGGGTATCTTTATTTTTTTTGGAATCTAAAAATCGTGCAATGCCAAAATCAAGGAGTGTCACCTTATTATTGTGATAAATAATATTTTCTGGTTTGATATCACGATGGATAATAGGTGGATTTAACTTATGTAATGCATCTAAACATTCACATAATTGATGCATGATGTCTTTAACTTGTTCTTTTGAAAAGGATTGTTGATCCAATGTTTTACCTTCTATATATTCTTCAATTAGTATTAAATGATTGTCACTTTCTTGTATCACAAAAATTTTAGGTAAGTATGGATTCTTTATCTTTTGAAGTGTTTGATAAAGTGTTTTATCATAATAATTTAATTTTTTCTGGATATATTTGGTGTGTGATGTTTCATGTTCTACTAATGAAATGGTTTTATCTTGATCTTGTTTAATTATTTGTAAAGTCTTCATAAATTGCTCTTTCTTGTGTATATTATAAGTATTATGGCAGAGACAAATCAATTATTAAAAACAATTCAAGAAACAAAGAGTGATGGTTTAAATACTTTAATGGAAAGTCTAGATAATTTAACTTTTTCACAGTATTTAAATCACATATTAGAAATTAAACATGTAACTAAGGCACAAGTTTTATCGAAGACAACGATTCAAAGGAATTATGGGTATCAAATATTTGATGGATCCAAGGTTCCTAATAAAGATAAGGTGATTCAGTTAAGTTTAGGATTAGGCTTAGATTTACGTATGACAAACAACTTATTGTCTTTATCTAATAATGGCATGTTGTATCCAAAAGTAAAAAGAGATGCATTATTGATTTATTGTATTGAAAATCATAAGAGTGTATATGAAACCAATGAGTATTTGATGGAGTATGGACTAGAATTATTGGATTAGTGATAGATGAATTTCTATCACTTTTTTTGTTGACAAGGGGGAGTCAAACTCCTATAATACCTATAAAGTTACTAGGAATAGTAAGCGGAGGTACTGATTATGAAGCGATGTTGTAGCTGTTTAAATGAATAATATTGAATTTGTTTAATAGGAGGAAAAGAAAATGACAGTATATAAAGCAATTTCAGATTTAATTGGAAATACACCATTAGTAGAATTAACACATATTGAAGAAAAAGAAGGTTTAGATGCTAGTGTTGTTGCGAAAGTAGAATTTTTTAATCCAGCAGGTAGTGTAAAGGATCGTATCGCAAAGAAAATGATTGAGGA
>UMGB01002581.1_pt1 | contig 13746 bp, 10 predicted proteins | sample 1965161 | NCBI WGS metagenome assembly UMGB01 (sample SAMEA4836060, study PRJEB28245) | human gut metagenome | biome: gut microbiome; material: fecal sample | place: Denmark | collected 2008
GACCCCCCCGGGCCGCCGAAGGCGGCCAATGTCCACGCTCACCTTGAGCGTAAACTCGCCTCCAGCGGCGCACCGCTGTATCGGCGGCAGATTTACCGTCAGCAGACGGTAAAAAAAGAAAGAGGAGGACGGTTTATCTTTACATTGCGGCTGGAAAATGCTATAATCATGCTGTATATTTGCGTCCAAAAGGGGGGCGGGAATTTGAAAAAGAAAATTCAGACGGCTCTTCGACCCGGCCGAGCGGCATTTTATGTGCTGTTTTTACTGTTTGCGGCCTGCGGTCTGTATTTTTCAAAGCCGTATGGCTTCATCGGCATGGCCATCGTCATCATTCTGCGCATGGTCGCGATCCGCAGCGACGCGGAGCGGCGGCAGCGGGTGTATGATCTGATGGAAAATATCGAGATCGAGGGCGGAGAAGTCCGTCCGGCGGTCACGAAATCGCCGCTGCCGACCGTTGTCGCGCTCGCGACGACCGGACAGATCATCTGGGCGAACGAGGCCTTCGCGGACATGACCGGCCATTTCGCACACGCGCCGCACATGCGTCTGACCGAGCTCGCGCCGACGTTCGAGACGCGCTGGCTCATCGAGGGCAAGACCGCCTTCCCGGGCGAGCTGCGCATGGGCCGCGGCATCTACCATGTATTCGGCAGCATGATCCAGTCGGGCGCAGGTCAGATGATGATGCTCCATTTCATCGACTGCACGGAATTTGTCCATCTGCGCGATGATTCCGAGACGCGCCGCCCGGCCATTGCGGTGATCGCCATCGACAACTATGAGGAGCTCGTCAAGAATACGACCGACTCGGAGAAGTCCAACATTCTCGCCGGCATCGACAGGCGTCTGTCCTCGTGGGTCAAGGATTCGAGCGCCGTCATGCGAAAATATGACCGCGACAAGTACATCTTTATCATCGAGAACGCCGAGCTGGACAAGCTGGCGGCGAAAAAGTTCTCGGTGCTTCAGGAAGTGCGCGATATTCAGAACCATGAGGGCGTTGTCGCGACGCTGTCCATCGGTATCGGCCGCGACGGCGAGACGCTCGCGGAAAGCTACAAGTACGCCGGTCTTGCCATCGACATGGCGCTCTCGCGCGGCGGCGATCAGGCCGTCATCAAGAACCGTTACAGCTTCGAGTTCTTCGGCGGTCTGAGCGAGGAGGTCGAAAAACGCACTAAGGTCAAGAGCCGCGTAGTCGCCAATGCGCTCAGCCAGCTGATCCGCGATTCGTCGCAGGTGCTCGTCATGGGTCACAAGAACAGCGACATGGACGCCATCGGCGCTGCGGCAGGCATGGTCTGCGCCGCGCGCGTCAAGAACAAGCCGGTACACATCGTCGTAGATCGTGAGCACACCATGGCGAGCGATCTGATCGAGCGTCTGGAGACGCAGAGCGAGTACAAGGGCGTGTTCGTCAGCGCGGAGGACGCGATGATCATGTGCGACTTCAACACGCTGCTCATCGTCGTGGACGTCAACCGTCCCGCCTATGTCGAGAGCGAGTCGCTGCTCCAGTCCATCAACAAGGTCGCGGTCATCGACCATCACCGCCGCGCGGCGGATTATATCGAGAACGCGGTCGTCAGTCTGCACGAGCCGTATGCCTCGTCCGCATCCGAGCTTGTCAGTGAGCTGCTTCAGTACCTCGTGCCGACGAGCAGCATCCTGACGGCGGAGGCTGAGGCCATGCTTTCGGGCATCTACCTCGATACCAAGGGCTTTTCCACGCGCACCGGCGTGCGCACGTTTGAGGCGGCGGCGTATCTTCGCCGCGCGGGCGCGGAGGCGAGCGACGTCAAGCGTCTGTTCCAGTCGAGCTTCGATCAGTATATGGAGCGCCAGAAGATCATTTCTTCTGCGCGCAACTGCGGCCAGGGCGTGATCTTCGCCATCACCGGTGAGCAGGTGGACCGCATCGCGGCGGCGCAGGCTGCTGACGAGCTGCTTTCCATCATCGGCACCACGGCATCCGTCGTTGCCTTCCGCAGCGGCGAGCACGATATGGCGGTCTCCGCACGCGCGGCAGGCCAGGTCAACGTTCAGCTGCTCATGGAGCGTCTGGGCGGTGGCGGCAATCACTCCGCGGCGGGCGCGCAGCTCAGGAACACAACACCCGAGGAGGCGGACCGACTGATCACCGAAGCGATCCGCGGTTATCTCGAGGATCAGTGCGCGGAGAAGCAGAACGAACACTGAGCACATTTCTCTGCCGGAAACCGGGCAGAACAGGCATAAAACAAGCAATATAAAATTAAGGAGAGACTTATCATGAAAGTAATTCTGACAGCAGACGTAAAGGGCAAGGGCAAGAAGGGCGACCTCATCGAGGTCAGCGAGGGCTACGGCCGCAACTTCCTCATGCCGCGCGGCCTGGCAGAGCTGGCTACCGCCGACAACCTCAACGTAAAGAAGGCGCAGGACGAGGCGCACGCACGCAAGGTTGCGCTCGAGCAGCAGGCAGCGCGCGAGGCGGCGGAAAAGCTCAAGGAGTGCCCGGTCAAGGTTCCGGCCAAGGGCGGTGCAGGCGGCCGTCTGTTCGGCGCAGTCACCTCCAAGGAGATCGCGGAGGAGCTCAACCGCCAGTACGGTCTGAGCGTTCCGAAGCAGAAGATCGTGCTCGAGGAGCCGATCAAGACCTTCGGCGTACACCGCGTCAAGGCGAAGCTGTATCAGGACATCGCAGGCGAGATTCTGGTGCAGGTGGTAGAAGCCTGAGTACAGGGGGTATCCAATACCCCCTGTATACGCCGGGCGGTTCCGTAGAAACCGCCCGGCGATACCTCCGGACGCCGCCCACGGCGGCTGGGTCGGGGTGTAAAAAGTCAGGCGCATGTCCTGACTTTTTACGGACACGGCTCTGCCGTGTCCTGTTTCATGCCGTGCGTGGGACGCACGGAGGGGCGCTGGCGGCGCTATTCCTTATATTATTTGTATCGAGGTGTATTTGTTGGATGAGCTTTTAATGCGGCAGGTGCCGCAGGACCTGACCGCGGAGCAGTCGCTTCTCGGCGCGATGCTGGTCGATCCGAACTGTATCCCCGAGGTCATCGAGCAGGTGCGCTCGGACGACTTCTATGCCGATGAAAACAAGCGGATCTTTGAGGTCATTTATTCGATGTTCAACGGCGCGAAGCGCATCGACCCGGTAACCGTGCTCGACGAGCTGACGAGCGCGGGCTATTATGACGAGGCCGGCGGCCGCGCCTATCTGTTTCAGCTCATGGACATCACGCCCGGCTCGCGCAACGTCACGGAATACGTTCGCATCGTGCGCGACAAGAGCCTGCTGCGGCAGCTTGCCGACGCCGGCAGCGAAATTCAGCAGAATGCCATTTCCGGGCAGGGCGATGCCTCGGGCATTGCCGAGCTTGCCGAGCAGCGCATCTACAACATCCGGCAGGGACGCGAGATCAAGGGCCTTTCCAAGCTCGAAAACGTTATCGCGGATCTCTATACCGAGCTGAACGAGCGCATGCAGTCGGACAGCGACATCCCGGGCATGTCCACCGGCTTTCATGCGCTCGATAAGGCGCTGACCGGTCTGAACAAGTCCGACCTGATCCTGATCGCGGCCCGACCCGGCATGGGCAAGACCGCTTTCGCGCTCAATATCGCGCTGAACGCGGCCAAGGCGAGCATCCAGAACAAGCCGAAGGGCTACAAGAAGGGCACGGGCGTGTGCGTGTTCCAGCTCGAGATGGGCAAGGAACAGCTCGCGAGCCGTTTTCTGTCCAGTCAGGCGCTGCTCGAGTCGCAGAAGCTCAAGACCGGCGATCTGACGATGGACGACTGGGACAAGATCGCGCGCGGCGCGGGCGTGCTGTCGAGTCTGGATATTTATGTCGACGACAACCCGGCCATCACTGTGCCCGAGATCAAGGCGAAATGCCGCCGGCTGGGCGACGAGCTCGGTCTGATCGTCATAGACTATCTTCAGCTGATGCACGTCGGCGGACGGCATATGGACAATCGTGTGCAGGAGGTCGCGGAGATCTCGCGTTCGCTCAAGATCATGGCGAAGGAGCTCAATGTGCCGGTCGTGTGCCTGTCGCAGCTTTCCCGTGCGTCCGAGCAGCGCTCGGACAAGCGTCCGATGCTGAGCGACCTTCGAGAGTCGGGCGCGATCGAGCAGGACGCGGACATCGTCATGTTCATCTACCGAGACGATTATTATGACGAGGAGAGCGAAAACAAAAATATCGCGGAGATCATCATCGCGAAAAACCGCCACGGCGCGACGGGAACCGTCGAGCTTCAGTGGGTCGGTCAGTACACGACCTTCTCCAACCCGGACCGCATCCATGAGGAATAACGGGCTTCTTCGGTCGGCGGCCGACACTATTCGGCGCTTTGCCATGCTGAGGCCGGGGGAGCGCGTGCTCGTCGCCCTGTCGGGCGGCGCGGACTCGGTGTCGCTCCTGCTCGTACTGCAGAAACTCGGGTACGAGGTGCGCGCGTTTCATCTGAACCACTGCCTGCGCGGCGCGGAGTCCGACAGGGACGAGGCGTTCTGCCGTGCGCTGTGCGCTGAGCGCGGCGTGCCGCTGAACGTCGGGCGCTGCGACATTGCCGCCCTCTCGCAGGGAAAGGCGGTCGAGGAGACCGCACGGCGCGAGCGCTACCGCCTACTCGAGCAGGCGGCGGAGGGGGATAAGATCGCGACCGCGCACACCGCGGACGACAATCTGGAGACCGTGCTGTTCCATCTGGTGCGCGGCAGCGGCGCAAAGGGTGTTTCCGGCATTCCGCCTGTGCGCGGCGCGGTCATCCGGCCGCTCCTGTTCGCAGAGCGGCGCGAGATCGAGGCGTTCCTGCGCGAAAACGGGCAGGATTACGTCACGGACAGCTCCAACTTCAGCGATGATTACACGCGAAACCGTCTGCGGCACAGCGTGCTGCCCGTGCTGCGCGGCATTAACGAGCAGGCCGCACAGGCGGCGCTCCGGCTCGGTGAGCAGCTGCGGCAGGATGAGGCCTGCCTCGGCGGGCAGGCGGAACGCTGTCTGCAAACTGCGCTTCGTGCGGACGGCGCCTATCTGACCGCACCGTTTCTCGCGTGCCATCCTGCCGTGCAGGGAAGGGCGCTCCGCGAGGCGGCGAGACGCGCCGGAATGCCCATGCGCGACCTTGCGCAGACGCACATCGAGGCGCTGGAGCGCCTGCTTTCGAGTGCAGACCCGTCCGCGCAGCTCGACCTGCCGCACGGCTTTACGGCACGACGCGAGTACGAGGCCTTCCGTATCGCGCCGCGTGCGTGCGGGGCGCAGCCGGCGGCGCTGCCGCTCACCGTTCCGTTTGACGGTCTGTGGACGGACGGAACGAGAGTCAAACTCAGAAAATTAGAAAAATCCGAAGTTTTTTACAAAACAGTCAATACTTTTTGCGCAGATTGTGGTACAATAGATTTTGCATCGCTGTGTGTTCGCGCGCGGCAGACGGGAGACCGTCTGCGCCTGACCGAAAAGGGGGGCAGCCGGACGCTGAAAAAGCTGATGATCGACCGGAAGATCCCGGCGGCGGAGCGAGACGTCCTCGCCGTCATCGCAGACCGGTCCGGCGTCATCGCGGTGCAGGATATCGGCATGGATCTCAGCCGAAGGCCGGGAAACGGCGCGCGGCTGGAAATAAAGATTGAGAGGAACTGACGAAATGGCTTATAACATGCGAGACGATATTAAGGAAGTATATTTCACTGAGGAGCAGCTGCGAGACAAGGTCCGCGAGCTTGGCGCGCGCATCACTGAGGATTACCGCGGCAAGAATCCGCTGATCGTCAGTGTCCTCAAGGGCTCGTACATCTTCATGGCCGACCTGACCCGTGCGATCGATACGCCGTGCAACGTAGATTTCATGGTCGTGTCCAGCTACGGCAACGGCACCAAGACCAGCGGCGAGGTTCAGATCATCAAGGACATCGCGCAGCCGATCGACGGCCGCGACCTGCTGATCGTCGAGGACATCCTCGACTCGGGCGTAACGCTGCACTATCTCATGCAGATCCTCGCCGCACGCGGCGCGAACTCCATCCGTCTGTGCACGCTCCTGTCCAAGCCGGAGCGCCGCAAGATCGACGTCAACGTCGATTATCTGGGCTTTGAGATCCCGGATGAGTTCGTTGTCGGCTACGGTCTGGACTACGCGGAAAAGTACCGCAATCTGCCGTACATCGGCATTCTCAAGCCGCACGTTTACGGCGGCGAGGGCGAATAATCTCTCCCATACGGAAAGGGGCGTTAAACCAATTTGAAAGGCAAAATGAAGGGCTTCGGCCTTTACCTGCTCATACTGGTCTGCCTGCTCGCCGGCGTAAGCTACGTCGTCAGTCAGACGCAGAAAACCGAGTCGATCTCCTACTCGGATGTGTACAGCTACTTTGAACAGGGCGACGTAGACCGCTACACCCTCGAGGGCGGCACGCTGACCATGCATCTGAAGAACGAAAACCGCGCGGTCAGCTACGAGATCGGCGACTATACCTCGGTATGGTGGTCGCAGCTCGGCTCGGTCATCGACCAGCAGATGAAGGACGGCACGCTGACCAAGGTAGACTACATCACCACAACGATCCCGTGGTGGGCGCAGTTCCTGCCGTATCTCATCCTCGTGGTGCTGATCGGCGCGTTCTGGTATTTCATGATGAACAAGCAGTCCGGCGGCGGCGCGGGTCCGATGCAGTTCGGCAAGGCGCGTGCAAAGCTCGCGCAGGACGGCAAGAACAAGGTGACGTTCAACGATGTCGCGGGCGCGGACGAGGAAAAGGCCGAGCTGCAGGAGATCGTTGAGTTTCTGAAAAATCCGCAGAAGTTCGTGCAGATCGGCGCGCGCATCCCCAAGGGCGTGCTGCTCGTCGGCCCTCCGGGCACCGGTAAAACGCTGATCGCGAAGGCGGTCGCAGGCGAGGCAGGCGTTCCGTTCCTGTCTATCTCCGGCTCGGACTTCGTCGAGCTGTATGTCGGCGTCGGCGCATCGCGCGTGCGCGACCTGTTCGAGCAGGCCAAGAAGAACGCGCCGGCCATCGTGTTCATCGACGAGATCGACGCGGTCGGCCGTCAGCGCGGCGCAGGCCTCGGCGGCGGTCATGACGAGCGCGAGCAGACGCTCAACCAGCTGCTCGTCGAGATGGACGGCTTCGGCGCGAACGAGGGCGTTATCGTCATCGCCGCGACCAACCGCAAGGATATCCTGGACAACGCGCTGCTGCGTCCGGGCCGCTTCGACCGTCAGGTCTATGTCGGCGCGCCGGATGTCAAGGGCCGCGAGGCGATCCTCAAGGTCCATGCGCGCAACAAGCAGTTTGACCCGGATGTCAAGTTCTCCGACATCGCGAAAACGACCGCCGGCTTCACCGGCGCAGACCTCGAAAACCTGCTCAACGAGGCGGCTCTGCTTGCGGCGCGCCGCAACAAGAAGCTGATCTCGCAGGAGGAGATCGAGGAGTCGCTGCTCAAGGTCGTCATGGGCGTGGAGAAGAAGAGCCACATCATCACCGAGCACGACAAGCGCCTGACGGCTTACCATGAGGCCGGTCACGCGATCTGCTTCGAGGTGCTGCCGACGCAGGACCCGGTACACCACGTTACCATCATCCCGCGCTCGTCGGGCGCAGGCGGCTTCACCATGCCGCTGCCCGAGGAGGATCAGGCGTACCGCACCAAGAAGTATATGGAGGAATACATCGTCGTCTGCCTCGGCGGCCGTGTGGCTGAGAAGCTGACGATGGAGGATATTTCGACCGGCGCTTACGGCGACATCAAGCAGGCCACCCAGATGGCGCGCGCGATGGTCACGAGCTACGGCATGAGCGACAAGATCGGCCCGATCGACTACGGTTCTGAGGGCGGCGAGATCTTCCTCGGCCGCGACTTCGCCGCAGGCAAGGGCTACTCTGAGGTCAAGGCGGCGGAGATCGACGATGAGATCCACCGCATCATCGAGACCGCTTACCATCAGTGCGAGAAGCTGCTGAGCGAGCACATGGACGCGATGACGCGCGTCGCGGAGTACCTCATCCGTAACGAGACCATGGACGGCGAAACGTTCAAGAAGGTCTTTAACGGCGAGGCGGTCCCCGACAAGGTGGTCGGCGCGGATCTCATGAGCGAGCTCCAGAAGGATCTGAACGAGAAGATCGGCGCTCCGGCAAAGCCTGAGTCTGCTGAACCCGAGCAGTCCGAAAACAAGTAAAACAAATCCCACAGGGAAAGCAGCTTTGCTCCCTGTGGGATTTTTGTCGTTATAGACGGCTTATACGACGTCTGCCGTGAACACGCGGCCGTAGTTGTCGGTGATCTCGACCTTGAGGTCGTAGTCGAGCGTGCCGTCCAGATCGCGCCAGTTTATCTGCGTATAAAAAACGGCATCGCCGAAGTATTCGACGGCATCGTCGTATCCGTCGCTCGAGAGGCTGCCTTTCACGTCGATCTCCTGCTCCTTGACCTGCCTGCCGTCCTTTTCGAGCACCACGCGGCCGCTGACCGGCTTCACATCGTCTCCGCCGCAGTAGACCATGGTCTCGATATAGCCGGCATAGTTCGCGGTGCGCCGCCCGTCCTGCCATGCCGCAGTAACAAAAAGGCTGAAACGGTCTTTAAGGCTGCTCTCGCTCGCAACGAACAGATTGCGCGTGCCGCCGTCCGCGCCGGTGAGCGCGAGATAGACCGAATAGTCGTCGACCAGCGGAATGGTGAGGCTGCCGCTGTACGGGTTGGTCGTCGCCGGTTCGCATTCCCACGACTGCCCGTCGCTGTGAATGAGGAACTTTGCGGTCTCGCCGTCGCTGATCTCGCGCGGCATCGCAGAGAACGTGACGAGCAGCTTTTCCGGGTCGTTCGGGTCGATCGCGACCGACTCGCTGCTCTCCGCAAAATCATCGTTCGTGTCGGTCTGCGGATAATAGACCGTGCTGTTCAGCGAAAGCCCGTTTACAAGGCTGCGCAGGCCGTCGACCTCGGCACGCAGCCGTATCGTGCTCCAAGCACATACCGCGCTGCACGCGAGAGACACGCACAGCAGCGCCGCGCCGCCGATGAGGACAGCTTTATTCCTGCGTGGCTGCCGCGGCGCAGAGGGCGTCTCCGGGGCCGCAGGAGCGTCCTTGCTTTCCTTCCCTGCGCCGTCCTCCGCTGGGGCGGCAGGGAAGGGCGCATCATGCCGCAGCAGCGTGTCGACCGGTACGCCGAACAGCCGGCTCAGCTCCATCAGATTGTCCATCGTCGGGACGGCCTGGTCGGCCTCCCATTTGCTCACCGCCTGCCGGGAGAGGCCGAGCTTTTCGCCGAGCGCTTCCTGACTGAGTTTATGTTCGCGCCGCAGAGCTGCGATCTTTTCACCTGTTGTCATCGTGCTCACCTCCTGTAAGCTCACTCTATCCGAAACCCCGTTATTTTGCCACCAACCTTGCGTTTCCTCGTGTCAACCGCAGGTTGCGGCGAGAAAAACGGTAAGAAAAGAGCCCCGAACACGGCGTTTCGAGGCTGTTTCAGGCAATACCGCCGCAGCTTTCATTGTGCGGTGTTGCCTTGGGATTGGGGTACGGAGAAAATCAGTCGCCGAAGAACTGGTCGTGGATGGCCTTGACTGCCTTCTCGCTGTCCTCCTCGTTGATGAGGACGGAGATCTTGATCTCAGAGGTGGAGATCATGCGGATGTTGATGCCGGCGCCTGCCAGAGCCTCGAACATCTTGGAAGCAACGCCTGCGGCGGACGCCATGCCTGCGCCGACGATGGAGACCTTTGCGACCTTGGTGTTGATGGAGACATCCTCGTAGTCGAGCATTTCCTTTGCGTCGCGCAGGATGCCTGCAACGCGCTCTGCATCGTCCTGACGGATGGTGAAGGAGATGGACTTCTTGTTGTCGCGGCCGACGGACTGGAGAATGATGTCGATGTTGACATTGTGCTTGGCCATGAGCGAGAATACCTTGAAGGCGGTGCCCGGGGTATCGTTCAGATTGATGATCGCGACGCGCGCGCAGTTATTATCACGGGCTACACCCGAAACGTTCAGTTTTTCCATGTTAGAACCCTCCTTGACTTTCGTACCCGGATTGCGGGTAAAGCTCGAAACGACCTCGAGATCGACATTGTACTTCTTTGCCATTTCAACCGAGCGGTTGTGCAGTACCTGAGCGCCGAGCGACGCCAGCTCGAGCATTTCATCATAGGTGATGGCGTCGAGCTTGTGCGCATTCTTGACGATGCGCGGGTCGGCGGTGTAAACGCCGTCAACATCGGTGTAGATCTGGCACAGGTCAGCGCCGAGCGTTGCGGCGATGGCGACAGCGGTCGTGTCCGAGCCGCCGCGGCCGAGGGTGGTCACGTCGCCCATCTTGTTGATGCCCTGGAAGCCGGCAACGATGACGATGCGGCCGTTGTCCAGCTCTGCCTTGAGGCGGTCGCCGGAGATGCGCTTGATGCGCGCGTCCGAGTAGTTGCTGTTGGTCTCCATGCCGATCTGCCAGCCGGTCAGGGAAACGACCGGGAAGCCGAGCTTCTGGATAGCCATGGCGAGCAGGGACATCGAGATCATCTCACCGGTGTTGAGCAGCACATCCATCTCGCGTCTGGACGGACGCTCGTTCAGCTCGGCGGCCTTTTCGATGAGGTCGTCGGTGGTGTCGCCCTGAGCGGAAACGACGACAACGACCTGGTTGCCGGCCTTAGCGGTGCTGGTGACGATGTCAGCGACATTCTTCAGTCGTTCGGTGTTGGCGACCGAGGTGCCGCCGAACTTTTGCACAATAAGACTCATAGTTGTTTAATTTCCTCCTTATATCACGCGCCTGCCGGAGCAGGAGCGTCCCCATATGCAGACTGTAAAAGTGTGCATTACAGACGTTTTACCGTGGTGCCGACCTCGTCGCAGCGCAGCTGCACTGCCTTCCAGTGCGGGTATTTCGCCTCGCACAGAGCCTGCGCCTTTTCGATATAGTCGCGGTCGCCCTTGTAGACGATGGCGACAATGGACGGGCCTGCGCCCGAGATGAACGCGCCGAGCGCGCCGAGCTCCTTGGCCTCGCGGACGATGTCCTCGCCGTTTTCGATGAGGCTGAAGCGGTAGGGCTGATGCAGGCAGTCGCCGGTCGCGACGTCCAGATTTTCCAGCTTGCCGGTGGTCAGGCTGCCCGCGAGCAGAGCCGCACGCGCGAGGTTGTAGACCGCGTCGTGGTGGTCGATGCGCTTCGGGAGCGCCGCACGCGCCTTTTCGGTGGAAAGCTGGAAGTCCGGGATAAAGACCACGAAGTCGATCGCGCCGTGAACCGGCACGCGAACATGGCTGACATGGCCGTTTTCGAGCAGCGCCACGCAGAAGCCGCCGAGGATGGCCGGAGTCGAGTTGTCCGGATGGCCCTCGATGGTCGCCGCCAGATCAATGACCGCGTTGCGGTCAAGCGGCTCGCCGAGCAGGGCGTTCGCGCCCATGATGCCGGCGACCGTGCAGGCCGAGGACGAACCCAGACCGCGCGTCTGCGGGATGGCACAGTCCTCGACGATGGTCAGGCCGGAGAGCGGCTTGCCGCACTCGTCGTACACGCGCTTGGCGCACTGGTAGATGAGGTTGGACTCGTCCTTCGGGACGAACTGACCGTTTTTATCCGAAATATCGATATGATCGTTCTCAGCAAGGTCGATCACGTTGTACATTTCGAGCGCGATGCCGATGCTGTCGTAGCCCGAGCCCATATTGGCGCTCGTAGCAGGAACGGTAACACGAACCATTTTATGTATGCCTCCTTAGAGAATACGCATTGCCGCGCAGACCTTGCCGACGGCGTTCAGTTTTTCAGCTGCCGCATCCATCTCGGCAGTCGGGATCTTGCTGGTCTGGACGACGAATACGCCCTCGACCGGCTCGGACAGGCTCTCGACCGGGAGAATGCTCTCGATGTCCTCGCGCGTGCCCTTGAAGCGGACATACCATGCGGAGCGCAGAGTGTCGAGCGGACGGAGCAGCTTTTTCGAGCCATCGCCCCACATGATGCGGCGGCGGCTGTTCCTGTGCTCGATGGAGTCGAGCATATCAGCGACGACGGCGGAAGCGGTCGCGAGCTTGCCCGCGCCCTTGCCGTAGAACATGACCTCGCCGGTCGCGTTGCCGTCGACCATGATGGCGTTGAATACGTCCTCGACGGCTGCGAGCGGGCTCTCCTTGTGGATGAGGTGCGGAGCGACGTAGGCATAGGCCGTGCCGTCCTCGCAGCGTACCGAGCGACCGAGCAGCTTGATGACGCAGCCGAGCTTGTCGGCGTTTGCAACGTCCTCGAGGGTGATCTTGGTGATGCCTTCGCAGGAGACCGTGTCCGGATCGAACTTGTCGCCGTAGGCGAGATCGGACAGGATGCAGATCTTGCGGCAGGCATCGTGGCCTTCGATGTCGGCGGTCGGGTCCTTCTCGGCGTAGCCGTTGACCTGCGCCTGACGCAGCGCGTCCTCGAAGGTGACGCCGTTGTGGATCATCTGGGTCAGGATGTAGTTGGTGGTGCCGTTGAGGATGCCGCAGATCTGGTTGAACTCGTTGGCAGCGAGGCACTGGAGCATCGGGCGGATGATCGGGATGCCGCCGCCGACGGACGCCTCGAACATGTAGTTGACGCCATGCTCCTCGGCGATCTTGAGCAGCTCGTCGCCCTTCGTCGCGACGAGCTCCTTGTTGGAGGTGCAGACGCTCTTGCCGGCCTCGAGGCAGCGCTTGGTGAACTGATAAGCTGCGCCCACGCCGCCCATGACCTCGGCAACGACCGTTACCTCGGGGTCGTTCTCGATGACGGAGAAGTCGGTAACGAATTTATGTCCGTAGGGCAGAGAGGAAAAATCGCGCAGATCGAGCACATATTTGACCTCGACCGGCTCACCGACCGTGCGCGCGATCTTCTCGGCGTTCATCTCGAATACCTCGTACACGCCGGAACCGACCGTTCCGTGTCCCATGATTGCTACTTTTACCATTGTGATAATTCCTTTCCGTGGGAGAATTTATTGCAGTTTATCATTCGGAAGCAAGGATCTCGACCTTGTTCACGCCCTCGAGCTGCTCTGCGCGGTGCAGCAGCTCCTCGACCGAATATTTCATTTCGCCCGTTCGCGCGGCGATCGTGACCGATGCCTGACCGCGCATGGGGATGGACTGGTTGACCGTCATGAGGTTCGCGCCCGACTTCGCCATCAGCCCGAGGATGCTCGAGAGCATGCCCGGCTGGTCGTGCAGCATGAAGTGGAACGTCACGATGCGGTCGGTCGTCGCCTCGAAAAAGGGTCGGACGCCGTCCTTGTATTTATAGTAAGCGCTGCGCGACAGTCCTGCGAGCTTTGCGGCCTCGCTTGCTGTTGCAGCCTTACCCGAGGCGATCGCCTCATTGGCCTCGATCACGCGCTGAAAGACTTCGGGCAGCAGCGTTCGTTCGACCAGATAGTATTTTGGTTTAACCATGCGTTAATCTGTCCTTCCTGAAAAGACATATGTCTTTTTCACGCTCTCCTATCATACCATATAGCCGCGTCTGACGCAAGAGAGAAATCTATAAAATTCCCAGAAATTCGCGCTCTCATTTGTCGATATTGCCAAAGTCGACAGAAAAAAGTGCGGCAGTATATTAAAATTATAAAGAATAGACGAAAGAAAGTAAAGAGGGGGAGGGAGAAAAACGGTTCAGTCCACGGTTTTTGCGGCCGCGAGTATGAAAACACAGGCGGCGCCCATGCTGCGCAGGACGTGCGCGGCGTCTGCGGCGGTCGAGCCGG
>UMGB01025549.1_pt1 | contig 13450 bp, 16 predicted proteins | sample 1965161 | NCBI WGS metagenome assembly UMGB01 (sample SAMEA4836060, study PRJEB28245) | human gut metagenome | biome: gut microbiome; material: fecal sample | place: Denmark | collected 2008
ATGTTAGGAACTTCTGCTCTAATAAAAGCTCTAATTAAGTTTAAATATTGTTCTTTGTCCGGTTTAATCGTTATCAGTTTTATATTACAATGATTGCATATTCGTTTTATGTTTTGTACCGCCATATCTGTATCAAATCCGTCGTCAATATGGACAGCACATATTCTAAGTCCCCATTTTTTTGCTCCTACATAAGCTAAATATGCAGAGTCCAATCCTCCGGATATTCCCATAAGGCAATCATAATCATGACCTATTCCATCCCGTTTTATCGTATGAATAATCTCTGCTAATTGAATTGTCTTTTTTTTATCATTGCATATTTATTTAAATTTTCAATCGCTTTGTTACAATAATTGCAATATCCATTGCTGTCAAATCTAATGTATTTGTCTGATGAGTCATCCATAATACACCTTTTACATCTTCTCATAATCTCTATTTACTATTGTTGGTTATTATTTTAGCAGGAACACCAACCGCTGTTGCATAATCAGGTACATCTGAAATAACAACGGCATTGGCTCCTATTTTTGAATATTTACCTATTTTTATTGGTCCTAAAACACACGCACCTGTTCCAATCATTACACCTTCACAAATGTGAGGTACTCCCTTCTGAGTAGCATTCCGTCCACCTCCTAATGTTACATTATGCAAAATTCTAACATGTTCCTCTATTTTAGTATCTGCATGAATAACTACACCGTGTCCATAATGATCAAATATAGTGGTTTTAGGTATATTGGTAGTATATTTTATGTCACAGCTAAAAATAAGATTATTAGCAGTATTTACTATTTTAGCAAAAAAAGTAAAATGACATTTATTCAATTTGTAAGCTATTCTTTGTAACGTTAATGGAGTCATTTTTATATATTATGTATTTTCTCTCAACAGTATTCACACAAACTGCTGTAAAGGCTAATAAATAAAAAGTAATTGAATACATTTGATATGACCTATGTAGGGCAACTAATAATATCATGGATAAAAGTAATGTAAAATATAGCAAGTCAACTTTTTTGATTATGCTTAATATTAGAAACAGAGTAATCAATACTCCAATAACACCAAATTGATAAATAAATCCTCGCCAGTTAGTTATCTGTAGTGGTCTCTCGTCATAGCCATTACCTATTAGTAGTTTTCCTGAATTTAAAAAATCTGAGTAAATTTCCTTAGTTTCATTAGAAGCTCTATTTTCAACTAAATCTACAATATTATCAACCTCTCTATCTTCAAATATTCTATTTGAAGCTGTATAGAAAAAATTATTTCCACCAAAAATTATAACTAAGAACAGTAAACCGATAATTATTAGCAATACATTTTTAACACCTTTCCCAACTCCTTTTTCCAACACAATACGGTACATGATTCCCATAGTCATCAGACCGTAATATGCAGTTGAAAAAGTCAAGCAACCTATCGTAAATAAAATAAGATTACCCACTCTATTAAATCTGAATTTATCGATTGCAAGAATAAAACTGATATAAATTGCATAATGCCCAGGTTCTCCAAATACACTACATATTCGTTCCAATCCTCCTCCAATCGGAGCACTTCCTCTATATAAGCTTAAAGCAAGCCCATATATTCTATAATTGTCACCTGAATTTAGGCCTCTATCTTCCAATATATATGTGTAGTATAAAAGAGGTATCTTAAAATAATTTAGTATCCAATAGAGTAATGCTACTATTGAAAGAAAAATGAAAAGCTTTCTCAAATACGTATATCCCTTAAAGATGATAAGGTTATTTAATGGAACAATAAACATAAATATAAGAAAGTATATAAAATGTCCCCACCGCATTGTATGTACCAATGGTGTTGTAAAATATATTACAAAACATATTATACTCACTAATATTATTTTTTTTGTTTCGTTTAAACACAAACATTCTGGCACATATTGCTTTAGTGACAATGTCGAAATCATTGTGCTGGCAAGTAGTAAAAATAGTGCTAATTCAGACGGAACAAGCCACCTTATATAAGGAGACATTGACCAAAATAATACAATTACAAAATTAAAAGCAGCAAAAATGCAAAGCTTATTATGATATAGTTGGGAATTAGTGAGCATACAGATACATAAGATAATTATGAAATTTGCCTATATTATGATTGGATAATGCAAATTCCCGGGCTAACGCTCCCATAGATAATAAATCAGGTTTTAAAGAAAGTTTTTTTATTGAATTTAGTAAATCATCTTTATCGAACTTAATTAATTCGCCAAATTCTTTTTTTACTATCTTTCTCGTTAAACCAACGTCTGTAGCAATTATTGCATTTTTACAAGCCATCGCTTCAAGCAAAGATTGGCTCGGATAGTTCTCCTCCTTTTGAAGAGATAAAAATATAACACTATTTCTTAGTACATGTTTAATATCCGTATAATAGCCCAATTTTACCCTACCATTCAAATCATGCTTAATGATGATTTCCTCTATCTTTGCAAAATAACTCCCTTTACCAAGTATTACGACATTAAAGTCTGTTTGTTTTATTATTTCTAATAATATATCTTTTAATAAATGAATCCCCTTAAATTCTTCTAACCTACCAGCAAAACAAATTGTGTTCATCTTATCTTCATTACTACAATCTGTATCTTGATAATTTATAAAGCTACAAGGAGAAACAAATATATTACCACTTTTATCTGGATAATATTTCCGTATTTTATTTTGAATATTCTCATCTAAGCAATCTATTTTAAAATTTAAATTCATAATTCTTCTGAAAATAGAACCGGTGAACGTGATATCTTGCATTTCTGTTCTGGAATCAACACACGAGAATACTTTCTTTTTAGAGTACAATAGCTTTTCAAAAAGTAAAGAACTTCCTGTTATGTAGTGAATTATATCATATTTTTTTTTAGAAACCTGTATTAAAACAAATAGAATACTGAGGTAATCTATATATCGATGAAACCTCGTTTTTTTATTCCAGTTAAAACCATATTTTTTTATTTTATTATGGTTATCGAATTTAATCTCACCTAACGAATTTATTAAACTCCGACTTACTACTACTGTGTAATTATTATCTGTCTTATCTGCAATATATTTGCAATAATTATAAAATCGTTTTTCGACTCCACCTACATTCTGTGTAATAAGTAACAATAAAATTTTCATTTCTTACTTTTTATTGAATGAAAACAGTTTCATAACATATGAATAATCTATTCTGAATATGTTGGAAGCTATTAAGTATATAAAAAAATAAAGGGCAAAAGATACCATAATCACCTGTAAACTATTATTTAAAACAGGTATGTTATTACTAAACAATTTTGTTACCCATGAAAGAACAAAACTTATAACAGTGATTAAACCAACCGTTTTAAAAGGAATAATTGTACTTATATGTGTGTTAAAATACTTCGTTATATATAATAACATGGAAACAATCATCACTCCTTTACATACAACATATATGGCAGTAACAACAAAAGAAGAATTAAATAAAAGGATAGATGTATATTGTAGTACAATAACACAACAAGCTCCAAGAAAGTGTACTCTACTGAAGAAAGAGGTTGCACCAATTGCAATAAGTATCGGAGCATATGCAATAACCGTGAAAAAACTTGATATTAGCATTATTCTGAAGTACAATCCCGAGATATGGTATTGCGCACCATACAAAAATTCCATAACATCATAAGAATAAAAACAAAAAAACATTACCAACGGATAAGTTAGTTTTATTGTTTTTTCAAAAGCATTTTTCCAAACAATTAGAATTTCATCTTTAGCATTTACACTTTCATAGTTTTTTTGGGAGAAAAAAGGAAGTAAAACAGTGGAACAAGCATTTACTATCATTCCAACAAAGGGTAATTCTAAAGCTCCATTGGAAAACTCTGCAAAAACTTTCGTTCCAAAATACCGACTAATAAAATAACTGGTACAGTTACCTAATAGAAGTCCCCATATACTTGCTCTTAATAAAGGTATTGAAAATTTAATAATCTCCTTAAAAGACACAAGGGTCGGAGCACTTCCTTTATCTCTTAAACATCTATGTTTTAAATAATTAGCAAAGAGTAAGGATATAAGCGATGCAATTGTAAATCCTACAATAGCAGTTAAATAATTGCCTTCCAAGACTATAACAGAACAACATATGCATATCAAAATAAAACTTTTTGAGACAACGTTGTACAATGCCATGTATTTATTTTTATTATATGTAGCGAATATTCCTTCAATACCCATAGTTGGCAGAAGAATAAAAGGTACTGGAGAAAAGACTTTCAAAGCCAATTCTAAATCAGGATTATTCAATATTTTTGCTAACTGCGGAGAGAAAAAGAATAAAGAAAAGGAAAACAGAGCTCCAAGTATGTAAAATACAGTTGTAATCTTTTTAACTAATGATTTTACATAACAATCATTAGTTCTTGGCAGAAAATATGAATATGTTTTAGGAAGTCCTAATGTAAAAACAATCAACAATGTGTGATACACATATATTACTTGCTTATATGTTCCATAATCTGTCTTATCAAAATATCTACTTAAAATTATTGAACTTACAATTGAAAATCCAAAAGCAAATAAACTCCCTAAAGCTACCCAAGCAGCTTGTATTGTATTATTTGACTTATTCACTGTCATCCTTTTATAATATATGAGCTATAATATCCTTAACGGTATTGTAGCTCATATTGAATATGTTTTCGATTAATAATAGTAAAAAATATGCAGATAACTAACTACCGTCCGTAACTGATATATTCACAATCACCCATAGACAATAAGCTGGTTGATATAAGTATTAATAAGGATATGGTTAAGGAGTTAAATGAACCTATCTCCTTTTTATTTATTACACGTTCAAAATTTATAGCATTCTCTTAAAACGCCTTTTTGTCATCTTCGATCCTTTCAGGCAATCTTTTAAGGCAGAGAACTGTTCCTCGGTCAGTCTACCCATTAATTCGACTTTGGTTTCTCCGTTCTCAATCTGTTCTTGGAAAACTGTAACGGGATAACTGTCTATATCTGCACCGTAAATGAAAGTATTCAAATTAAAAGAGAACGGAAGCTGCGTATCGGGATGTATGGCTATATTTTGCTTGGCAAGAAAAATATAAATGTTTATCTGACGGTCGGGAATTTCCATACATCCCTCCTTTAACTGCATATCGGCAGGTACATGGTCTTTAGAAGTGGGTAAGGATGCCAGTATCATCGCATTCTCCGCTTCTTTAAGCACAACGAAAAATTTATTTTTAGGACAAGCTCCGTTTTTAAATATAAAAGGAGAAAATTTCAGTAAGTTACCCTCCTTAAACATGTTCCTGAGCTTTTAGGATATTGGCAGTCTGATGAATGGCAAGGCTCTCCTTGTAATCTTCCCGCGCACAATCGGACAATTCCTCAGAGAAATCTATGGTATAATCGGAATTATTGCATAAACCTTTGTTGAAAGCAGTCAGCAATCCATGCTTTTTAGCGGCATTGAACCATAAAGAGCCCTCTTTATGCACTTCCGCCACTAACTGTTTGGCTGTTTTCTTGCCATACTTCCGGATGATTTCATCCATCATTTCCATTTCGCAGTCCGAGAACTCATCATCGCAGAAAGGCTTGATTGCCCTAATATACGTAGCATCTTTTTGTACCTCTGTTTTTACAAAATCTTTCAACAGGAAAGGGCCGTCGGACAAATCGATAAAAATATCTTTGGCAACGGGCCCGGCTTGCCATATCTCAAAAGGCAACCCCATGAAAGGTACATGATAACGTTTCACCATATATTCCTCCATTAAAAACAGCAGTTTTAGTAATTTCGTTTTACTGAGCTGTTCCGTATGATTGGCAATATAGATGACGGCATTACCCAATTTTTGTCTGCTGTCTTCTGAGAATTTACACATAAGTTTATCTTTTTCTCGTACAAAGAACGACATTTAAATTGATGACAACAAATATTTCAGTGAATATTTGCCGAATGTACCGGCTTCTTACTCAATAATCCAGCTCTCGACATTCCTCGCCTCATTACTGAAATTGACCCCGATTTTAATAAGAAGCTATCTTCTTGTTTATTCGTCCGTTTTCTCCCCGCACCCAGCGCTGTTCCGGATACGGCTCACGATAAAGTCCGGTTCCTCAATCATCACGAAGCGTTTGCCGTCCGTCAGGCAGAAAACCGAGATGTTGCCGGTATGGAACTCCGGATATGACAGGTTGCCACCCTCTTTCATAACTTTTCGTTACGCGCGCGAGAAATTATTGATAAATGTAACGATTACATTTTTCATTTTTAAAACACATACCCCTGTAAAAGTTGGAAATATGGCTGGCAACCTGTCAACTACGGGCGGGGAACATGCAGTCGCATATAGTCCGCCTCAAGCCGTAATTCCAACTCTATCAATATGTTATACAGTTCTACAGGGTGATTTTTTAGCTCTTCCCGGTAGATGCGGAACACGCTGTAATACTGGCTCAGTTTTAAACTTTCGCCCTTTTTACCTTGCCATAGGTCTGGGGACTCATCGAAATTTTGCGACAAATCTCTTTGTCGTTCAGGCGTTTGCCACCTACCGGAATCGTGTTCTGGAGCAGTTCCAGGTAGTCGCCGAGCTCCAAGTGGACGAATTCCGGATTTAGATTTTGAGTCATCTATAAATGTTTTTAAAAGTTAATAATGTTAATATATCATCTGTCCGGTTCCCACATGCAGGAACCGCCGTTTTCCGTATCCGGCGCTTTATTCGGAACTTCACTCCGTAAAACCCTAATAACGACAATAATGAAAGAAACTTCAATCAGCCTTTTCAAAGGTTACTCGGATACACATCCGCAGGACAGCACGTTACAGGAAATCGTAAACCTTATCCGCAATGATGCACTGGTGCGCGACCGCACCGAGAAACACCGCTATTACAGCCATAACGGGCAAAGGGCTGCCGCTGCATGGGAGAAAGCTGCTTGCCCGTGTTTTGCCGTTGCCGTGTGCTTCGGAGACGGCAAGCAGGCAGAGAACATCACGGGCTGGACTTCGCTGGCGCTGGCAGACATCGACCATATCGACGCCGACCGCCTGCCGGAACTTATCGGACGTGTCCGCGCCGACAAGCATACGCTGCTGTCCTACACCACTATCAGCGGTACGGGGCTTCGCATTATCTACCGTACGGACTGCCTGACGACCACTCCGGAGAAGAACCGGAAAATCTATTCCAAAATCTTCGAGCAGGGCAACCGCTATTATGCCGGCCTGCTGGGTTGCGAATGCGACCTGAAATGTAAGAATATCACGAGGCTCAGCGGACTGGCGCACGATCCCGATGTCTATTACAATCCCGATGCCGTTGCCATGCCCGTCGAACTGAAAGGCGACAAGAAAGAACAGCCCGCCCAACCCTCTATCCGCAACAGGCGGCTGGAAAAAGCGGTTGCTGCGGCAGCCGGCGAGTTGGCAAGACAGGGCATCGTTTACGAGGCGCACCAGCGCAACCAATACATCATGCGCATGGGGTACCTGCTCAATGCTTATGGAGTGGCGCAAACCAGCGCTACCCAGTGGGCGGTGAAACGCTTTGCCGACTACGACGGGGATATAATCGCCGTCTTTCGGTCGTGCTACCAGCGCACCGAGGAGCACGGTTCCCGTCCGTGCAACGGACGGGAACCGAATGCCGGCGGCAACGACGGATTTGCCAGTGTGGAGGACATCGAACGTTTCCTCGACACACAAGCCCGTTTCCGGTACAATGAGGCTACCGGAAAATGCGAGACGGCTGCTACCGGAACAGACGGCGCCGAAGGGGAATATACGGAGATAGACGACCGTTTCGTCAACACCCTATGGAGCCGTATGAGCAAGCAGGGAAAAACCGTGCGCATCAATGATATTCGTGCAATACTGAACTCGGAATATACTGTTTTATTCAATCCTTTTACCGACTACTTCGAAGGGCTGAAACCCTGGGACGGTGTGACCGACCATATCGGGCGGCTTGCCGCCACGGTGCACGTAAAGAGCGAGCAGTCCGCATTCGAAGGTTACTTCAAGAAATGGCTCGTAGCCTCCATTGCCTCCCTTTTCGACCGGGAAACGGTGAACCACGAGATTTTCGTACTGATTGGGCCTCAGGGCAGCTACAAGACTACCTGGCTCAACAAGCTGTTGCCGCCTGCGCTGCAACGTTATTTTTACATCAAATCCAACAATAACCGCATTACCAAAGACGATATGTTTTCGCTGGCGGAATTCGTCTTTATCTGCATGGAGGAAATAGACGAGCTGGGGGCGTCGGAGCTGAACCAGATTAAGGCGATGACTACCCAGAAGGTGGTGAACGAACGAATGGCTTACGCCCATTATAAAGAGCACCGCGCCCACATTGCCAGCCTGTGCGGAACCACCAACAACGTGCAGTTTCTGACAGACCTTACAGGTAACCGCCGCTGGCTGCCGTTCGAAATCAGCAGCATCGACAATCCTTATACGCATCCCGTGGATTACGAGGGGGTGTACTCACAGGCATATGCGCTATGGAAAGGCGGCATGCGTTATTGGTTCGAGGACGAGGAGATAAAGCTCGTAAACCTGCACAACCGCAATTTTGAAGTGCCCAGCATGGAACGTGAACTGATACAGGCTTATTACCGCCACCCCTTGCCGGACGAAAAAGGTACGTTCGTATCTACCACCGATATCCTGAGCCGCATCAACTCCGCCGTGAAGCAGTACCTCAGCCCCGTAAAGATAGGGCTTGTGATGAAGCAGGCGGGCTTTGAGCTGACAAGGTCGAATGGAAAGCGGGGTTATCGCGTGGTGGAGCTGTCGAGAAACTAAAGGGCCATACTGCGGTGCTAAAGAGCTATACTGTGTGGCTAAAGGGCTATGTTACGATGCTAAAGGTCTATACTGCCGTGCCTTAATCTTTGTTGCCAAATCCCCGGCTTCCCTCCCGTTCCGTTGTTCTGTACAGGCGGCTCCGTTCCCCATACAGCCTGCTTTTTGGGGAAGAGTTTTTACGGTTCGCCCAGCGCCTCGACTATGAGCCGTACTTGCGCCGGCGTATATGTCCGCGTTTTATCCGAGGTTACCAGTGCATGAAGGCTGCCCCTCAGTGTGGGGTGGAAATCTATCCACTGATTCAGCTTGCGGAAGGCTGCTTGCGGACAAAGTCCCGGACAGTAGAGCTGGGCGAGTTCCGTACGCCCGTATGTACGTATCTTGAAAGTTTCCATATCCTTTGAATTCTTTGTTTTTATATAAGTCAAAGATACGGAAATATCTCCACATCACAGCCGTTATATCCGTATATAACGTACTGTAACGAACCGTAACGGACGAAAAGTGATAAATGCCCTTATGCTATGTCGTATCTTCGTATTGTTGCAACAAGGATATAGGATTTTTTAATTGGGAACTAAAAAAACAAAAGATTATGATTCGTTACAAAAAGTATCAAATGACCGGCGAAAAAAGCCCGTTGAAAGGACTGTGGTATGCACGTCCGCTGATTGAGGACACTTTCGATACCGAAAGGCTCGCCAAGCATATGGCTAACCACAACACGCCCTATTCGGAGGGGCTGATTAAGGGGGTGCTGACCGACATGATTTCCTGCACCAAAGAGCTTATCCTGGACGGCAAGAACGTAAAGCTGGACGACCTCGCCATTTTCTCCGTAGGCATCGTGAGCAAAAAGGGTGCTGCCTCGGCTGCCGCCTTTACGCTGGCGGACAATGTGAAAGGCCTGAAACTCCGTGCACGTGCCACAGGCGAATTGAGCAACGCCCAGATTAATTTGGAAGGCCAACTGAAAGAGGCTTACAAATACAATGTGGATGGCGGCGAATCAGGCGGCGGAAACAAACCCGGCGGCAACGACGGAGAGGAAGAAAATCCGTTAGGATAACACTCCCTTAAGGTGGCGGGGCGGTAAAAAGTTGTCGTTTTACTGCCTTACCGCCTTTACTACACACTCTATCGTTTTATCGCTTTCACTAATTGTTTTTATCATTGTTTTATTTTCATTGTCAATCACTTATTTTTTTACATTAAAACCAAACAACATGAGTACAAAATCAAAATCGGTATGGGGCGTCGTCCTCAAAGTCATCATCACAGTAGCCACTGCATTGGCAGGGGTTTTCGGCATTACGTCTTGCATGAGCTGACCTGATGAAAGACGGAAGTTTCTATCAGAACTATCGGGAGGTTCGCCTCCTGGTAGTTCATTGCAGCGCAACACGATATAACCGTGATTTCCCGGTGGATGCCTTGCGCCGCTGTCATCTGCAACGCGGATTCGCCAGCATCGGCTATCACTTCTACATCACCCGCGACGGCGAGGTACACATCTGCCGCCCCGTACACCAAATAGGCGCACACGCCACGGGCTGGAACGACAAAAGTATAGGCATCTGCTACGAAGGCGGACTTAACGAATCGGGATGTCCCGCCGACACACGCACGTATGCCCAGAAATGCTCCCTGCTCGACCTCCTGCGGCAACTGAAAACCGACTACCCCACTGCCCTCATTTTAGGACATTACCAACTGAGCCGCTCCGTCCGCAAGAGTTGTCCGTGCTTCAATGCGAAAGAGGAGTACGGAGAGGTGCGTTGAGGTTCACCTCAGAATTATCGCAGGTTGACATGGATTCCTTCACCGGCTTCTCTTTCCCCGGAACACTATATTGCGGAAAGCTTTCCAAAAGTAGCGCCAGTCGGTAAGGAAAGGACTTCTGAGATACTGTTCCAGATAGCGGCGTTCACTTTCCTGTATCTCATCCAGCGTACCGGGCATATCCGCATAAAAAGGCGGGATAAGACCCGGTTTCGTTTGGATGCGGAGTGCACGGAGCTTTTCGGAGTAGAGGCTGAAATAGTGGTTACTCAGCGGGCGTACGCCTACCAGTTTCAAATCACCCTTAATCCAGTTTATCAGCATGGGCAGTTCGTCCAGCCAGGTCTTCCGGAGAAACCGCCCGGCAGCGTTCACACGATAATCATCGGCAATCTTACCACCGCTGCACAGTCCTGCCTGTTTATAGATATACGGTTGCAGGTATTCCGAATAGGCATACATCGTCCTGAACTTGTACACACCGATGATTTTACCGTCTTTGCCTTTCCGCTTCAGACGGATGAGCAACCCGCCCGAAGGCTTGTCATCACGCACCGGTTCTTTCACCTTCGCGGCGATGACGTAAAACTCTCCGTGTACAACCTCCTCGTGAAGCACATCAAACCCGGCACGGTACAGCCTCCCCAAAATCTCGACACGCGTAAGCACACGGTTTCGCCCTTTCGTAAGCCCGAAATAGAAATCTCTGGTAAAAGAAAGCTTGGGGATTATCCTGTGCCAGCAATAGTCCAAAAAGAAGAGGATATGATTGATTATCACCGGATTCTGCCGCATTATCTTCTCTCGGCGGATGCCCGCCGTGGTACAGTGGCAGGCTATCAGCCCCCCTCTCTCCATGCAATAGTTGGTGTAGGAGAAGAGGGTGTTGATGTGCCGCACACGATTCAGCGGACACCGGTGGATGACGAGCCGGGGCAGACGCACTTTATGCGCAAGTACGGATTCGGGTTCCGGCGAGTCCATAACCGTTGTTGCCGGCGAGAATCTCTCAAGGCTTTCCTGTATCCGGCGGAGCAGCTCCATAGAATTCTCCGCTTTGCGCGTGAGGTTCAGCAGTAACGTCACGTCCCAGTTCTCCAGCAGTTCCGTATGCTCGATGCCGGTGTTTATCCCCACTTCCGTCACATCGTCCAGCAGAGGCTCTTCGTAGAAGAAAGGGATTTTCCGGTAAACCAGTCGCCTGACGGCACAGTACAGCGCCCATTCAAGCACCATGATGATACCGGTAGCAAGAATGATGGAATAATCGTATTCGTAACCGGGCACGCAATGCCGATACAGGGTGTAAAGGAACAGACCCGAAAGTATATCCAGCGCAAAAATTCCCAAAAACGCATAGCGTATCCTTTTATATGCACCGAACTGTAACTTACGCGACGCCCCTCCCAACACCACCCAAATAACCGCCGAAAGTACCAGCCAATACCAGCGGGGCATATCGCCGAAGTAGCGTGCTAGCCAGAAGGCGGACAGAGCAATCAGCAGGTCGAACCAAATTATCAGAAGTTTCCGGCGGGATACGGAAGACATAAAACTTTGTATTTGTATATAATACGTGATTTATCTTACGAAACCGAGTATCACGGAACAAACCGTCTCTATCTCTTCTTCCGTGATGTAAGGATGAACGGGCAGTGACAGCACCGTGTCGCAAAGCTGCTTTGCAGTGGGACAACAATCGTCGGAAATATTCAATGTCTTATAGGCGGTTTGCCCGTGCATGGGAGTGGGATAATAGACCATGGACGGGATACCCTGCTCTTTGAGACGGGTTTGGAGCGCATCGCGTTCTTCCTTGCTGTCCAAGCGGATAGTGTACTGCGCCCAGCTCGAATAGTGGCCTTCGGGAACGACAGGGGTCTTTACCTTGCCGCTCAGCTTGCCGGTGTAGAGGGCGGCGGCTTTGTTGATGTCCCGCAACTCGTATTCGCGAAAAGCTTTGAATTTTATTTTCAGGATAGCGGCTTGCAGGGTATCCAGGCGCGAGTTCATGCCGATACGGACGTTATCGTACTTGAACATGCCTTTGCCATGTACCCGGTAAGAATCTGCCAGCGCAGCCCATTCGTCGTTGTCGGTGAACACCGCTCCGCCGTCGCCGTAACAGCCCAAAGGCTTGGCGGGGAAAAAGGAGGTGGTGGAGATGTCGCCGAAACTGCATGCACGCTTGTTGCCTATCATACCCCCAAATCCTTGCGCACCGTCCTCGAGAATGAAAAGCCGATGGACGTCGGCTATCTTACGGATAGCGGGATAGTTGGCGGGAAGACCGAACAAATCTACGGTAACGATGACTTTGGGCGTCAGTCTGCCTTCTTCTACGGTACAGGCAATCTTCCGTTCCAAATCCGAGGCATCCATATTAAACGTATCGCGGTCTACGTCTACAAAGACCGGAGTGGCTCCTTCCAGTGAGATAACCTCTGCCGAGGAGAAGAAAGTGAAATCGGGCACGAATACGGCATCTCCCGCACCGATGTTCCATACTTTCAGGGCGAGAGTCAGCGCGTCCGTGCCGTTGCCGCACGAAATGCAATGTTTCACTCCTACATACTCCGCCAGCTCGGTTTCAAGCTCTTTTACGGGTTTGCCCATAATAAAGGCACTCGATGCCGCTACGTCTACCATAGCGGCGTCTATGTCCTGCTTCAATACTTGATACTGTTTTTTTAAATCTCTGAATTGCATAATGCTGATGTTTGTTTTAATTCTCCATTTTCTTCCTCATACCTACGCCCGCACGAACATGTAAGCGAAGCATCCAATCGGGCGCCGCATTCGCATACCCAACCGATACGGC